>Ga0182017_10003677_pt1 | contig 11430 bp, 16 predicted proteins | sample 712E3DmetaG_FD_120492 | JGI IMG/M metagenome (GOLD analysis project Ga0182017, IMG submission 120492) | Permafrost microbial communities from Stordalen Mire, Sweden - 712E3D metaG | ecosystem: Environmental > Terrestrial > Soil > Wetlands > Permafrost | place: Sweden: Stordalen | collected... | reverse complement strand
CGGGATTCAAATAGATCAACCCTCTCTGTGAACGGTTAGTGAGTTTCGAGGCAGCAAGGATAATGGATGTTTTCACATTGAGATGACCCCTGCAAACTTTACAAAGATATTCTACTGCCATGATGCACCTCCTGTTTGTTTATTTGTTTAATAATCTTATCCGCAACATTCTTTACAAGGTACGACAAATCTTCACCAAAGTCAATTTTTTCGGGTTGGATACCGAGTATATAAACCGGCATAGTGAAGAATTCCGATAATCGTTTTAATGAAATATTATGAGTGTTATGCGTTATGTCCTGTATTTTACTGAGTGATAATAGTTTAAATGTTCCGGCATTTGCCTTCATATCAACACAATCAATTAGTATAAGTATATCCGGATTAAGACCGACTATTTTCCCAATATAATTTTCAATGCTTGCCTCTACAGTGAGGGATAATATTGAATTGTTTGTCCTTATTCTTTTGCTAATATAAACTCCAACACCATCGTCCGTTTTAAGAAGATTTCCAATTCCGACAAAAAGCTTTTTTTTATCTTTTTGCGCCAGGATCTTATTCAGGGTATCATTCATCTTTAAATACAAATTTTACAAGGATTTGTCTCAAACAGTTTGGGCAAATAATATTAAACATATCTTTTCTTTTCAGATCATCGATGATCTCAGAATCAATGACCTGTCCTTCTGCAAGCTTTAGTTTTTCATTTAGCAGATTCAGATTCAGGATGGAAGAGAATGCTTTCGGGCCAAGTTTCCTGTGCATGAAATGAAGATGTTCCTTAGTTGTTATTACTGCCTGGCAATTTTTGCAAATAAGGAGTTCTTTTTCCTGAAATTCAACATTTTTCTGTCTGTCAAACACTGCCAGGTCAAAAATTTTATCTGACAATTTAACACCTTTGCCGGTAATACAGTGTTCCTGGCACTGTCCACAAAAGATACATTTCCCGTAATCTCTTTTTATTGTCCTGATTCCCTTTTCTTTATCATCGACAAATGTTATTGCCTGTGGCGGACAAACGTTTGCGCAGGTTTCGCATCCGACGCAATTCTCATTATCCACGACAGGCTTTCCCCTGAAGTTTTCGAATGGTACATGTGGTTCTTTCGGAAACTTTGATGTATATGCCGGAGTAACAAGTGAAATTACAGCCTCTTTTATCTCCCGTAGTTTAGGATACTTCATTTTACAGCATCTTTATAATCATCTTTTACACTTTTATCTCCGAGTTTGATCCCGAAACGATATGTTCCCCTGATAAGGGCATGAGCTGCAACAGTGGATCCAAAGAAAAGTATCGGTATTGCTATCAGAGCTTTTGTCCCTGCATCGCTTAGTCCGAAGTGGAAAACTACTCCAAGCAGTATGCTGCAACATCCGAGTGTTACAGCTTTTGTTGCAGCCTGAAGTCTGTTGTATGTATCAGGGAGTCTTATAATTCCAACGCAACCAAGGAGGTTGAAGATAATTCCGATTGTTATGAAAATCAGGCAGATCATATTATTCATTTAGTTTTTTACCCGTGAGATATTTTGCAAGCGTCAATGTGCCGATGAAACTAAGAATGATCCATGCAATTCCAATGTCGAGAATAAACGACTTTTCAGTTTGAATTGAGATAATAGCACAAACCCCGACCACCAGGATTCCGAAGATATCAGCTCCTACCATCCTGTCAGGGATAGTAGGCCCTCTTATAATCCTGTACATGCAGATCCCGCTCAGAGCAATCTGAACGTAAAGCAGTATATTAAGCCAATTATTCATTCTATTATTCTTTTAATATATTTTTCAAATGCTCCGGTTATGATACTTGTGTAAACTTCAGGATCATCTGAGCTTATATAAATCCAATGGATATAGAGGTAATCATCTATAATGTCTACAGAGATAGTTCCTGGCGTCATCGTAATCGAATTTGCAAGCAGCATTTTAGCCATATCAGACTTTAATGTGGTTTTCACTTTTACAATACCCGGCCTTATCGGCATAGCCGGATGAAGCACCCTGTAAGCAACATCTATGTTGGCTTTTATACACTCCCATATGAAGACAACCAGATAAACAAGAAACCAGAAATACCGGTGAGGCTGAATAAGTTTATATACATTTTTAACAAAAAATCTTGTGAATGTTGCAGAAGTAATAAGAGAAGCTACTGCCCCGACAACAAGATTTGGAATTGTAAAGTCGAAGGTTAACATTATCCAGAAGATCATCGATAATATAAAGACTGTAATGTATCGCATATCATTGAGCTAATATTGAGTTTGAATATTTTAAATGATCTGTCAGAACATCTATCGCCGGGGTAAGGATTGTATGCCTGATTTCAGGTATGACAAGAAGACTGAGAAGAATGCAGATAATACTCAGGATAACCATACTGAATACCATTGGAAACGGAACTTCTTTGATATTCTGATTCTTAGGATTATCTGATTTGTCGAAGAAAGCATATCGCTGGAATTTAAGAAACGATGCCAGCGTAATTATACTGACTAAAACTGCAAGTGCGGCTAGAAGATAAAACTTAGCCATAATGGCGGCAATTATAATTATCAGCTTACTGAAAAATCCGTTAAAAGGAGGGACCCCTGATATTGACATTGATGCAATAAAAGAAGTTGCAGAAGTTATCGGCATCGACTTTGCAAGTCCTCCCATCTCTTTAAGATTACGGGTACCAGTTGTGTACTCTATTGCCCCGGCGTTTAGAAACAAAAGTCCTTTGAAAGCTGCATGATTAATGAGATGGAAAATTCCACCGGCAATAGCAAGTGAAGCTATCTCTGATTTTGCTCCTCTTGAAAGAAGTATCATTCCGATGCCAACCGACATTACCACATAACCCATCTGGCTGATACTGTGGTACGCAAGAAGTCTTTTAATGTCCCATTGCCCGATCGCCAGGAATACTCCAATTACCATTGAAATTGTTCCAAGAGTTGTGATCAGCACTGCCATGCCTTCACTTATGTCGAACATGTTAAAAAATAATCTGATAATTACATATATTCCAACAGCTTTAATAAATATACCTGAGAGCATAGCTGAAATTGGTGAAGGTGCCGATGAGTGAGCATCGGGCAGCCAGGCATGAAAAGGAATTATTGCAGCTTTCAGACCAAATCCGCTTAAGATCAGAATCTGAATAAACAGATAGGTTGTTTTATTATAACCGCTGCTGAATGCTTGTTTTATATCGGCAATATTGAGAGTTTTGGTTTTCCAGTAGATGAATCCAATACCGAAAAGGATTAAAAATGAGGCAAGCCCGCCAAGGATCTGATATTTAAATGAGGCCTCAAGTTCATTGCTTTCAACTCCGAAAGCCACTAAAGCATAGGAAGAGATAACTGAAATCTCAAGAAATACAAAAATATTAAAAAGGTCGCCACTTAAAACTACTCCGTTCATTCCACCAATCATCAGACAGAATAAAGCGTAGAAATAGTTACCGGCAGTATATCTTTTAATATAAGAAATTGAATAAAAGGCTGATAAGAAACCAATCAGGTTTATTATACAAACTACGATTATAGTGAACCCATCCATAACCATATAAATGCCAATAGGAACTCTGTTTATTGGTTCCCATCCACCAACTTTATAAACAAATATATTTTCTCCGGTTATATAAAGGAAATAGAAACTGAGACAGGTCAGGAAGAGAAGAACAAGTGAGGTGAAGTACTTGTTAAACTCTTCTATAAACCTTCCGATAATCATTATCAGGAAAGCTCCTGCCAGTGGAATAATAACAAATAGTGGTATCAGCGGATTCATATTTTATCCTCTTAAGTTCTTTATCTCTTTGATATCGAAAGTCCCGTATTTTCTGTAAAGCCTTATTATGACGGCCATTAACATAGCTGTTGTTGCCAGCCCGATTACGATAGCTGTTAGCACCAGTGCCTGTGGCAAAGGATCGACATATACTTTAACCGGATCAGCCGGATCAACTATTGGTGCAACTCCACCATCGATATAACCCACAAGCGCAAAAAACAAGAAAATACTTATCTCCATTATTGACAGGGAAACAGCAATCTTGACAAGGTTTCTCCTTGTTATTACACCGTATAATCCGACCAGAAATAATATGAAACACATTATATAAGCAATCATTCTTTAGACTCCTCCTTAAAGATTATCAGTGACAGAAATATTATAAATATTGAGGCAGCAACCTCAGTTCCAACAAAAATGTTGTAAAGAGGCAATACGCCTGCGCTTATCAGATGTCCAACAATACCTTTTGGAAGAAAATTGTTGAAAAAGATTTTTGTTCCAAACAAAAACCCTGAAACTGCTATTGTTATAACCAGTATTGTGGCTAAACTTTCAATGATTGTCGTCCCTGATTCTTCTTTTATGAGTTTCAGAAAATCGCCCCCATTAGAAAGCGTAATCAGTATCAGAGAACCTGCCATAATCACTCCTCCTGCGAATCCTCCTCCCGGGGTCAGATGTCCATGTACAATTACATATATTCCGTACATGAAAATCATTCCCGCAATAAGCTGAGTGGTCTTTTTTACTATGATTGTCATCCCTTTCATAAGTCTTGTTGCTTGTTACTTGTTACTTGTTTGCCCACCCCAGGTTTTTTACCCCCCAACCCCCCAAGGGGGTGCTAATACTTACTGTATTTGGCAGATTTTCTCTGTGTCCCTCAGTGCTTCTCTGTATCTCTCTGTGTAACGAAAACTCTTTGTGTCCTTTGTGCATACTTTGTGTTCTTTGTGGTTAATGGCTTTCTCCTTTCTCACTCTATACTTCACGCCTCACGCCTATTTCTTTCCCTTTATTCTTAAAATAGTCAGAACCCCAAGTACTGCGGTAACAAGTACAACCGCTTCACCCATGGTATCATAACCCCTGAAATCAAAAACAACACCTGTGACAAGATTTGCGCTTCCGGTTTTTTGTGCAGCACCTTCAATGTAATATTTTGCCATTCTTAAGGAGCTTTTACCAAGAACATCAAGCGACTGAATTGAGACTGTAAAAAAATATATTAGTATCAGGCTCAGGAAAACAGCGGTTATTGCAGAAATATACCCCTGGCTGTCAAGCTTTGCATATGATTCCTCCCTTGAGCTGTCAAGGACAACAGCAACCATTATTATCAGAGTTATTGTATCAACTACGATCTGAACAATAGCGAGGTCGGGAGCTCTTAAAAGTAAAAAACATATTACCAGACTGTATCCTACCAGGCTGCAGGCTATAACTGACGAGAGCAAATCCCGTGCGTGGATAGCATACAGAGCACCTAAAATCATGAATCCTACTATTAAAGATATTATCAGATCCATTTGCCTTATTTATTTATATCATAATCAATAGCATAACTGCTAACCCGGCTAAAACCCATAGAACATAAACAGGCAGTACTCCTGTATGAGCTTCACTTAGCTGGTGACTAACCCATAACACAACCTGTTTTGAAAGGTCATAAATGTCAAACCATCGTTCCTCGGCCTTTCTGTAGATCCATGAGAAAAACCGGAATTCACCAATAGTCTTGAAGAATTCAGTTGTTGGATAACTTGTTTGATCCTGAATTTTTTCTCCTCCGATAAAGCTATCTTCAGCTCTGAATTTTTTAAGATTGAGTACCAGATAGAGAATAAGTCCGATAACTATTGAGATTAAAACAAGTAAGGAAACAAATGATGAATTCCAGAATCCTTTGAACAGAAATGCACCTGAAACAGGCATGAAAAGTTTTGGCACAATGAAATTTGTGGAAAAGACTCCAAAAAAGATGCACAATAGTGCAAGTATAATAAGAGGAATCCACATCATTACGGGCACTTCTCTTACATTCTCAAACTCTGATCTTCGACGACCAAGGAATATACCGCCTACCAGTTTGATAAAACTTGCAAGCGTAAGTGCTGATCCCAATACCGCCAATCCCAACCAAACCATCCAGAGTTTATTAGCGATTCCGGTTCCGCTTCCAAAATCTATTATCCCCTGATATATCATCCATTTTGAGGCAAATCCGTTAAACGGAGGTATTCCGGAAATTGACATTGCAAAAATCAGGGAAGCGAAGAATGTAAAGGGCATTGCTTTTGAAAGACCTCCAAGGTCCTCAATATCTACTTTCCCTGTGCGATATTCCACGCATCCTGCAGAGAGGAATAAACCGCTTTTATATAAAGCATTATTGATCATATGGAAAAGACCCGCTGCTACCCCTATCATAGATCCCAGACCGAAACCGAGAATCATATAGCCCACTTGTGAGACAGCATGAAATCCGAGCAACCGTTTATAATTATGCTGTACAAGGGCCATCATAACTGCTACGATTATTGAAATTACCCCAAATGACAATAATAGAAGCGTTAGCCACTCATTCAGGATAAACATATGCGTAGTTATTCTCGCCAGAAAATATATACCTAATAGCTTATCGAGTGAGGCTGGAAGATAGGCAGAAGAAGATGCCGGAGCACATTTCGTATAGTCAGGAACCCACGTATGAAAAGGGAAAGCCCCGGCTTTTGTAAAACTTCCCGTAAGTAAAGCCAGGAAAGCAACAACCGGTAAGGCATTTGTAGTTGGTATTGAGATTCCTCCCATGCTCAGCGAACCGGATATTTTCCACACGATTGATATGCCAATTATCATAATACTATCCGAGGCCCCGATCAGAATAAGTGTCTTTTTTGCAGCTGCAGAACTTTCTTCATTAGTGCCAGGTATCAGCTTATACAAAGTTATTCCAAGTATGCCCCAGAAAAAAAGGAATAAAAGCAGGTTATCAGATACCACTGCCCCGTATGCACAACCCTGAGTAATAAGAAAATAAGGATATAAGTTTTTGACCCTTGCATCTTTGATATTAACCAATGAATAAAGAAGAATTAATGAAGTAAACAGACTGATAAACAAGATAATAAGATTACCAAGGCTATCGCAGTTGAATGCTATGTACCTTCCGGCATCAATGAGTAAGTCGAGACTAAAGATATACATGGCCGGACCGGCTGACAGCTCATCCAGATAGTGAAGCTGGCTGCCTGAATTGTAAATCACAATCGCAAGATATCCTGTAATTATACTGGTAAGCAGAGCAATAACACCCTTGACTATCCTGAATTTTTCAGGAACGAAAAAGAGCAAAATACCGAGAAAGACAGGCAGAGTTATTATGCTGACAATCTCTTTCATAGTCGGTTATTAATAGTTTTCTTTAATTCATTAGTCTTCTTTACTGATTCGTTAATCAGATCATTAGCGTTCATAATTTTTTCTCCCGAGTTTAAATCGTAAGCCACAGCCATACGCTCGGTACAGCAATAACAAGGATCAACTGCTGCCAGGGAAATTGTGGCATCTGCAATTGTCTGACCAATACATGATTTTTTAAATGTTGCAATGTTGACATAGCTGGGAGCCCTTATTTTATGTCTGACGGGAGAATTGGAACCGTCCGATTGCACAAAATGGAATACTTCACCCCGTGGAGCTTCAGCACGGCCATTTCCGATTCCTTCAGGTATCTCTTTAACCTTAATTGTGATATCGCCTTCTTTTTCTTTATTAATGCCATTGAGACATTGTTCAATGATTGAGATTGATTCATACATCTCAAGTAATCTGACCTCTGCTTTTGCAAAAACATCGCCGGCGTCGGCAGTTATTACTTTCCAGTTGACAAGAGGATAAGCAGCATATGGGTCATCTTTTCGCACATCAATACCCACACCTGAAGCACGGGCAGTCGGTCCAACTGCTCCATAATCAATGATATCCTGTTTTGTAAGAATACCGACCCCTTTTGTTCTGGCATGAATTACAGGATCATCCATTACTGCTCCTGTCAGCAAATCGGTCTTTTTCTTTATATCATCCAGAACTTTAAGAATAACAGGAACTTTATTCTCTTCGATATCTCTTCTGACACCACCTACCTTGAACATTGCATAACTGTTCCTGTTACCTGATATCATCTCAAACAGATCAAGGACAGGTTCGCGGTACTTCCATGCCCACATGAAAACAGTATTATAACCCAGGAAATGTCCAGCAAGGCCAACCCAAAGGAGATGGCTGTGTATACGCTCGAGCTCCCCGATTATTGATCTTATATATTTTGCCCTGTTTGTAATTTCTATATCTGCAATTTCTTCAACTGCATTTGCAAAAGCAAAAGGATGCGAATTTGAACATATACCGCATATTCGTTCAACCAGGAAGAAAATCTGTTCGTAAGTCTTTGATTCACTTAGCTTCTCAATCCCTCGATGATTATATCCAGTCTCCCATTTGATGTCTTTTACAATCTCGCCGTCACAGTAAAGCTTGAACAATTCAGGTTCTTCCTGAAGTGGATGATACGGTCCGATTGGTATGAGTGTTTTTTTGCTCATTGCAGCTACTCTCAGGTTATTACTTAAACTCCTTCCGTAATGGATAAACACCTTCAGCCCAGTTGCCTTCCGATATCAGTTTCTCCTGGTTAGGGTGATTCAGGAAATTGATACCGAGAAGCTCGTGTATCTCCCTTTCTATCCAGTTCGAAGCATTGAACATGTTCGAAAGGGATTCAATTTGTGGATTGTCCTTATCAAGAACCACATGCAAGTTAAGTATCAGTCCTATAGCATCTTTACTGAAATGATAATGAATTTCAAATCCTTTTTTTGTATGCAGGGCAGAAGCAATAATAAACCTGAATCCTTCTGTCCTGTATAAATAATCGGCAACATTAACTATTGAATCCGGCCTGATCGTAATAATCATGCGCTTCTGATTCTTTACAGCGATCTCAAGAATATCAGACTTAAATTTTTCTTTGAATTTTTCTATCATCAACTCAGTCTACATATAACTTTTAAGAGTTCTTAACAAGTTTAATAATGCCGGCAATGATGGCTTCAGGTTTCGGTGGACAACCCGGGACATAAGCATTAACCGGAATTATTTTATCAACAGGGCCTGCAAATGTATAGCTCTCGGTAAAATATCCTCCTGTGCAACCGCAAGCACCAATTGCTACAACCAGTATTGGTTTTGGAGCCTGATTGTAAACCTCTATCAGTCTCTCCTTATCACGTATATTTATAGAACCATTGACAAGAAGCACATCTGCATGCCTGATACTTCCAACCAGCAAAATTCCAAAACGTTCAAGGTCGTGCCGGGGTGTGAGACAATCAAGTATCTCAATATCACAATTATTGCAGGATGCTCCTCCGAAATGGAACACCCAAAGTGATTTTTTAAAGCAATAATTTTTAAAACCCACTTTTATAAATATTTAGAGTGTATAATAAGTTAACCTATACACTGCTGATTTGTAAGTCAATTGATTCTCAAAAATGTCTGATAAAGTGAACATCTCGCAAGTATTACATATTCTTAGTATCCAAATACGATCAATATCAGGGCAATAATGGTAATCAGGTTCATCCAAACCATGAAGAAGCTTATAGCCTGTTTGATTTTTATCCTCGGATTTGTGTTCCTGATCAGAGTTAAAATAAGCACAACAGCCAGAATCTTTATTATTGCCCACAGAATGTGAATTCCTTCAAGTCGGAAACCACTCATTAAAATCGCAACAAGAAAAGCAGGAAGTATAAATAGCATTATATATTTTGTAAGCTTTATCATTGCATATGCTGCACCTGAATATTCAATGAATATCCCATCAGTAATTTCAGTCTCCGCTTCAGGCATATCAAATGGGACAATTGCCAGTTTTGCCTGGATACAAAAGATTCCTGCAATGAATAAAAGTACTCCTGAAATACTGCCAATGAACGGAGAGCCTGCCTTTTGTGCCTGTATAATTGAGCATAGATCAAACTGTTGCCCGCTTTTCATGATGACCCCGGCAATTACAAGTAGAAAAGTAAGCTCATAACTCAGGATAAGTTTCATTTCCCTCGATCCACCGACTGCGGCAAGAGGATTGCCGGAAGCAAGCGCCCCGATAATATATGAGAATGAAGGGATGGTAAGCAGGTAAAAAATTACAATAAGATCACCCTTGAAGCCGGTTGTGATATTCAGAAGAGGAAGTAGAATGAAAACACCCGCCATAGTTGCCCCAAATACAGAAAAAACAGGAGCAAGCAGAAATATTATTGGTGATCCATACTTTGGCAGAATTGTTTCCTTGACTAATAATAATTTGAAGAAATCGTACAAAGGCTGTAATAGAGGAGGTCCTTTGCGAAACTGCACCCTTGCAGTAATTTTCCTGTCGAACCATGAAAGGAAAGCTCCGGTTACTGCTGTAAAAAGCAATCCGGGAAAGACAAGAAAATAAAACAGGTTGACTGCCATGGTGCTTGAATTTACTGTTTCTCAGTGATATATAAAAAATCTTTTATAAGCACTTTTTCATTGAGACTATATATGTTCTTATCCGGCGATTCATCCTCGTCAGTAATAGTTACAGTTCCGGAGGGACAAGAATTAATGAATTTTTCCATATCTTTTTCATCTTTCAGATCATAGAAAATATCTTTGTTCCTGTGGTGTTTGAAGAAATCAGTCATCATTGTACCGAATGGACATATTGTAACGCATGATTTGCATGAAACACAAAGGTTTGTATGACGTACAACAACCCCGGTTTCATCTTTTTCAAGAGCATCGGAAGGACATACGTTAATGCATGGAGCATCTTCACATTTTCTACATGTAAACCTGAAGGTAGCAAGCTCACGGACAGTTTTTAACCCGTTTAGATTAATTGATGGATAGAAATATGCCTCTGGCAAAGTTATCGTTGAATCTTCAACCATAGCAGAACGCAACTTAATCATATCTATTAGTACTTTCCGGGTCATAATTAATCAGCCTAAAGGAATTAAATTTTACATAACAAGTTTCAACTTGTTTCTTACTCAGCTAATAATTCTATCATAATGTCATCTGGTTCATCAACTGGAACCTTGTGTCACTCAAACGGCGAGAAATTGTCTGGGCGATTTTTGCCATGGTTTTAAATCCGAATTCACAATTTTTATCAAACTCAAGAATGAGTTTTTTTGCATCAATGGCAATGACCTTCGTCGGGCATGAGGCCATTACCCAGGCAGTAGAGATATAGGGGCTGAAAACGGCAGACCATGAGAAAAGTTGGCCCTCCTCTAATGTACCGAGACGTATTCTCTTCTCTTTTGCCAGGCTGATTCCCAGTGATAAGCATCCGGAAAGCAGCACATAAATTTCGTTAAGCTCATCGTATTGTTCAAACAAAATTTCTTTTATCTTGAATTCTTTCAAGGAGCTTATTCCGATAAATATCTTCAGCTGTTCATCAGTGTAATTGTCAAAAAACCTGACATTTTTTAAATCTTCAATTGTGAGTTTCACGGTCTGTTAATTTTTAGTTATATCTGGAACGAGGTAATACACTGAATGTCAGCCTTCACTTAT
>Ga0182017_10003675_pt1 | contig 11430 bp, 8 predicted proteins | sample 712E3DmetaG_FD_120492 | JGI IMG/M metagenome (GOLD analysis project Ga0182017, IMG submission 120492) | Permafrost microbial communities from Stordalen Mire, Sweden - 712E3D metaG | ecosystem: Environmental > Terrestrial > Soil > Wetlands > Permafrost | place: Sweden: Stordalen | collected... | reverse complement strand
TGTTTGTGCTTGTATGCGCGTACTAAAAATGTGCCCGCGCCGCAAGATGGGTCGAACACCTTATCGTCTTCGTGCTTCAAACAAAATTTCAGAATCAAGTCAACAACATCCGTATTGGTAAAGTATTGGCCAAGGATGTGGCGTTCCTCTGCGGGAATCAATCGCTCGAAAATACCGCCGATAACATCGAAACCAAGTTTGGAAAAATCGTACCGGCGAAGAAGATAGATGAGTTCTTTAATTTCCGAAATGACTCGCTTATCATCGGGGAAAGCCACTTGATCTATAAAATCAGCATTGTAAATCGTTTCATAATCGATTTTTAAAACTTCTTTAAAGTACCCATCAAGATGGCTATGGAGAAGTCCACCTTTTGTGAGATCTTCTGGGATGCTCAATCTATCAAAATCGTGCGGGCGTTTCGCTTGGAGTAAGTCATAGAATAGAATCTTGTTCACAAGTAGATATGCGGCCTGCCTGGCGGCTTTTTCATAATCTGTTTCTTGCCAAGAGAAATTCCATCCCTGGTCATAAAACCATTGTTGGATATCTGTTAAAAACTTGGTGTCTTTATGTACTCTATCATCGATGATCGTTCTGTAAAATTTTGTAAGTGCTTTGATCGTTACCTGCAACCGAAAAATGAGGAAAGCATCGACGGGTAAAAGAGGTTCAGGCTTTTTCTTGGTATGTACTTCGTAAAGATCGGAGAGAAATCGAGCTAATGCATCTTGAATACTCTTCTTATAGCGTGATTCTTCAACAAGATCAAGGTTCTCGACTTCGGATAAATGATATTTCTCATGAATCTGACGTTCTTCCGCATCATTTTTATTCGCGCGTGCGGTATTGTACCAAATAAGCCATTGGAAATTTGATGTACAAAAGTATTTCGCCTTAAATTGGTTTGCTTTATCTCGAGCAGGATTCTTCAAATTCTTTTCATCAAAAGCAGAATAATATGGAGCCTTAAATTCTATACAGCAAAGAATCTTATCACTTTCTTTACTCTCTCGGATGATAACATCGTTCCGTTCCGGTTCATTCTTCTTTTTTGTCTCAACGAGCGCATCGCCAAGGTCGAGATTCTTTTCTTTAATAATCTCGTTAATCCATTGAGCAACAAGTGCCACACATGTCCACTCTGTTTTGCCTAAAGTTTCTTCGTATGGATTGGGAATTCGCTGCTTGTTCATTGATTTTTCTTCGATTCTTTGACTATACGTCGGGCAATTTCAAAGGCAGCTGCTATGCGAATAGTTTTTACAGGTCCTAAACCCTTCATTGCCTCAAGCTTTTCAAATGGTTGATTTGCAAGTCCTTTGAATGAACCAAATCGTTCCATAATTTCATCTGCAATATATTCTGCAGATTTACCTTTAATACCGGTAGCAATGAGGATAGAAAGTAATTCTGAATCAGATAATTTATCGGAACCAACTTGTAATAGCTTTCCGCCTGGATGTTTCCAATAGGTAGTTTCATCCTCATGTACACTTTTGGTTACAGCTTTTGGAGGTAAGTATTTTTTCTTTTTTTGATTCATGTGGTGTGGAGCAACAATGGCATAATCTACCAAACCCTTGGCTTGATTGCAACTACTGTAGTAACTGCAAAAGCCTTAGAGTATTTTGGCCAATAAGTTTGCGGGATGTATTATTTCTTCCCGATAAAATCCAAAATGGCATTAATGATGGCGAGAGGATGAGGCGGACAACCGGGGATAAACAAATCTATTTTTACCGCATTCAAAAATTCACGATTCAACTCGTCCGAATCAGCAAACACACCGCCGCTGATTGCACACACACCGACGGCAAGTACAATTTTCGGCTCGCTTATACTTTTGTAGGCATCCAATAAAGCATGCGCCATATTTTTTGTGATAGGCCCGGTGATAACAACGCCGTCTGCATGGCGCGGCGAGGCAACGAAATCGATGCCAAAGCGTCCCATATCAAAATTGACGTTTCCACAGGCAGACAATTCCATTTCGCAGCCGTTACACCCGCCGGCGGAAACCTGTCTCAGTTTTAAGGATCGGCCAAACAATTTATGTATTTCTTTCCGTGCTTCGATTGCTGATACAACATACTCTTTATACACTGCGCCCGTTGCAACAACGAGGTGATCTTTCTTCGAGGCTGCTATCTTATAATCATTACTGAAACGAATAGCTCCGTTCGATACGCGTTCGCATTCATCGCAAAAAATACATTTTCCAAGATCGATTGCCGCAGGTTTTTTTGTTATTGCCTTCGTTGGGCACACATCAATAACTTCTTGCCAATCAGCATTGTATTTTGCTTCATCAATGACTGGAAAGCCGCGATGCGCTTCCGACATTGCCGCATTGCGAATATCCGCAATCGCTTGAAAGCCATGACGTATTCTAAGTTTTATGAGATCGAGCATTCTTCACCGATTATTTTTACAAGTCAACGCCGCAATATGACAGATTGAAACTCTTGTTGCATAACGGAAAGTCGGAAATCCCTTCATCACGAATGGCCAGCGCCAGAGCAAGCCAATTGTTAAACGACGGATCTTTGATTTTCAAGCGTTTGATGTTTCCGTCGTTATCCGTCAGCAGTACGTGAGCAATTTCACCGCGCCATCCTTCGGTCAGAGAAAGGACGAAGCGGTTGGGTTGCAGCGAGGATACAATATTCTTCGACTCACTTTCAGAAAGATTATTCAATTGATCACGAATTATTTTGATGGATTGTTGAATTTCTACAAAACGAATATATGCTCTCGCAAATACATCACCGCTGTTTAACGTTAATTTATGAACAGGAAAAGATTCATAGGCGCCGAACGGGTGATCTGAACGGACATCGATTGCTACACCGCTTGCTCGTGCTGCCGGGCCGACCATGCCGATTTCTATTGCTGTTTCCTTTTCAACAATTCCAGTTTTTTCAAATCGTTCCAGAGTAGATGCTGATGTGAACAAAACTTCTCCTGCTAAAAGCACGTCGTCTTCCAATTCGTTGATCATTGCCAATATTTTATCTTGTAACGATGAAGAGATAGTGTAATTGACACCACCAATTGTTAACAATCCTCTGCCAAATCTATTTCCGCAAATTGCCATCGTCGTGTTAATGACTTTTGTGCGAAGCGCGCCAAAAACAGAACTGCCTGTTAGATATGCAACATCACCGGAAAGTGCGGACAAATCGCCAAGATGAACCGCTATACGTTCCAGTTCAAGAGCAATGGTACGTATTGTTTTTACCGTTCGTGAAACGGACATATTACCGGCAGATTCCATCGCACGGACAAATGCACCGCAATGACCAATGACGGTATCGCCGGCGATAGATTCCGATAACTTTTCGAGATAGACAGGGCGATTTTTGTTTTTCGTGAAGAGCGCTTCCACTCCGCGATGCTGAAAGCCGTGCTCGATTTCAAGATGATATACTTTTTCGCCATGGCAGGAAAATCTAAAATGACCCGGTTCAATAATACCTGCATGAATCGGGCCTACACCTACCTCATGAGTTTCTTTGCCGGTCATGCTAAAAAATTCGTAAGCCGTTTCACGCTGATCTATTCCGGCAATTCCATGCCGAATAGGCTTCAGCCATGGATGTCCTTCCGGAGTGATTTCACATTGTTCAAACATTTCACGTTCAAACATCGATGCAGAAGATATCTCGGATGTAAAAGAGCGATAGCCTGATTGAGCATCAATCTTTGACGAAGCAACATTCAGTCTTGAGTTATTATCATCAGCGACAACCGCATACATCGCAACTCCGTCAGATTCTTTGTCGGCGAAAAATTGGACCAATCGCTTGCCGCTTTTAATTTTCTCTATGAGCTGGCTTCGTAAATCGTCAAGTGGCAGTCGCGGTATTTCATGTAATGAGATTGACTGCAAATTTTTTATTTCAGCCCAATTCAATAGAAACTCCAATTAATGAAAAAATCCAACAGCGCCATTGAGCAAATCAAGTACTTGCTTCGGCATATTTATTCCGATAATGCAAAGAATCAGAAGCAATACCAGTTGAGGTACATAGGCATATGCGGCTAACTTTTTATGTGCTGAATTTGATGTCTGTAAATCGCTATATGCCATTTTAAACACAGCGCTGCCCATGCCAAACATGATAACCACTAAAAATATGAAGAATGGGATTGCAAGCCAAAACATTCCGCTGAGCCAAAAAGCCCTTACAATTAAGAATTTGCTGATGAACACGGGAAACGGCGGAAAGCCGATGATTGCAAGCATCGAAACAATCCAAAGCCAGCCGGTGCGCGGATCCGTTTTAAGCAATCCGTTCACGTCTTCAATTTTTTTACTTTTATACAAATGCAAAATATTGCCCGATGTGAGGAACAACGATGCCTTTGAGAGCGAATGAGCAAGTGTATGAAGAAGAGCAGCGAATATTCCGTACTTGCCAAGGGCAATTCCAACAAAAAGAATTCCCATGTTCTCGATAGAGGAATACGCGAGCATTCTTTTATAATTCTTTAACCGCAGCATGAACACCGCACTCACCATCAAGGAAAGAAAACCGGTGATGAGAAAAAGAAAATTCGAGAAGTCGTCTAACCGTGCACGAACAAATATTTCCTGAACACGCAGCAAGCCAAGAAAAGCGGAATTCAACAGTGCCCCGGAGAGCAGCGCAGACACTGGCGAAGGTGCTTCGGAGTGAGCGTCCGGCAGCCATGCATGGATTGGTGCAATACCAATTTTTGTTCCCAGTCCGACAAAGAGGAATGCGAACGAAACCTTGAGCCAAAAGGGATTTATTTCCGACGCGCGAGCATAGAGATCCTTGAAGAACAACGAATCAATATGCCGGCTGCCAATAGAAAGAACGATGATGCCGACAAACGCCAATGCAATTCCAATGGAACAAATGAAAACGTACTTCCAAGCAGCTTCTAAGGATGATTTTTTCTTTTCAAAATAAATCAGCATTGCACTGGTCAACGTCGAGGCTTCAATAAAAACCCAGAGTAAGGCTAAATGCGTTGAAAGAATTACGCCGCTCATAGAGACAACAAAAAGCAGGACTTCAACAATATAGACAGCTTCTTGCTTTGCAGAGAGATTATGTACTTTAAAATAAAAAAGACTATACACCGCCGCGCTGCCGAAGACGAGTGCCATGATAGAAAAGAAGTACAAGCCTAGAATATCAAATTGAAAGTATGCTGAGAGCCACGTCGGCAGCATGTACCATTCGATTTTCATCCACAGAGCCGCAGCAATGACAACATACAGACCCGCAGAACCAAGCAAAGCAATGCGATTCACAAGTCTGTTTTTTGCTATCACACTCCACAATCCAAAAATTATCGGTACAAAAAGCACTAATCCAATCATCATCAATCCTTCAATTCTGTAAGTTCATCAATATGACTGCCGTCGTACATCTCTTGAATTTTGTTGAAGAAAATAACGAAGAGATAAATACCGACAAACAGATCGAGTAAGACGCCAAGATTGACCAGCAGGGGCAATTCGTTGGCGACAGAAAGGGAGAGCAGAAAGATTCCGTTCTCCAGCATCATATAGCAGAGGATATGCGTAATGATTGTTTTGCGGTTGATAATGAGGAAGAGACTTGAAACAATCAACATAATGGAAACGCCAAAGTAGAGCGGTTTGATTCCGGCGTTTGTATTCGCCGCCCAGAATGCGGCAACGAATCCAAAAATGAAAATAGCGCTAGCGACAATGAGCGAATAAAATTGTGTGATGTACGGTTCTATTTCCCGGGCAATTTCATTTTTACGGATAACCGATAAAAGAAAGTATGGAATAATAATAGCTTTAATCACCAACGTTTCGAGACTGAGAAACGCAATATTCAACCAATTGATTTCTTGAATATCTATGATCACCAGAAGAAAAAGAAGAAAACCTTGAAGTGCTAATGTCTTCACATACGCTTCAATTCGACTCACAGCAAAAACATAGAGCATGCTTGTGCCGAGAAGAATGATCAAAATATCGGTCATGAAAAACCTCCGCGCAGAAAGAATGCAACGACTGCAAACGCTGTCAAAGAAAGAGCCGTCATAAGGAAAATGAATTGCGGAACATGCGACATTCTCGAGCGCGCAATGAGAGATTCAACCACACCAACTGCTATATAAATTAAAACAAGAACTCCGATAAAGAGGAACAGCGCAGCAATCGATGGGAAATATGGCGGAATGCATAAATTTGCAATCAACAGTGCAATGAGCATCATTTTCATTCCGGCAGCATAAACCATAAATGCTAAATCGGGGCCGGAGTAGTCGAGAATCATGACTTCGTGAATCATGGTCAGTTCAAGGTGCGTGTTGGGATCATCAACAGGGACCCGGCTGCCCTCTGTTAAAAGCATAATAAATAATGAAGCAACTAAAAGCATTTTTACTAACAGTGAATAACCAGCACTCACAGTCAGCATCGCAAATATTGCTTCGAACGAAATCTGATTGGTCAATAATGCAAGCGTGGCCAGAACAATAAAGAATGCCATCTCAACCAGAGTTGAGAATGTGACCTCTCTGCTCGCTCCCATTCCTTCAAAACTGCTGCCTGTATCTAACGCTGCAAGCACAAGCATAAATTTTGCCAATCCAAGCACGTACGTGAACAGAATGAAGTCACCCGGAAAGGATATGATAGAGCCGATAAATGGAATTGGAATAAATAATATCGCAAAGAGTGCTGCAGCAATATTTACTGATGGGGCGATCCTAAACACACATGAAGTCGTTTTACTGATTACTTCTCCTTTGCGAAGCAGCTTAGAAAAATCATAGTACGGCTGAAAGACCGATGCACCTTTTCTGCCAGCCCAGCGGGCCTTGGTTCTATTGATAATACCGATAAAGAAAAAAGGCAAGATGCAGACTATTGCGAAAACAAGAATCTTCGTCGTCATCTTCCACCCCAAATCCAAACAAGGAGAAAGACTAAGAAGATTAATCCATAAATAATGTACTGCTGCATTCTTCCACTTTGAATCCAGGAGAATTTATTGAGGAAATTATTCAAGAAGTGTATGGATGGTTGAATGAGCAATCGTTCCGAAATATCTTGCGTATGACTTTCAAACGAAGCATGCACCGGGAACAGCGTTTGTTCTTTATGAACTTGTACTTTTTGCGGAACTAATTCAGCAACTAATTGTAAGATCGGCTGAGCAAAGGAACTGCCCGTATATTGGATTCGACTGCTTTCTTGTTGGTAACCGCAATCCCAGGTTTTGAAAATTTGCACGGACCTTTTTCTCAATAAAAAAGTTCTTATCGCAAAAAAAGAAATAATGAAAAATATGAAAATAGAGATTGAGGTCGATATCGTCGTCACCAATGAAATGATTTCCGGCATACCTGTATTTGATGCATCCGGCAGAAATTGTCCAACAGCGGATGCTAGCATGTTAATTGCAAGTATGGGGAAAACACCGATCATGATCATGGCTAACACTAAAAAGGCCATGGGAAGAAGGAGTGAATATTCTTTTTCTTCCGGCATGAAGGGAAACTCTGACCGAGGTGTGCCTAAAAAACAAATTCCATATACTTTGGTGAAACATAAAAGAGCCATTGCGCCGATAAGCGCTAAGCCGGACAGCCCCATGAGAGCGGCAATATTGATTGCAATATTGTCAATGGAAAAACTTTTTGCAATGCCAATGTATATTGCAAATTCACTAATAAATCCATTCAATATCGGCAGACCGCTAATTGCAAGAGAGGCGATCAAAAACAAGATAGATGTTAGAGGCAAATATTTGTTCAGCCCACCGAGTTTTTCAATATCTCTTGTATGAGTCTGCGAATACACGATTCCTGCTCCATAAAACAAAACACTCTTAAAAGTAAAATGGTTGAACGTGTGCAGCAAAGCTCCAAGAAAGCCTAGTGCTGCGATAAGTGTGTTGTTATAGACCAAACCAAGCATACCAAGGCCAATTCCCATTCCTATAATGCCGATATTTTCTATGCTATGATATGCAAGTAATTTTTTAAGATCGTGCTGTGCTATAGCATTTGCCACGCCATAGACACCGGTGACAATCGAAATAAAAAGAATACCGTATGCCAGGCGATAGTCTGGAATACCAACCAGTAAAATAATTCTCAGAATTCCATAAACACCCATTTTAATCATAACACCAGACATCAACGCCGACACACCCGAAGGAGCTGCTGGATGCGCTTTTGGGAGCCATGTATGCAAAGGCACAAATCCGGCTTTCGTGCCAAATCCAAGAAAGAAAAGAATGAAAATGAAGATCGCATGAGTGCCTGAAGTGCAGACAACACTTTTAAAAGAATTAAAATCGAGCGAGTTTGTGATGGCGGAAGACCACCCGAACGCCGCAATTAAAAAAGCGGTCCCAATTTGCATGGCAACGAGATAATAGATACTTGCCTTGCGAACTTCTTCCTTCCTATGTTCAAAGTTGACAAGAAAGAATGAGGCAAGCGACATCATTTCCCACACAATAAGGAAGAACAAAGCATTTTGGGCTATGACGACAAAAATCATTGAAGAGGACATTACTCCTAAGAAGAAATAGTAGGATGAAAGTTCTGCTTTATCACCAGCATACATTTTCATATAGCCATGTGAATAAACAGCGGTAAACAATGCGCCAAGAGAAATAATCAGAGCGAACAGTGCAGCGAGAGGATCCAATCGAAAGAACGAAATTCCAATGGGTTCAGAGAAATAGAATTGCGCTTCGATATGTCCACCGGATAAAAGGATTTGGAGTACATCTGGAAGAATAAAGAGTTGAGCAAGAACGGCAACGACGATGAAAGCTATCGATTTGAATTTCTCTTTGAGAAAAAGAGCAATCAATCCTCCAACGGAAAAAAGCACCGTGCCGATGAGAACGCTTATCATGAATTCACGGTCTCCTTTTTCTGCCAATCTAATTCTCTTTTGCGGACATATTCCAAAATAGTTTCCTTACTTGAATGTTCTTTCAAAATATTTAAGAATGCATCATCTTGACATAAATAGGAAATTTTAGAAAGTACTTCTAAATGCATCTTCGGGCTGGCCGTGAGTAAAATAAAAAGAGTATGAACAGGTTGATTATCGAGAGAACCAAAATCAACAGGCTTTTCCAAACAACAAATTGAAACACTCGCGCTTTTTAAATCTGTAATAATCGGATTGCGCGGATGAGGAATCGCAATGCCCTTGCCAACTGCCGTCGGCATTAACTCTTCCCGGCTCATCAGAGCAGAGAGAATTTCTTCTTTCGATATATTTTGTGGTGTCGTGATTCTTTGAACTGCACTTTGTAAAACTTCACGGACATTTTCTCCGGAAACTTGAGTAACAACTCCACCCTTTTCCAACAGCTGCTCTAAACTATCCCGCCTATCTGGATTTGTCAAATTAATCAACGTAGAAGATAGTTCTATCTTATTACTCAAAATCCATTCGTTAATTTCTGTTCGGTTAAAACGATATTGATGATTGATTCGATAGCAGGGTATTTTTTTATCCTTGATCCAGCGGTAAACAGTTTTTTCGGATACTTGTAAAAGATCGACAATATCCTTGATTTTGAGTTCCATAAACCCCTTTTTTGATCATAAATTTACCGATAGTTCCTTTAATGTCCAATATTTTTATATGAATATCCTTTAATGTCCTAATTTGTCCACATCCGCCTTTCATTCTAATAATTATTGGTTTCATAAAAGTTTTCAGAATATCCAGATAGCATGTAGTATCAGTAATGATCTCTGAAATTTCTATAGACCACATGCTGTGTGTTGGAATTTCACATTCTGACCACATACTCTTCTCACATGGAGACGTGAAGATAATGCTTAAAAAAATTAATGCTGGATTCGCAGGTCCTCAATTCATTGTGCATGAAAGAGTATGTGCCACTCCTTTTCAATAATGATCATGACAATTGAGATTTATGAAATTTGAAAATCCTCATGTATTTCGCACTGAACAGCAAAAATGATTATATTGACAGAGTGGACACTTTGCTCCAGCTTAAAAAAAAATACGAAAAGGGAATATCAGAAATTCTTCAGATGCATCGCGCAGGTGCCGGCGGCATTCGTGTTGCCCTTGCGTTAACACATCAGCGCGACACTCTTCTGAATATGATTTTTAAAAATCTTACAAGCGACGCCAACCAATTAACCGTTGTCGCGCTTGGGGGGTATGGAAGAAAAGAACTATGTTTTTCTTCTGATACCGACGTTCTGTTTCTCATTCCGGATGAACAACAACGAACTTCCCTTACGCCGGCTGTACAGGAATTTATTCACAATCTTTTAGATGCCGGATTAGATATCGGCCACAGTTTCCGTACTACTGATGAATGTATTCATCTTCCCCCAGAAGACTTCGAATCCTGGATGTCCCTCATCGAGGCGCGGTTTATATGCGGTGATCAAACTACGTTTCAAAAACTTATCTTATCCATCCAAGAGAAGATCAAAGAAGATGATCGGCATTCTTTCATACATCGAATTTCCGAATCACGGCGCATGCGGCATACTAAGTACGGCAATTCATCAAAATTGCTGGAGCCGAATATAAAAAACAGTGCCGGCGGACTGCGCGATATTCATGCGGCACTCTGGCTAATGCGCGGGACTGGAACGATACCGATTCCGAAAAACCTTGGTGTCTCGGAAACCGCGACGCTGCATCTTCTCAAATCCGGACCTGTGAAGCTGCAATTCACACCATCGTCCTTGAAGGAAACAAAATCATCCTTTGATACACTCCTTCGCGTGCGGAACGAAATGCACATTCAATCCAACGCTCTTCATGACACATTGGAATTTAGTTTTCAGCAGCGTATCGCTTCCGGCCTTCGCTATCGCACCAGATCAAAACGAGCGAAGGTTGAACATTTTATGCAGGACTACTATAGAGCATCGCGTTCTGTAGCGTCATTTTGTGCACGAGTCATAGATTGGTCACATGAACACTGGTCACCCGTCGTTCTGGAAACGAAGAAAGCAAAACTCAGCAGCACATTAGCGATACAAAACGGGCGTATCCATCTATCCAAACGCGGTGTGACCATCTCCAACGAACTTCTTCTCCGGGCATTTTTGTTTCGGATCGAACGTCATGCAGAGTTCTCCTTCCAGTTGGAAGACGCCATCCATCGCCGTTTGCAATTTCTCAAGCCGCTCAGCACTCCATCGGAAACAGAATTATTCCGGCTTCTTCTTCATCGGCCGAATGGTATCGGCAGTGCGCTTCGGAAGATGAACGAACTTGGTCTGCTCGAACGATGGATACCGGAATGGAAACCGATGGTTTCGTTCTTCCAGCATAATCAATACCATTATTATACTGCCGATGAACACACACTCATCGTACTTGCCAATGCTGAAGCACTTGAACATGCAAGTTCAACATTCGGAACAGTCTTTCGT
>Ga0182017_10003673_pt1 | contig 11432 bp, 9 predicted proteins | sample 712E3DmetaG_FD_120492 | JGI IMG/M metagenome (GOLD analysis project Ga0182017, IMG submission 120492) | Permafrost microbial communities from Stordalen Mire, Sweden - 712E3D metaG | ecosystem: Environmental > Terrestrial > Soil > Wetlands > Permafrost | place: Sweden: Stordalen | collected... | reverse complement strand
GGCGTGCGTGAGCGAGGAGCGCAGCCGGCAACGAAGGAACCGGCCGGCCGCCCGGCGATCGCTACGGCAGCCAGTGCGGCAGGGCGCCATCCGTCGACAGATTCGTCAGACCGGTACCGTCGGTCTTGACGATCCAGATGCCCGCCGAGGCAGCGGGCGACTGTGCGCCAACCCGTCCGAAGACCACCACCGACCCATCCGGCGAGAACGACGGTGCCGTTTCGTCGTACCGCGGGTCGTTCAGAACGGGCGTCTGCGACCCGCCCGGCAGAGCCCAATAGGCCAGGTGGCTGGAGCCATCGCTGGCCTTGACGAGCAGTGCCAGACCCTTGCCGTTGGTGGCGATGTCGCCCATGCCCGCGCCGACCTTGTTGACCAGGCCGGCGGAAGTCACCTGCCAGCATGCCCACGTCGCGCCTTTGTCATTGGAAGCCGCCAGGTAGAAGGCGTCTTCCGACTGGACCCAAACGGGCCGTGAGTTCGCCTGCAGGTCGAGCGAGATCGGCTTGGTCGCGCCGGTCATGTCCACAAGCTCCAAGGCGTTGTCGGACCCGCGGACGACGAGCATGGTCGTCCCGTCCGAGGTGAAGGCCGCACGCGGAGTCCACGACGACATCCCCGGCTGCCCGGTGAGGCCATCGGCCCCCAGAGTGACGCTGCCAAGCCCCGGCGCGCCATCCGGAGCCACCTGCTTCGTGTCCGCGCCGCTGACGAGCGGATAGCGCCAGTAGCCCAGATCCGCGCCGCTGGCGTCGCGCCGGCCCACGACCAGGCCTGTGCCGTCCGGAGTGATGGTCGGCGCATACTCGAAGTCGCCGCTCGGGGTCAGGGTCGTAAGGTTGTCGCCGCTGAGCGACATCTTCTTGACGACGCCCCCAGCCGCGTAGGCGATCGTTGCTCCGTCACCGCTGATGTCGTAGCCGCTGACCGGCACGAGCTCGGACGTGACCTCGCGCTGATTCGACCCGTCCGGGTTCATCACCCAGACGTTATCGATCCCGCCTCGATCGGAGATGAAGGCTATCTGGTTGAGGGCATTGGCCTGCGGCTCCCCGGTCGTGAACGACCAGTTCTGAGCCGATGCGACCTGGCCGTCGGTCCGACGTACCGTCGAACTCATCGTCACCGCATAGGTGGTGTGGGCCGCCAGAGGGTTGTCCGGCGTGAAGACGAGCACGTCGGCGCCGAAGCCGGCGGAAGTCGCCGTCGCGCTGTTGGACGGGCTGCGGTCGTCGGGAAGGGAGATGGCCGTTGTCGAGCCCGCGACAGGCGGCGTGATCGTGATTGCGCCGGCGACGGACGCCGGATCGATGGGCGTGTCGAACGTGATGGCAATCTGGCTGTGGATGCTGACCCCGGCTACGTTCGGTGCCGGGACCAGAGCCGTCACCTTCAGGCCCATGCCCACTGTCTTGAAGTTGGTGGCGTAGGGCGGGAGCTGCGTGCCGTCGGTGTCGACCGCCGGGTCGCCGATCTTCACCGTGTAGGTCGTCCCGTACTGCAAGGGCCTGGTCGGGTTGAGCGTCAGGATGTCGCCGTTCCACGACGCCTCGTAGGCGATGTCGGGCTCCAGGGTCAGACCCTTGAGCACGTTTTTCGTGTCCATCAGGCGATCGAAGGTGATCTGGATCGACGCATCGACCGCGATCGAATCGGCACCGGTCGCGGGCGAAACGGACGCGACCGCCGGAGGGCCGACAGTCGTGAAGTCGAGGTCGCCTGTGCCGCTCTGAGAGTTACCCGCGATGTCCTGAACGCCGGGCGCGATGTGAACGTGGAACTTCGTCGAAAGCGGCAGCTTGGCCGACGGCGTGAAGATCATCTTCAGGCCCTGCCAGTGAAAAGTGCCGTCGACATGCGGCGTGGTCGAGAACGCGTTCTGGGCAGTGGTCGGCCTGACGTCCTCGCTGAAGTTGACGTCCACGGACGTAAGCGTCAGAGCCAGGCCGCCGCCGGTCGTGCTGCTGACGGCGATCGTGTACGTCGGCGGGATCCGATCGACCATGACGGCGTTGTAGAGAACCACCGCAAGTACGGCCACTGCTGCCAGTGCCGAGAGTGGCCTCAATACGCGGCCGCTCTTGAGCGGGCCGAGTCGCCTGGGAAGGTCCACGGGGCAGGACGATAGCACAGCCCCTATACTCGCGAACTTGTGAACCGTCGAACGCTCGGTTGCCTCTTCGAACTGCTTGAGACCTTCCTGCTGACGCTGGCGATCTTCCTGGTCATCCAGCTCTTCGTGGCTCAGCCGTACCAGGTTCAGCAGACCTCGATGGAGAACACTCTGCTGCCGAACCAGTACGTTCTGGTGGACAAGCTCACGCCCCGCTTCGACGACTACCATAGCGGCGACGTCGTCGTCTTCAATCCCCCGTCTGGCTGGGCCCAGGATCCCTCCGGCACGCCCTACATCAAGCGCGTCGTGGCCATCGGCGGCGACACGGTCGACATCCATGGCGGCCGCGTGTACGTCAATGGCACCCAGCTGAACGAGCCCTACGTCTTCGAGAACCAGACCACCGACATGCCGGATAAGGGCAGCAAAACGTGGAAGCTCGCAGCTGGCCAGCTGTTCGTGCTGGGCGACCATCGCCAGGCTTCGCAGGACTCACGCGACTTCGGCCCCATCGACAGGTCGTCCGTGATCGGCCGGGCATGGTTGCGCTACTGGCCAATCGACAAGTTGGGATTGCTCACGCAGGCGAAGCAGCCGCCCGCCGCGAGCGGGTCACCGGCGACATCGAAGGCCCCATGACCGGGACGCGCGACCCTCGGGTCGCCGCCAGCGGCCCCGCATGATCGGGCTGGCGGTCGTCGCTGCGCTGCTGACAGTGATCGGTTGCGTCGCAGCGGTCAGTGCCCGCGACAGCCGCCTCGTGGCGCTGGGTCTCCTCCTCGCGATGATGGCTGCGCCTCTCGCTTCATCCTCCCAGCCTTCCGCCCTCGCGATCGCGTTTCGATTCGTCGGCGGTCTGCTGGCCGCGTATCTGCTCTGGGCGTCGGCGCGGGCTCGGTCGATCGCCAGCGAGGGTTCCGGCATTGGCGCGGTAGCCGAGCTGGCCGTGGCAGCCGCGGCCTTCTCGATTGGCTGGTTCGTGGCACCGGTGACGCCGCTGACCGGACCGATCGCGGCTCAAGCCGCTGGGTTCTCGCTCCTGGCGCTGGCGGTCGCGCCTCTTGCCGCGCGGAACGTCTTTCGAGTAGGCGTCGGCGTCGCGGTCCTGACCCTCGGCATCTCGCTGCTGTTCCAGGCCTGGACCGGCCCCGCAACCCCAATGCAGCAGGTCGCGCTCACGGCCCTGCTCGTGGGAGTGCTCGGGGCAACGAGCCTGCTCATCTCCCCGAGGGAGCTCGCATTGACGAAACGGGTGGCGCCGATAGGACCGTCGGATGAAGAGCAGCCCCCCGATGGCGCCGCCGGATCGGCCGCAAGCGAGTCCGGGTCCACGGCCGGCTTCGGAGCGGCTCGCGCGCAGTCCCAGGCCCCGGCTCGCGCTCCGGCCAGCCAGACCGAATCCGCTGCAGCGGCCCAGTCTCAACCGGAGCCTACGCCGCACGATTCCCCGCTGTCGAACCGGCCTCGTCGACTCCACCCACGCGAGCCTCGACGATGACCGTGCTCCTTTTTCTCCTCGCATGCGGGGTCGGGGCCGCTATAGGGCTTGCGGATCGCCCTTCCAGCCGGATCGGCCGATTGGCCGGCCTCGCGAGCCTGGCCGTCGCCTTCGTCGCTGCGCTCCTCATCGGATCGACGACCAGAACCACCGTGGGCGACGTCACGTTCGCGGGGAGCGAGTACTCCCGCCTCTTCCTCGCCTGTGCGGCCGGCTCGGCTCTGCTTCTTTGCGTAGTGGCCCTGGCGTCGGGTTGGTCCGGCCAACTGGCTCCGGCAGCCCTCATTTCGTTCGGTGGACTGGCCGTCGCCGCCACGGCCACGGACCCGGCGGTCGCTCTCACCGCTGGCGCCGCAGCGGCGACCGCCGGAGCGCTCGTAATCGTCCGTACCACTCCACTGAGTGTCGAGACGGACGGACGGCTGGCCGAGATCCGAACCATCGGCCTTGTGGTGGGCGGCTTCCTGTTCGCCACAATCGCCATCCTTCGGCCCGCGTGGGCCGGCAACAACGACAGTCCGGTCTTCGCCCTGGCGTTCTTCTGTCTGGCGATTGCCATTGCCGTCCGCAGCGGAGCGGTTCCGTTCCACGTGCCCGCTGCACACCTGCTCCACAGTGCCACTTCGATGGCGCCGGCCCTGCTTCTGGTCTGGATCCCCGCGGGCCTTGGCCTCCTGGCGCTCAGCTGGAGTGCTACCACGTTCGGCATTCGGAGCGATTGGCTCAACGCCGCCGTGGCGGGCGTGCAGGCCGTCGCCGTGGCCACGATCGTTTTGGGTGCCCTGGCGGCTCTGACCCACGACGAGATCGAGGAGGTCGTCGCCTACTCCATCGTCGGCGACGCGGGCTTCCTGCTGCTCGCGTTTGCGGCACGCAACGACGCCGCGGCCGAGCCGGCCCGGTTGTGGCTGCTGGTCTTCATTGCGGCCAAGACGAGCCTGGTGGCCTGGGCAGCCGCCATCTCGCGAGCATTCGGCACCTCGAACCTTGCCCGGCTGCGAGGCTGGCTGCGCCGCACACCGCTCCTCGGCCTGGCTCTGGTGACGATCGCGGTCGCGACTCTTGGGTGGCCGGGCGGCGCCGTCTACGAGGCTCGATCGACTCTGGTCCGCCTGGCCCTTCCAGGCCGGCTCCAGCTCGTGTTCGCCGGCGCGATCGTCCTGTCGCTCGCCTACTACGGTCGGCTGCTTCTGATCGGCATGCGCTCCCCCAGCGAGGACGTCAGGATCGCCGGGGGCGAGCGGCCCCGCTGGGCGGCCGGTTCATCCCGTCCCGGGAAGGCCCCTCCGGCCGAGACTGCGACGACAGCCGCTCCGTCGGCGCGTGAGACGAGCGGGGTTGAGTCTGCCCCGGCGCGGAAGGGCAGGCGCGGGTCTCTCACCGCGTCGACCCTTCTGCCTACCCAAACGGCCAAAGCCACCGCGATCGATTCGGGTTCGGTCGATGGCGGGCGCGCTATCGATGGCATGGCCGATGCGGCCGGTACTGGCGGCAGCGGCGCCGACTCTGCAGCCGCTTCCAGTTCCGCCCTCAATGGGGCGCCGGCCGGCGAGCATGAGACCACGCTCAGTCTTACCCGGCGACTCGCGATCGCCTGGGCACGCAACCGAACTTTGGAGGTGAGTCTGGTCGTGGTGGGCGGGACGGCTCTCGCAGCAGCGCTGGCCTTCGGCGGACTCGGCGGTACGAATGCGGCGCGCTTCGGCATCCCACTTGACGTGGCAGCCCATGCGACACCGACGCCTACCCCGCTGCCGACCCTCGCATCGACCCCCACGCCGCTGCCGACGCTGGCCCCTCGCCCTGCGGAGCTTCCGTCCGGCTCCGCGTCGCCGAGCTCCTCGACTCAGCCTTCGCCGAGCGCATCGCCCCAGAGGTCCACCGCGCCCGCCCGCGGCGCCGCCAACTGACGCGCAAACGCCCGGACGCCGGGATCGATGGACTCGAATCGATCGGTGCTGCCGCGGGTTCTCGAACCGGGCTCGCCTGGCCTCAGCGGGCCTGGGGTCCCACCACCCAACGGTCGATCTCGCGCTCATAGGACAGCAGCTCGTCTGCACGGAACCAGATAGCAAGCTCCGTGGCTGCGCTCTCGGGGCTGTCCGACGCGTGCACGAGGTTCTGTCCCATCTCGAGGGCCAGGTCGCCCCGGATCGTGCCCGGGACCGCATCGCTCGGGCGCGTGGCACCGTTCATCGTCCGGACACAGGCGATCGCGTCGGGGCCTTCGAGAGCCATCGCCACCAGCGGCCCCGAGGTGATGAAAGCGACGAGCCCCTCGAAGAACGGCTTGCCCTTGTGGACGGCGTAGTGGCGCTCTGCCAGTTCGCGATCGACGTGGACCAGCTTGAGCCCGACGATCTTGAGACCGCGCTCTTCGAAGCGGACGATGATCCGACCAGCCAGCAGGCGCTGGACTCCGTCGGGCTTCACGAGGACCAGGGTGCGCTCGGTCACTGCAATACACCGCTGCGGACGATTGATGCGAGGGCGAGTGTAGCGGGTCGTCCAGCCGTGGGGCGGGCGCGCGATTGGCGGCCGGAAACGGGCCGGCTCAGTCCCAGCGAATCGGCGGGGTCTCCTCAACGGCGGGCGCCGACGGCAGTTCGGGGTAGACGGACGCTGCGGGGGGTTCCGGCGAGGCCGGCGCAGGGGCGGGTGCCTCGGGAACCGGCTCGGGCGCGACTGGCTTCGGTGCGCCCAGAGCGCTCGCCACGGACATGTACGCTGCCCCGGCATCGCCCTCGAGGCCGAGCAGCCGCAGGGCGTCGCCGCGGACCAGCTGAAGAGGCAGATCCTGCCGTTCGCCGATCGCCTCGAGCACCGCGCCGGCCGACGCCGGCGTGAGCCGGATGGCGACCCCGAAGTGGAGGGCGGCCATCATCGGATCGTCCGCGTCCAGGTACGACCGACCCGACGCCACCTCGGCATTCGCCTCGACGGCATCCGGCGGCTGCTCTGCCGCGGCAGCCGCGTCCGACGGGGCTTCGGCCGCGACCGATTCGCCAGCACAGGCGGGCGACTCTACGGCGGCCTCGGGTTCGGGCGTCGCTTCAGGTTCGGGCGTCGCTTCGGGCCCGGTCTCGGGTTCGGGCGGTACGGCCGCCGGCTCGACAGCTGGGGCGACCGCTTCGGGCGCAGCCTCGGGTTCGGACGTCGCTTCAGGTTCGGCCGGCGCGGCCTCAGGTTCGGGCCCGGTCTCGGGTTCGGGCGCGGCCTCGGGTTCGGCCGGCGCGGCTTCGGGTTCGACAGCTGGGGCGACCGCTTCGGGCGCGGCCTCGGGTTCGGGCGTCCCTTCGAGTTCGAGCGATACGGCCGCCGGCTCGACAGCTGGGGCGACGGCCGGCGCGGCCTCGGGTTCGGCCGGCGCGGCCTCGGGCATCGGTTCGGGGACAGGCTGGGCCTCCACCTCGATCTCGACTCCGGCCGCAGCAGGACTGGGCTCGACAGTCGCAGTCTCGACGGCGACCGGGCTCCACGTCTGCGAAGCCCACGCGGCCCTCCGGGGGATTCCGGCGAACAGCGGATCGATTCCCGACGGATGGCGTTCCAGCGCCTGCTCGACGCAGCGCCGCGCCTCGGCGTGCCGATTGGCAATCGCGGCGGCCTCGGCCGCGATGACGAAGCCGAGCGCCTCGTCCCCCCCGTCGGACAGATACGCAGCTGCGGCTTCGCCGGCGCCCTCGAGATCGCCCGTACGCCAGCGGGCCTCAGCCAGATCCAGACGCGCCAGCGTATCCAGCCCGTCACGGCCGGCCAGCGCCTCGAACTCGGCCCGCGCCATGGCCAGGGAGCCCGTCTTCAGGTGGATGCGCGCCAATCTGATCTGGAGCGACGGATCGTCGACAGGCAGCGGCTGTGCCGGCTCGGACGGCTCGGGCTGCGCAGGCGGCTGAACAGCGATCTCCGAGGCCGCGCCCACATCGGGCAGATCCACGTCAAGCGCCGCCGGCGGCCCAACATGTTCCGCGCCAGAGGCTTCCACAGCCTGTGCGGCATCGTCCGTCGTAATGATGCCGCCGGTCGTAGTTCCCGCCGTGCCCTCGGCGACCCCGTGGCTCTCGATCGTATCGGGGGCCGGCTCGGCCTCTGAGGGGCGCTCCGATTCGTCTGAGATTCCGCTGCTCTGGCCATCCTCGTCGGCGAGGTCGGGCCGGCCGGCCAGGGCTTCGTTCGAAATCCGGACCAGGACCTCGGCCGGCTCGTCGAGCGAGTCCAGCGAGAGTTGCAGGCCGGTCGGGTCGTCGTGGGGCATTGGCGGCGGGCTCGCAGGCTCAGACTGGTCGTGAGGATCGACCGCAGGCAGGCTCGCCGCGTCCTGGACAACATGCCGATGGCGCGGCCTCCAGCCGTATCTCATGCCGCGCCGCCAGGCAGTCGCAGAAGCGATTCGAGGCGGCGGCCTCGCCTCGGCGGCGCCACGACCGCCAGACGCAGACCGTCGTCGTTGATCAGCCGCCGGGCCAGCGACAGGATTCCCTCGCTCGTAACGGCGTTGAGCTCGGCCAGGGCCTGATCCAGGGTCAGGACTCGGTCGTGCAGGGCTTCCTGCCCTCCCAGCCAAGATGCCACGTGGCGGGTCTCCTCCATTCGCAGCTCGAGCCTGCCGGCCAGGTAGCGCTTCGAGCGAGCCAGTTCGTCGGCCGGCACCGCGTCGTCGCGGACGCCCGCCATTTCTTCGAGCATCGCCGACACGGCAGGCGCGATCCGGTCGGGATCGACCCCAGCCGACACGACGAAAGCCCCCGAGTCAGCGTAGTCGACGATGTAGGAGCTGACGTCGTAGGCGAGGCCCTTCTCCTCGCGCACGGACTGGAACAGACGGCTGCTCATGCCGTCGCCGAGGATGGCGTTTAGGACCTCAAGTGTCCAGGCCTCCGGGTCATCTCGTCGCAGCCCCGGAACGCCCAGGCAGAGTTGGGCCTGGGTGGTGTCGCGCCGGACGGACATGACCCGCTCGCCGGCCGGAAGAGCCGGGGCCGGCTCGAATGTCGAATGGTTGGCCTCCCCGGTGCCGAACGCGCGACTGGCTAGAGAAACGACCTCTTCGTGAGAGATGTCGCCGGCGGCCGACACCACTACGTTGCCGGGTCGATAGGCGGAGGCCCAGAAGGCGCGCAGATTGGCCTGGGGGAGGCTGCGAACGCTCTCTTCGCTCCCAGCGATCTCTCGACCGAGAGGCGTGTCGCCGAACATCGCCAGATCGAAGAGGGTATGGACGTGCTCGCCAGGATCGTCGAGATAGGACCGGATCTCCTCGACGATGACGGCTCGCTCCGACTCTATCTCGTTGCCCCGGAGGTTCGGCCGGACGATGAGCTCGCCGAGCACGTCCATGCCTCGCGGCGACTCGCGCACGGGCACTCGTACCCAGTAGACCGTCGACTCACGGTCGGTAGCGGCGTTGAAGCTGCCGCCGATGCCCTCGATCGCCTCCGACACGGCTCGCGTAGTTGGGTATGCCGCCGTCCCCTTGAAGGTGATGTGCTCCATGAAATGCGCCGCGCCCGCCTCTTCGGCCGACTCGAGGCGCGATCCCGCCAGGACGTAGGCGGCGATGGAGACGGATCGGGCTCCGGGAAGGCGCGACGTGATGACGCGCGGCCCGCCGGGCAGCGCTGTGCGTTCGTACATCCGGTAAATGCTAGCGGAAAGGGAGTCGGGCCCAACACGGCCCGGAAGAGGCTATCGGAGAAGCGTCGCGGCCGGCGCCCTCTCGGGCGCCGGCCGCGACAAACCCACCCGAATCAGTGCCAGACGACGAGAATCCAGTTCTGCGCGAAGTACAAGACAAACGCGAGAGTGACCACGGCCATCAGCGGGTGGATTTCGCGCCACTTCCGCGTGACGATCTTTAGCAGAGCCCACGTAATGAAACCTGCGCCGATCCCATCCGTGATGCTGTAGGTGAGCGGCATGACGATCATCGTCATGAGGGCCGGAAGACCGTCCTCGATGTCCGCGACGTTGATGTCCTTGACCAGGACGAACATCAGATAACCGACCAGGACCAGGGCCGGGGCCGTTGCAACTCCGGCCACCAGACCGGCCAGAGGCGACAGCAGGATCGCGAGGAGGAACAGCACGCCGGTCACGACGGCCGTGAAGCCGGTGCGCCCGCCTTCGGCGACGCCTGCTGCCGACTCGATGTAGGTGGTGTTGGAGCTCACCCCGACGAAGCCGCCCACCGCCGCGGCGATCGAGTCGACGAGCAGGACCCGTCCGATACCGGGCACGGACCCGTCCTCGTCTGCGAGACCCGCCTCGGCGGCGATGCCCGTGACCGTACCCATCGTGTCGAAGAAGTCGCTCAACATGATGGCGAAGATAGTGAGGATGGCGGTGATCAGAGCGACCTGGCTGAAGACCCCCGGAACGTCAGAGTAGAACAGGCCGTTCCAGCTCGGCGTCACGGTCAATTGTGCCGGTGCCGAGGTCACTCCCGTGACGAAGGCCAGGATGGAGGTAACAACGATGCTGATGATGAGCGCCGCCTTTATGCGCAGCGCATACAGCACTATGGTGATCAGCAATCCGACCAGGAAGATCCACTGCGAGAGTTCAACGATCGGTCGAAGGCCCACCGGGGGAACCGAGCCGTAGGCGGAGTTCGAGCCGGCGATCAGGCCGCCGTTGGACAGCCCGATGAACAAGATGAAGAGTCCGATGCCGACGCCGATGGACCGCTTGAGCGCAAGCGGGACGGCCCGCATGATGGCCTCCCGGAGACCCAGGACGACCAGAACCGTGATGATCACGCCCTCGGCGACGATGACGCCCATCGCGGCCCCAGGCGTCATGCCCAGGCCCCCGTTGGCCTTCGGTGCCGCGAGCTGGTAGGCGACTATGGCGTTGATGCCGAGGCCCGCGGCAAGGGCGAACGGGTAGTTCGACACAACGCCCATGGCGATAGTCAACACGCCCGCGCAGAGGCAGGTTCCAGCGGCAACGGCGATCGGGTCTAGGCCGAGCGGCTTGGCGATGATGCTGCCGTTCAGGAAGATGATGTAGCACATCACCATGAACGTGGTAAGGCCCGCCCGGGTCTCGGTGACGATGTTCGTGCCGCGTTCATCGAACTTGAAGTAACGAGCTATTGGCGCCAGAACTGCATCCAACGGTCTCTCCTCCTTAGTTTCGCCTGGTCGTATCCCATCGATCGGCGACACCCGGAGACAGCCCCGGGCGGCGCATCCTCCTGGCCGCGTCTCCGCGCGGCCTCACCACGCCCTCGCCGGGGCCGATATCCGCCGAGCCCTGCCGGGTCACGGCCTCGCCCTGTCAGGTACCCCTACTCGTCCTCGATCGGATCGCGGCCGAGCAACTCCATTTGGACGTAGCCGGACGTGTCGAACTCGAGCTGACGAGGCTCGAGCGCGTCTCCCGCCGGAACTCCGGCAGGCGCAAGATCGATCACGACGGCTTCGTCCCCCTGAACCAGACGATACGTGAGCAGCTGGTCTGGACGGGTCTCGAACTCGAGATGCTCGAACGAATCCACGTTCAGGCAGATCGAGAGCGGGGTGAAGAATGTCGAGGTCTCCGGCTCATTCGAAACGATCCGCTCCACCCAGCCCAACCCATGCTGAACCAGCTCGTGGCCTCGGTAATACCGATAGGCCACGGTCTGTTTCTCGAGGGGTCGGAGGACGTTGAGCAGGTCGATCCGGCTTGAGACGATGCCGCGATTCACGAAGAACTTCGCAGGCGGCACGGACGACACCACTCCTCCTGGGGCAGCGGGGGTGACGATTGGGGACGCCGGTGACGGACCGGTGGATCGTACCTCAGGCGCACCCCCGGGGACAAGAGATTGGT
>Ga0182017_10003672_pt1 | contig 11434 bp, 13 predicted proteins | sample 712E3DmetaG_FD_120492 | JGI IMG/M metagenome (GOLD analysis project Ga0182017, IMG submission 120492) | Permafrost microbial communities from Stordalen Mire, Sweden - 712E3D metaG | ecosystem: Environmental > Terrestrial > Soil > Wetlands > Permafrost | place: Sweden: Stordalen | collected... | reverse complement strand
GTGCACGGAAGCGGTCTTTTCAATGTTGAAAGGGGTGAAGTCGGTTATGTCGGGATATGCCGGCAATCCGCCAGCTGAATCATTGAAGATCGAATACGATCCGTCGGTTATTTCATACGACGATTTGCTCGCGGTATTTTTCAATACACACGATCCGACGACCCTGAATAGGCAGGGCAATGACGTCGGCACGCAATACCGCTCGGCTATTTTCTATGCAGATGATGAACAGAAGACCAAAGCAGAAAGCTTGATCAGAGAACTCAATGATTCACATGCATATGACAAACCAGTGGTCACCGAAGTGACGCCATTAGCGGAATTCCGCCAAGCGGAACATTATCACCATGATTATTACAAGAACAATCCGACTCAACCGTATTGCCAGCTCGTCATAGCGCCGAAATTGGAGAAGATGCAGAAAAGGTTCGCGCAACTATTGAAGAACTAGGCCAGTATTAACTATATGAACGAAGAAGAAATAAAAAAGAAGTTGACTCCGGAGGAATATGAAGTGCTCCGTAAAAAGGGGACCGAGGCTCCTTTTAGCGGCGCGCTCTTGAATGAGAAGCGCAAAGGGACTTATATGTGCAAAGTATGCGGCAATCCGCTATTTCCATCGACGGCAAAAGCGGAACCGGGTACGGGACCGGCCTCATTGGCGGGCTGGCCGTCTTTCCATGAAGCTATTCCCGGCGCGATCAGACTTATTCCGGATGATTCTCATGGTATGCACCGCACGGAAGTCGTTTGCGCGAAATGTGGTTCGCATCTGGGACATTTATTCGATGACGATTCGGCGCCGACGGGGAAGCACTATTGTACGAATTCGGTATGCTTGGAGCTGAAGGAGGAAGAATAATCAGCCGGACGAGTTTTTGATAATAAAAAATCGAGCCGCCTTATGACAGCTCGAATTTGTTGGACACGGCTCCTTTTTGGAAAAATTCCTGCAAATGTAATAAAGTTGGAGCTTGACCATTTTCCCCCTGAATAAAGCCGTCCTCATCCCGTAACTTTCAAAAACCATTCCAAGATTCTTGGCAATCTTAATGGTTCCTTTGTTCTTGCGGCAACAGGCGGCTTCTATTCTCCGCAAACGGAGAGTCTTGAAACCGTGTGCCATCAATGTCCGCGCGGCGTCGGTAGCGATATGCCGCCCCTTGAACTTCTTCGCAACCCAATAGCCGAGCTCGGCTTTGCTCTCTTCCATATTGAGATCGCGGAAGCTCATCACACCTACCGGGTAGTTTTCGTACCAGATGACGAAGTGAAGAGCCTCTTCACGCTCGGAATTTTTCAGGGCTTCTTTGATGAATTTGCGCGCGTCATGCACGCTTTTCCATTTGTTCGGCCACGTGAGCCCCCGGGCCAGATATGACCGGCACGATCTCACCAGAACCCAAAGCGATTCGGCATCGGATTCGCACAAGGGCCGAAGGACAAGATGTTCCCGTCCGACGACTTCCAAAGTCGGCGGCCTAAAGGCACCTTTGTTTTCAGTGTTCATTTTCCTCCTTTCCTTTTGCCTTGAAACTAGCCTTTATTTATAGGTTTGTCAACGCTGTTGACTAGTTCGAATAGGTAGTGGTAGTTTTACTATCGAACGTCGAGAAAGGAGTCTAACTTGAAAACCAAAACAAAAAGAGAAAAAGCAATGAAGATCAGCGAACATTTGATTAATGTCGTCGCCAGGAGATTTCCGGGCGCGAACATTGTCAGGTTACCGAAGAAAAACCCCAAGGAGGTGGTCTTTGAAATCATGAAGGATCCTGAGGGGCAATTCGGGATGGCCGTTGCCATCATCGCAGAGTCAAAGCCGCATCTGCACAAAAAGACTTGGGAGTGCTATCGTGTTCTTGAGGGCAAGCTGGTGTTGTATATCAATGGTGTGCCCAAAATACTGGGTCCCGGCCAGGACATTGAATTGAATGGCAGAATTATGGGAAGAGGCTTCGATGTTATTCACCCGCGCCAGCGTCATTGGGCGAAATCTATCGACGAGCCAGCAATCGTGCTCGTGGTCTCTTCTCCAGAGTGGTCTCCCGAAGATCATCATCTTTTGTAGGCGCGAGTCGTCTAATCCAATCAGCCGTTGCAGGAATGCAGCGGTTTTTTTTATTTCTTTTTCTTACTAAACTCTATTCCCAGCTCCTTGAATTGTTTTTCTGATATCTCGCTTGGCGCGCCCATCATAATGTCCCTGCCCTCGCCGGTCTTGGCGAAAGCGATGACTTCGCGGATGTTAGGTTCGTTCTCTAATATCATGACAATGCGGTCTATGCCCGGGGCGAAGCCTCCATGCGGGGGAGTGCCATACTTGAAAGCCTCCAGCATGTGGCCAAATTTTACCTTCTGTTCTTCGGGCGAGATATTCAAATATTCGAATACTTTCTTCTGCATGTCGGCTTTGTGTATGCGGATAGAGCCGGAGCTTAATTCGTAGCCGTTCAATACTAGGTCATATGAGTTGGCCCGCACGGACATGAGATCTTTGCCAGACATGAATTTTTCCACGTCCTCGTCCTTGATGGAGCAGAACGGGTGATGGGCGGCTTGGATGTTGCCGTCCGCGTCTTTTTCGAACATGGGGAAGTCCACTATCCAGGCAAAAGCCAATTCATCAGGATTACTCTTGTCCTTTCGCAGATCAGGCTTGTCACTGTCGTATTTTTTTACGCATTCAGAATAAGTCAGGCGGGGAAAAGGCATCTCGGTTATCTTTTTATTCGGGTATAGGGTTTTGACTAGCTCCGTGAACATAGCTTCAGTGTATCTGAGAACATCTTCCTGTGTTACGAACGACATCTCGTAATCCAGCTGGGTGAATTCCGGTTGGCGGTCGCCGCGGGTGTCTTCGTCGCGGAAACAGCGCGCTATCTGAAAATATTTCTCAAATCCAGCCACCATGGAGAGTTGCTTAAATTGCTGGGGTGATTGCGGCAACACGTAGAACTTGCCATTCTCTAAACGGGATGGCACCACATATTCCCTAGAGCCTTCCGGCGTGCCTTTCATCATGATGGGTGTCTCTATCTCCACGAAACCGTTGTTGTGCATATAATCCCGGAAAAAAGAGATTATCTTGTCACGATTTCTAATGTTCTTTTGCATCCTCGGTCGGCGCAGATCCAAATAGCGGTATTTCAGACGAATCTCCTCATTGATATCGCGACCGTCCCCGCTTATATCGAACGGAGGAGTTTCCGCCTTATTCAATACCTCAACCTTTTTCACCTCCAATTCTATGTCGCCGTTCTGTTTGTCTTTCTGGATGTTTTTTTCAGGTCTCTTGTTGATCATACCGGTCACCGTGAGCACCCATTCAGGGCGGACTTCCTTGCAGATTTCCAATGCTTCTTTATTGTTCGGCAAAACCACACCCTGTATCTTTCCGGTGACATCGCGGAATTCGAAGAAGATCATCTTGCCCTGATCGCGGCGTATGTCTACCCAGCCGGAAATAGAGGCTTCCTGACCGATGGCGGCTTTGAGGTCTTTTATATAAGTGCGGTTCATGGGTGAAAATATAACATATTCAGACTTCTCATACCACATACATCGATTCTCATACTATGCTATGATGTGTCAATGAAAACATACAAATATCTAATCGCTCTAGTCATATTGGTCTTGGCGCTATTCATCGTGTTGAAATGGCTACCCCATCTGGTTCCCGTGACTTCGGACACCACGACAAAGACTTCAGCGGCGACCCCAGTCACTATGGCCACTTCTACGGATACCGGCGGAATCCATACCGCGCAGCCGTCGTTTGTATCGGTAGTGCCGATTCAGGCCACTCCCAAGATCACGTATATTCCGGCTTCTACGACAAACATTATTCGCATAACGGCGCCCATTGCCGGAGCAACAGTTTCCGCTTCAAAGCCGATCCTGGTAACGGGACAAGCCGTCGGAGGTTGGTATTTTGAAGCATCATTTCCGGTCATTCTCGCTGCCGCTGACGGCAGAGTTATCTCTCAAGCGGCAGCTAAGGCCGGAGGAGATTGGATGACTACTAAATTTGTTCCGTTTACAGCCAACATAACCTTTGTTAAACAGACGCCTGGTACTCGTGGCTTTATCATCCTCAAGAATGACAATCCTTCGGGCCAAGCTTCGACTTCGTATGCCGTTGAGATTCCTGTCATATTCCAATAACCGCGTCGGCGTGATACGATGGCCGACATGAAGACTGACGACATATCGCCTATAATCCGCGAGAAAGCTCCGCTCATATTGGCCGAGATAGTTAAGGCTGGCCGGATTTTGTTGCATTGCCATCCATCACCGGATCCTGACTCTGTCGGCTCTGCTCTGGCCATGAAGTTCGCCTTGGAGGGAATGGGCAAGAAAGTGACTGTCATAAAAGGGGATTCGGAGATACCGCGAGGTTTCATGCATTTTCCGGGGGCGGACAGAATCGTGAAAAAGAATTTCTTTGAGGTGGATTTGAAGGAGTTTGATTTGTTTATAGTTCAGGATAGCTCGAAGGAAGAAATGATTTCCAAGATAAAGCCGATTGAATTTGCAGCCAACTTAAAAGTGATCGTTATTGATCACCATGATTCGAATAAAGGATTCGGATCGCTTAATCTTGTCGAGCCTTCATATCCCGCCGTGGCTCAAGTACTTTTCGATCTATTCAAGGAATGGAATATTAAGATTACGCACGATATCGCCGCGGATCTATTCATGGGCATATATACGGATACCGGCGGATTCAAATACGGTGGTACTACAGGGAGGACATTTTTGATAGCTAGTGAATTGGCTAAAATAGCCAAGGATTTTCCCGACATCATATCAATGATGGAGAATTCCAATGAACCGGCTGATATAGTTTTTGAGGGTCTAGCTCTTAGCTCCGTTGAAACATTTTTAAACGGGAAGATTGGCTTATCTGTTGTTTCTGATTCTCAGATGAAAGAAAAAAATATAAAACCTATTAATATACATGCGGATGGGATTTCTCCAGTACTCCGAAGCGTAGCCGAATGGTATGTTTCAGGAGTGCTTGTTGAGATTGAGCCTAATAAAGTCAAGATGAGCTTCCGTAGCAAAGATTCGGATAAGTATGATGTCTCCAAGCTCGCAGTCGCACTTGGAGGTGGAGGTCATAAGGCGGCATCAGGAGCCAATCTAAACATGCCCCTCGCCGAAGCCAAAGCCCTAGTTGTGGCAAAAGCCAAGGAACTGTATAATCTCTGAACCATGTCTACAAAAAACATCTGGGTATCAGTTATTATCGCCATTATCATTATCGCCGTCGCTTGGTTCTTCTTGGACCACCGCTCCGGCTATCCGAAAGGTCCTGACGAGCTCATGAATGTCGTCACAACGACCGCGCCAGTCGCTTCAAGCACACCCGTTACCAGCGCTAATCAATCCGTAAAAAATTTCATGCATACCATCACCATCGAGACCAGCAAAGGCACCATCGTCTTCGAGACTTATGACGCCGACGCGCCAAAGACTTCCGCCAATTTCATCTCGCTCGCTAACAAGGGCTTTTATAACGGCCTGATATTCCATCGCGTCATAGAGGGCTTCATGATCCAAGGCGGCGATCCGACCGGAACCGGTTCAGGCGGTCCAGGCTATAAATTCGCCGATGAATTGAATCCTGCCACTGATTCTTATAAAGCAGGTTATGTCCGTGGCACGGTTGCCATGGCCAACAGTGGTCCAGACACCAATGGCTCACAATTCTTCATCATGCAGAAAGATACTCCATTGCAGCATAACTATTCCATTTTCGGCAAAGTCATTTCTGGAATGGATACCGTAGATGCTATAGCCGCTACGCCGGTCAATGCTTCGGATAAGCCACTTACGGATGTTGTCATGACTAAGGTGACGGTGGGGGATAATAAATAAGGCAAAAGCATCGTAAATATGTGTTTGACAATAGCACATCACCTGTGCTATTGTTTTTGTCGGCTTAGCAGTTCTGTAACAATTTCAATTTAAGCCTAAACTTTCAACCAAAAAGGATCCATGAAGAAGATTAACCAGCATTTTCCGCATTTTCCGGTAATGATATGTGTGGCAGGAATGAGATCTTCTGTCACTGAACATTGTCTTATCCGGCAGTTGGCGTTGGCGGCAGCTTCTGACGAAGCGCCAATCGTAATGGTTGTCGGCAGGCCGATCCCGGAGCCGACCCTCGAAGTCGTTGCCGCCGACTTGAAATTACAGACGGCAGATTTGTCCAGGCTGATATTTATCCCGAGAAACACGGGCAGGGATAGTCAACCCTTCTACGCCGGACTTTATCCGGAAAGAAAAGGACCGCCTCGGAATTTGAGGCCCAAGACGCATTAACAATGGAGGAATTATGGATGATTATGATGCGGTTCGTGCAGTATCAAATTGGGGGATTAGATTGACTGAAGCCTCCAAATCCTTGGCGCGTTCCTGTTCAAGTAACCAATCCACGGAAGGATGCGATAAGACAAGGCGGGTTTCAATGGGGGGGGTATATCGTAATATGGCAAAAAATGTCGTCGGCTTTGCTAAAGATGCCCCTTATTCCAGTGCCACCAATGCAACCTTAGCTGTTGTGTGCCAATGTCCAGGTTGCCAAGACTTGTATTGGTACCACATTAACAGGGAAGCCGTGGAAGCCTTTGTTGTCGGCTGTCCTCTTTGGCCAGCTGAACAAAAGGCGAAGTTTGAAACACATTAACCGTCTAGCAGGTGCTACGACGGTTTTTTTCTTGCTTGTGAACGACTTTACACTTTGCACTTTTAACTTTACACTTGTCTTATGTCCGACTACTACAACTCCCGCAGAACGCGAAACCTATTTGATCCGGCATCGGCCGAGCCATTTAGGGTCAGCCGCTCCAAGATAGACCTCTTCATGAATTGTCCGCTGTGCTTCTACCTCGACTGCAGGCTTGGCGTCGGCAGACCGCCGGGATTTCCATTTGCCTTGAACTCCGCCGTTGACACACTTCTAAAGAAAGAATTCGACATACATCGCGCCAAGAAGCGCCCACATCCTCTCATGCACGCCTACGGCATACGCGATGTCATCCCTTACAGCCACGAAGATCTCGATATATGGCGCAGCAATTTCAAGGGCATACGCTATGTATATGAGCCCGCGAATCTATTGGTCACCGGTGCCATAGACGATGTTTGGGTAAACGACGCGGGTGAATTATTCATCGTCGACTACAAATCCACCAGCAAGGAGGAGAAGGTGTCTCTCGACAAGGAATGGCAGATTGGCTACAAGCGCCAGATGGAAGTCTATCAGTGGCTCTTCCGCCGGAACGGTTTCAAAGTCTCATCAACCGGCTATTTCGTCTATTGTAATGGCAAGACCGACAGGGAAGCCTTCGACGCAAAGCTCGAGTTTGACATAGACATCATCCCTTATACCGGCGATGATAGTTGGGTTGAAAAAGCTTTAGCTGATATCCGGAAGTGCCTACTCGATGAAAAATTGCCTAAGCCCGCTAGCGCTTGCGATTATTGTGCTTATAGGAAGGCGGCTAGGGATGTGCAGACGAAGAAGAAATAGAAATAGACTTGACTTTAATTTTTAGTTTGATAATATCTTCAGTGTAATACGGCCCCGGCGTGTCTAATAAGGGGCTGAATAAAAGTAGGGAAGGCCTTCTCGCCGGCATTTGGGAAGGCCTTTTCTTATGAAGGCATCGTCTTTCTGTTATATTCCAGTCTGTCTCTTAATGAATTGAGGTCAATAAATTTTTGAGCAATGTTGCGTAATTCTAGAGCGGTATTATTTTTGTTACCGATGATGATCACATATTTTTCATTTAGAACCATAGATTCGATGGTGCACTCATAATCTGAATCACCAGTTAAGATGATTGATATTTCATATCTCTGGCACACTTTCATCATCCAGTGACTCATCTCTACGTCGAGATTGCCCTTGAGCTTAATAGAGCGTCCATAACTGTCCGTGGTATTTATCTCCTTCACTTCTTTATCCTTTACCGTATATCCGTTTGTAATTAACATTTTCTTAAATGCCAGATAATTATTTATGGCCGTTATATCCTTATATGATGGTCTAGGAGTGAAATAATATTTACCGAGACATTCTCCGTAAGAATCTATATAGGCGGCCAATTTTGCAAAATCGATCTGCCAGCCATTTGCTCTCTGCGCGTGGAAGATATTACTTCCGTCTATGAATGCGGTGACGGTTTTGGAATTTTTATTCATCATGATATTTTTCTGGATTAGCTTTTAATAGTTTTTTACCTTTTAATATCCTCTCCGCCATCTCCTCATAATATCTCGCTAATTCTTCTAAGAATCCTGTATTAGTGAAGCATGAGATACTCCGTGCTTTTTCTATAGCCTGTCTAGATCTTTTCAGCATCTCTTTAGCGACTTTGTATTTGACATGCTCTTCAAATGCCTTTTCCAACCAGTTTATGACAAGAGTACTATTCCCAATGACGCCGGAATCTTCCTTCCAATCGAGAGCGTCGTCAGAAAGCTGACGCGCCAAGATCAGGTAATAAAAATATTCCTCGCACGATGAGATATCCTTGTTAGAAGTGCCATATTTCATCATCAGTGTCAGCAAAGGAATGGCCGCGCCCATCGATTTCCAACTCGACCGCTCACGCGCGTCCAAAGCGCAATGTGAAGAATTGGCGTATTCCATCATGCCGATAATGTGCTTAAGCCGCTTGAGATAAATGGCCGGCAATGACAATTTACCGATCAATTCATCTATGATGGAGCGAAGCACTGAAAATATATAAAGGTCATCGTTAAAATTGTCCGCGCCGTTTCCAGTGTTCGCTCTCACTGGATTTTCGCCGTCGCGTATTAGGTCAGCTGCGGTCCATGCCGCCCAGCCGGCAAGGCCTATGGCCGTACAGATCGTGATGACGTTAGTTTTGTCGAGGTCGCCTTCGGCCGGCCCTTTATTTTTAGCTGATTGAGCAAGCGATCCGTAAGCTTGGCAGGGAAGCTCCAGTATCTTTCTTATATTCGGTTTTGCCGCCAATTCTCGCAAATGCCTTTCGACCAATTGTTTCGAAAAATCTTCGACGAAATATCCGCTCTCAAGGATGAGGCGTACCGCCATCTCTATATTTTCCCAGTCCTGTTTTGTTGTCGCTTGATTCCCCATGCTTGATGAGAGGTATAGTGATGATGAATGTTGTGCCGACGCCTTCCGTGCTTTTGACGGATATAGAGCCGCCCAGCTCTTTTTCGACAATTGATTTGACCGTCATGAGGCCGATGCCGGTGCCTTTAAGCTTGGTTGTGAATGGCTTGTCGAATAATGTCTTTAGCTTTTCGGCCGGAATGCCACAGCCGTTATCGGCGAACGTTATTCTGATGAATTCGCCGCCTTTCTCGCCGTGATCTTTCAGTGCCGGATATTTCTCCACAGAGACATTGACAGTCCCGCTTTCTTCTTTATTCGCGCAAGCATCCACTGAACAAGCGTCTATGGCATTAGACATCAAGTTAAGGAGCATCTGATGGACGCGGACCGGCTGGGCGGCTATCGTGATCGGGCCAGATCTTTTGGCCATGGCCGAATCGTACCGTTCAAGCCCGACGACAATATCCACGTTCGCCATTCTGGCTTTGTACGCCAAGATATCCCGTGCCATCGAGATCTCCTTGCCGACATCGACCGCCTCCATTCCCATTCCAGTTGCGCGACTCTTTCCATCATCTATATGCCTTCTCACGCTTTCCATGTATGATCTCATCCGTTTCGATGCCGTCACGGCCTTTTCAACCATCTCTTGAGCTTGGCGCGTATCATGGCCGCTTCCGTTTTCCGGCATATTGGCGATCTCCTCTACGGAAAGCGCGACCGCCGACAAAGGGCTCATCAAATCATGAAAGACTCCTTGTGACAGCTCACCCATACTAGCTGACCTTTCAAGTCCCGCGACCGTATTTGCCTGGATCGCGATCAATTCCGCCGTGCGCTCCGCCACTTTCTTTTCCAGGGCGTTGCGTTCCGCCTCTAGCATTTTTTCCGACGTTCTGGCTCTGGTGAGCGAAGCGTCTATCTCGCGGTTCGACAGCCAGCCGATGAAACTCATAAATAGGAATAAAGCAGAATATGATATGACGTCAGTCGCCGTTATCTCGTCATATCGCCAGTCCGGCACATTTAGGACTGCCGCCTCGTGGATGCCGAGCACCGTGAGCACGCCTATCATGCCTCCGGTTACTATGAAACCTGTGGTAGAGCCGAGGAGCACGCTGGCCGTGACGATGACCAAGGCCGTCAAGAGGAGCGTTGCCGGCAAGCTCGCTCCCCATTGCCAACCGACGTAGATCGTTCCAATCGCGTCGAATAATACCAATAGGAAAGAGGCGGCTCTACCGTAACCTTTCTTTGACATAACCAATAATGCGACATAGAAGAGGATTAAGACGCCGAATACCAATGGATTAATACCACCGTATGAATCGCCGAGGGTGTCCCAGTTCCATATCAGCGTTATGCCAAGGACCAAGAAACACAGGATAGATAAGACCAATATAATATTCAGTACATGCTCTCGCCGCCTGACGTCTTCGCCGATCGATACCGGCTGTATAAGATTTCTAATCAAGCCAGTCAAACTTAACTCTTTCAAAGAGAAGCCTTTTTTCAAGGACAACGCCGCCCGGGCGGAGTGTGCCCGCGCGGCGTTCCTCTTTTCCCTTACTGCCCGTATGAGAAAAGACGCCATGGATTTAGCTGTTCCACGGGGCGAATTCCTCGCCCAGATTGGCTTCCGGGCGTCGGGCGCTCCGGAGGAGGGAAGATGCTTGCATCGTCATTTTGATTATCATATCACCGTTTATAATAAGTTATGTCGACACATAACCGCAACCAGCCTATCAGAGGGGTGATATAGAAACGCTCAAGAAGTCATATAGAAACGATGAAGATCTGATATAGAAACGATGAAGATTCCATTCTACGGCTTAACCGCGTGGTCAGCCGTTTCCATGACATAGCCGTGTCCCGGCAGATTTTTGATGAGATCGCGCTTGTTTCCTTCGTTTAGTTTTTTCCGCAGATTGCGCATATGGGACTCCACTGTATTGGAAAATGGGTCATTATCTGCCGTCCACGCATGCTCCATGATCAAAGCTCGTGATAAGACCGTACCGGGATTGCGCATCATGTATTCCAGCAAGGAGAATTCTTTCCTGGTCAGATGGATGCGCTTCCCGCCGCGGGTAGCAAATCGCCGTCCCGGATCCAAAGTTAGGTCGTGTATCCGCAATTCAGTCTGTCTCATGGTCGGCGCCCTTCTGGTCACCGCTCTGACGCGAGATCGCAGTTCCGACATGGAGAATGGTTTGGTCACGTAGTCATCAGCGCCGCTTTCTAGCGCCGCGACTTTCGTATCGGCGTCTCCGGTGATGGACAGAAATATGATCGGAGTGGTCTTGCCTATGG
>Ga0182017_10003671_pt1 | contig 11434 bp, 3 predicted proteins | sample 712E3DmetaG_FD_120492 | JGI IMG/M metagenome (GOLD analysis project Ga0182017, IMG submission 120492) | Permafrost microbial communities from Stordalen Mire, Sweden - 712E3D metaG | ecosystem: Environmental > Terrestrial > Soil > Wetlands > Permafrost | place: Sweden: Stordalen | collected... | reverse complement strand
CCTGCATAATTGCTCGCTTTATCATCACTTTTTCATGCCCTTCCTGTACGATTCCCTGTCCTTCTCTACCCATCTGGTTGATGAAAATACCGCCCAATCCAAACGCATAGGCCTGCGTACGCCCCCAATCTACCCCCGCAAAGTAATCACTTTCTCCGGCATCCGCCCCCTCTTTAAGCACCAGAAACCCGTGTTCTTTGAGCCACGTGTTCAGGTTGACGCACCGGTCGAATGACGCAAACCCGTGGTCGCTCATCACGATAAGTACGTCCTGTTTGCGTAATTGGTCCGTCACCCGTCCGATCATCTCATCCATCCGCTCGTAGACGTCTTCCAGGACGTGTCCGTACCTCGCGTCGGCGCCAGCGCCGCCCTTCGCGTCGGAAACCCCGCCGCCCATTGCCGTTGCTTCCGGCGTGTAGCGCCAGAACACATGTGCCGCGCGGTCCGTAATATCGAACACCCCCGCCACCAGACCCTCGCGCACCTTCTCCAGCGCGTCGAAAAACGCCTTCTCATGCTCCCCGTGAATGGACCACGTTTGTTCGAGAAACGCCTCGTGGCTGATGACGTGTTCATTGAGCGCCCACGTGTCTTCCGCCAACCCCAGCGTCGCGTAGGGTCCGAACCTCTTCGCCAGGTACGGGGCGTAGCTGAATGGATGTGAAATCGCCAGTGCCGGCCGGTCGGGGTCGATGTGAATCGGGGTGACGTAGAGTTGGAACCCGGGCGTGAGTTCGCCCAGGTAGAACCGGCAGATTCCGCTGACGTGGACGAGCGGCCCCGCGTGGAAACGAAGCCGGACCCACGGCGAGTAGCTTCCCTGTTTCAGTTGAACCGTCTTCCCGTCAAGCCGCAGGGTCGCCAAGGCCCCGGCCGCGTCGGGCGTCACCGTGAAGGGGACTTCGAGCGGCCGCCCCGCCGGTCTCAGCGGGTTCGAGGGCCCGGGGATTGCCGAGGTGATTCGTCCGTCCACCCACTGGACGGGGATTCGCATGCCCCCCGCCGGTTTGTCCCCGTCTTCCCGCGCGGTCGTGAACGAGGTGAAGCTTCCCTGGGTGCCGCGGAGGTCCGGAACGCACATCCCCGAGAGCAGGACGCCATGGAACTTCTCCGGCGGGAACGTGATAGGGACGCGCAGGACCGCCGAGAAGATCCCGTGCTCGCCGAGGATCTTCCAGAAGGGCTGGCTCTTGCGGAGGAGCCGGACGCGGACTTTCCCCAGCGGAATCCGGACCCTTCCGAGCTTCAGAGTCCTTCTCGGCGGGCGGACCCGTGCGGAAGAGAGGTCGATCGAATAGCTCCGCGGGTCGCGGCTCAGGAAGTCGAATATCCCGTGCTTGCCCGGGTTCGTGCCCGTCTGGAACGTGGACCACGCGACGGGCGATGCCGAGGGCGCCGTCGAACGGAGTGTTTTGAACGTCCCTCGTTCCGCCAGTTTCGCCAGGTTCGGCAGTTTTCCCTCGCGGATCATCCGCCCCGCAAGGACCGGGGACATCCCGTCGAGTCCCACAATCACGACGCGCGAGCAGTCGGCCGCGGCACGGGCGCGTCGCCGCCTCAGCACCCGGATCACGATCCGCACGGGCGCCGTGATGAACACCAGCGCCCCCAGCACGAGCGCCAGGAAGAGCGCCAGGAACGAACCGGCGAACGCGAATCCCGCCCCCGGACCCACATACCCCTGCGCCGGTCCCGCCGAAGCGAGCATCACCGCCACGGCGACCGCCGCCCAAAGCACCAGGGGATGGGTGCGACGAGATTCCATCGAATCCTGCTTCTGGAGAGCCTTACTTGATGTATCCGAGACCCCGCAGGTCGTTCAGTTGCTCGACAGACAACACCCTGACGTCCTCGGGCGTGTTGGCTGCCGGCTTGTAATGCTCGAAACTCTGAAGCCAGTCGTCCAGCACTTTCTGCAGGTCCCTCACGGTCTGGGGGTTGGCGGCGGCCAGGTTACGGCTCTCGAACGGGTCCTTGGCGAGGTCGTAAAGCTCAAACGTCCCGTCCGAGCTCCGGATGAGCTTCATGTCGCCGAGCCGCACCGCCCTCAGTCTGTGAAGGAACCGTCCGAAATCCAGCGTCGGATACCGGGCGCTGTAGTCCGCAATCCCCGCGAGCGCCGGCGTCAGGTACTCCGAGAAACAGGGGCGCGGCTTGTCGCTTTTCGCCTGCAAGAGGCTCTCCGAGTTGCTTGCCGCCGGTTTCTGCCACGCCACCCCCGCCGCCTCCAGGACGCTTGCGAAAATGTCGGTGGTCTGTACGACGTGATGGTCCTCGCCCGGCTGGAAGCGGGCGTCCCACTTCACCATGAGAGGCACGTGAACCAGCGTCTCGTGCACCGAATACCCGTGTCCCGTCAGGTGGTGGTCGCCGAGGTTCTCCCCGTGGTCCGACGTGATGATGATGAGCATGTTCCGGTCGAGGCCGCTTGTACGAAGGAACGTGAGCAGCCTTCCCACCTTCCGGTCCAGGTAGGCCATCTTCTCGTCGTAGAGGGCCTCGAGCTCGAGCAGGTCCTTGGGGGAGAGCGTTTCCACCCCTTTGAACATGTAGTCGGGGATCAGTTCCAAGTTGCGCTGGAGTTCCCATTTTCTCAGGACCTTGGCATTGGTCCACTGGAGTCGCCGGGTCGGAACGCACGAGTCGTGTGCGTCCATGTAGTTCAGGAACATGAAAAAGGGCTTCTCCGCGCGGTATCCATCCCGAAACCACTCCCCTACCCCCCTCTGAAGCGGAGGCGTCCGGGACAGCCACTCCCCCGGTTCCAGCACATGCCAGACCAGGGACTCAGCCAGCGTCGGAATGATGGACCGATCTCTTCTCGGGTAGAAATTGCACAGAAGGTCGAATCCCCGGTCGAGCCCCGTGTAGGACGAAATGAAACCGTTCGCCGAGAACCCCGCGGTCTGATATCCGGCTGCTTTCAGCCTTTCCGAGAGAGTCTCGAATTTCCGATCCAGGTTCAAGTGGTTGTGGTCGGTGCCATGCGCGCTGTACGGAAGTCCCGTGAACAGCGACGCATGGGCCGGGAGCGTCCAACAGGAAGGGGACACCGCGTTCGTGTACACGCGCGCCGTTCGCGCGAACTCGTCGATGTTCGGCGTCGTCTTCCTGTCATATCCGTAGCAGGACAGGTGGTCCGCACGGACCGTGTCGAGAACGATCAGGAGGACATTCGGCCGGTCGCTCAGGCTCTGCGGAACCGTCGCCGGAAACGTCGGGCGGGACTCATTCCCGTACGTCCAGGCGGCCGCGCCGCCCCACAAGACCGCAAGGACGACCGCAAGGACGCTCGCCGTACGCCTCGACCGCCTGCGTAGAAGCGCCAGCGCCAGGCCATACAACGCGGCGAACGTCGCGGCCGCTGCAACCGTGGTTGTCCCGATGTATTTGACGTCACCTGCTTGCTGTGCGTGCAGGGCATCATAGATGGCGGTCGGCAAGACCGTATAGACGAATAGAGCGGCTGCCAGGATCACAGTGAAGACCCACACGATCGCCCGGCAGAGACCCCGGGAGACCCCTCTTGCAAGCCGAAGGAGCAGGCCGGCCGCAACACCCGTCATGGCGAGTGCCGGCAAGAGCACGGCGAGTGAGAATGCGATCTGGTTCAGCGGGTCAAAGGTTGGCCTGAATGCTCTCAAGGCCGGGTTCAAGGGGTCGGCCACTCCCACCAGGACGCCCAGGATGGCCCCCACCAGCGCCCCCGTGGCGGCCGTTCGCCCCCAACCGGGAAGGAAAGCGTTTTCGTGCCCGCTTGACGTCAAGTCATCTCCTTTTGCACACAATCTGCGAGATCGGACCGGAACTGCCTCGACCGGATCGTCTTCTTTGCGCCGGCACTCCGGACCCAGGGTTCACCAAACCCTAAGTCTAAACACACGGTGCACTAGAGTCAAGCCGGGGTTTTCAGAGGTTTTCTCCGCCGGGGCGATTTTTGGGGAACTTTTCGACCCGCCGGACGTCAAACCTCTCAGACAGAGACATTCTCCGTGTGTTGACCCGCGGATTTTTTCCTGGGGGCCGCTTTACCCCTTCAAGAAGAGCCTCTCACGGGATAGAATCACGTAAAGGCATTGTAAGGTTCACCCTGTTCGCGGCCGCCTCGTTGAGCGGCCTCTCCAACCTAGGGGGTATGCTATGAAGCGCATGATGGTGAGCATCCTGATCGCGTCCGCTCTCCTGGCATCCGTATGTCTTGCCGGCGAAATCGGCTTCGAGGAGGACTTTGCCCTTGCCAAGGACCGCACGGTCCCTTTGAAGCAACTCATCCCGGGGACGGAGGACTACTATTTCTACCACTGTCTCCATTACCAGAACACGGGTGAACTGGACAAGGTGGACGGGATGCTCAAGCTCTGGATCGAGCGTCACGGGCGGACGGGACGCATCGTCGAGATCGAGAACCGCCAGGCGCTTCTTCGGTACGATAAAGACCCCGCCGGGTCGCTCGCCTATCTCCAACGGAAGCTCTCGTTGACCTTCAACCACGAAAAGGAGCTTCTGGACCAGAAGCCGCAGCTTCCCACCGTCCTCGACCAGAACCTCATCGGTCGCGACCCCCTCGCCCGGCGGGCCTTCGCCAATCATCCGCGCACGCTCGACGGGTTCGAGCCCTCCGCCCTCGAATGGCTCATCAAGCAGCAGCTCACCGAGGACCAGCGGCGGTCGCTCCTCCAACGGCTCGCACGCCCGGACTACTCGGACCTTTCCAGGCTCGTCGTGGACGACCTCAACTACCGGCTCTCCTCGGGCTTCGGGTCGCTCCCGATTCACCGCCAGCTTCTCCTTTCTCAACTGGACGAATGCGTCCGGCTCAAGCCCGAGCTCCAGAGCGAGACCAACTTCGTCGGCGCCTATATGATCAAACTCCAGCCGGACGCCGACGTCGACTGGAGGCACGACGCCAAGGAGCGCCAGGCATACTTCGACCGCCTCTGGGCGTTCGTCTCGAAGTTGACCCCCGTGCACAATTCGCTGAAAGCGCACGTGCTTTACCATCGCCTCGTCCACGATCTCGCGCTCGGAGTCTACGACAAGGACCGCTTTCTGGAGTACCTGAAACTCCCGCGGAACGTGGTCTACGTCAACCGGGACTACCTCGCCCGCCGCGAGCTCCGCGACTTCGTCGCCGACCTGAACGCGAGCTACCAGGGCCAGACGCTCCTTCCCCCGATCTCCCTGGACGAGCCGCTGGTCAGGAACTTCCTTGCCCACTTCTTCCTCACTGAAGACACCTATGAGCCTTACAAGACCTACGTGAACGACGTCTACCTGAAAAACCTCTTCGCCGAGACCAAGATCCTCGCCGGGCAGGGCGACATGGAGAAATGGTATTCCATGCTTTCGCCCGCCGATTACCAGGCCCTCAAGGACCGGGTGGACATCGATTTCGTCCCCACCAACAAGCAGGTCTTCGCCCCCGACGAGCCCGTGGCCCTCGACGTCTACGTCAAGAACGTCGGGAACCTCATCGTGAAGGTCTTCGAGATCAACGCGATGAACTACTACCGCGACAACAAGCGCGAAGTCGACACGGACATCAATCTCGACGGTCTGGTGGCCAACGAGGAAACGGTGCACCCCTATAAGGAGGTCGCGCTCCGGCGCGTGCTCACGCACTTCGACTTCGCGTCTTTGAAGAAACGAGGCGTCTACGTCGTCGAGTTCATCGGCGGCGGCAAGAGCTCCCGCGCGCTCATCCGCAAGGGCCGGCTCCATCATCTCGTTCGCACCAGCACCGCCGGACACGTCTTCACCGTCCTCGACGACGCGAACCGCAAACTCCCCAACGCCACCCTCTGGCTTTCCGGTCGCGAATACAAGGCCGACAAGGACGGCGTCATCACCGTGCCGTTCACCAACAGCCCGCAAACGGAGTCCGTCATCCTCACCGACGGCGACTTCGTCTCGCTGGACAAGTTCGACCATCTCGCCGAGAACTACTCCCTCCAGGCCGGGATCTACGCGGACCGCGAGACCCTGCTCAAGCGCAAGCAGGCCGCGGTGGTTGTGCGCCCGGCGCTTTACCTCAACGGCGCCCCCGTCACCCTTTCCGTCCTCGAGAACCCCTCGCTCGTCATCGTCTCCACCGACCGCGAGGGCGTCAGCACCTCCAAGGAAGTGACCGATTTCCCGCTCTTCGAGGACCGCGAGTCAGGCTACGACTTCCAGGTCCCCGAGGACCTCGCGCATCTCACCTTCATCCTCAAGGCCAAGGTCCAGAACCTCAGCCAGAACAAGAAAGTGGACCTTTCCGTCCAGTCCTCCTTCTCCCTGAACGGGATCGACGCGACCGAGAAGGTCGAGGACCTGCATCTGCGTCACGCGGCCGGACAGTATTTCCTCGACGTCCTCGGCAAGACCGGGGAAGCCAGGCCCGACCGGCCGATTCCCCTTGTTCTCAAGCACCGTGATTTCAAGGACACGGTGGACGCCTCGATCCAGACCGGGCCGAACGGGACCGTCCCCCTCGGCGCGCTCAAGGATATCCAGTGGGTGCGCGCGACCGGGCCCGAAGGCACCCAGCACACCTGGTTCCTCCTCAAGGACCTGGCCGGCTATCCGGGCCGACTCGACGGCCGCGTCGGGGATGCCCTCTATCTTCCCTACATGGGTGACGAAAAGGAAGTCCGGCGGGACAAGCTCTCGCTCCTCGAGAAGCGGGGCGACACCTTCAGCGCCGACCGCTTCGACGCCCTCCTCGTCAAGGACGGTTTCCTCGTCATCCAGGGCCTCGCACGCGGAGACTACGCCCTGCGCATCAAGGACATGGACCGGGACGTCCTCGTCAGCATCGCCCCCGGCGACCCGCGGGAAGGCTACGTGCTGGGCGAAAACCGGTATCTCGAAGCCGTGAATCCCAAGCCCCTCCAGATTGAAAGCGTCCTGGCCGACAAGGACAACCTGAAGATTACCATCAAGAACGCCACGAAGTTTGCCCGCGTGCACCTGGTGGCGACGCGTTACATGCCGGAATATTCGATGCCCGGCGAACTCGGCAAGATCGGTTTTGCGGAACCCTCCGTGGCCTGGCTCGAAAAGATCGAGTCGCTCTACGTCGCCGGACGCAATATCGGCGACGAGTTCCGCTACATCCTCGAACGCAAGTACGCCGCAAAGTACCCCGGCAACATGCTGGAGCGTCCGCACCTCCTCCTCAACCCCTGGGCCATCCGCCAGACCGAGACCGGCCTCCAGGAGGCCGAGGCCGGGGAACCCGTAGAGCGGGCGCTCGGGGGCAGGCTGAGTCGGGGTCTTGCCGGGAAAGCCCGGGATGGGTTCGCCCATGGCCCGTCTGGCATCGGACCCGTCTCCGCCGACCTCGATTTCCTCAGTGAGCAGGCGGTGGTGCTCGTGAACCTCCGTCCCGACGACGCCGGCGTTGTCACCGTCAAGCGCAAGGACCTCGGCGCTCATCAGCAGATCCATGTCCTCGCCGTGGACCCGCAAAACACCGTCTATCGCGAAGTCGCCCTGGATGATGTCCCGACCCAGTTCCTCGACCTTCGCCTCTCGGCCGGTCTTGATCCACAGAAGCACTTCACCGAGCAGAAAGAGATCACCGTGGTCAAGGCCAAGGACAAGTTCGTCCTCCAGGACGTCAACACCTCGAAGATGGAGACCTACGACACCCTCGGCAAGGTCTACAAACTCTACGTTACCCTGAGCAGCGACCCCACGCTGGTCGAGTTCGACTGGATCCTCAACTGGCCCGCGATGAAGCCCGAGGAGAAGCGGGAGAAATACTCCAAGTACGCCTGCCACGAACTGAACTTCTTCCTCATGAAGAAGGACCCTGCCTTCTTCGAGACCGTGGTCCAGCCGTACCTTCGCAACAAGAAGGACAAGACCTTCCTCGACCACTACCTTATCGGCAGCGACCTGTCGGGGTACCTGAAGCCTTGGAACTACCAGCAGCTCAACATCGTGGAGCGTGTCCTGCTGTCGGAGCGTGTCCAGAACGAGCGGCCGCAGACCGCGCGCCACGTCACCGACCTCTATGACCTCCTGCCGCCCGACATCGAGCGCTTCAACTTTCTCTTCAAGACCGCGCTCAAGGGCAGTGCCCTGGAATTACCCGTCGCGGGGGGGCCGGTCGCCACCTCGGCGCCGGCCAAGCAGTACGCGCCCGGTGCAATGCCGGCCCCGAGGATGGCGACTGAGACTGCCGACGAGATAACGCAGGAATGGGTGACGACAGGCGGCCGGCTGGGCGTCGTCTTGGCGGATAAGGACAAGGCAACATTAACAATGACCAACGGTCAAGCGATTTTCAAAGCCGAGGCCGGCTACTTCGCTGACGACAAGTCGAGGCGCCAAACCGCCCGGCAGTTCTATCGCAAGCTCGACACGACCCAGGAATGGGTCGAGAACAACTACTATCACCTCCCCATCGAGACCCAGAACGCGGACCTCGTCAAGGTGAACGCCTTCTGGCGGGACTTCGCCAGGCACGACGGCAAGAGTGCGTTCTTCTCGGTCAGCCTAGCCGAGGCCTCGCACAACTTCACCGAGATGATGTTCGCCCTCTCCGTCCTCGACGTCCCGTTCGAGGCCAAGAAGCACGCCACGTCGCAGGCGGACGCGCAATTCACCCTCTCGGCCGAAAGCCCGCTTGTCGTCTTCCACAAGGAGATCAAGGAGGCGCAGGCCGCCGCCGAGAAGACCCCCATCCTCGTCAGCCAGAACTTCTTCCGGGCGAGCGACCGCTACGCCTACGTGAACAACGAGCAGATCGACAAATACGTCACCGACGAGTTCCTCGTGCACGTGGTCTACGGATGCCAGGTCGTCATCACCAATCCGACCTCCTCCCGGCAGAAGCTGGACATCCTGCTCCAGGTCCCGCGCGGCGCCATGCCCGTTCAGAACGGGTTCTACACCCGCGGAATCCACGTCGACCTCGATCCCTATAGCACCCGCACCATCGAGTACTTCTTCTATTTCCCCGCCGCCGGGAAATACCCCCACTACCCCCTCCACGTCGCCAAGGACGAAAAGCTCATCGCGTTCAGTCCCGCCGTCACGCTGAACGCCGTCGAGAAGCTGACCAACGTGGACCGCGCCTCCTGGGACTATGTCTCCCAGTTCGGCACGGGTGCGGAAGTCCTCGGCTTCCTCAAGACCGAGAACCTCGGCCGCGTCAATCTCGACCGCATCGCCTGGCGCATGAAGGATCGCGATTACTTCACGACCGTTGTCGCGCTCCTTGACCAGAGACACGTTTACAACGACACCCTCTGGTCCTACGGCATCAAGCACGACGATCTGAAGACGGCGCGCGAGTTCCTCAGGCACTGCGACGACTTCGTCGCCGAGTGCGGCCCCGCTATCGATGCGAAGCTCCTTACCATCGACCCCGTCGTGCGCAAGAGCTACCAGTTCATGGAGTATAGTCCCCTGGTGAACGCCCGCGCGCACCGCCTCGGCAAGAAGCGCACCATCCTCAACGACCGCTTCTTCGCCCAGTACGAGCATCTCATGGGCGTGCTCGCCTGCAGGCCCGCGCTGGATGACGACGACCTGATGACGGTGACGTATTACCTGCTGCTCGAGGACCGCGTCGACGAGGCGGTCGCCTTCTTCGCCCGGGTGGCCCCGGCGAACCTCAGGACCCAGATCCAGTACGACTACTTCCGCGCCTACCTCGACTTCTACACCGACGACCACCGGATCGCCCGCGCCGTCGCGCTGAAGTACGAGGCCTACCCCGTCGACCGCTGGCGCGTCGTGTTCGCCAACGTCCTCACACAGCTCGACGAAATCGAAGGCAAGGCCCCCAAGGTCACCGACAAGGAGGACCGCACGCAGCTCCAGACCAAGCTCGCCGCCTCCGAGCCCGGCTTCGATTTCAAGGTCGAGGAAAAGAAGATCACCGTCAACTATCAGAACCTCGCCGAATGCCGCGTCAACTATTACCTCATGGACATCGAGCTGCTCTTCTCGCGCAACCCGTTCGTCCAGGAATACTCGGGACAGTTCGCGTTCATCCGTCCGAACGAGACGGCGGTCGTCCAACTCCCGGCGGGCCTGGCGAAACTCACCTTCCCGCTTCCCGCGCGGTTCGACAGCTCCAACGTCATGGTCGAGATCGAAGCCGCGGGCGTCAAGAAGTCGCGGGCTTATTACTCCAACGCCCTTGCACTCCAGATCATCGAAAACTACGGCCAGATCCGCCTGACCCACGAGGCGACCGGCAAACCCCTGAGCAAGGTCTACGTCAAGGTCTATGCCCGCATGAAAGGCGGCGCGGTCCAGTTCTACAAGGACGGCTACACTGACCTTCGCGGACGGTTCGACTACACCTCGCTCAGCACCAACGAGCTCGACAACGTCGAGAAGTTCTCGCTCCTCGTCCTGAGCGACACCGATGGCGCCGTCGTCCGCGAAGCCGACCCGCCGAAGCGGTGATGGGAGTCCTTTGTTGCGCCCTCTCCTGTTTAGGGAGAAGGTGGAGGAAGGGAGGGAGAGAATCAGCGCAACATAGGGGCGGACCTGTGGGTCCGCCCCTTTTCTTTGTACGTACATGCCACGGCCCCGACAAGTCGGGGCCGTGTTGCGTCTCGTGAAATGCGGAATTTACCCGCCTATGGCGGACCCCAATTTTGGCCTTTCACCCTGGCCGTCACGCCGCCACGGCTTTTCGGCGTGCTCGGCGGATTCTCACCTTCCACACGATGCTTCCCACCACCGCCGCCAGGCCCAGCACCGGGAAAACCCCCAGGATGAGCCCGACCACCCCGGCCTCGAAATCGCCTTCCTTCTGGACTTCCGTCATCGTTCCGCCCATGCTCACCCGCTTGTGCGTCTCGCTGAGGTAGAGCTCCACATGGCTCAACTCGGCGTTGATGTTGACCGTGTGCATGATCGGCATCGCGACGAGCGCGAAGTTCCACAGCGACCCCATCGTGCCGCCGTACTTGATCACCACCGGGTAATCCAGGTCTCCCTCGGCCGTCTTGACCAGCGGAATCCGCACGTCACCGGTCTTGCCCGTTTCGGTGACGTGGGTCGGCTTGACCAGTTGTCCGGCGACGCGGGCCGTCCAGATCGATGCCCCCTTCGGCAGCGTCACATTGAGGTACCAGGACGCTAAAAAAGTCCCACACATGTCATTCTGAGGCGCCTTGCGCCGAAGAATCGTCCCTCGTCGTCCGACATTCTCGCTTGAACGCCTCCAGGGGAATTCATTATGCGGTTGAATTCCAGGTTGCTGGCTCTCCCGCCGTCCATGGCGAAGAGCCCATCTTCTTATAGTATCATTACGTTCTACAAGTCCCTTTTCCGTAAAAACTTTGTAAAAAGCGCCTTGCCGGAGTGTCTGTCCGTCGTTTTCGAGAGAACTTCGCCCCGGAAGACCATGAGTTGGGCAAAATAACTGTTGACTATCGCCGCGCACCGGGAAACCATACGGACCTACAGTCTCAGG
>Ga0182017_10003670_pt1 | contig 11436 bp, 9 predicted proteins | sample 712E3DmetaG_FD_120492 | JGI IMG/M metagenome (GOLD analysis project Ga0182017, IMG submission 120492) | Permafrost microbial communities from Stordalen Mire, Sweden - 712E3D metaG | ecosystem: Environmental > Terrestrial > Soil > Wetlands > Permafrost | place: Sweden: Stordalen | collected... | reverse complement strand
TACCTGAACCTGGGCTCCGCGGTGGTGATGCCGGAAGTGTTTCTCAAGGCGGTCTCGGTGGTGCGCAACCTGGGCGGACGTCTCGAAAACTTCACCACCGTGAACCTCGACTTCTTCCAGCACTACCGCCCCCGCGTGAACGTGATCGAGCGGCCGCATGCCCGCTCGGGAGGCCGCGGAATCGCAATCACGGGCCATCACGAACTGATGGTGCCGCTGCTGGCGGCCGCGCTCATCGAGCGGCAGTCATGAGCGACGCCGCTGGCGAGCAGGCGCCGCCGCTCGCGCCCCTCGATCCGCAACCGGTCGCAGAGCGCTATCCCTTCTGGGGCTACCGCGATCTGATGTTTCTGGTCGCGGCCGCGTTCGTTCTTCTGGTGGCGGTGGGCAGGATCGCCGCGCTCCTGTTTGGGGTTCCCCGCTCGATGGGCGCGGCGCAAGCGATCGGCGTGACGTTCGCCTTCGAGGGGCTGTGGTTCGGAGTGCTCTATGGCGTCATTCGTCTTGGCTACGGGCGCCCGTTCTGGCGGTCGCTGGCTTGGGTGGAGGCGCGGCGCGGGGTGTGGAGCGCCCTTGGCTGGGGGGTCCTGACGGCCCTGATTTGCGCCGCCATCTCGAGCCTGCTTCCGCTGCCGCACCTGAGAACGCCCATGGAAGAGATGCTGAAAGACCGCTTCTCGATGGTGCTGGTGGGGTTCTTCGCCGTGACGGTGGGCCCGCTGCTCGAGGAGCTGGCGTTCCGCGGCTTTCTCCAGCCGCTGCTGGTAAGCACGTTCGGCGCGGTGGGCGGCGTGCTGTTGCAGGCCGTTCCCTTCGCAGCGCTGCACGGCGCGGAATACTCCTGGAGCTGGCAGCAGCTCATCGTCATGCTGGCAGCCGGGTTGGCCTTCGGTTGGATGCGCCAGCGGACCGGCTCGACCGCGGCCTCGACGTATATGCACTGCGCGTTCAACCTGGTGGTGTTTCTGGGAATGCTGGCGCAGAGTTTCCTCGAAAGGACCTGAGATCCGGATGGTAGAGACGATTCAGTGGACCGATGCCGGCGTGGTCATGATCGACCAGACGCGGCTGCCGCGCGAAGAGGTGTTTGTGACGTGCCGCGACTACCGGGAGGTGGCGGAAGCCATCCGGCGGATGGTGATCCGCGGCGCGCCGGCCATCGGAGTGGCCGCCGCCATGGGAATCGCGCTGGGGATGAGGGACGCCGATCCCACGCGGCTCGACGCGGAGTTCGATACCATCGCGGCCACGCTGGCCGCCACTCGCCCCACGGCCGTCAACCTCTTCTGGGCGATCGACCGGATGAGGAGGGTCTACGTGGAAGTCCGCGGCTGCCCGGCGGCGGAGATTCGGGCCCGGCTGGTGGAGGAGGCCCGCCGCATCCGTCTGGAGGACATCGCCATCAACGAAGCGATTGGACGCCACGGCGCGCCGCTGGTCCCGGATGGGAAGACGGTGCTGACGCACTGCAACGCCGGCGCGCTGGCCACCGCGGGCTACGGAACGGCCCTGGGCGTGGTGCGGGCGGCGATCGCAGCGGGCAAGCGCATCGACGTGTTCGCCGACGAGACACGGCCGTTTCTCCAGGGAGCGCGGCTGACGGTGTGGGAACTCGAGCGCGACTCGATTCCGGCCACGCTCATCACCGACAATATGGCGGGGCACTTCCTGAAGTCGGGACGCATCGGCTGCGTGGTGGTGGGCGCGGACCGGATCGCCGCCAACGGGGACGTGGCGAACAAGATCGGCACCTACGGGGTGGCCGTGCTGGCCCACGAGAACGGCGTGCCATTTTACGTGGCCGCTCCCGTTTCGACCCTGGATCTGGAGCTTCCCTCCGGCGACCAGATCCCGATCGAGCAGCGTTCGGGCGACGAGGTGACCCACTTGTTCGGCATCGCGATTGCGCCCGAAGGTATCCGGGTGGAGAACCCGGCCTTTGACGTGACCCCGAACCGGTACGTGACCGCCATCATCACGGAACGGGGAGTGGCGCGTCCGCCATACGGCGAATCGCTGCGCCGGATCGCCGCGGGCTGAGCGGGCTCGCTGAGTGCAGTGTCCACGAAATAACTGAACAATCGAATCCTGAGGTCATCAAAAATCAGCGTTCATCCGTGTTAATCGGCGGCCAATAATAACTGGGAGAGTCTTGGTCGAGAACGGCACTTCATGATGATGGGCCGCCGATTAACGCCGATGAACGCGGATACTTCGATGCCTTGACCGAACGAGTGCTCGGAGCTGTCTTCGAAGTGTCCAATACTCTGGGCGCGGGATTCCTGGAGAAGGTCTACCAGCGTGCGCCGCTCCGCGAACTCCGCCTTCGGGGCATCCGGGCTGCTGCCGAAGTCTCAATTCCAGTAACTTACAAAGGCCAAGCCGTGGGAGAGACCTTTGCCGACATCCTCGTGGAAGAAGTGCTTGCCATCGAGTCGAATGTGCCGAGCGTCTCTCCAACGAACACACCGCGCAGTGTCTCGACTACTTGCGAGCTTCGGGCCGGAGTCTGTGTCTGCTCGTCAATTTCCAGAAACCCAGGGTCGAGTGGAAGCGAATCGTCCACGGATTTCAGATTTCCGAGTCGATTGACGCGCCGCCTTTGGCCAGGTAGCCATCGTTTCGTCTGTCCAGCTATTCCCTGGACACTACGCCAAGTGAGCCGGCGCTGGCAGCCGCCTTTTGCGGGGTGCGCGCCATGACGGGCCCTCTGCGAGGCTCCGTCTCGGATCGCCGCGGGCTGAGCGGCACCTGGCTGTGCCGCGGCCCTGCGAGCGCCGGGTGAGCGGGCGCTGGTGCCCCCTTTTGCGGGCCCCCACACCAGCGGGGAATGGAGTGCGCTAAAGTGGGTATAGGCGATCAGTTGTGAGAATCGGTGCAGGCGGCCTCCTTCGGTCTACTTCCGGGCGGCGAGGGGGCGCAACATGATGGACACTCTGAGCCGCTCAACCGATAAGCATTCTGAGGGGACGAAACGGGGGGCGCCGATGGCGACGATCCTTCTGATTGAAGACGATGGGGCGGTGCGCAGGGTGCTGCGGCAGATGCTGCTGGGGCAGGGCCACGAAGTGATCGAGGCGGCCGGCGCACCGGAAGCGATCCAGGCTGCTGCCGGCTGGACGGCGCCGATTGAGCTGGTGATTACCGATGTTGTGATGCCGCAGAGCAACTGCGACGGCCTGATCGCGCAACTTCGGGAGGCGCGGCCGGACCTGAAGGCGGTTCTGATTTCGGGTTACACCGAAGACATGCTCAGCGAGTACGGCGTGGACATGAGTTCGCGTCCGAACTTCCTCCGGAAACCGTTCACGACGGAGCAACTCCGCGCCAAGGTGCGCGAGGCGCTGGGCGACGGGGAGGCGCTGGGTGGGGGAAAGGTGCTCCGCCAGGGCGCCTGAGTGGGACCGTCCTACCTGCGGGCCGTTTTCGTGGGGACCGGGGATACATCGATCACCGGGATCAGCGACTTCATTTTTTCGCGGCTGGGCGGAGTCATGCGAGTGGCGAGTTGTTCGTTGAGGCTGGCGACGAACTCCTCGATCTGGTACTCGATGGCCGCCATCTTCTCGCGCATATTGAGGATGATCTCGACCCCCGCCAGGTTCACGCCGAAATCGCGGGTCAACTTGAGGATCACTTCCAGGCGTTCGATGTCCTCCTGCGTATAGAGGCGGGTGTTGCCCTCGCTGCGGGAGGGTTTGAGCAGGCCTTCGCGCTCGTAGAGCCGCAGGGTCTGGGGATGGATCCGGTACTGCTCGGCGATGGCCGAGATCATGTACGCGGCTTTGCCTTTGGTTCTGGCCATGGATCAGACCTGGCTCCAGAGCGTCTGGCGCGGATCCTCGGGGTTGAGTTCCGCCAACTCGCGGAGGATCTCCTTGGTGCGTTCGTCGCGCACCTTGGGCGGCTGAACGGCGACCTCGACGATCTGATCTCCCCGCTTATTCTTCCGCGAGTTCAGTACGCCCTTCTCGCGCATGCGGAACTTCTGGCCGCTGGCGGTCCCGGGCGGGACCTTCAACAGCGCCCGGCCGTCGATGGTGGGCACCTCGATCTTGGCGCCCAGGCCGGCCTCGGTGACGGTGACCGGCACGTGGATCTCGATATCGTCTCCCTCGCGGCGAAAGAACGGATGCGGCCCCACGCGGACGGTGATGTAGAGGTCACCCGGAAGGGCACCCATGGTTCCGGAGTTGCCTTTGGCCGCGACGCGCAGCCGCGTCCCGGTCTGAACGCCGGGCGGGATGCGGATTTCGACGTCTTCGTTGGCCGCCAGGCGGCCATCGCCATGACAGGCAGGGCAGGCGTTGGGGAGCTTGCCGGAGCCGCCGCAGCGGGGGCAGGCGATGTTAAAGCGCATCGCGCCGGCCATCTGGGTCACGTTGCCCTTGCCCTGGCACTGGGGGCAGGTTGCGGCGCCGCCTGCGGCCGACCCGGTGCCGCCACAGGTTGCGCAAGCCTCCTGGCGGATCACGCCGACCGTCACCTGGGTGCCCCGAATGGCCTGCCAGAAGTCGATGTTGAGCCCGTACTCGAGGTCGGTGCCCGGCTGCGGCGCGGGGCGCTCTTCGGGGTGTGCGCCCCGGCCGAAGAACTGGCCGAAGAGGTCGCGGAACTGGCCGGAGAAGCCTCCGGCTCCGGGCCCCGCGCCCGGCCCCGTGCCCGCCTGGCCCCCGGGGGCGTAATCGGAAAAGTCAAAACCGCCGAAGTCCATGCCCGGACCGGGCTGCGGGCCGGGGCCGGGCTGCGGCCCGTGCTCGGAGTAATAGCCGACCTGATCGTACATCTGGCGCTTCTTCGGCTCGCTCAGGATGTCGTAGGCCTCCTGAACCCGTTTGAAGCGCTCCTCGGCCGCCTTGTCTCCCGGATTCAGGTCGGGATGATGCTTGCGGGCGAGCTTTCGGTACGCCTTGCGGATTTCATCCGGGCTGGCGCTGCGGCTTACGCCGAGTATCCCGTAGTAATCCTGGGTGCTGGTGGCCATGTTGGATCAAGCCCGGTGGGGCAGGCCGTCGGCCTGCCATGGCAGGCGGAACCGCCTGCCCCACGGCGGCTTACTTCTTCGTCTTGTCGTCCACGTCGACGAATTCCGCGTCGACGACGTTGTCCTTCGGCTTCTCGCTCCCGGCAGGGCCGCCCTGCGGGCCGGCGCCAGCCTTGGGGGGGGCGCCCGCGGCGGGCTGCTCCGGGGAGGCCGCGCGGTACATGGCTTCGGCCAGCCGGTGGCTGGCGCTCTCGAGCTTCTCGCGGGCCGAGTTGATGCGCTCGACGCCGCCCTCTTTCATCGCGCTCTTGGCGTTCTCGAGCGCCTTTTCGATCTCGCTGGCGTCGGCGTCGGCGATCTTGGCGCGGTGATCGCGGAGCATCTTCTCGACGTTGTAGACCATCGCGTCGGCGCGGTTGCGAGCGTCGATTTCCTCGCGCCGCTGCCGGTCCTCGGAGCCATGCGACTCAGCGTCCTTGGCCATCTTGTCGACTTCGTCCTTGCTGAGACCGGAGGAGGAAGTGATGGTGATCTTCTGCTCGTTGCTGGTGGCCCGGTCCTTGGCGGTGACGTTGAGGATTCCGTTGGCGTCGATGTCGAAGGTCACCTCGACCTGCGGCACGCCGCGGGGGGCGGGCGGAATGCTTGAAAGCTGGAATACGCCCAGCAGCCGGTTGTCCCCGGCCATGGCGCGCTCGCCCTGGAAGACCTTGATCTCGACCGAGGTCTGGTTGTCCGAGGCCGTCGAGAAGGTCTCGCTCTTGCGGGTGGGAATGGTGGTGTTGCGGTCGATGAGCTTGGTGAACACGCCGCCCAGCGTCTCGATACCGAGCGACAGCGGGGTGACGTCGAGCAGCAGCACGTCCTTCACTTCGCCGGCCAGCACGCCGCCCTGGACCGCGGCGCCGATGGCGACGACCTCGTCCGGGTTCACGCCCTTGTGGGGCTCCCTGCCGAAGTACTCGCGCACCATCTCCTGGACGCGCGGGATGCGGGTGGAGCCGCCCACCAGAACGACCTCGTCGATCTGCGACGGGGTCATGCCGGCGTCGGAGAGCGCCCGCTTCAGGGGCTCGAGCGTGCGGTTGAGGATGTCCTGAATCATCTGCACGAAGCGCGCGCGGGTCAGCGGCTGCAGCAGGTGCCTGGGGCCGGTGGCATCGGCGGTCATGAAAGGCAGGTTGATTTCGGTTTCGAGCACGTTGGAGAGCTCGATTTTGGCCTTTTCCGCGGCTTCCTTGAGGCGCTGGAGCGCGGTCTGGTCCTTGGAGAGATCGATGCCGTTCTCCTTCTTGAACTCCTCGATGATCCAGTCCATGATGCGCTGGTCGATGTTGTCGCCGCCCAGGTGAGTGTCGCCGTTGGTGGACTTCACCTCGACCACGCCTTCGCCCACTTCGAGGATGGAGATGTCGAAGGTGCCGCCGCCGAAGTCGTAGACCGCGATGGTCTCGTTCTTCTTCTTGTCCAGGCCGTAGGCGAGCGCCGCCGCGGTCGGCTCGTTGATGATGCGCTTCACCTCCAGGCCGGCGATCTTGCCGGCGTCCTTGGTGGCCTGCCGCTGGGCGTCGTTGAAGTAGGCGGGCACGGTAATGACGGCATCGGTAACCTTCTGTCCGAGGTAGGCTTCGGCGGCTTCCTTGAGCTTGGTGAGGATCATGGCCGAGATCTCGGGCGGGGAGTACTTCTTGCCCATCGACTCGACGCGGGCATCGCCCTGGTCACCGCGCACGACGTGGTAGGGGACCAGTTTCATCTCGTCGCTGACTTCCTCGAAGCGGCGCCCCATGAACCGCTTGATGGAGTAGACTGTGTTTTCGGGGTTGGTGATGGCCTGCCGGCGGGCAATCTGGCCCACGAACCGCTCCCCGGTCTTGCTGAATGCAACCACGGACGGGGTCGTCCGCGTGCCTTCCTGGTTGGGAATGACGACCGGCTGGCCGCCTTCCATGACGGCGACGCACGAGAACGTCGTTCCCAGGTCGATTCCGATGATCTTGCTCATATCGCTCCCAGCCTCCTAGAATAAGAACAGATGAAACGAAGTTTAAGGAGCGTGGCGGCGGTGTTCCGCGAGGCGGCGGCGCCCCGCGCAGCGGCGGCGCTCCGGGTTGCAGCGGCGCTCAGCGTTGCGGCGCGCTCCTTAGCACATGCCCATTATCCATGTTGAGTCTTCGATTGTCAAGTTCATTCGGTGCTCTTTGGCTCATTTTTGCTGTAGGTGCAACCGCTCAAAGCACCTATAAGAACAATGACTTGCTTGTAGCGGCGGCATCAGATCTTACGGGAATCGAGAAGCCTGTGACTGAGATGTTCGAGCGCGCGACGGGCCGCCAGGCGCGGTTCGTTCTGGGAGCCAGCGGAATGCTGGCCCGCCAGATCGAACAGGGAGCGCCATACGACGTTTTTCTCTCCGCAAATGAACGGTTTGTAACGGACCTGGCGGCGAGCGGGCGGCTGCTGCCGGATTCGGTGCGGGTGTATGCGTACGGCCGGCTGGGCTTGTGGTCGAAGAACGGATCGTTCAGGCGCCTGGAGCAACTCCGCGACGCCCGCATGGTGCACCTGGCGATAGCAAATCCGGCCAACGCTCCCTACGGCGCGGCTGCCCGGGAGCTGCTCCGGAGGGCCGGGCTGTGGGAGGAGATCGAGAGCCGGGTGGTGTACGGGGAGAACGTGCGGCAAGCGCTGCAGTTCGCCGAGAGCGGAAACGCGGACGCGGCGATCACGGCGTGGTCACTGGTGTATGACCGGGGCGGGGTCCTGCTGCCGGAAGGCGGCGAGGCCCCCATCCGCCAGGCCGGAGGCGTGGTGGCCGGCCGGCCGGATGAAGCGGCAGCGCGGCGCTTCCTGGATCTGCTGGGGAGCGAGGAAGGCCGGAAGATTCTGGCCGGGCACGGGTTCGAGCCCGGGCCGGCGCAAGGTGGCCCGGCGGGCGTCCCGAGGCCGGTGCGCTGAGCGGCACGACAGGCGGTCTTCGGCGCAGTTCGGCCGCGGCCAAGGCGCGCCGGCCAGACCCGGCGGGCCGGAGCAGTTCGACCGGCGGCACACGAAGAGGTTATAATTCAAGCGTCTGGATCGCGGTTGGAGTGCGGCCGGATCGCGTTTGGAATGCGCCTGGATCGCGCTTGGATTGCGTCTAGATGGCGCCTGGATTGCGCCTGGTTCGCGGTTGGATTGCGTTTGGATCGCGTTTGGATAGGACCCTGTGGACGAACAGCCGGAGACTCCGTTCGAGAACATTGAAAGCGCGCAGCAGTTCGTGGAACTGCTGTGCGAGACCATTGAAGAAGTCCGGCGGGAGATCGAGGAGGAGAGCGCCCAGACGCAATCGGACCGGAGGCAGCAGGCGCTGCAACTGGTTTCCTACAACCTTGCCAAACTGGCCCTGCACATGGGGACCAGCCGGCGAATTCTGAACGACTTGCGCACCTTGCGGCGGCTCTTTCTGGAGGAGCGTGGCGTCAGGGCCGAGCAAGCCGAACAGGACGAATCGGCCGAATCGGCAGGATCGGCCGAATCGGCGGGGTTTACCGAGTAGGATTGCTTTGCATTTTCTTCGATCCCCCCGTTACCTGACGGGGAGAGGCTTCGCCTGAAACTATGAAGGGACCGTTCATGAAGGGTCATTCGTATCTGCTTGTCTTTGCACTGCCGGCTGCGTTGTGTCTGGCACAGACCACAGCTCCGGCGGGTGGCCAGGCGGTGGAAGTAAGCCGCGTGATCGGCGAGGTGACGGCGGCGAGCACCGCCACACAAGAGATCGCGCTCAAAACGGATGCGGGCGGGGCGGTTACGGTCAAATTGACCGAGAAGACGCTCTATCTGCGCGTGCCGCCGGGGGAGAAGGACCTGAAGAAGGCCAGCCGGATCACTCTGGGAGAGGTCGGGGTTGGGGACCGGGTGCTGGCGCGCGGCCCGATGTCGGGGGACCACGGTCCGATTGAAGCGACGGCGGTGATCGTAATGACGCAGGCGGACCTGGCGCGCAAGCACGCGGCCGACCGGGCGGAGTGGCAGAAGCGGGGCACGGCGGGGCAGGTGACGGCGACCAATGCGGCGGCCCGGGAGTTCACGATTTCCGTGGGAGCGCGCGAAGCGGCACGCGTGGTCACGGTGGAGGCGCCCGCGGGGGCGTCCTTCCGCCGGTACGCTCCGGATTCGGTGCGGTTCGCCGATGCGCAGGCCAGTACGTTCGAGGCGCTGAACGTTGGGGATCGCGTGCGGGTGCTGGGCGACCCGAGCGCCGACGGAAGCCGGATCAAGGCGGAGGAGATCGTGTTCGGGGCGTTCCGCAACATCGCCGGGGTGGTGAAGACGGTGGATGCGGGGACGGGCGAGATTCACCTCACCGACCTGGAGACGAAGAAGCCCGTGCTGGTGCGGGTGAATGCGGACTCGATGCTGCGCCGGATCCCGGAAGCCATGGCGACGATGATCGCGCGGCGGCGGCTGGCGGGGGCCAACGGCGGGGCGCTGCCGGCGGCTTCGGGGCAGGGCGGACCCGGGAGGCAGTGGGGAGGCGGAGGAGGCGGCCAGGGCGGCGGCGGGCCGCGAGGCGCGCCGGACTTCCAGCAGGCGCTCGAGAGAATGCCGGCATTGACGCTGGCAGATCTGAAGCCGGGAGACGCGCTGATCGTCTCCGCCACGAAGGGCGCAGAGGCCTCGCAAGCGACGGCGATCGTAGTGGTGGCAGGAGTAGAGCCGCTGTTGACGAGCGCCGCCGGCGGTCCTGGAATGGGCGGCATGAGTAACGCGCTGAATTTCGATATCGGCGGGCAGTAGGACACGAAAGAGCAGGTAACGGAACTGACATGGGGAAAGCTCGTTGGATGGTATTGGTGGCCGTCGTGGCCCTGGCGGCGCAGGCGCAACAGAATGGCGGAACGCTGAAGGGGACGGTCAAGGACAGCAGCGGGGCGTTGGTCCCGGGCGCGAAGGTCTCTCTGACTGCGGGAGGGCCGGAGAGGACGGCAACGACGGACCAGACAGGGGCGTACACCCTGACGGGCCTGCCCGCGGCCACCTACACAGTGCGAGCCACGGCGGCGGGATTCGGGTCGTTTCAGGCTAAAGTGGAGGTCGCGGCGGGGCACGTTGCGACGCTCGACATCGGCCTTCAGGTCGCGCTCGAGAAGCAGGAAGTGACGGTAGCGGCCGAGGGAGGGCCCACGGTGAGCACCGAGGCCTCGAGCAATGCGGGCGCGCTGGTGCTGCGGGGCGAGGACCTGGACGCGCTGCCGGACGATCCCGACGACCTCCAGTCCGACCTCCAGGCGCTGGCCGGGCCGTCGGCGGGGCCGAGCGGCGGCGAGATCTTCGTCGACGGCTTCAGCAACGCGCGGCTGCCTCCGAAGGCATCTATCCGCGAGATCCGGATCAATCAGAACCCGTTCTCTTCGGAGTTCGACCACCTGGGATACGGGCGCATCGAGATCCTCACGAAGCCTGGGACGGACAACTTCCACGGCCAGCTCATGTTCAACGACAGCGACGTGATCTTCAACGCGCGCAACCCGTACGCGGACAACAAGCCCAACTTCCAGTCCCGGCAATTCGGCGGCAACGTAGGCGGGCCGTTGGGCAAGAAAGCGTCGTTCTTCATGGATTTCGAGCGGCGGGACATCGCCGACAACGCCTTGATCAACGCGGTCGATCCCAACTCCAGCCAGTTCACGGTCGCTAATCTCGCGAACGAACCGCGGTTGAATGAAGCGGTTGTGACGCCGACGGCACGCACGACGCTAAGCCCGCGCCTGGACTACCAGTTGACCCAGAAGCAGACTCTGGTGGCGCGGTTCAGCTACGAGCGATCGAGCCAGACGAATGCAGGGCTCGGCAGCGGTTTTTCCCTGCCCGATCAAGAGTACGACTCGGTGAACACGGAGCAGACGGTCCAAGCAACCGACACCATCGTGCTGAGTGCGCGTACCATCAACGAAACGCGCTTCCAGTTCGGGCGCTTCACATACGACCTGAACGCCAGCGACAACATTCCTACCATCCAGACGCCGGAGTTCGTGATGGGCGGGGTCGCGGCGGGCCACGCCACCCAGAGCGAGAAGCGCTATGAGCTTCAGAACTTCACCACCATGGCAGTGCGGGCGCACGGGCTGAAGTTCGGCTTGCGGTTGCGGGGGCTGACGCTCGACGACTCCTCGCCCAAAAACTTCGCGGGAACGTTCGTGTTCGCCTCCCTGGCGCGGTATCTGGCCGGCCAGCCGGCGCAGTACTCGATTTCGAGCGGCACGCCATTGTCGCGCATCTCACGCGTTGACGTGGCGCCATTCTTCCAGGACGACTGGCGCATGCGCCCGAACCTGACTGTGAGCCTGGGAATCCGGTACGAGACCCAGTCCAACATCCATGACTGGCACGACGTGGCGCCGCGGCTTGGATTCGCCTGGGCGCCCGGCGGCACCTCGAAAGGGAACGGGAAGACCGTGGTCCGG
>Ga0182017_10003664_pt1 | contig 11449 bp, 6 predicted proteins | sample 712E3DmetaG_FD_120492 | JGI IMG/M metagenome (GOLD analysis project Ga0182017, IMG submission 120492) | Permafrost microbial communities from Stordalen Mire, Sweden - 712E3D metaG | ecosystem: Environmental > Terrestrial > Soil > Wetlands > Permafrost | place: Sweden: Stordalen | collected... | reverse complement strand
CTCTGGCGCGGACGATCCTCCCGAGAGGCGCATGACGGACCTCGAAGCCTCTTACGCAACCTGCAGGCGGATCGCAAAGTCGCGGGCCAGGAACTTCTACTACTCCTTCGTGCTGCTGGGACGGGCGCAGCGCAACGCCATCTGCGCCATCTACGCCTTCATGCGGCACTGCGACGATTTGAGCGACGACCCCCAGCCCGTGGTCCAGCCCCGCCAGGCCAACTGCGGCGACTTGAGCGCCGCCCCCCAGCCCGGCGTCGAGCCCCGCGAGGCCAACTGCGACGACTTGAGCGCCGGCCCCCAGGCCGGGGTCGAGCCCCGCGAGGCCATTCGCGCCGCCCCCCAGCCCGTGGTCGATCCCCGCCAGGCCATCGAGCGCTGGCGCAGCGACATGGAAGCGGCTCTCGACGGACGCTTCGGCGAAGACCCGCTATGGCCCGCGTTTCACGATACGGCCCGGCGGTACAAGATCCCGCCCGAGTATTTCCACGAGATGATCGAGGGCGTGCTGAGCGACCTGGGGCCGCGGCGCATTCAGACCTTCGATGAGCTGTACCGCTACTGCTACCAGGTGGCGAGCGTGGTGGGGCTGACGGTGATCCGCATTTTCGGCTCCAAGGGTGAGAAGGCGCTGCCGCTTGCGGAGAAGTGCGGGGTGGCGTTCCAGTTGACCAACATCCTGCGCGACGTGCGCGAGGACGCGGAGCGGGACCGCGTGTACCTGCCGGCGGAGGACCTCGAGCGGTTCGGCGTGGATGCGCGCGACCTGGCCGAGGGCAAGCGCACGGACGAGTTCGTGGACCTGATGCAATTCGAGGCGCAGCGGGCGCGCGCCTACTACGACGAGGCGGCGCCGCTGGTGGACCTGGTAGACCCGCACAGCCAGGCGTCGCTGTGGGCGCTGATCGAGATCTACTCGCGGCTGCTGGGGCGCATCGAGAAGACCAACTACGACGTGCTCTCGCGACGGGTGGAACTGACGGGGCGGGAGAAGGTGCGGATCATCCTGCGGGCGGCGGTGGGGGGGCGGTAGCGTTGCTCAGGGGCGGCAAATCGGAAGTGTCTGGCGGCATGAAGCGATGGACGTAGAACGACGGAGGTCTTATGGACAAGTTTCGAGTACTTGCGGTAATCGTTGCCTCCCTGGCAACCTCAGCCACCGTGGCGGCGCAGGAAAAGCTGTTCGATAACTTCAACACGAACGCTTGCGACTATACCGACAGGGCCACTTTTGACCTGCAAACCCGGGCGCATCTCGACCACGTCGAGGTGTGGTACCGCTGGGGGGGCCGGGAAACCTCGGTGCCATACACGATCTGGCATGAGGGCCAGACCATCCGCAACGGAGTGCTGATGCGGGGGGATTGCGACCCCTATCAGGAAGCCTGGTGCACGGCGCGCGACTCCTTTGACCTCGATGCCGGCCCCGGGCGATACACGATTCGCACGGAACGGACGCGAGTGTGCCAGAACGGCGGCAGCGGCGGTGCCGGCTTCGTCAAGGCTTTCGGGTATCCCGCGCGATTCGGCGGCGAGCGCCGCCACGACCGCGATTCCGACCGCTTGGCCGCGGACGTCTGGCACGTCGAGGAGGGCGTCAACGGGCGGGTGATCTGGGCCGGCACCTGGACGCGACGAGGCCACTCGGACGTCTTCGATGCCCACTGGCGCAATGTGGAGAACGGCGCCGAGGCCAGCGACACGGTCAGGTTGCTCGAAGCCGGGGACCGGGTGGTGTTCCACCGGGACGGGAATAACGGCGAATACCGGGGCACGTTCTCTCGCGATGGCGGGCACATCGACGGCACCGCCAGTTGGTATCGCGCGGGCTGGTTCTGGCGGGCCGACGCGGATCGCGGCAGACACGACTGGGACCGGCACTGAGGGTCCGTCAGGCAAGAACCGCTCCAGTACCGGCCGCCGATGGACGCGGAGTGCGTCGATTGATCCTCCCTGATCGGGGCCGCGGAGCCGGCTTTTCGAACCCTTTGAGCATCCCTCGCCCTGTGCCGGTTTGTTTGGCCGCCTGGTGGCGCGCCCAGCCGGATGGGGAAGGCGGCTCCGTCTGCTGGCGCGCCCGGCCCGGGTGGGGCAGGCGGTTCCGCCTGCCCGCGCGCCCGGCTCGATGGGAAGGCGGCTGCGCCCTCTGGCGCGCCCAGCCGGGCGGATCGCGGCGGCACGGTGGCACGGGAATCCTGGCGCGTCTGTATCATAGAGAAATGCCGACCGATTCCGATTCGATTGCCGCCGCACAGGGGATCATGGACCTGGAGCGGGACTACGTGCTCCAGAACTACGCCCGCTATCCCCTGGTGCTGCACCGCGGAAAGGGCTGCTACGCGTTCGACCTGGCCGGCAAGCGGTACCTGGACCTGCTGGCGGGCATCGGGGTGAACGCGCTGGGTTACGGGCATCCGCGCATCCTGCGCGTGCTGCGCGAGCAGGCGGGCCTGCTCATTCACACGTCGAATTATTACTACCACGAATACCAGGGGCCGCTGGCCAAGAGGCTGGCCGAGATCAGCGGCCTGGCGCGTAGCTTCTTCTGCAACTCGGGCACGGAGGCGATGGAGGGCGCGCTCAAGATGATTCGGGCGCACGGCCGCAAGATCGATCCCGAAAAGTACCACATCGTGGCGCTGGAGAATTCGTTCCACGGCCGCTCGCTGGGCGCGCTTTCGGTGACCGGCCAGCCGAAGTACCGGCAGGATTTCGAGCCCCTGCTGGCGGGCGTGAAGTTCGTCGCGGCGAACGACGCCCAGGCGCTCGCGCACGCCGTGACGGAACATACGGCGGGTATCATCCTGGAGTGGATTCAGGGCGAGGGCGGCGTGCACCCAATGACCGTGCAGTTCGCGGCACAGGCCCGCGAGCTCGCCAGCCGGCACGACGCGCTGCTGGTCTTCGATGAAATCCAGTGCGGCGTGGGACGCTCCGGCACGTATTTCAGCTACCAGCTCGCCGAGCCGGCCATTCTGCCGGACATCACCGTGGCGGCGAAACCGCTGGGGTGCGGCCTGCCGTTGGGTGCGATCGTTGCGAACGAAAAAGCGGCTGCGGCGATCGGCCCCGGAATGCACGGGACCACCTTCGGCGGCGGCCCGCTGGCCTGCCGCGTGGCCATCGAGTTCCTCGACATCTTGAAAGACCTGCTGCCGGAAATCCAGCGGCTGGGGGGCGAATTCAAGATCGAGCTGCTCGACCTGGCGCGCCACTACGGCTTCATCCGCGAGGTGCGCGGTTATGGCCTGATGCTGGGCATGGAGCTGGAGATTTCCGGCAAGCAGATCGTTCTCGACGCGATGGCGGAGGGCCTGCTGATCAACTGCATCCACGACAACGTGCTGCGCTTCCTGCCACCCTACGTCATCACCGACGCCGAGGTGGACCGCGCATTGAAGATTCTGGGCCGGGTGCTGAAGAAGGCCAAGGTGTAGGGCGGGGGCGCCGGAAGTCCGGGATGGCATTACGGCCGCGTGGAGCGATCGGGGGCCGTAAGCGCGTTTCCCGTTCCTCGTCCCGACAGGCCCGTCCGAAGGCGGCATCTCGGCAAATCTCGCAGCCGCAACCGCCGGTGGCAGCGTATCATACCCACTGGCGTGTGCGCCGTTGCGGCCGCAGTCAGAGACTCCCTAGCGCCCGGCCAGCCCCAAGGACGAAGTCAGAAGCTTCGCGAAGTTGCGTCGGGTGCCTTCCGGCTTCCTCAAGGAGGATTGAGGAAACCGAAACCGAAGATCAGAACCTTATCTTCCGCACGATTCCGCTGCTTTTGGGACTCGCCACGCCTGGGGCCGCGTAGTCTACGGCGATCCGAAAGCGCTTCAAGACGCCGCAGTGCAGCTCCAACTCACCTGTGCCAGACGAACTGATCTCAATGGCGCTCGGGTCCGGCAGATCGAACATCCTCTCCGCCGAATCCAGCCTCACGCGCAACAACGGCCCCGCCGCGGGACAATCGAGCGCTACCGCAATGCCCTCGACGTGCACCAGTTTCTCCCCAGGCCGCGCCCGCAGCTTGCCCTTCGAGCGCGCTTCGATGAGGCCGCGCAGACGCTCTGCTTCTTGCCGATCGTCGGCAACACTCACCAGGCTCTGTACCCCATCCAGACTCGCGCGCGCCAGCGCCAGGTCGCCCGACTCCAGATAGACCGCGGCGGAGCGCTGTGCGATCGCCACGAGCAGCCGATCGGTGTCCGCGGAATCGCCGAGCGTACGGACCCACTTGCGCCCGTCCTCCACCGCCCGCCGCGCCTCCGCAAAACTGCCCGCACTGAGGTAGCCGGCGGCAACCCCATGCAGCCCATTGACGGCATAGCTCGCGGCCTTGGACGCCGGCGAGATCTTCATGAATGCCGCCGCTGCCTCCTCCAGCCGGTTAGACTCCAGATACAGTTCGCCGAGCTTGATCTTGGCGTCTTCGTGGTCCGGCTGCAATTGGAAGGTGCGCCGCAGTGACGTCGCCACCTTGTCCAGCGGAGCGTGCGCCTCCTTCTCCACCAGCGCGAACTGGTAGTACACCTCCGCTGTGGTCCCTTCCTGCCCTGGCGCGGCACGCTGCACCTGCGGCAAATCGAAGATCCCCTCCAGCGAAGCCAACAGTTCGGTGTTCGCCTGCTTCGGATTCCACCCTGCCCGCGCAGCGTGGAAGTACATTCCTGCGAGCGTTGCGGCGCGAGACTCGGGAGCGCGCTGGATCTCGTCCAGCGCCGCGAAGCGGCCATTCAGGGCGGCGAACGCGCGCTTTGCCTCGTCCTCTTTTCTCATGACGGAAAGAAGATCGGTGAGGACGAGCGCGACTTCAAAGTCCCCAATGGCGGTTACGTCGATGGCCAACTCGTCGGCGCTCTCCATCCGCTCCGGGAATTCACGCGCAGGATTCATCTTCTGGCCCAAGTAGCTTCGCACATCCTTCTCCACCACATCGACACTGCGGCCGAACGCGCGCTCGAATGCCTCAGCTACGGGCCTGCCTTCATTCGCGGCTGCCAGCAGCTTCGGGAAGTTCGGGCCGTACTCTGGCGACGTCGAAAGGAATTGAACGACTATCCAGCTCTCGGCATAGAAGAGATGTACCCCGGCGCCGGTCAAGGCACGGAATTCTTGGTCGTCGACAGTTGCGAGAGCTCTAAGACTCAGCCAATTGCTCGCCTGCAGGGTCTCGAGGTGATGGGCAATTGGATGGCCGGCCATGGTCTTGTTGCCGGCCGGCGTCAGTGTCGAGTAGAACTCGGCAAGCCCTTCCGAAAGCCAGTGCGGGAGCCGCAGGCCGGCCCGCGCGGCCACCATGTGATGGTATTCGTGCGCCTGCATCGCGGCCCGCATGGCCGGGTTCGCTGCTGGCCCAAGGGCGATCCAATCGCGGTTCCCGTTCGTCTCGTAATGTCCAGCCTCCCAGGCCACCGACTGGTAGGACCGGAACTGTTCCTTCGAAGAGAACCCCACGATGCGCACGGGAGCCAGTTGCTTCTGCCGATACTCCGGCAATTGCTCGTAGAACCTCCGTAATCGCTCGCAGGTACGAATGGTCTCCCGCCCCACGGCTTCCGAGTCATTCGTATACAACTCGAAGTTGGAGGTCGAAAGACGAATCCACCTTTCGGCCGCCGCCAAGGGCAACGCCAGCAAGGCGGCCAGGACAAGCCGCAGACCGATCATATGGCGCTCAGACCGCAATTCTATATGGCCACAATTCACTATGCAAGGCTGAAGAGGTGCGGCCGAGCTGCGCGCACGTTTCGCCGTCGAGAGCCGAGGAGGTGACACGCGGGACACAAGCCGGATGCGGAGCGGCCTGTCGATCCGCGAGTTCTGCCGCCAGCGCAAGCTGCACGAGAGCCAGTCCCACCGGTGGCAGCGGCATCTGGCTATTAACCCAGCTCACGCCGGAGGCTTGGGCGGCCTCGCGCACGCAGCTCAGGCCGGCACGGCTGTCAAGAACGGGGTTGGCTCGACGGATACGGTGCAAGCTGCGTAGGGGCGCCCGGTCAGCTACTCCTTCGCCTCCTTTCCCCGCCACTTCCAGCAAACCAAGACGATGAGAACCGCGTTCGCCGCCGAAATCGAGACGAACACAGCCGATATCAACCGTTCTTCCGACCGCAGCCTGGCAGCTTCTTTGAGCCAGACCTCGCGGTTTGCCGCGGTTCTGGCCGAGACGTATCGCGCGAGGGCCGCAGCGGCTGGCGCGCTGTGGACCGGCATCCGTCGACCGAAAACGCCACTGAGCAGCGCTGCCTCGAGTATTAACAACAGAACGGCCGTCGCTAGCCGTTACCCGATCAGGTTGATCTGGCCGATGCCGCCGGTGACGGTGACGCGGAGATGGACGTCAGATTTCCCGTAGGCGTCGTTGACGTAATAGCCGTTCTCTTTGCGGAGGCCCTGGGCGTTGATGCCGCCCAGACCCCCGGTGGCCGTCACGCGGACACCCACATCGCGCGGCAGCCTCACGGTGGCCTCGCCCACGCCGCCGCGGATCTGGGCGTCGAGGTCGTGGTCCCACGCGCCGGTAAGATCGACCTGCAATTCGCCCGCGCCGATCTCGACCTCCAGGCGGCGCAGGGCAGTGCCGGAGAGCTTGAAGGTGCCCTTGCCTGCACCCAAGTTGACCCGCATGTCGATCGGAATCTTATCGTTCAGGTGCAGGTCCCAGCGGTTCTCCTGATTGCCGGTATGGAAGCCGTGGACGCGGGGCTGGCGGACAGTGAGGTAGCCGCGGCCGACGCTGACGTCGTACTTGACCTCGGGTTTCCAGGCGCGCAGCGAGTAATGGAAGTCGGCGTCGAGCAGCCTGGCGCTCCCGCCTTCGACCCACAGCTCGCCCGCTCCTAAATCGACCTCGACCCGGGCCGACTCCGCCCCGCCGAGCTCGACCGAGCGGGATTCCGACACTTCGTGGGGCCGCTCGTATGGGGCGCAGCCCGCCGCGAGCAAGGCGGCGCCGGCGATCGACGCCAGGCAAGTTCTGTTCATGCTTCAAGATACGACAGCGGCGCGGGGGATGTTCCGCCCCGATTCGGCGGGAGCGGCGGCTCAGGCGCGCGGCGGGCGCGGAGGGCCAGACCGCAGGCGGGGCGTGGCCACCCGGCGCGTGGTGGGGCGGGCTGCGGGCGGGACCGGTCCGGCGGATGGCACGCGGCGGGCTGGCCTCGGACCGGCAGACCGTCGGCGGGCCGCGCGGATGGCTCCGGCGGGCCGCAGAACAGGCGATTTGGGGCGTCTGAGGCCAAAGATCGGGCAGGCGGGTCCGATTGTCCGGGAATTCGGCGTCCGATTGTGGTATAAGGTTTAGGAGCATTTGACGCAGGCCCCGCTCGCGGTTCGCCTGGGTCGGATCGTACAGAATTTCGCGATCAAGGCATCGGATGTCCCGCCTGGGCGCCGCAACCGTAGTCGCACAGAGGCACAGAGAAGGATTAGAAATGAAGGAAAAAGGTGTAGTGAAGTGGTTCAATGCAGCCAAGGGGTACGGCTTCATTCAAAGAGAAACAGGGGAGGACGTGTTCGTGCACTACTCCGCCATCGAGTCTTCCGGGTACCGGACGCTCGATGAGGGTGCGCAGGTTGAGTTCTCCGTAAAGAAAGGCCCGAAGGGGTTGCAAGCCGAGGAAGTCAAGCTGGTCTAGCAGGATGGCTTTTGGGGGCGGCGCGTCAGAGCAGCCGCCCCGCATCAGCGCCCGAGCGGCGCTCCCACCGCGGTTGAAGCTGGCTCCGCAACATGGTCAAATAGGGGTTACCCCGCAAGCCCAAGCGAGACCTGGAGGACTACCGGTTTGAATAGTGCGATCCTGGCCCTGGAAGACGGAACGGTCTTCGAGGGCAGGAGTTTTGGTGCGCGCACCGAGAGCTCGGGAGAAGTTGTCTTCAATACGGCGATCACCGGCTACCAGGAGATCTTCACCGATCCCTCGTACTGCGGCCAGATCGTCGTCCTCACCTACCCCGAGATTGGCAACTACGGCGCCAACCACTGGGACAACGAATCGGCCCGGCCCTACATCGAGGGGCTCGTGGTGCGCGAGTTCTCGCCCATCGCCAGCAACTGGCGGCGGGACGAGGACGCCAACCGGTTCCTGGAAGCCGCCGGCATCCCGGTGATCGCGGAAATCGACGCGCGCGCGCTGGTGCGCCACCTGCGGACACGGGGCGTGATGCGCGGGGTGCTCTCGACCGCGGATGGCGATCCGAAAGCGCTGGTCGAGAAGGCGCGCTCGATTCCGACTATGGCCGGCCTCGACCTGGCCACGCGCGTTTCCACTACCGAGCGCTACCAGTGGGACCAGGGCGTGGATGCGTGCTCGCCCTCGGAGGACTGGGGGTGCGCCGCCGAGACCGAGTTTCACGTAGTGGCCTACGACTTCGGGATCAAGCGCAACATCCTGCGCCGGCTGGTGCATTCGGGCTGCCGCGTGACGGTGGTTCCGGCGCTCACTCCGGCCGAAGACGTGCTCGCGCTCGCGCCCGACGGGGTGTTCCTGTCGAACGGGCCGGGCGATCCCGAGCCGCTCACCACGCAGATCGGGAACATACGCAAGCTGGTGGGCAGGACACCGCTGTTCGGCATCTGCCTGGGCCAGCAACTGCTTGGCCTGGCGCTGGGCGGCAAGACCTACAAGCTGAAGTTCGGCCACCGCGGCGCCAATCATCCGGTGCTGAACAAGGTGACCGGGCGGGTGGAGATCACCTCGCACAACCACGGGTTCGCCGTCGATCCGGAGTCGCTCAATGCGGCCGACGTCGAGCTGACGCATGTCAACCTCAACGACGGGACGCTCGAAGGCTTCAGGCATCGCCGGGAGCCGGTGTTCTGCGTTCAGTACCACCCGGAGGCGGCTCCGGGGCCGCACGACTCGCTGTACCTGTTCGAGGACTTCAAGCGCCTCATGAAAGGCGGCCGCTAGTGCGGGGCGCGAAGGCGTGGGGCAGGCGGTTTGGCCGGCCTGGGCAGGCGGAAGCGCCTGCCCCACGGGCCCTGCCTGGGCAGGCGGAAGCGCCTGCCCCACGGGGAGAGATGGGACACTGAGCCAATGCCGAAACGAACCGACATCCACAAGATCCTGATCGTGGGTTCCGGTCCCATCGTGATCGGGCAGGCGTGCGAGTTCGATTACTCCGGCACGCAGGCGTGCAAGGCGCTCAAGGCGGATGGCTATGAGGTGGTGCTGGTGAACTCGAACCCGGCCACCATCATGACGGACCCGGATCTGGCCGATCGCACTTACGTCGAGCCGCTGAGCGTGGCGTTCCTCGAAGAAGTGATCCGCCGGGAGCGGCCGGACGCGCTGCTTTCGACCGTGGGCGGGCAGACCGGGCTGAACCTTGCTGTGGAGCTGGCCGAGGCGGGGGTGCTGGACCGCTACGGCGTAGAGTTGATCGGCGCCAAGATCGACGCCATCAAGAAGGCCGAAGACCGCCTGATGTTCAAGGACGCGATGCGGAAGATCGGCCTGGAGTGCCCGGATTCGAAGCTGGTGAACGATCTGGAAGACGGGCTCGAGTACGCCGAGCGCCTGGGCTACCCGGTGATCCTGCGGCCGAGCTTCACGCTGGGCGGCACGGGCGGCGGCATCGCGTACAACCGCGAAGAGATGGCGGACCTGCTCGAGCGCGGGCTGGACCTTTCTCCGGTTCACGAAGTGCTGGTGGAGGAAAGCGTCCTGGGGTGGAAGGAGTTCGAGCTGGAGGTGATGCGCGACCTGGCGGACAACGCCATCATCGTCTGCTCCATCGAGAACTTCGATCCCATGGGCGTACACACCGGCGATTCCATCACGGTGGCTCCGGCGCAGACGCTGACGGACCGCGAATACCAGATGATGAGGGACGGCGCCATACGGTGCCTGCGCGAGATCGGCGTCGATACGGGCGGATCGAACGTGCAGTTCGCCATACACCCGGAGAACGGGCGCATGGTGATCATCGAGATGAACCCGCGCGTCTCGCGCAGTTCGGCGCTGGCCTCGAAGGCGACGGGATTCCCCATCGCCAAGATCGCGGCGAAGCTGGCCGTGGGTTACCGCCTGGACGAGATTCCGAACGACATCACCAAGAAGACGCCGGCGTGTTTCGAGCCGACCATCGACTACGTGGTGGTGAAGATCCCGCGCTGGCAATTCGAGAAGTTCCCGGGCTCGGAAAGCGTGCTCGGCACGCAGATGAAGTCGGTGGGTGAAGTGATGGCCATCGGGCGCACCTTCAAGCAGGCGCTGGGCAAGGGCATGCGGAGCCTGGAGACGGGCAAGTCGTCCGCGGCGGACGTGTATGACCGGGAGCTGATTGCCGGCAAGCTGATCACGCCCAATCCGGACCGGCTCGGTTACATCCGCTTCGCGTTCGAGTGCGGCTACAGCGTGGAGCAGGTGCGGGAGTACACGGCCATCGACCCGTGGTTCCTCGAGCAGGTTCGGGAAGCGGTGGCCTTCGAGCAGGACCTGGGCACGGAGACGCTCGATACGGTTTCGACCGAGCGGCTGCGCAAGGCCAAGCGCGACGGCGTTTCGGACCGGCGGCTGGCGCAGTTGTGGAAGGCCGATCCGCTGGCGGTGCGCGCGCGGCGGAAAGCGGCGGGCGTCAGGGCCGTTTTCAACCGCGTGGATACGTGCGCGGCCGAGTTCGAGAGCTTCACGCCGTATCTCTATTCGAGCTACGAGCGCGAGTGCGAGGCCGAACCTTCGGCGCGCAAGAAGGTCATGATCCTGGGGAGCGGGCCGAACCGCATCGGGCAGGGAATCGAGTTCGATTACTGCTGCTGCCACGCTTCCTTCGCGTTGCAGGAGTTCGGGGTCGAATCGATCATGGTGAACTGCAACCCGGAGACGGTCTCGACGGATTACGATACTTCGGACCGGCTGTACTTCGAGCCGCTGACGCTCGAAGAAGTACTGAACATTTACGACACGGAGAAGCCGGACGGCGTGATCGTGCAGTTCGGCGGGCAGACTCCGCTGACGCTGGCGCTGCCGCTCAAGGCGCAGGGCGTTCCGATCATCGGCACCGATCCGGCCAACATCGACCTGGCGGAGGACCGCAAGCTGTTCGGCGCGCTGCTGGACCGGCTGGGGATACCGGCGCCCGAGAACGGCACGGCGACCAGCGTGGAAGAAGCCTGCGCGGTGGCGCGGCGGATCGGGTATCCGGTGCTGGTGCGGCCCTCCTACGTGCTGGGCGGGCGCGCCATGGTGATCGCCTACGACGAGGAGACCATCCGCCAGTACATGCACGAGGCGGTCACCTTCTCGCAGCAGCGCCCCGTACTGATCGACCGCTTCCTCGAAGACGCCACGGAAGTGGACGTGGACGCGCTGGGCGATGGCGACGAAGTGCTGATCGCCGGCATCATGGAGCACATCGAGGAAGCCGGCGTTCACTCGGGCGATAGCTCCTGCGTGTTGCCGCCGCAATCGCTCTCCGAGGCCAATATCCGCACTATCGAAGACTACACCGTGCGCCT
>Ga0182017_10003663_pt1 | contig 11450 bp, 11 predicted proteins | sample 712E3DmetaG_FD_120492 | JGI IMG/M metagenome (GOLD analysis project Ga0182017, IMG submission 120492) | Permafrost microbial communities from Stordalen Mire, Sweden - 712E3D metaG | ecosystem: Environmental > Terrestrial > Soil > Wetlands > Permafrost | place: Sweden: Stordalen | collected... | reverse complement strand
GGCGTCCTGAAGAACTGGGCTGTCCCGAAGGACCTGCCGGAGAAGAGCAGGCTGGAGAAGAACACAATAGTGTTCTTCGACTCTGGTGGCGCAAGAGAGGGGGCATTATTTCACGAAAATGTTTTCTCAAGAGTAAAATAATCAGATATTCTATATCGGATTTTTTTATGGTCATCAGAACCAAAAAAGAGAAAAGAGTATCAGTAACCACTCATGCCGCCGGGAGGCATCCCGGCGTCGGCTCCTGCTGCTTTTGATGATGCAATAATATCGTCGATACGGAGGATCATGACTGCCGCCTCCGCTGCGCTTGAAATTGCCTGCGTCTTTACCCGGAGCGGTTCGACAACGCCAGCTTTCAGCATGTCCGCAGGTTTCCCGGCATCAACATCGATGCCGAAGTTCTTCTTTCCTGCTTCGTGATCTGCTCGCATATCCACGAGCATGGTGATCGCATCGAGCCCGGCATTCTCGGCAAACGCCCGCGGAATAATCTCCATCGATGCAGCAAACGCTTCTATGGCAAGCTGGACCCGGCCTTCAACCGTGGCAGCATATTCGCGGAGACGGAGCGAGAGCTCGGTCTCAGGGGCGCCAACGCGTCCGCACACATGCTCGAACGTGTTTTCTAGCCGGAAGGGTGAAAGTTCCCTTGTGCTCCGTTCCAATACCCGTACGGCCGGCCTGGAAGACCACAGGCACTTCATTGAAGGGACCTAAGTGGCCGTTCACTGAGGGTGAGGAGATCACCGGTGTATCTACACGCTACCGGAACGGCATGTCATTCCTTCAGGCCGCAGATCTTGTGTGTACGGCAATGGCTGCCTCAGGCCGCGACACATAATTATGCACGAGCACACATGAAAAATTGAAAGCTCTTTAACAAATCATGTCATTGTAAAAGATATGGGGAAAAAAAAGAGACCGCGAGTTTCTCCGGCATCTGCTGAAGCGGGCATTCCCGATACTTCGCAGGGGGAAATTAATAACGGGAAAAGCAGGTACCCCCCGGTTGTTTTTTCCAGTATCCTGGAATTTGCCATTGTTTTTTTCTGTATCGCATATTCCCTGTTCTGCCTCGATGCCTATGTGTTAAATGCCGTGCAGCTGAAACTTTCTGTTATAAACCTGTTTTTCCTGCTTGGAGCAGAATTCCTGCTGCTTGGAAGTGTTGCATATAAAAAAATACAGCTGATCACCGACATAAAAAGAAATTTATATGGGATCCTGGTTTTTCTGATCTCGTTTCTCATTTCCTTAAAGATATCTCCATCATTACTGCCGAATAGCTGGAGCGTGGATTATCCTAACCACTATATCCTGATCGATTTTTTGTCAACTCATGAACAACTGCCTCTGCTCACCTCCGGCCTTGGCGAGATGGTACAATACCCCTTCGGGCCTTCACTCTTCACGTCAGTTGCTGCAAAAATTATTCCCCTGCCCCTCATGACCATGATGGGTTTTGTTGCAGCAGTCATATCAGCGCTGATTGCTGTCACCGTATACCTGATGGGAAGGAAATTACTGGAAAAATATACGGCAGAAAAGAAACTGGCGGACGCGGCTGCCCTGGTCAGTGCATTCATGGTTTTTTCAGTCCCGGTGTATTTCCTTGACCAGTACTGCGGAAATTTTTACTATTCGATGATATTCGGGGAACTGCTGGTCCTCATTTCCATTCTGGCACTCATGAACGCTGAAACAGGGAGCAAATCGTGGATGTATATCTTCCTCCTTGCGACCATGGGGATCATTTTCACCTACACCCTGTTCATCGTCATCCCGTTTTCAGCACTGGTTCTCTATGCTATCCTCAACCCGGATAAAACCAGGATTCTCATGGATCGGATTACCCTCGTTTCGGGCCTGGTGGTTGCAGTCCTTTTCTCTCTGTTCACATACGAGCGGATGACCATCGGGAGCCACATCCTTCAGCACGAAGGCCTGACAGTTGGACTGGATATCATGAATTTCAATCTAATCTTTATCGTTCTGGTTATTTTTGGCATTATTTTCGGCGTGAAATATGTGCCCGGATATTTGAGGAGTGCCTTGTTCCTCTATTATGTTGTCATGATTGCAGAGTACTTCGCATTCATTTTTCTGGCCAAGTTCGGGATCATTGCCGTGTATTACGCAGACAAAATCTTTTACCTCCTTGTCCTGGTGTTATCGGTAAGCGCATGTATTCCGGTTTTTTACGTCATCCGACGTATACGGAAGGATCGATTCCGTACTGCTGCCGCCATCAGCATTATCGGCCTGCTCGGTATTTTTTCCCTGTTTGTCGCAATGACCTATCCGCTTAACACAAAACCGGTGGTGACCAATGAGGATGTTATTTTTTCCCAAAAAGCTGAAGCCTATCTTCAGAAAAACAATATCCCTTACCAGAATCTGTCGATAACTATGGGAGAGCTCAAAGGCTACTGGATTGGATTACTGCTCCACATGGACAAGGGTTATGCAGAACGGCACTTTCTCGACCACTCCACACCTTTTGACGACTGGCTGAAGGATCCGGATGCCCGGTATGTTGCCGGTGAGATGGTGAATGCGTCCTATCCGGAATTCTTTGAAATGAACGGAGTCCGGCTCCAGATTGTTGTCCGGGAAGGGCAGAAGGTCCTTATCAGAAAAGTGGAATAACAAGGCAGGGAATTCTTCGGAAAAAAAATCAATATTTTGTCCCTAATGCTTACTCCTGCCACGCTTCCCAACTCATTCCAATGGATACAATAGGGATATTTGCCCTATTCTGTGGACACGCTTCTTTTTTACAGGGAACCAATGCAAGACTTTTCCCGGACCCGAATGTGGTACGGGAGTGGGCGCCAGTTCTTAAAAAATATCAATTAAACGTTTTTATCGAAAATTACACTGCGGGTGGGGGGTGAAAGGGATCAGAGTTTTCAGCAATGACGGCGGAACCCTGTCACCACGTTTCTGAAGGTGTTTTTCTGCGCTGATAAAATAAGAAAATTCTTTTTCATTACTTTAATGCTATAGAAAATTAATTTATCAAATATTATGGGTATATTGAGTAAAAATTCAAACCCTTCAAAAAAAATGTAATCTCTGATTTATACATACGTGAAGTGGTCAGCGGGTACGATAGCGCTGGTACCATGTGGCCCAATTACCCGCACATCGACAATACCTGATGAAAGATGTCCAGAAGAAGTGACGGTAATTGTGGTGTCAGACACCGTGAGAATACTCGCGGGATACGGCCCGAAATCAACTTCCGATGCTCCCGCAAACCCGCTGCCGCTGATCGTGACTGAGGTCCCACCCGCTCTGGTTCCCGTTGTCGGGGAGAGACCGGTTATAACTGGACCCCCTCCATATGTGAACTGGTCAGCGGGAACGAAAGCGCTGGTACCATGTGGCCCAATCACCCGCACATCGACAATACCTGATGAAAGCTGTCCAGGAGAAGTGACGGTAATTGTGGTGTCAGATACCGTGAGAATACTCGCGGGATACGGCCCGAAATCAACTTCCGATGCTCCCGCAAACCCGCTGCCGCTGATCGTGACCGGGGTTCCGCCGCTAATACTTCCGCTGGTCGGTGAGATGCTGTTGACTTGTGGAGCAGTTACGGAGCATGTCGTGGGGCCGTTCACGGTATTCGCTTGCAGGGTAACTGCAGTCTGGGCCAGTGCTCTGCCGTTTAATGTTGCGCCGGTACCTAAAACAATCGCTGTTTTATCCAGAATATTTCCATTGAACACGGATCCAGCTCCAAGTGTCGTTTTGCCACCGACAACCCAGTAAACGTTCTTTGCCTGTGCATCGCCACTGAGGATAACCTTCGTAGCAGAATAGATACCGAGAGTTTGTGCAACCTGGAATATCCATACATCATTCGAATTACCCGAGAGGGTGACATCTTTTGGTATTGTCACGCCAGTACTCCATTTGTAGACACCGGGGGCGAGGGTCATCCCGCCGATATTTCCGGCGCCCAGTTCGGTAACACCGGCAGCTCGTCCGTTGGCATCAGTGTATGCAGTCTGCATGTTGCTTATGGCGGTTGTCATCATTGATGGAGTAGGAGCCGCATAATTGGCTGCATATACTTTTCCGTTCACGTGAGATGATGTCGAAAACTGATTCGAGGAATCCATAGTGAGACCAAATCCTGTTATGCCCGTTGCAGCGATTGGACTCACTCCAATATTTCCGAGGATATGGGTAGTACCTGTAGTAGAGATTCCTGATTTTGACAGAATTGCAAAATTGCAGGCTGATCCAAGATCTACGGGTTGAGTGCCCATCACGCCCATCACGCTGGGAATTATCGCGAGAGTCATTAGGAATATCAATGCAATGGTAAAAAAAGTGGATAAATTTTTCCTCACACCTTTTGTACTTATTGTTTTTTGGTGCATAGTGGCACAATTGATGCCAGCTATATCATATCTTTCTGGTTATTACAATTTTTGCAGCAAAAATTGTAATTCGAAATATTTTGGGGAAATCGGCTGTATTGCATAAATGAGCCTGCGAAAATGGCTTATGATTTGTACAACACAGCATCATGGAAGAGGGAATTACATTATCACAGACAAGGGATTCAAAACGATAACTGCGATTTCTCCCTTGCATCAACTCATGAATTCCAATAAACCTTCTGGTCTTTCCTTTTTTCGTGGGATAATTGATGCTCCAAAATCGTCTCCTTTCATTCACCCGGGAACCGTCGTGGAGTCTGGGGCGAGAACGGAGAAGTTATGGTCTCCCGCTCAAAAGGAAGGTAAAGGCGCGGTGAAGATACCCCAATTCTTGGAGTCCCCTTAGGAATGGCACGCGATGGGCTGTTAGTCATTCTGGAACGAGATATGCCTCTGGAAGCATGATAAACAGTAAGCCTAATTTTCACGCTCTGTTGGCATTCCTCCGCGCCTATTGGATAGCCTATGAGATAAATGAAAAGAACCCCATTTTTAAGTACTAAGGCAGGATAGGATCATTTTTTCTGCAAAAAACAATTAAGGAAATAAGCCCAATTTGAGACCAAAAACGAGAATAGACTTTAACCCGCGGTGAGAAAGCCGCCGGGGGGACTTGAACCCCCGACCTGCTGATTACGAATCAGCCGCTATACCGCTAAGCCACGGCGGCGCGATACCTCACAATATCGGCTTAGGCGCTAATAAAATCTGTGGCTCAATAGTTAGGAGTACCCGCTGAGCGCGGTCACATTCTCCTTGCCCGCGTGCTCCTTGGAAGCGATCGTTCCGAACTTAGCCTCGTAGTCCGCCACGGTCTTGGTCAGGACGCCCAGCAGGTTCTTGGCATGCGAGGGGGTGATTGAGACAATAGCCTTGGCCCGGGCCTGGTTCACCTGAGGGAGCTGGTGGAGGAACATGAACGTGAACTCGTCGTCTTTGTATGCGATCTGGATCATGTTGCTGTACACGGGGTCGAGCGTGGGGGGGATATTGACCGATATTTCCTGTGCAGTCATATTGATCCGTTGGTTGCGAAGATATGAAAAGATAGATGATGTTGTTGACAGGGCAGGAAAAGAGCGGTCATCCCCGGTAAGTATAATCATGACATATTCCCAACCTTAGACCGGAAAATATCCATGCCGGCCACTGCAAAGCATTTCGCCATCTCGGACCTTGTCCGGGTCCATACCTGCCCGGTCCGGTATTATTATGAACGGGACGACCCTGTCGAGGAATCCGACCGGTATGCGGTCTGCAAGCAGCTCTCCTACCACCTCGGCGACCAGCTTGACGTGGAGGTGATCTGGGCCGAGACGCAGGTTGTCCGCCCAAAGATCGATGTGTCCCTCCGCGATTTTCTTAACCTCTGCATTACAGCCTGCAACAAGAGGACGTGGCAGCCCGCGGAGGAGAACGATATCCGGGTGCATTCGAAGAAGCAGGGTATCGCCGGCATGATCGACCGCATCCTTCCTGACGGCACCTTCTCCATTGTCCGGGCCGCCGGCGCGATGCCGTTTGGCACTTATGCGGCCGACCGGCTGCGGATCGCGGCGATCGCCCTCTGCCTTGAGGAGATGACCGGTGAGGTGGTGAAAGGCGGGCACGTGGAGTATATCCCGGACGGGGTCTCGCGGTACCATACTGTCCAGCCCCGCGACCTCCGGCAGCTCATAACGACCCTGCACAAAATACACTCTATCCATGACGGGGAAACCCCCAAGCACCCCATGAATGCGCCCTGCGTCCGCTGCAAGTACTTGGAGAAATGCGAGAACGCCCGCGGGCACCGGCTCTCCGAATTGCTCTGAAGAAAAGAATATTACTTATTGCAGAGTCCGGGCCGGACAGGAACGGTGGTGAACCGGAAATTACTCCGGCTCTTCCCCACACAATGAGCAGCGGTAGTAGTGGATATCGACAGTCCCCCCGCAGACGCTGCAGGTCCATCGTTCCCGTTCGGATTTCACGAACGCACTGATGCCACTGTTCTGGATCCGAGCAAGGTTTTCGATCATGCTCATGTGGTATTTCAGGCAGTAGCGTTTGTCCAGCTGCAGGATCCACCTGCAGGCGAATTCCGCACAGCTATGACAATACCTGCCCGGTCTCTTTGCACAGGAAAAAATACGACAGTTCGGATGGTGCCTGCGGACCGGCGACCGACATCCCGGGCACCGGTTCTTCTGCCGGAGATGGGCCATGCAGATGGCGCAGTCCATGCCGCAGGGTGCAATGAGGGAGGCCCTGAAAGAATTTTTCGCTGTCATATTCTGGTGTAGGTTTGCTTTCCAGTTAATATCTGGCGGGCAATGACGGTTCAAGGTCGGCATAGGCAGTATCAGCCCGGTGGATCACTTTTACCCCCTCCCCCTCTTTGTTCGGGCAGTTGCCAGTTTTCCATCGTAAAAACAGATGATCTCCGGCCCGGATCCCAAAATCGGGAGGGGGGTCAGACGGTGAACTTTGTAAAACCGGGGTCATGGCGATACCGGGAAAACCCGGATTTTTTCGACGATATCCTCCGGTTTATGCCGTTTGGGAGGAGATCCAAAGTACACCGCCCGACCCCCCCTCAGCAAGGCTGAACACACTTTCACCGCGCCCGTTCCTCCCGCATATATCGCGGCTGCTGCAATCGTCATGATCGCCAAATCGGAAGTGACAACCTTGACAGTACAACGGATCGAGACCGGGACAACGGATGGCGATGAACTGGGATTTACCGGAGATCTCTTCTCCGGCTGGCTTGAACGGGAGAGCGGTAACCGCCTCTACCTCCACTATATCATCTCCCGGCACCGGGATGAAGGCCATACACAGGCCCTGATCCGCAGCTGGCTGGACCAGGGGTACGATGTCCGGGTGGTGATGCCGCGGCCCATTATGCAGCATATCTTAAAAAAATTCCGGTTTGCCCCAATGCTCGAATATTTTCCGGATCAGTACGAGGATAAGGTAGTGGTATGGTACCGGCCGGTAAATGCGGAAGGTTCAGGAATGTCTCCGGTAAAACCCGCTGCTGCCGGTACATCCTGAATTCTTTTAAAAAAAATAAGGTAATGGGCGGGCAGGCTGGAGAAGAACCCTGATGAGTTCTTCTCGTCTCCCCGCCTCGGTGTCGGAGAGGTTTATCAAAACCCCGACAAGGAGAATCGGAGATGTTTCCGGGAAACCTCTGCGAAAAAAAGTGAGGCATAAGCCTATCTTCAGTTCTGATGAACCACCCGGATTCTCCCGTCGAAGAATCCTTAAGGATTCTTCTCCAGGCAATCCTCGCTGATGCGACGATTGCCTCCCAGCAGCGTCTTCGACACGATATACTCGCCCCGGGCTTCCCGGGTCGTGCCGATGATCAGCCAGCGCTCGCTGCCGTGCTGCTCAAGGACTCCGCATGCCTCGATAATTTCGCCCGCGAGCGCCTGCCCACTGTAGGTATGGGTGAAGGAGAGGACCCGTGAAACGGACTCGTGTTCGACCTCGTAAATCGCGGGATTGTCGAAGGCAAGCGACGCGTCCTTTACCTTCGCTTCGATGGTCAGCTTGCCGAGAACGGTCCCTTTCCCGGCCGGGACGCTTTTGATCTCATCGTAGGAGCGGGTGTAGAGGATGTCGAAATAGGTACCCTCAATCTGGCCCCGGTTCCACTTCCGCTGCTCGTGGAGCACGAACTGGTCATAGGGGATCTCGGGCTTGCGCTTCTCGTAAACCCTGCGCCACATGTCCGGCGAGAGGCCTTCGATCCTGCCGTCATGGATACCCTGCTCTACGAGTTTCTGCGCAGTGAACCAGTGCTTCCCGTACACCACCATGTCGATATCCGAGCTTGAGTTCTCAATGTCGCAGAGAAGGGAGCCGGTGCAGCCGACCATTCCAGACGGGAGGTGAAAAAGTCCGAGCAGTTTCTGCACGCGGGGGTGATCGGCTGCGATCCGGCCGATCTCGAGATCGGGCTTGAGCACCCGCTTCACGTCACCAAAAGGGACGCGGTGGAGGAGGCCGGCGTACTGCGGTTTCTTTTCCGCAATGAGTGCATAAGCCTCGTCAAAGTCATATTTGGCATACCGGCGGCCTGAGGGATGAACGCGTTCGCCATCTGCATCCGGCACGTACCGGAGCACGCATCCGACTGACTCCGCATTGTCATAGGTGGAAACGGCGTACAGCCACCCATCCTTATCCTCGATAAAATCACGCAGGCGCACCGGCAGCATACTGGAACCTCAAAGAGTCAGAAGAAATTTTGCCACCCGGTCAATGTCCGCACCGGCCCGGAGGATCTGCTTCTCCGTAAGGTCGACAACAGTGCTCGGGGTGCCGGGCAGCCTGCCGCCGTCGATCAGGAACTCGTACGGTACCGTGCATTCGGCAGGTGTGACCGGGTCTTTTGCCCCGTGGAGGTTGGCGCTCGTTGCTGTGATCGGCGCATCGAACTTCGCGATCAGCCGCAGGGTAAGGTCATGGGCCGGCATCCGGATCCCTATAAGGCCGGTGCCCCCGGTCAGGATCGCCGGCACGCTTTTTCGTGCGGGGAGCACGACCGTGACCGGTCCCGGCAGAAACGTGCTCAGGAACGCCTCTACCTTCGGCTCGACACGAGCAACGGCAAAGAGCATATCGAAGTCCGAGACCGCGATCGAGATCGGCATCGCAAGCGGGCGCTTCTTCGCCTCATAGACCTTGAGGATCGCTTCGTCAGAAAACGCGTCGGCGCCCAGCCCGTACACGGTCTCCGTGGGATAGACGATTATCCCGTCGTGCATCAGGACGGAAACGGCCTTTTCGAGGAGGTCCATTCTAAAACTCACGTCCGCGGACCCGGTTGATGTCGAAGACCGCCTTGCTGCTGATATGCATCACGGCAAAGACGCCGGCCTGGATCGGGTCGGTCACGACAAGGTCCGCGTGCTCGGGGACGGTTCCTGCCATCTTCAGCGCAATGACCGGGATCCCTGCTTCCCTGACCCGGTCTACCGCTTTCGAGATGTTCCCCCCCATGAGCGAGCCGGCAAGCACCAGGATGGATGCGCGGGGCAGTCGTGCCACCGCGTCTACGGCAAGGGCAAGGTTCTGCTCACCCACAAGCGGGATAGTGTCAACCGAGATCCGTTCCCCCCGGATGTTGTGCCGGTCAGCCTCGTTGACCGCACCGACTGCCACCTGTGCCACCTGCGCTCCGCCACCGATGATGATCACCCGCGACCCGAAGATATGGCCGAAGGGCTTGTACGCTTTCACGTCTTTGACCGAAGGAATGTTGTTCAGGTCTTCCAGCAACCGGTCGTGGTCGTCGGCATCCCCGCAATCGTATTCAAAATAAAGCTCTGCCATCCCCGAATACGGACCGGAATCGAATAGTTCCTGGTTGATCATCACGATGTTGCCCTCGTGGTCTGCAACGACTGTCGCAATGTCCCGCAAGACACCCCGGCGGTTCTCCGCGATAATCCGAATTGCCGAGCGTTCAGGTTCCGACTCCATAGGCCACCATGCGATAACCGGGGATCGAACCCGGGTTAGAAGCTTGGGAAGCTCCTGTCCTACCGCTAGACTATTATCGCGTTCAAAATTCTTGTGTTCTCTTATATTGAGTGATTTTTACATAAATATAGTGCCTTCCCCTCCACGGGTTCCATAGAGGTATCGCTGCAGTGCATCCGGTTTTTCCTGCTGCAGTCTCATATTTTTAAGCAGGGCAATACCAAGTACGTACACGATAGCTGGATACCCTCCCGCACCAAGTCCTGTGCCGGGGAATCCTCTTCCGGAGCCGGGGCACCACCGGACCGGGACGGGATTTACGGGTCTAAAAGCCGGAGAAACAATCCATGTCATTACGAACCTTATGCATAAGTCTCCTGGTTGTCGCATGCCTGGTTATTGTGGTACTCCCCGTACAGGCAGAAAGTGCGGGCAGCTCATCAGTAAAAGTGATCTACCAGACGCCCTTCTCTTCGGACCCCCACTGGACAACCAACAGCCCGTCATCCGATTACTGGGACCCATCTACGGGAAGGTACCATTTTTCCATCGAGCCCAGCACCGGCAACTATGCTTATACTACGATAGACAACATGGATGGTCCTTTTACCTTCGATTATGATGTGACCCTTGACCGTGTCGATGAAGGTGCTACGTTCCGTTTCGGTGTGACCGGCGCGGAGATGGATTTTAACAAGGGCCCGAATGTCATCTCCATGTTCTCGAACGGGAAGCATGAGAATATCATGTCGCTGCACGTTGTCACGACCGGCAGCAAGGAATTGGAAGTGAACAGCCATTCAGATGACGAGCTGACAAGCGGTCCCATCGCTTATAAGGGTCCGACGGTCAGGTTCGAACTGAACACGACCTACCACGTGACCATGACCTACGATGATGTCAGGAAGATGATCACCATGCGGGTCAGTGACAAGACGAGCGGGAAAGAGATATGGTCATATTTCTTGAACACCGTCGAGGACATACACGACATGAACCGCATCTATCTCGGCTCCCGAGGGGACTATGGGAATATGGACATCTATGCCAGCGGGTATATCGATAATGTCCGGCTCACGCAACCCGGCCCCGTCATAACCCCCGAACAGACCTTCGGATCTCTGACGGAGGAAACTACGGTACCGCTCGTCACGACAAAGAAAACCCTCATTATACCAACCCACATGCCTACGGATACGCCCCCGTCTCCCACGGACACGCCTCAATCTCCCACGGGCGCACTCCTTGCAGTCCTTGCCCTGGGCATAATCGGGACCTTTGGCGTCCTTTACGGCAGGAAAAAATACTGATACTTTTTTTGCTTTGCAGAACACCTTCGTTTTCTGAGGGGTCATCAGATTGCGAAGGTCGGTTCAGACCTCCCTTCTTATCGTCGATGTTCTGACAAACAACTCCGACCTCGAAGATACAAAGAGTTTATCAGAACTCTTCGTTTTTAGCTCCTGATCTTCCTTTCGGGATTCGAGAGGTTCATCAGAACCT
>Ga0182017_10003662_pt1 | contig 11451 bp, 9 predicted proteins | sample 712E3DmetaG_FD_120492 | JGI IMG/M metagenome (GOLD analysis project Ga0182017, IMG submission 120492) | Permafrost microbial communities from Stordalen Mire, Sweden - 712E3D metaG | ecosystem: Environmental > Terrestrial > Soil > Wetlands > Permafrost | place: Sweden: Stordalen | collected... | reverse complement strand
TGTACCGCACCCGGTTTCTTGGACACACCTTTGCGACCCGCCTGACTCATGCCGCCGCCCTCTCGCAATAGACCTCTCGTGAACGCAGTGGGCTCAGATATCCGTTCTTCTCGATCAGCCACTGCTCGTTGTAGAGTTCGACGAACTCGGCGACCGCCTGCCTGACATCCTCCAGGTTCCTGAAGACACGCCCGTAGATGGCCTGCTCCTTGAGCGTGCGGAAGAACCTCTCGACCACACCGTTTGTCTCTGGCTGAGAGACATATGCGTAGCTGGGAGCGAAGCCCCAGGACTTTATCTGCTTTGTGAAACGCTCCGAGGTGTACACATGGCCGTTGTCCATCCTGAGCGAGACGCCTCTTGCGATGCCGGGCTCGGCTTTGCCGAACTCGCGCTCCAGAGCCATTGACACCGGCTCCAGGGCGGCGAAGCGGTTCCCCTTCTTGCACACGTGCCACCCCATGCATTCGGCGTTCCAGTGCTCGACTGCCGCGAACACCCACCCCCATCCGTCATCAAGGGTGAACACCTTGGAACCGTCGGTAGCCCACATGACATCTGGCTCATTCGTGATTATCTGCCCGTCGTGTTCTCGCGGCGGCGCCTGGGGCACCCGGTGGGGCGAGAGCAGGTTGTGCTCCCTCATGATGCGCAATACGCGCTTCTTGGCGACCTTTATCTTCTTGCCGTAGTAAAGCCTTGCCCAGACCTTCCTGTGGCCCTCTCCTATGAAGGGAGAGCTATCCAGGTCCTCTTTGATGAACTCTAGCAGTTCCTCGTCGCTTATCTTGGGCTTCGGGCCTCGCCTGGGCTTTGGGATGTTCTCTTCATCTGCCCGGGGCATGGTGTTAATCTCGTGGTAGAAGGAGGATCGCGGTACGCCCCAGGCGGAGCATACCCGCTCGACCCCGTAGACTTTGCCGGTCAAGGGCGAGACGGTGCGGCTCATCACCGCGACCTCCTTCTTCTTAAAGACTCTTTCGCCTCGCACCTCTTGCGTAAGAGCTCGTTCTCCATGGTGAGCTCGCCTATCGTCTTCTTGGCGCGGTCGAGCTCGGTAGTTAGTGGATCTCCCTCACGTTCCTTCAGTCCCGCCTCTATACCGGTAAGCGCCTTGTCCCGCCACTTCTCCAGGCGGTAGGGCTCAACGCCAAGCTCACGTGAAAGCGAATCAACCGACTCTCCGGACAGCATCCGGAGAACTACCTCTTGTTTGCGCCGTACGCTCCAGCGACCGTTTGGGGGTAGGGGGCCTTCGAGAAGGCCGCCCGCGTTGGGCTCCGATCCGCTCGGGCTACGCCCTCGCTCCTCTCCGCCCAACGCATCCTTGTTCTTCTCTCCTGATCCCATCGGACCACCTCCTTGGACTCATAGGATTAACGCTAATTCGTGTCCAAGACAACCGGGTCCGCTATAGCAATTGCACCCGGAGGCTACCAGCCGCCATACCGGCAACCGCAGCCGCCATACCAGCAGCCTCAGCAACCGTATCAGCAGCCTTACCAGCAGCCACCGCCGCCAGGACAGCCGTATACGCCGCAGCAGCCTCCACCGGCGGGAGGACAGGGCGGGCCACCACCACCTCCACCGGCACCGCCAGCGCAGTAACAAGGACAATATTCGGGCGGGCGAAATGCCCGCCCCTCTTTTATTTTCAAGGCCGGTACACTTACTCGATAGCAGTACCTGTGACAAAATCCGCGTCCCGGATATATCGACAGATATTCACCCCCGTTTTCTGGATGCTGTGCAGGGCTGAGCGCAGCCGTGATTGTGGTAACCTTTGAAAGTCCGGACGGGGACAGAAAGGATTGGCATGACGGAGTCAAAAGGCGAAAAGGTTGAAAAGGTTGAAAAGAAGCCCGGGCTGCTGGGCTTCACCGTCGAACGCGTGAACGCCTTCAGCGACGGCGTGTTCGCGGTAGCCATCACGCTGATGGGGGTCAACATATTAGTGCCGACGATAAGCGGCAAGGTGACCGAAGCGAAGCTGGCTCACGGGCTCGCAAGCGTCTGGCCACACTTCTTCGCGTTCGTGCTGAGCTTCATCATCATCGGGATGTTCTGGATCTCTCACCACGCCCTTTTCTCTGAGATCAGGAGGGCGAACAGAACAGTGATCTGGATCAACCTGATATACCTCCTGCTGATAGTGTTCATCCCTTATAACACCATGCTGATGAGCCAGTTCGGCAACACCATGGTATCGACCGTGATGTACGCGGCCAACATGGCCGCGGCGGGTATCGTGCAGGCGATTATGGCCTTCTACGCCACTCACGACCAGCGGCTGGTGGACGAGGATTTCAACCCGAGACTGGCGGCTGACTTCGTGCGGGGCAACCTTATAATGGCGGCCGTATTCCTTATCTCGATCGGCATCGCGTTCGCCAGCCCCCAGTGGGCGAAATATTTCTGGGTGGTGCTCTTCATCACGCCGCTGTTCGAGCGGGCGATATTCGGAAAGACGCCAACCACCGCGGAGGAATAAGGCGGGGGCGGGACGCCCGGCTGACGGTGGTGCCACCTTCCCTACACCCGTGCCGGGCAAAACACGCACGATCGGATGCGTCTTTTTTATCTGCAGACAGCAGAAGAACCAGCGTGCCCCAGGCAACGGGCGGGCACGACGTGGTGGGATTCACGCCACCTCTTCTGTAAAGGAAATACCGCGGAAGGGATCGCGGGTCAGGGCGTGCCGTCCAGCTGGAGTATAATATCCGGCGCGCCATCGGCCGAATACCTGAGCGCCCACCTGCTGGAGACCTCGATTCGCTCGCCGCTCTTCGTCGTTTGTGTCAGGACGCCCTTCCACTCGCCTTCACGCAACAGGACATCCTCGATGTCCTCCAACGGCATGGGGAACTCGGTCTTGAGCAGCGTGTCCACCGACCTGCCGAGCGCCTCCTCGGGCTCCCAGCCGAACATGTTCTCCGCGGCGCCGCTCCATGAGAGCACGAGGCCGTTCATGTCACGGGCGATGACGGCCTCCGGCAGCAGGTCCAGGAGCTCGGCCTGCGACTCGACCGCCGCGGTGTGCATCGCCAGCTCCTCCTCGGCGAGCCGGTGTTCGGTGATGTCGTAGTTCAGCTCCAGGACGCCGGCCGGCTGGGGCCCGTCGCCGTATTTCAGCGCCTGCCTGCTCTCGACCACGACCGTTCTTCCGTCGCGGGTCCTGTGTATGAGCTCGCCCTCCCACCTGCCTTCGCGCAGCAGGTCGAACTCGATATCCTCCAGAGGCTCCGGGAACTCGGTGTGGAGGAGCTCGTGAGAGTTCCTGCCCAGCGCCTCCTCCTTGCTCCAGCCATACATCTCTTCAGCGCCTTTATTCCAGAACAGGATCACCGAGCCCATGTCCCGGACCATGATCGTGTCGTGTGCCAGGTCCAGCAGCTCGGCCTGTTCCTCGAGCTTCCTCGAGTGCGCCTGGAGCTCCAGTTGGACTTCCTTGAGGTCGCTGATGTCCCTGATGGTGGCGAGGACCGAATCGGAGGTCCCGTCCGGCCTCTTGAGCGGGGTCAGTATGTACTGGTAGCTGCGAGGGCCGCCTGTCGTGGGAAACGTGAACTCTCCCGTCCGCGTCTCCCCACTCTCGATCGCTCCCTCGCGCTCGACGTCGAACGGCCCCATTATGTCTTCGGGGAGGTTCAACTCCCACCAGTACTTGCCCTCGATGTCCGCCTGCTCGAACCCCATCGATGCCGCGGCGGGCTTGTTCGCGTAGATGTGTTTACCCTTTCGATCATAGAGCAGGAACTGGTCGGGTGAGCTGGAGAGTATGTCGTCGAGCATCATCGCCTGCTGCTCGATGCGCTCGGTCAGCATCTGCAGTGAGAGCTGCACGCGCCGCCGCTCGGCGATCTCGTCCTGCAGGACCTCGTTGGCCCGGAGGAGGTCCTCCGTCCTCTCTTCGACCCTTCGCTCCAGCTCGTCCCGGGCGCGCACCAGCTCCGCCTCGGCCCGCTTTCTCTCGGTCACGTCCTGGCTGAACACTGCCACCCGGTATACGCGCCGCCTCGAATCGAAGACGGGATAGACGACGGTCTCGAGGTCGACTCCATCGACCGTATCGTCGAAGTGAGCGGGCTCGCCGCGATCAAAGACCTCCGCAAGATGTTTTCTTCTCTCGCGGACGAGCACTTCCGGCAGCCTGTCGAAGACCGAACCACCGACCAGGTCGTCGACGCCGGCCCCCATCCTCTTCGCCGCCGTCTCGTTGATCGCGAGGATGTCGCCCTCCGAGTCGAGCAACATCAGCGATTCGCTTGTCGCGTTGAGGAGCGCCCGCTCGGTCTCCTCGCTTCGAAGAAGCGCTTCCTGCGCCCTTCGCAGTGATACCTCGCTCACCGCCGAACCCACGGCCTCAGGCAGCGCCTCCAGCAGGCGTTCATCCTTCATCACGTAGCCGCTCGCGTGTCGCTTCATCGACTCCGAGGCGACCTGCTCTCCGCCCTCTCCGGTCACGAAGACCACGGCCGGATGGTCGCGCTGGGATGTTATCTCCTTGAGAAGTTCCAGGCCGTCCCCGTCGGGGAGCTTGTAGTCTAGCACCACGACGTCGAACAGGTTGTTCTCCAGAGTGTGCTTCGCATCGGATACACGCTCCGCGACCTCTACGCTCGCCTCGAACCTGGTCTCGAGAAACTTGCGGAACGTCGAGGACACCTCCGGGTCATCATCGACAACGAGTATCCTGATGCTGCCTTCACTCACGCGTTTCACCTTTACGACGTAAAAGAGAAGCCGGGACAATGGCAATGAAGACCGCCGCCCGGCTCACCGTCAACGATTCGAGGCCGCACCGCGATGGCCTCGATTCCATCATGCCACCGCTACCGGAGCGCCCTCGCGGTCCTCCCGCTCACTGCCAGTCTTTAATACTGAAGGCGAAGCAGGGGCCTTCCCGGTTGAAAGCCCTGATCTCACCTCCGTACAGCCTGACCACTTTTTCGACCGTCGATAGCCCTATTCCCGTTTCGGCGGTCTTGCCCTGCCGGTAGAAGGGCATGAAAATCCGTTCGAGGTCTTCCTCGGGTATCCCGGAGCCGTTGTCACGGACCTCGTAGCGGTAGAAGCCATCCCCGTCCTTTCCCCTGAACAGGACGCACGCCGCGGGCCGCTCGGCGTCACAGTGCTTGAAGGCGTTGCTTATCAGGTTCGAGAACACCTGGTAGATCTGCGTCTCGTTGGCGCGCACTACGCCCAGGTCATCGTCGACCTGGATCTCCATCCCCTTCGCGGCCAGCTGCACCTGCATCTCAGCCAGCATCCGCCGGACTACCGCGGCTATGTCTACATCGGTGACCTCAGTGGGCTCCTCGCCCGCTTCGGCCAGTTTCAACAGGTCGTTGATCAGCGCGTAGGACTTGTCTATGTTGCGCTGGACGACGCCGGCCGACTCCAGGGCCTCCTGTCGAAGCATCTCATCCGTCGCGTCCCTGGCGGCGTCCTTGAGCATCTCGTTTGACAGCAGTATCGCGCTGAAGGGAGAGCGCAGGTCGTGAGACACGGTCCGTGCGTAGCTGTCGAGCGACTCGTTGATGCGTCGGAGCTGTTCCTCGTTCTCCTTCAGGTCGCTGATGTCCCTGACCATCACCACTCTTCCGATGATCGATCCGCGCTCGTTTCTAAGACCGGCGGCCGATACCAGGACGGGAAGAGTAGACTCGTCTTTTCGCTTATACAGCAGCTCGCCACGCCAGGTGCGCTCTTCACGCAGCGCCTTGTCAACTTCCCTCGCGACTTCCCTTTCATCCCTGGTCAGTACCATCTCTCGGAGGGGTTTTCCGAGCAACTCGCCCGGCTCGTACCCGAGCATGCTCTCGTAAGCCCTGTTTGCGTATACGCACATGTTGTCGTTGCTCATGATCACTATGCCTTCGGCGGAGCTGTCCGACAGGAACTTGTAAGTCTTGAGCTCCTCCTCGGCTTCCCGGCGCGCGATAAGGTCCACCCCGATAGACAGACGCGTAACGTCGGTCAGGGTCACGACGCAGCCGATTATCTCGTTTGAATCTCCAGACAGGGGACCGGCGTTCACCACGAGGAACAGCCTCTCTTCGTCCACCCGGAAACATGTCTCGATGGATCTGACTGTGAGCCCGCCGATCACCTCGGATATCGAAAAGAGCCTTTCCTGTTCGTCCTCGAGGCCGTCGGCGGACGTGCATATGGCGAGAGGGAACACCTCATCGAAAGGTTCGAGCAGGATGTCACGCCCCGCCAGGTCCCGGGCGCTCTCGCTGTGACGGATTATCTTTCCGGTGCTGTCACACATGACTATGGCTTCGCACGACTGGTCGAGTATCGACGAGAATAACTTCTCGCTCTCGGGGAGGTGTTCATAGCGGCTCAGGACTTGCTCCGAATCATCGCCGGGTTTCGGCTCATCCCCCGAGTCGAGCCTCTCTTCAGTCAACTGGCACCCTTTCCGAGGTTCCCACACCGGCCGCGCGCGGGAACCCGACCTGGTCTGTCTACGGTCCGGGTCGGTTCGGCGGCAGGAGATCCAGCCTGCGTAAACAGCACTATAGTCTGCAGCCCTCCCGTACGTCCGGTTCCTTATAGGTTCCCACCCTTAATCCTTCCCGGGAACCGTTTTAGCACGTAGTGCGCTCATCAACCTGTTATTGCGATCACAGTGGGATGAAAGCGGTGAGACTGTCAGGCTCTCGCGCTATGGATCAGTTATCGGCGGATTCAGGCTATGGAGCCGCCCCGGGGCGACGCCTGCCCTGAGTATCGGGGGAAGCGGACGTTCTATCGTGCCCGCTTTCCATCAGTTTGACCAGTTCGTCGAGCTGTTGTTTCGCCCGGGCAAGCTCGCCGGCAAGCTCGCCGGATGCACCGGACTCTCCCTCGGCCAGCTTCCTCCCCGCCTCTTCCGCCTTGTCCAGCGTAGCCTTCAGAGAGCCCATCAGTTCGCTTGCCTCTTGCCTGCCGGATTCCATGGACTCGTGCCGCTTCCTGAGGGCGTTCTTCTCCGCCGCGTCCGCGAGCGCCCACTCCACGGCTTCCGCGAGCATGACGGAGAGGTGCTTGTCCTTGGCGGCATAGCCGGACGCGCCCATCCGGAAAGACAGGTAAGCGAGCTCCTCGTCGCCCTGTCCGGTTATCATCACGACCGGTGGATGCCCCTCGACCGAGGTGATCTCGTCGAGCATCTCCAGCCCGTCGCAGTCCGGGAGGTGATAGTCGAGGGTCACGAGGTCGTAAGGGCCCGAGCCCAGGTAAGTGCGGGCTGTTTCACAATCCGGGGCGATGTCCACCTCGGCCTCGTATTTCTTCATCAACATCGTCTTGATCAGGAAGCCCGTATCCGGGCTGTCCTCGATCACCAGAACCTTCATGTCAAACCTCGAAACAGTCGAAATACCTTCTAGAACATGGCGCAGGCACGTCACGTCTAAGCAAACGAGACCACACCTAAAGTGTACCATCCGACTGCCTGACGCCGTGGGGGCTGACTAAGGGGCCGCCGAACAAGCGGCGAATACTATTGTAGAATGGGCTGGTTCTGCGGAAGTACCATCCACTCGGGGGAGACAGTGGCCAGGAGACAGGAAGCGATCGTCAACGCCAGGGTCGAGCGCGCGCTGCGCACGGCCAGCAGGCCGATCACGTACATCGGTATGTGGTACGCGCTCCTGCTCGCCATCCTGAACTTCATGATGGCCCTCGGGAGCCGCTTCAGCCGCTTCGGGAGCATCGCCACCCACGCCGAGCATTACACCCGTCTTACTACCTGGCAGGGCCCGGCGTACACGCCGCTGCTGCTCGGTTTCGTCATGCTCCTTCTCGCTTACCAGCTCTGGTTGCGCAAGCGCGCGGCGCTGATCGCGCTCTCGGCGTTCGTGATCGTCCAGACTCTCGTGGACATCAGGCGGGGCGAGCGACTCGGCGTCGGCATCGCGATCATCCTTTTCGGCCTGGTCCTTCTCAGCGCGTGGCGGGAGTTCCCGGCGCCGCTGGACACCCGGGCGTCGCGGAGGTTCAAGATAGCCTGCCCGATAGTGATAGCCGCTTTTTTCACCTGGGGCATCACCGGTCTATATATAATGCGCAACGGCCTGGGAGTGGCAGGCGCGACCTTCTACGGCTTCGCGTATCGCTCGGTCACCATCGCGTTCGGGCAGAGCGGGCTCAGCTTCCACGGCTGGGAGGTACTGTACCGGGACGGCCTCGCGCTCATCGCGCTCGGCGGGATGGCGTACCTCATGTACCTTCTGTTCAGGCCGTACCGTGAGGAAGTCGTCCAGACGAAAGAAGAGCACGAGCTTGCCGGCGAGACGATCAGGAAATACGGGCGTGACTCGCTCGCCTACTTCAACATGCGCAAGGACAAGAAGCTCTTCTGGCTGGGCGAGGACATCTTCCTCGCGTATCGCGTGGAAGCCGGGATGGCGGTCGTGTCCGGTGACCCGGTCGGCCCGATGGAACTGGTCCCGGACATCATCGAGAGCTTCCGCCAGTACTGCATGGACAGGGGCTGGAGGCTGATGTGCCTCGGCGCCGGCGACTCGATGGAGTACTACGAGGCCGGCGGCATGAAGGGCATCCAGTTCGGCGAAGAGACCATCATCGACGTTGCTTCTTTCAGCCTCCAGGGGCGCCAGGTCCGCAAGCTTCGCCAGGCCGTCAACAAGGTCGAGAAGGCCGGTGTCACGATGGAGTTCATGTATAACGCGAGCGTCCCGTACCATATCAAGCACCAGCTCAAAGACATATCCGCCGAGTGGCGGGGCGGCAAGCAGGAGACCGGCTTCTCGATGGGCCTCGGACGTCTGATGGACAACGAGGACCCCGATTGCCTGCTCTCGATCGCCTACGACTCGGCGCAGAAGCCGATAGCGTTCATGTACTTCGTGCCGATGTATCCGCACCTCGGCTACTCGCTGGACGTCCACCGCTCGTCGCTGGACGCGCCCAACGGCATATCGGAGTTCGTGATCGCGAAGACGTGCGATTTCTTGCGAGAGAAGGGATACCTGCAGCTGTCGCTCCACTTCCTGGCGCTGTCACAGCATTACCGGGAAGACCGCGAGGCGGACGGGTCGCAGGGGATGAGGGGCCTCGCGAAGGTGCTCGACAAGTTCCTGCCGGTCGTCTCGGTCTACAGCTTCGACAAGAAGTTCTTCCCACGCTGGAAGGCGCGCTACATCGTCTACCGAAGCGTGCTGGACTACCCGCTGATGATCTTCGCCGCGGTGCAGGCCGAGTCCGCCTTGAAGGTGACGAGGCCCGCCGACAGGCGCAAGATGAAACGCGCCAGTTAAGCCTTCTAACCCGGGTCGGTTTTCCAAAAGGGCTGACCCCTTTTCAACTTTTTTCCAAGAGGGTCAGACCCCTTTTTTCCTGAATGTAAGAATCATTGGCAGAAACTGACTTCGGGTCCAGACTCGCGGTACAGATATGGCGCACGCAAGCGTGCGCGACAATTCAGGCGCGACTTCAGTCGCGCAACACTTCAAAGAACATTCGGTTCGGGTGGGGCCGCTGTAATAGAATGTGCAATGCAAATTAGCACGACATAGCAATAGTTTGGAGTAACCTGTAAACATGTTGATAGACCTGCACGTCCACACGAACATATCCTCCCGCTGCTCGTCGCTCATGCCCGAGGAGCTTGTGGACAAGGCCCGCGAGCTGGGTCTCGACGCCGTCTGCGTGACCGAGCATGGCACCTTCGCGGGCGCCCAGTTCAACTACGAATACGCGCTTGAGCACGGCTTCAAGGTATTCCGTGGAATGGAGGTAAACACGGAGCTCGGCGACATGCTGGTCTTCGGCTGGGAGGAGAACATCCGCTACTACCTCTTCCCGTTCGAGGATTTGAAAAAGGAAGTCGACAAGAGGGACGGCATAATGATACCGGCGCACCCCTGCCGCGGCATCGCCGACGCGCGGCACAAGTATAAGGACACGCTGCCGGCCGAACTGCTCGAGTCGATCGTGGCTTTCGAGACGCGCAACGGCGCCATAACCAGGAAGGCCAACGACAGGGCCCAGGTGCTGTGCGACAAGTATGAGCTTTTCGGCACCGGCGGCAGCGACGCACACCACGTCAGCCACATCGGCAGGTGCCTGACTGTATTCGAGGACGAACCCTCCGACGAGCGCGAGTTGATCGAGGTGCTCAAGACCGGGCGCTACAAGGCGTTCTACGGCGAGGAGATCCTCGGCAACGACAACGGGCCGAAGGGCGCCGGAGGGTAGTTCACGGCGTTTGAGACAAGGGATTTCCGACATATGATTCCCAGCTCCGGCCAAAAAACACCCCGCGGCCGTTAACCTGACGCATCATCCGCACTTAACAGTTCCCCAGATTGACTAAACGGTCAAAACTTATAGAATTATCTCGCTTTGTCAGTCGGGAGCCGGGAAGCGGCGATGGATGTTGCCATACCGATCGACCACGCTGACGTCGCCACTACCCTGGCACCGGGGGCTGCGACTTCGGTCACTACGACCGGTCTTATACATCTTCGAGCCACGGCGGATTCCCGCTTTCTTCGACAGAAAACGCTACGAAGCCTGAAGAGAGGTGAGGCAGTTGTCTGACTGGAAGGACGAGGTGGAGGAGATCGTCTACCCGGGCAAAATCTCAGTGCCCTATTCATGGACGGTCGGGAGCACGCTCAGCAAGTGGTACGTGCTGATGCGCGACAACGGGGAGATCTGGGGCAACGTGTGTCCCGAGTGCGGCACGGTATACGTGCCACCGAAGACGAAGTGCATCAATTGCTACAAGGACATGAACGACTGGGTCAAGCTGCCCGGAACGGGCACGGTGGAGACATTCACGGTCGTCAACTACGAGGAGCCGGCGCTGCAGCCGAAGAGCCCGCCGATCATCTACGGCGTGGTCAAGATGGACGGGGCGGACACCGGGATCGTCCACCTCATCGACGAGATCGAGCCGGAGAAGGTGATGGTCGGGATGCGTGTCGAGGCCGTGATGGCCGACGAGCGCACTGCTGCGATAACCGACATCAAGTACTTCAAGCCGGTAGCCTGAAGATGAGCCACGAAGAAGAAAAGGAACGGTGGTGAGGTAAGTGGAACGAGTGGCGATCATAGGAACCGGGCAGACGAAGTATGAGCAGGGCAAGCGTGAGACTTTTGCGGAGCTCGTGTGGGAAGTCTGCAACAAGGCACTCGAGGATGCCGGGATCACGATCAAGGACGTCGATAACATAGTCACCGTGACCAGTGACTTCTGGGACGGCAGGACCATTTCGACGATGGCTGTGACCGACGCGTCCGGCGCCTTCGGAAAAGACATCACATGCGTAGAGGGTGACGGGACCTTCGGCATGCTGTACGGGATGATGAGGATCCTCTCGGGCACCTTCGGAGTGACCATGGTCTGCTCCCATCACAAGGGCACCGAGAGCAACATGAACGGAATCACGAACACGGCGTTCGACCCACTGGTCGAGAGGGCGCTCG
>Ga0182017_10003660_pt1 | contig 11456 bp, 9 predicted proteins | sample 712E3DmetaG_FD_120492 | JGI IMG/M metagenome (GOLD analysis project Ga0182017, IMG submission 120492) | Permafrost microbial communities from Stordalen Mire, Sweden - 712E3D metaG | ecosystem: Environmental > Terrestrial > Soil > Wetlands > Permafrost | place: Sweden: Stordalen | collected... | reverse complement strand
TCTTTTACAGAACTTTTTTCGATGAACGACCTTGACAACAACCCAATACAACCATACATTGTCCACCTTAACTTCCACCTAAAACTGTCCAGTCAATGGGGTACACCTCCCGCCGTTCCGTTTTTTCCGTTCCGAATAACGACGCCGATTTCTTTTGCAGAGATTCGGGAACCATGACGCACCGGAAATGTGCTCCCCGGAATACCCTTGCCGGGCTTTGACGACGGGAGAAAAAACAGAACGTGTTGAACTGGCTGTGGGCATAGCCGAGCAGTTCCAGTGCAGTGTGAAACGCGAGAACGGAGTCGTTAACGAACTTCGATGCAAGCAGATAGGGATCGACCGATGCGGTGACGGGGGTTCGAACCCGGTTTCACGGCAAAGTATAATCCTTCCTTCACAACCCCGATTCGTTGCTTTTTCTTGTAATAGAATATCAGGTCGGATGCCTGCCCTAATCCAAATGAGCGCTGGAGATCCTCAAGGGTAAAGACAGGATGGAGAGTGAGAAATTCAGGTATGTTACCTGCTACTCTTGCCATTTCCATGTTATTCCCGCGTTTATTACGAAACAAAACATAAAACAGCAAATGATTTTTGCCGTTTTATGTTAATTTTCGTAACAATTACGGTATTTGAAAATAAATAACAAGTATGAGTGGGAGATATTTTTATCAAATGATATGATAGGAGTACATGAAATGACGGTAAATTACAAAAATGCATCTTCACATTTGCCGCAATTTGACTATAGGATAGACAAGAGTTTCCACATCATTCATCCCAGGTAGATTTCGAGTAGAATGAACAAACGCATAAAGATCATCATGGGATTTTGCATCGACTATAGCGTATGCCTCAAAATCGCCAAAAATTGTTCCAGCGTCTAAAATTGAAACATTTGTATTTCTTGAATTATTTTGAGCAATTTGTTTTTCAAATTTCTTGTAGGTTTCAGGTTTATCAACAACAAATGAAAACAAAAGCAACGCGCCATATTTAAATCTATATTTATCTAAATTTTCCGTAATTTCCCTTATTTTTGAATGAATAATATAGGTATGGGCCATGCCTACATCACAATTTTTCATCATTTCAATTAAACAGTCACGATGCTTTTCTAAATTTAAAGATTTCATTCTGATTGCAAGCGCACGGTCACCTAACAATATTAAAGAAAATAATAATCCTTCAGCATCAACCCTATTAGAATTTTTCCAGTCGTTAATATCATTTATTAGTTTATTGAAAACATGTTTTGTTTCAACTTTTGAGTCAAGAAAAACTAACATATCTTGATATTTTTCATCTATACCTAAAAAGGCCTTCTTATATGATACTTCAGATACAACAACGTTCCCTTTAATATTTTTCAATCCATTTAGTTTGTGCATCTCGGAAATATTTATTTTTTGACCTAATAATTCATTTTTGATAGAAACATTTTTATTAATCTTTTTCACAATTTCATCATTTATTAACATTTGGTTGTCTTTTGCGACACTAAGAATCCGTGCGGCTCTATTTATGTCGGCTCCCAATAAATCCGGGACATTTAATTGGTTGCCATCAAAATCTTTTTTTCGCTCGACAGCTTGTCCAACCCAATATATCACGGCCTTAGATCTAATTTGATATTTCTTACTTTTGTTATAATTATCAATAGTTTTAAATGCATCCACAGTTTTTTTTATAACATCCACAATTGTTTTATTTATACGGCCCGCTTTTACATCTATTCGGATCATTACCTCATCGCCAATTTCTTTAATTATTTTCCCATCTATGTCATTAAAGCATTTAAAGAAGATATAGTTGTGTGCAATAACGACCTGAGATGCCCAATCTATGTCATATTCTTCGGGAAGGCTTGCAGATCCAGATAAATCTGCAAGCACTAGAATAGTTGGCCTGCATTCAAGAAAATCGCCTCCACTTTTGGCGACTCCATAATATCCTGAAGCATCTTTTGCAATCTGTTTAATTTTAATTTTTCGATTTACCATATAATTTTTTCCAGTGTTGATAAAAACTCGATTTTCATATACTATGTTGTGCCTTTCCAAATTTCAGATTTTGTATTCCTGACGTATGCCCCGTTCTGATTCATTGCATTTTTGAGGTTGCCGGGAACCAATTTCTTTCCCATTACAGGAATAATTATCGTTGGCCTGCCAAGTCCATCATACCTGGAAGAGTAATTATTTACTAGCCCTTCAACTTCCTCAAATGGAACATAAAATCTGCTATTGAGTCCGTCTTTTATTATAGTAGTAATTGCATAATACGGTCGAATTTGATATTTAATCATTTTTTGATGCCATTCATTAAAAGTTTCTTGATCATCGTTTACACCTCTTAGGACGGGCGCCTGATTATATACGTAAATTCCAGTATTTACTAATCTATAAACTGCATCAGACGATCTTTCTGTAATTTCCAAAGGATGTATATATTGAGTTACAAAATAAAAAGGCTGCCCCTTGCTTTTGTTGGTTCGAAGAATACTGATTAATTCTTCGTCAATGCGAGAAGGAACAGTAACAAGGATGCGAGTATGAAATCTTATTGTCACAACATGATCTATTTTCCTTAACCCTTCAATTATATACGATATTTTTCGGTTTGATAAGAGTAAGGGTTCTCCCCCGGTAATAATAACATCTGTGATGCGACAGTCTTTTTCAATGTATGTCAAAGCATCGTCCACTTCATCATCCCTTAAGGTTCCAGACGCCATATCTCGAAAACACCATTCACAGTGCATCGAGCAAGTGTGAACTGGAGAAAAGAGGACTCGATCAACGTACATTCTTGTGAGTCCTTTTTTCGGATTATTGTCTAATGAATGACTGTCTAAAAACGTTGTTAGGTCATTCACCTCATTCGAAATATTATGTTCGGGGAAGGGTAAAAGAAATTTGATTAATTGTTTCTTTTGCTTCTCCGTTTTTACTTCTTCGATTAGATCTTCTAAATAGAAACGAGGTATTTTGATGCCTTTTTGATCTATTCCCAATTTGATTTCCCTTAATGTTTTTTCATCTAGAGAAAATTTCTGAATATAGCTATAAATATCGCTAAAGGAATTAACGATGTCTTTAGATTCTTCCTGCCAGGATGATTTATTATACAAAGATAATTCGCTCGCATTCCGTCTCATATTGTCTCCGTAATTATTTCTCAAAATGATAGTCTATAATCTTCCCATCCCTGACTTCTTTTACAGCAAAGCTTCCAGATATATCTCCGTTTTGATCAAATGAAATTCTCCCTGTTACGCCGTGATAGTCCTTGATTGAATATAATGCATTTTTAATACTATCTGGGTTTTCTCCACCTTTCGAAATTGCGAGCGATAAGACTCTCAATCCATCATACCCAAGGCTTTCAAGCAAACCAGGCTCGGTACCATATTTGTCTTTGTACTTCTTATCAAAGTCTTGTTGTATACTATCTTTATTTTCTTGAAGTGTTGTAAAGATGACATTTTCTGCGGCCTTACCTGCGATTTTTAATACGGTTGACTCTAAAAAAGAATCAGTTGCAATAATTTGATTCCTTATATCTTGTTGTTTAATTTGTCGCAAAATAAGACCCAATTCTTTTGCATTTCCTGGAATAAATATGACATCCGGCTTACTTTGCTTAATCTTAGTCAATTGAGATCTAAAGTCAGTATCACCCATTTCAAAAGCTTCGGCGATTGTAATTTTACCACCTAATTTGGGGAATTGTTCTGAAAAGACAATTTTTAAGCCTACACCATAATCGCTGTTCACATATAATATTGCGGCCTTTCTAAAGCCTAAATTCACAGCAGTTTCGGCATCTGTAATGCCTTGAACTGCGTCGGATGGATATATTCTAAATATGAAATCACCGGCCGAAGTAATTTTATAGTTTGAAGCGTAAGTTGAAAGTACAACGATATGTTTTTCATTTGCAATTGGAGCCACCGCAAGGACAACACCACTGGAAATAGGTCCGATCACGCACGAAACTTTATTTATATCAATGAGCTTTGTGATCGCATTGACACCATCTTTAGGATCAAGTTTATCGTCCTCATAAATCACCTCCAATCTTCTGCCACCGATGCCGACGCTGTCATTAATTTCGGTCAAGGCAAGGTCGATTCCATTCTTTGTCTTATTCCCGTAGTCACTTGCGCTTCCCGACAACGGCAATACCGCCCCAATCTTGATCGTCCCCTCTTTCTTCGAGCAAGACAGCCCTATCAATGCAATCAACAACGCAACAACGATCTTTTTCATTTATTACCTCCTCATCAAAACCGCATCTATATCAACTAAATTTAGTATAATTAACCCACAAAAGACGGCCATGAAATGTTATTAAATTTCCGCTCATATCGTAACCCTAATTCCGGATTAATATGCTTTGCATACGTGATTAACCCCTTCAAATGGTTGTAAAAGCCAGGTATGGATCTAAAACCCTTATGTTTACAATGTTCAACAAGACCGAACTTTTTGTTACTTGTAAAGTAAAGGTGGTTTTCAATTTGCGATTTAATTTTTCTTGATAGACTTGGTTTCGAACCATTGACTATCAGGCCGGTTACAATTTTCCTGGCACCGGGAGGCACAATCTGCGTTTTCTGTAGATTTCTTCGGAAACCATACTCGGACAAGATTTTCGAACACTGCTTTATCAGAGCCACTGCCTTGTCGCGATTAAAATCTAGTGTCGAAAAAACGATGTCGTCGGAATATCGTGTGTATTCACAACCGTTGCTTTTTGCAAGTTTTCTTATTCTCTCATCCATATCTTTGCAAACAAGGTTAGCCAACATTGGGCTTGTACGGGCCCCTTGGGGCAAATGTCCAACTTTCTTTCCTTCATATCTAAATATCTTATATTTGCCTGAGTTAGAACTCCACCGTTGAAATTCATATTTTTTTGATTTCTCATTGGTCGTCGTCACGAGCCTTGTCAGCTGAAAAGCCAATAATGGGTTGTACCCAGCTTGACTAAAAATCTTATAAACCTGACGTTCGGATATGGATTCAAAAAATCCTATAATATCAACCTTTACCAACCATTTTGCACCACAATGTATTGAAGCGTTTCTTTTAGGCGAACAATTTTTTGCGTATGCAGTAGAGGCTGAATCTGCGGTTAGTTTAGAACAGATCTCTTCCTTTATCCAATATTGAACTACATCTATCGAAGGTGTTGGGGCGCAGATTTGGCGATAATTTTTTCCATTTCGTTTTTTTATTTGGAATCTTCTATAGGGATTAACTTTCCTTTCTATAACCTGTTCTAAAAATGTATAGTTGGTATTACAAATTTCCGATAAATGTTTAAGGGTGAATAGAACCGGCAGGTTTTTTTTATAAAGTGAATCCGCATATGTAACGAGGCGGTCAATAAATTCTGGCTCCATGCCAGCCTTTATTCCCTCTTTTCTATAAAAATGTGGTGACCATTCCATAATGCTTGGTTAAATTCTTTGAGGTAGCTACTCGCCTACTTTGACTCGCATAGCGAGGGTAATGGTGTCGCATACAGCGAGACACTCAAAGCTAAGGATGCGACACCATTAGCTTTGCTCAATTCGTCTGCTGTTCCTGTGAATGATGGACCCCATCATTCATTCTTCAGACCTCGAAGAGGTTTTTGCTAGGGTTTCGCTACCTTCAAAGAAAATTGCTTTGGAATATAGGTAATTTTTTTATCGTAAGAGTATTCTTTCTTTTTGGCTGACTTCTCTTTTCTTAGACGCTTTATCAAATCTTTCCCGAACATCGTTACTTGTTTGGTGGGAGATACTAACCCATAATTTTCTGCCTTTATAATTAATTCTTCAACCTCATCTTTGTTGGACATCAGCAATTCTGGTAAATTTAAATATTTATTACCTCTTAGCAAAAGTCCAAGAATTGTAAATATTTTTATGTTATCGTTATAAAATTCTTGCGCTTCATCTTCATCCAATAGCTTTAGCGCTAGTGTGTATTGATTACTTAAAGCAAGTAAATCGCTGCTAATGCTTGCAGTATTATAATCTGTAAAATAAATCTTTAGTTTGTTTGGAATCGCCCTGTTAGGAAAAAGAGGTTTCCAATGTTTTCCTTTAGCCCATAAAATGCTGGGGACATTATTGGGGCATCCGTGTTCGAACACTAAAGGGCTCATAGCTTTTCTGTAACCCGTAGCGAACATGGGGCGATAAGTTTTTTGCCCATATTTTTCGCATAGAGTATAAACCTGATCTGTCCAAATCGGATTTTTTGCGGCAAGATCAACATAAGTTTTAATCATATTTCGATTAACGTTTTTAATCGTCTTGATTATATTGCCAATCCCAGAACGATGACCCGCATATGAAACGATCCATATTTTACAGTATTTTAATGAAAGCCAGCTTTTTATTTTTTTAGGTAAACTTCTTTTCCAATATCCACACACTCTTTGTCCGCTTCCTATTACATCATCAACTAAAACAATATGCTTTATTTTTTCTTTAATCATGCTATGAATTGTGGGGTCAACAACATATTTTTTGCCATCAAGTCGTTCTTTGTTTCTTAACAGGTTACCAATCAATTCTGCACTTGTATATGTCGGTCTTTTAACTACTCCTAAACATTTGCTGACTTTGGGTTTTCGTATCGGTATTAACGCAACACGTTCTTTATCCATTACTGGTATTTTATCTATTGAAAGTGTTAGACCTTTATCTAGTGAAGCTGAAGAAACCAAGATCATACTTCTTAATAAAAATGTAGCTAATAGTTGATCTTTTTTATCAAATTGTAAGATCCATTCTCTTACAATCGGATCATCAATAAAATTTAACTTGATTTTCTTCTTACTCACTTACCCTCCACCACCTTAATCTCCTCCTTGCTTAGCCCGTACATTTCGTACACGATTGCATCAATCTCTTTTTCTAATTCACTTGTGGACTTGCCCGACTTTTTGAGTTTTAAGATTTTCGCCACGCGCTCTTCGATGGCGGAGTGCTGCTTGTCGGTTCCTTTAGCGATGGGAAGTTTAGTCAAATATTGAATATGAATTTGTGAATAATTCTGTTGTACTTGATTTGTTAGTCGAGATAAAGCCCACCAGCCTAATTTTGAGTTCAAAAATCCAGCAAGAAATACATTTTTCGTTGGCATAATATAGCAAGCATCGTTGGTATAATGGCCACCGGTGTCATATCCAAACAATGGCTCAATCATAAACCGAGCAGAAATTATTTTTGGATTTTCAAACTCTTGCCAATAGTCCGAAGCATATCGGCTTAATGCATACCAAGGAAATCTTTTTTCGATTACCTCCGGACGAACACTTAGTTCCTTCTTAAAAGAGTTGAGATGTCTCATTATTGATGGATACTTTTTCGTGTCAAAATTCCAAGGAACATAGATAAGCCACAAATTTGGATCATCGATCGCATATCGTTTAATATCTCTCCCTCGCAAAAACGGCTTTATCACTTCAGCATACTTTTTATCTTCTTTGATCAATTGTTTTCGCGTATCATCATCGATCACAAACGCATCGTTGAATCCGGTGGTAATGCCGCGATAAATCTTCCCCTCAACATATTCTTCCAACGGCACACCGGCCCGTTTTATTTTTTCCAAAAGATCGAGCACGGTGCGGTCTTCGATGCGCCATCCGCCGCTCCCCAGGTCGCTCTGCTTCATCGTTATCGCACTTGCACGGAAGGTCTGCTGGAATGTCTCAAGCTCTTCTTCGGTGGCAACCGTGCGGGCGAGGAAGACCACCCCTCCGTCTTCGACGGTTTCCCCTCCTCTGTGAGGAGGGGATAAAGGGGTGGTCCTCGTTGCCACCAGCACCGAAGGATACGCGGTCGCTTCGAAAACGGGAAGGTCGCCGAAGTCGATCAGCGCATTGATGGTGGTGTTCGTCGTCAAAAACTCCCGCAATTTCGCTCCGTATCCCGCGCGGAAATATTTGTTCGATGAAATGTACGAGATCGTCCCGCCCGGCTTCAGCAGCTTCACTCCCCGCTCGAAAAAATAGGTAAAGAGGTCGGCCGTTCCGGTGTAACATTCATAATGGAGCGCAAGGTCTTCCTTGATCTCTTTGAACTCTTCTTGCCGCACGTACGGAGGATTGGCGATAACGACATCAAACCCTCCTTCGCCGAGAACCTCACCAAAATCGACATCCCAGATCATCGGAAAATTGTGCGGGAGTGCGTCGTGCGTGGTCAGTTCCTTTTTCACTTCTTCCAGCCGTTCGACCTCTTGTTGTGTTCTTTCTTGTTCTCCCCTCTCTTTCTTTGTCATCCCGAACATATTATCCTCGGGCAAAGTCTCTTTCAGCACTGCGATCTCAGCCTCGAGCTCACCGGCAACGAGCGTGCGGAGAATACCTTCGATCTTTCGTTGGATCGCTTTTTTCTTATCCGAATCGCTTTCGGGATAGAACGTCTTCTTCAACTCCGCGACGCCGGTAATATGGGAGGAGATTCGTTTCTTCCTGTTCAGGTTGAACTCGCCGCTACTGAGCCGCTCGTTGAGTTCCAGCGATACGCCGTGATACTTCGCCAGCAAAGAATCTCCCTGCCGTATCTTATAGAGAAGGTTCGGCAGCGCCTCGATCTCGTTCACCTTTGCAAGAAACTCCTCCCGCGTTTCCATCTGTACCGGAAAATCGACCGCCAGCGAGAGCCAGAACCGGAGCCGTGCGATGTTCACTGCAAAATCTTCGACATCGACGCCGTAGAGGTTGTTCTGGATGATCTGCTTCTTCAGTTTGTAAACATCGCGAGGGTTGGCAAGCCGGTTCTGCACCAGATACGGATGGTCGTGCTCGAGCTTTGCGCCGATGGCTTTGTAGCATTCCAGTATCTCGAACATCATCCCGACCGGAAACGCGCCGGAACCGACGGCGGGATCAAGAACCTTGATGGAATAAAGAGCCTTGTAGAGTTCGAGTGCATCGGGGGCGTCGAGCGTGGAGGCGTCGTGGGATTCAACTAGATTTTCGATTTTCGAATGCCGATTGTCGATTTCGCACTGACTTTGGAGGTGGTTTTTAAGCGCCTCGCGGCACATAAAGGAGACGATATTTCGGGGAGTATAATAGGCTCCTTTTTCTTTTCGCGCGATGACCGATTCTTCGAACACCTTGCCTAACATCTCAGGATTGACCGCGACTTCCACATCGAGCGGAGTATCCTCGTTCACGGTAAAATTGTACCTGCCGAACAAGTCGAACAATTCTTTGAACGCTTCGTTGGAAATTTCGGTCGTCTCATCGACCGGCGCCTTTTCAAACAGACCGCCGTTGAGGAACGGAAGAACGCCGATACGTTCCTGAAACAGTTGAGCGGTCGCCTTGGCTTTTCCTTCTTTCATCAGAACGAACTCGACCTGCCGGTTCAATCCGGCAAAGAAAACGTAAAAAAGATACTCGCTGTAAAAATTCTTCTTCTCGCTCAATGCGCGCTTATACAGGTCGGACAAATAGTTCGGGTTGAAATCGAGCCACCGGCGCTTCTCCAGGAATTTCAGGAACATAAGACGGTTGACGAGATTCTGCACGAATAAATGGAGACGCTCATCGGCAGCCGTTTCCTTTTCTGTCCACTTCTCCATTGGCTTTTGATAGAGCTTCGCAGGAACATCGAACTGCCCGGCAAGAAACTGTTTGATGGACTTGAAAATGCCGTCATATTCTTCGTAGAATTTTTTCGTTACTTTCTTAACGTCGAATGCCGAAGACCATTGCTCGACCCAGAGTTTCGGGTCAAGCCCGAGCAAATCGCTTTCCTGCGGGTATGCCAGATGCGGGATATTGAATTCGCAGAGCGTGCGGATAAAATCGGATTGATACTCCCATCCGAACGTGGAGATCTTTGCCTTCTGAGCGACCTCTCCTTCAAAATGGGCGAAAGTATAATTCTTCCAATCGTTTGTGCAGATAAATAGAACGTGCTGTGGATTCCACGTCTTGAAATCCTTGAGTTTCCGTTTCATTGGCTCCAGGGCGCGGAGGACTCTCCGAAGCTCGGTCAGGTATAACCGCGGCTGCTGCAATTGGAGGACAAAAATTCCCCACGGCTGGTCCTGCACGAAGGGACGAATCTGCGCGATGGTCGAGCCGCGCAAATCCTCGCGGCGGATTCCCAGTTCATCCGGATAAACGTCAAACGTCACGTCGTCAAACGACAAGTCGTCCGGAATGGGCCAGGAAAGCTCCGATGAGAGGAATCGAAGAAAATCTTCGCGCGAATGTATGCTATGGATGGATGATGGGGAGATGGACATTAGGCGATTTTCAATTTACAATTTACAATTTTCGATTTACGATTGCCGATTTACGATTTTTTATGTCATTCCGGTCGAGTCACGCCGTCAGGCGGGACGAAGAACCGGAATCCAGAATTTTACACCTGGATGCCAGCGTTCGCTGGCATGACATTGATTATTTATTTCACTCTATAATTCATTCGTCAGATATTTCCATTCCGGATTTGTCGATTCAATCAATTCTAATTTCCATTTTCGCAGCCACCACTTCAATTGCTTTTCTCTCGCAATCGCATCTCGGGGATCATTATACTCTTCAAAATACACCAGCAAATTTACCTTGTATTTTTGCGTAAAGCCTGGAATCAACCCTTGCTTGTGCTGATCCATACGGTCGCGCAGACTATTGGTCATGCCAACATATAAAGTACCATTGCGTTTGCTTGCCAAAATATACACGTAATATTTTTTGGCAGACACCTTTCCCCCGAATTGTCATTTCGGCAAACGCCGGAATCCATATCTCAGGTATTGGATGCCAGCATTCGCTGGCATGACAATACTTTTTTCTTGTCATGTCATTCCGGTCGAGTCACGCTGTCAGGCGGGACGAAGAACCGGAATCCATTTTATTTATTCTGGATGCCAACATTCGCTGGCATGACGACGCTTTTTTCTTTGCCGTGTCATTCCGGTCGAGCCACGCCGTCAGGCGGGGCGAAGAACCGGAATCCAGGATTTCACATCTGGATGCCAGCGTTTGCTGGCCTGACATATATTTTTTGGTTTGTTATAGTCAAACTGAGACCCAACTCAATTGTCGAATCAATGATGCGACAATCTTCTGAACGTTCACGAGCTTGCTGAATAAGAGAACGTATGTCACCAAGTAAATTGGCCGGAGAAATTAAGGCCTTTCTCGTGCCCGCTTTTTTGCTCACGATACCTCCATCCAGCAGACCAACGTCGCTTTTTCACCGATCAGCGCATCCATATTCTTCAATTCTTTACGGACAGACTGTTGTTCGATTAACGCGAGACTCTTTCGCAATTCTCCCATCAAGTTTACGACAATGCGCGATGTTTCGGGAACCGATTGAATAGAGGCATTGATCGCACCCAAATCTTCCAGCACTGTCTCGGTTCCGAACTCATGAAAATACCAGCGGCAAATTCCGGGAATGTTTTTTG
>Ga0182017_10003659_pt1 | contig 11456 bp, 8 predicted proteins | sample 712E3DmetaG_FD_120492 | JGI IMG/M metagenome (GOLD analysis project Ga0182017, IMG submission 120492) | Permafrost microbial communities from Stordalen Mire, Sweden - 712E3D metaG | ecosystem: Environmental > Terrestrial > Soil > Wetlands > Permafrost | place: Sweden: Stordalen | collected... | reverse complement strand
CATCAAGCCGATTTCGTTGGTCACGTAGGAAATCGCGCCCACCGTGGCGTGATCGCGGGGGAGGTTCATCGGCAACTGTGAGTTTGGGATGAAGCCGGCGCGCTTGGGATTCCTGGGGTCGGACACATTGACCACGTGGAATCCCGCCGTCTCGCACGAGAGGGCCGTCAGATACGCGTAGGGGTAACTAACGGTGACGCTCGCGGCGTTGCAGGCTGGATAGGCACCGACCTCTTGCGGCCGCGCGGGGTCCGAGATGTCGACAATGCGCAGTCCCCACTCCATCGCCGCCACATAGGCGTAGTTGCCCGAAAGGGCGACCGACCAGGAGCGCGCGAAGGTGTCGAAAACCGTTCGGACGGCGGCTCCCTCGATCACCCGCAATCCTTCGTGCCGGTCCGCGGCCCAGATGCTTCCGCCATCGATCGCCACATCCGCGACATCTCCCAATTCCGTTTCGCTCGCCCCGGTCTCGACCGGCTGCGTGGGATTGGAGATGTCCAGCACGCGAACGCCGTGGTAGGCGTCGGCCACCGCGAGGGTAGTCCCCGAGACGGCACCCTTCACGGCCCACCCGGGTGTGGCGTAGGTCGCGGCCAGACTGGGCTGAGCCGGATTGGCGATGTTCACGATGCCGATGCCGTTCCAGGAGTCCATGACGTAGGCATAGGAGCCTCGGAGGGCGATGCCGGCCGCGTGCCCCGCCAGGTGCACTGTGGCGAGTTCCACCGGCTGAGCGGGATTGGCAATGTCGGCCACGAGCAATCCGGCGCCGCCGCCCGCCACCAGCGCGTAGTGGTCCCGGACGGCGACGGCGCGCGCCTGCTTGCCCTCGAAGGCCGACCCGACCTCCGTCGGCCGGGTGGGATCCGCGACATCGATGACGCGCAGGCCGAGCGGGCCGTCCGCGACCAGGGCGAGCGTCCCGGAGCAGGCCACCGCCTCGGCGTATCCGGAAGTCTGAAACGAACCGAGGAGTGCGGGATCGCCGCCGTGCGAAACGTCGTAGATGCGAAGTCCGGCGGACCCCGCGGCGACGAATGCGCGGCCGTCGGCCACGGCGATGCCGCGCACCACGTCCGGCAGGGCTCCACTAGCGCCCGTCTGGACTCCCGCCTCGAAAACCAGCAGTCGCGCCCCTGCGCCGGCGTATGTCTTTCCGTCAGCCGCGGCGACCGCCGTCACGGCCCCTCCGGCCACCGAGGCCTGCGGAAGCGGGGCCCCGAAGATCCCCCCAGGAAGAAGGCAGAGAACAAGCGCCGGGTGGGCGCGCCTCACCGCAGTTTCAGGGCACATTACCCTAGATGGTAGCAGAGAGCGCACTCATCCCAGCGGAGAAGTACGTGTTTTGTCTGGCCGAGGCGGCACAGATTCGGAGGGTCGAAACACGTAGCTGCGAACGCCAATCCCGTCACGACCGCGCCAAAAAAAAAGGCAGCCTCCCCATCGGCTGCCTCTATGCTGATGGTCTTCTTGGTGCGGAGAGGGGGACTTGAACCCCCACGAGCTTTCGCCCGCTAGCACCTCAAGCTAGTGCGTCTGCCAATTCCGCCACCTCCGCGTTTCAGCACCCCTACTTCTTGGGTGGTGTGGCTGGCTGCTGGGCGGGCGCCGCCGGCTTGGCCTGGCCAGGCGGCGGTGGGATCGTCAGCGGTATCGTCTGGGACGCTCCGCCGCCCTCGGGTGTAACCGTCATCGAGGGCGGCCCCAGAGGAGCCGGTGCGCCCTGGATCGGCCGGCTTTGCTGCCCACGCGCCGGCGCCGGCGCCGTCCGCGTAGTGGCGGCACCCGCCTTGTCGAACGCCGACTTCTCGCTGCCCGAACCGCGCGTGGCGAAAATCGCCAGGGTGAGAGAGGTCACCATAAACAGCGCGGCGGCGATGGTCGTCGCCTTCGAAAGAATGGTGGCCGATCCGCGCGGGCCGAAGGCCGTCTGCGAACCCATTCCACCGAACGCTCCAGCCAGGTCGGCCGCTTTGCCGCTCTGGAGCAGCACCACGATGACCAGGAAGAAGCACACTGCAATGTGAATCAACGTAAATAGGACTGTCATGCTAGTCGGCTCGGAACCGCGGACACACCACCAACTTCGGACGCCCGCAACTCATTATTCAGTATAGGGGAGCAGACTGGCCTGGTCAAACCAGCGCGCCCACCGATTGCCTGGAGCGGGTCTTCCAGTCGTTCCAGGCCATGCTGACCGCCCAAACGACTTCCTTGGAATCAAAGGGCTTAGCCAGCACGTCGCAGCCGCCAAGGTTCAGCACTTCCGCCCACAAGGATTCGTCCGCGGCGCCGGAACTTACCACCAGTACCGGCGGGGGGGCGCACAGTTCGAGCGCCGCGAGCAGATTCTTCCAGGACCCGTCCGGGAGATTCCGCTCGCAAATCGTGACCGGGATGGTCTGGGTGCGCAGGGCCTCGCACGCCTCGCCGAGGTTCCGGACCGAGAGAAGGCGCCAGTTGGAGTGACTGAAGATATGTCCCAGGATGAGGTGATCCTCTTCCAGGCCGCTTACCGATAAGACAGTGAGTCCGGACTGCTGGAGGGCAGTCGCATCGCGGCGGTCGGTTTGATCGGCTAGCACTGTGAAGGTTCCCCTTTGAGGGCGAGTCTAACATGGGCCAGCGGCGAAGCCTACAATAGGACCGCTGCATTGCCGGCGAGAAGCGCCTTAGAATCGCCTCCAATCGCTCTCGGTCCTTCCCCCGCGAACGGAACCTCAAGCCGAATACGGTTCACTTGCCGCTTTGTAGGGCGGTCCCCCGGGACCGCGCCGGACCCCCTGGTCCGGCCTCGGCCCGCGGACCCAGGGGGCCGCCCCACCAAGACAAAATGAACGGCATGGACCTGAGGCCAGCTCAATTCCTGCCAGAATGGAACTGATGCCGATCAGGAGTGTGAATCCCGCTAGCGGCCGGACGCTTCGGCTCTTCGAGCCGCTGGAGGAAGCGGAAATCGGACGCAAGCTCGAACTGGCGGCGAGCGCGTTCCGCCACTACCGGCGCACGCCGTTCACCGAGCGCGGCCGGCTGATGCTGCGCGCGGCCGGGATTCTGGAGGCCGGGAAGGACCAGTTTGGGCGGCTGATGACCTCGGAGATGGGCAAGCCGATCAAGGCGGCCCGCCAGGAAGCGGCGAAATGCGCCTGGGCTTGCCGTTACTACGCGGAGCACGCCGGGCGCCTGCTCGCCGACGAGCGGGTGGAAACCGGCGGCGGCCTCAGCACCATCCGCTACCAGCCGATCGGACCGGTGCTGGCCATCATGCCCTGGAACTTCCCGTTCTGGCAGGTCTTCCGCTTCGCCGCTCCGGCCCTCATGGCCGGAAACGTGGGGCTGCTGAAGCACGCCTCCATCGTGCCGCAGTGCGCGCTCGCCATCGAGGAGATCTTCCGGGACGCGGGCTTCCCGGAAGGCGCGTTCCAGACGCTGCTAGTCGGTTCGGTGCAAACGAGACGGGTTCTGGACGACCCGCGGGTCGCGGCGGTGACGCTCACCGGCAGCGAGGCGGCCGGCAGCCGGGTGGCGGCATCCGCGGGCCGGCGGATCAAGAAGACAGTCCTGGAGTTGGGCGGCAGCGACCCGTTCATCGTGATGCCCAGCGCCGAGCTGGAAACCGCGGTGGCGACGGCCGTCCAGGCGCGCCTGGTCAACAACGGGCAATCCTGCATCGCCGCCAAGCGCTTCCTGGTGGCCGAACCGGTCGCCGAGGAATTCGAACGCCGATTCGTCGAGGCCATGGGACGCGTTCGAATCGGCGATCCGATGGAGGAGGCCACCGAACTCGGACCGCTGGCTACCGCCCAGATCCTGGAATCGCTCGATGCGCAGGTGCGCCGATCGGTGGCGGCCGGCGCGCGCCTGCTCCTCGGCGGCACGCGCATCGACCGTCCCGGAAACTACTACCCACCCACGGTCCTGGCGGATATCCCCGAATCCGCGCCGGCCTATTCGGAAGAACTGTTCGGTCCCGTCGCGGCGCTGTTCCGCGTGCGCGACGCCGGGGATGCCATCCGGCTTGCCAACGCCACCCCCTTCGGACTGGGCGCCAGCGTGTGGACCAGCGACCCGGTGGAGCGCGAGCGGTTCATCGACGAAATCGAATCCGGGATGGTATTTGTCAACGGCATGGTGGTCTCGGACCCGCGTCTGCCCTTCGGGGGCGTCAAGCGCTCCGGCTATGGCCGGGAACTGGGCGCCCACGGCATCCGCGAGTTCGTGAACATCAAGACCGTCTGTATCCCGGCCTGAGTGTTGTATTTTGAAACAGCATCTTCTTCACAAGGAGGGCTAACCTTTTCGCCGGTCGGTGCGTCTCTATTCTCTCTGGAAGTTCTTAGGATTTGTGTGTATTGAGTCCGGAAGATCCGCAATGCAATCTGAGAAGAAGCGCAAGCGTGTTCTATGGACGCTTCTGCTGACGGCCTTGGTCGCCGGGTCAGGCCTGCTCTGGCAGGCGCGATCCGACGCTCCGGGCAAGCCGTCCGGCAAAGCGCCTGAAGTGTCAGTTCGCACGGTCCGGGTTACTTCCGGCAGGTTGGAGCGCACCCTTCGGCTGACGGGAAGCACGTCACCGGAGCGTTTCGCTTCCCTGCTGGCCCCTCAAATGCGCGGAAGCCGCCGCGGGCCCAGCGCTAGCAGCAGCAGTTCGTCGAGTTCCTCCGGGACATCCACAACCAGCAGTTCTGCGACCGCGTCAGGCAGCACCGGGACTAGCGGCGCCACCGGGGCCTCCGGGGCCAGTTCCGGCTCGCTGGCCACCGCTCTCAACCGGTTCAGCGTTCCCACCAGCTCCGTTCCGAGTACCTCGACGAGTTCGAGCGCCAGCACCACTTCCAGCACCAGCTCCACCACTTCGAGTTCCGGTGGAGGTGGCGGAGGAGGCGGCGGAGGGGGCGATTTCGGCTTGGTCCTGCAAAGAACCGCCGCGCCCGGCGGCCGCGTCAGGAAAGGTGACCTGATCGCCGAATTCGACCGCCAGTACATGCTGATCCGGCTGGACGACTACAAGGCCAACCTGGACCAGCAGGCGGCGGGCCTGGTTTCTTTGAAAGCCAACCTGGACGTGGACAAGAAAACCCACCGGCAATCCATCGAAGTCGCCAAAGCCAGCCTGGAGAAAGCGCGCTACGACCTGAAGACCAGTCCGGTCCAGTCCGCCATCGTCAGCGAGCAACTGAAACTCGCCGAGGAGGAGGCCGCAGCCCAGTACAAAGAGTTGCTGGGCGAGGTGAAGAACAAGGACATCTCGCAGGAAGCGCAGTTGCGAATCAGCGTTCTGGAGCACGACCAGAACAAGATCGAATTCCAACGCTCCCAGGCCAATGCGGACCGCATGGTGTTTCGAGCGCCGATCGACGGGATCGTGATTATGGGAACGACCTTCCGGGGCAGTGAGTTCTCGCAGATCCGCGCCGGAGATCAGGTCTTTCCCGGAATGATGTTCATGCGCGTGGTGGATCCTAGCTCGATGGTGGTTACCGCCACGGTCAACCAGTCCGACATCGAGCAACTGCGCATCGGCGCGCGGGCCCGGGTACGGTTCGACGCCTACCCCGACCTCGAACTTCCGGGCCGCGTTTACTCCATCGCCGCCATGCCCAAGACCGGCGGTTCCCGGGCTTCCTACGTCAAGGAGGTCCCGGTCATCGTCAAGATGGAGCGGCTCGATCCGCGTGTGGTTCCCGACTTGTCGGTGAGCGTGGACGTCCTGCTCGGCAGCGAACCGGATGCGGTGGTCGCACCACGGGAGGGGATCTTCACCGAACCGCCCGACGGCAAGCCCTTCGTCTTCGTACGCACGGATTCGGGATGGGAGCGGCGCCCGGTCGAATTGGGCTTGACCAACAACGTTGCGGCAGTCGTTCGTTCCGGCCTGCGACCCGGCGAGGCGATCGCCGCGGAGAGGCCCAGACAGGAAACCAAGTAGGAGCGGGGCCGATACCCGCCCTCGACGGAAGAACAGGCGATGTCCAAAGACATAAGACCGAAACAGCGACTCGGGAGGCCGCCGTCGCGCAAGCGCAAGATCCTGGGCTGGGCGGCCGTGCTGACGATCTGCGGGGGCGGAGCGTTCGCCGCGTACCGCTACGGCGGCGCCACCGAAGTGGTGGTTGCCACGGCGCGGGTGCGGCGCAGCGACTTCGTGATCGCCACCCGCACGCGCGGCGAGATCCGCAGCACACGCTCGATGATTCTGGCGGCGCCCCAGGTGCCCAGTCCGCGCATCGTCCGGCTGGCCGTGGACGGCAAACCCATCCACAAGGGCGAAGTGGTGGTGGAGTTCGACACCGCGCAGCAGGAGCAGAACTACCTCGAGAACAGCACCAACGTTCGCACCGCGGATAGCGAGATCATCCAGACCAAGGCCGCTCACCGGATCACGGACGAGATGGACGCCATGAACCAGATGACCTCGGGCTACGACGTGCAGCGCGCGAAGCTCGAGGCCAGCAAGGCCGAGATCCTCTCGGAGATCGAGGGCGCCAAGAACCGCATCAACGTGGGCATCGCGGAGGGCAGCCTCAACCAGGTGGACGTAACGACCAAAGCCCACAAGGTGAATCAACAGGCCGAACTGGATCGTTTGCAGCAGCGCAAGGACAAGACCGTGCGCGATACCGGGCGCGCCAAGGGATACCTGTCGAACATGGTGATCCGGGCGCCCATCGACGGCATCCTCAGCATCCTGCCGAACTTCCGCGCTTCGGGCTCGTTCGGTTCCACGCCTCCGCCTTTTAAGGAAGGCGACAGCGCCTGGACCGGCGCGGCCATCGCCGAGATCCCAGACCTGACCAGCATGCGGGTCGAGCTCAAGCTGGAGGAGGTCGAGCGGGGCATGTCGAAGCTTGGCCAACTGGTTCACGTGCGCGTCGACGCGATCGCGGACAAAGAGTTCATGGCCGAGCTGGATTGGATCTCTCCGGTGGCCACCCTGAACTTCTCCCGGATGGCCTCCGCCGAGAAGATCTTCCCGGCTTACGCGACTCTGAAGAGCCTCGATCCGCGGCTCCGTCCGGGCATGAGCGCCTCGGCGGAGATCGTCATCGAGAGCCAGCCCAACGCCTTGCTGATTCCGGTGCGGGCCAGCTTCCTGCAGAACGGGAAGCCGGCGGTCTACGTCCAGCGGGGGCAACAGTTCCAGATCCGCCAGATCGAGGTTGGGAGGAGGAATGAGAACGACATTGTGGTGGTGAAGAACCTGCGGGAAGGGGAAGTGGTGACGCTGGAGAGTCCGGTCGAGGCAGCAAAGCGCGCGAGGAAACTCTAGTGTCGAGTATTGGGAGCGCCTTGACGCACAGGCTGAATGCCTGTGCCACGGGGATGTGGCACAGGCATTCAGCCTGTGCCAGGCGCTTCTACTTGGTTGAGCCATGAAGAAAATCGTAATTCGCGTTCTGGCGCTGTTGGCGGTGGCCGCCGCGGTATGGGGCGGCTACCATTTCTTCCAGCAGTTCCAGCAGAAGCAGCAGCCCGTGCCGACCGCCACGGTGCGCAAGGGCGACGTCATTATCCGAAGCTACACGCGCGGCGAGCTGCGCGCCGTCCGCTCGGCCATGCTGGTCGCTCCCAACTTGTTTGGCACGGTGCAGATCACCAGGCTGGCGCCGCTGGGCAGTTTCGCCCGCGAGAAGGACCTCATCGTGGAGTTCGACGACTCCGAGGTCCAGTCGCGCCTGGACGAGAAGCAACTGGAACTGGAACAACTCGACGAGCAGTTGAGGATGTCGCAGGCCAACATGGACATCCGCACCAACCAGGACCAGGTCGAGCTGCTCCGGGCCCGCTATGCGGTGCGCCGCGCGGAGCTGGAAGTCAAGCGCAACGAGCTTCTCTCCGCCATCGACGCCAAGAAGAACCTGCTGAACCTCGACGAAGCCCAGCGGCGGCTCAAGCAGCTCGAAAGCGACGTCAAGTCGCGCCTGGAAAGCTCGCTAGCCGAGCTGGCGGTGCTGCGGGAGAAAAAGAACAAGGCGATCCTGGAGCTGTCTCGCGAGAAGCGGCGTCTCAGCCAGGTGAAGCTGCTGGCGCCCATGTCCGGGCTGGTGGCGATCCGGCAGAACCGCGGCAACTTCATGATGCGCGGCATGCAGCTTCCCGACCTGCGCGAAGGCGACCAGGTCTTTCCCGGTCTGCCAGTGGCCGATGTGCTGGACCTCTCGGAGCTCGAAGTGGCGGCCAAAGTGGGAGAGCTGGACCGCGCTAATCTGCACGACGGCCAGGATGTCACGCTCCGGCTCGACGCCATTCCGGACAAAATCTTCCACGGACAGATCAAGAGCCTCAGCGGCACCGCCACCGCCAACATCTGGTCCGGCGACGTGGCCAAGAAATTCGACGTGACTCTCTCGGTGGACATGCAGGAGTTGCTCACCGGACTCGGGGCCAAGCCCGATCAGATCAGGAAAGTGCTGGAAACCGCCCAGCGCAACCGCAACCGGCCGCAGACAGGACAAATGGCGTCCATGATCCCCACCGACGGCGCGATGGACGGGCCCCTGGGCGGGATGCCCGGCGCCGCGCCGGGAGCCGGCGCTGGCACGGGCACGATGGTTCGGGCCCGAACGGGCGGCGAGGGCGGGGAAGGTGGAGGAAGGCGTGCGCGCGGCGCGGGCCAGGAGGGTGAAGGCCAGGGCGGCGGTCAAGGCCGCATGATGCGCATGGGCGCGAACCTGTCCTCCGAAGATCAGGCCAAGCTGCGGCAGGCGATGCAGAAGATTCTCAACGGCCGCAACCCGCAGGACCTCAGCGCCGAGGACCGGCAGAAGATGTTCGAACAGATGCGGACCCTCACCCAGAGCATGGGAGGCGGAGCCAAGCCCGAGGCCGGTGCGCGCGGCGCTTCGGGGCAGGGTGGAGCGGTTCGCGCTTTCGGGCCGTCGCCGGGCCCTGGCGGACCGCCCGGGGCGGCGCTTCCCCCCGGCTTCGGCATGGGATCGGCGCCGCAGTTCAGCGCGAAGGACTTGGAGAACGCCCAGCTTCCGGCCACGCCGGAAGAAGACAACCAGTTGGAAGTGCTGCTTCGCCCGGGCCTGCTCGCCGACGTCGAGATTGTCGTCGAGAAGATCCCCAACGCCATTCACATTCCAGTTCAGGCCGTGTTTGAGAAGGACGGCAAGCCGATCGTCTACGTCAAGAACGGCAGCCAGTTCGAGGAGCGGGTGATCAAGCCGCTGAAACGCAGCGAGTCCACCATGGTCATTGCCGAGGGGCTGAAGCCCGGAGAGGTGCTGGCGCTGGCCGATCCCAACGCGAAGAAGGGCGGCAAGAAGGAAGACAAGGCGGCCGGGAACAAAGGTCCGGCCATGCCGGCGGCGGGCGCTGGAGGGGGAGCCAGACAATGAGCGGCATCGGCGGATACTTGCCCGAGCTGTACATGGGGCTTTCCAGCCTCCTGGTGCACAAGCTCCGGAGTTTGCTCACCATGCTGGGCATGATCTTCGGCGTGGGCGCGGTGGTGGCCATGCTCTCGATCACCGCGGGCGCACAGAAAGAGATGATCAGCTACATCGATCTGCTGGGCGTGAACAACATCATCGTGGAGGCCAAGGAGGCGGTCGACGCCAACGAACTGCAGGTGCGGCGGGCCATCTCGCAAGGGCTCTCGTTCCGGGATTACCGCGCCATCTCGGAGAACGTCCAGGGGCTGGAGGCCCTCACCCCGCGCAAGCGCTTCAAGCCGCAGAAAGTGCTGCCCAAGACCACCCAGGAACTGCCGCTGCTGATCGGCGTGCTGCCCAACTTCGCCGAGATCAACAGCCTGAGGATGGTCTCCGGGCGCTTCTTCTCCCAGGAGGAGAACGACCGTTCGGCGCCGGTGTGCGTGCTCGGCGAAACCGCCAAGATCAACCTGCTCGGTTTCGACCCCGCCATTGGGAAGTACGTCAAGGTGAACGACCTCTGGCTGCAAGTGATCGGGGTGCTGTCGGCGCAGGCCACCGCCGACACCGACGTCGAGGGAATGGAATCGGCCAACCGCAACAACACCATCATCTCGCCGCTGAACACGGTGATGCGCCGGTTCGAGGACAACAGCAGTTACCTGAAGGACGAGATCGACGGCATCTATATGAAGGTGGCGACCGGCACGGATTCGATTGAAACCTCGAACGTGGTGAGCGCCATCCTGTCGGCCACGCATAAGGACGCGGGCGATTTCACGGTAATCGTGCCGGCCGGCCTGCTCAAGCAGCGGCAGCAGACCCAGATGATTTTCTCGATCGTCATGATCTGCATCGCGGGCATCTCGCTGCTGGTGGGCGGCATCGGCATCATGAACATCATGCTGGCCACCGTGCTGGAACGCACGCGCGAGATCGGAATCCGGCGCGCCATCGGCGCGCGCCAGTCGGATATCATCCGGCAGTTCCTCACCGAGGCGGTGTTGATCTCGATCGTGGGCGGACTGATCGGCATTGCGTTCGGGTTCTCGCTGTCGCGGATCATCGCCGCGGCCGCGGGCTGGTCTACCGAGGTCACCTCCGGTTCGATCGCGGTGGCATTTGGCGTATCGGTGGCCATCGGGCTGGTATTTGGAATCTATCCGGCCGTGCAGGCCGCAAAGCTGGATCCCATCGAAGCGATCCGCTACGAGTAAAGGAATATGCGCTTTTTCTGCTTTCTTACTGCCTTGCTGAGCGCCGGCTCGATGCTGGCGCAGGAGGCGCCGCGGTTCCCCACGGCGTCCTACTTCCGGCACACGTTCCAAACGCCGCAGACGCGGGTCGAACTGCAAGCGCCGGCGCGGCTCGACGACTTCCTGGTGGATGGCAAGCTCGAGCTGTCGCTGCGCAATTACCTCGAGCTGGTGATGGCCAACAACACCGACATCGCCATCCAGAAGATGTCTCTGGAGATCCCCACCAACAACATCATGCGGGCCTTCGGCACATTCGACCCGGCGTTCGTGGGCTCATTCAGCGCCAACCGGGCCAAGGACGCCTCGACCAGCACGCTGGCGGGCGCGAGCGTGCTGAACAGTTTGAACCAGGTTGCGGATTTCCGGTACACCCAGACGCTGCTGAACGGCACCCAGTTCAACGTGGGATTCAACTGGGGAAAGAACTCCTCGAACAACTCCTTTTCCACGTTCAATCCCGCGCACGCCACCCAGCTTGCCCTGGGCTTCACGCAGCCGCTGCTGCGGAATCGCGGCGGGTTCATCACGCGCCTGCCCATTATGGTGGCGCGGAGCACCCTGCGCAAGAGCGAGTACGACTTGCGCGACCAGTTGCTCCAATTGGTTCAGAGCGCCGAGGGCGCCTACTGGGACGTCATCGAATCGCGCGAGAGCCTGAAGGTGCAGGAGGAGTACCTCAAGCTCAACGACATCTCGCTCAAACGCTCCCAGCGCGAACTGGAGCTGGGCGCGATGTCGCCGCTGGACATCTACCAGCCGCAGCAGCAGTATGCCCAGGCGGAGATCCAGGTATCGCAAGTCCGGTTCCAGCTTG
>Ga0182017_10003657_pt1 | contig 11458 bp, 11 predicted proteins | sample 712E3DmetaG_FD_120492 | JGI IMG/M metagenome (GOLD analysis project Ga0182017, IMG submission 120492) | Permafrost microbial communities from Stordalen Mire, Sweden - 712E3D metaG | ecosystem: Environmental > Terrestrial > Soil > Wetlands > Permafrost | place: Sweden: Stordalen | collected... | reverse complement strand
GTAAAACCTTTTTTAAATAACACAACTTCAACTGCATCGCCGGGTTCCAGTCTGCCGACCGCGATCATTTTCTCACGGGCGCCCCAGTATATGGCATGTGCAGGCGCAGGATAATCCATCATGTTTTTCAGATCGATCTTAATTACGTTTCCGTCTTTTTTATAAATGTTCACCTCCCGGAATTCGATATAAGCCGACAATGGATCATAGCCGTATTTGATTGCACTCAGCTCCTGGGCGCCTTTTGAATTCAATACTTTTGAGAGGGTATGGGAGACTACATAGGTCAGGCCACTCTCCTGCATATCCACCATTGTACTGTCGAAAATCACCAGTTGGGCGTCATTGGGATATTTTAACCCGTCTCCGGCTTTCGCAAGTAGTTCCTGGTATGGTCCACCTGCATGAATTTTCAGGCTTATAAGACATAGCGAAAATAGCAGAATAAATGTTTTCATTTTTATGAAAGGTTTTTCCTTATTTCCAGGTTATGATATATGGAGTAATATTATAATAAATCTGGTAGATTGCAGGGTGACCCTTATATTGGATCCGCCTGGCACAGGAGTCAATATAACATATTGTTCCGTCTTTCCGGTAAACCCTGAATGTATAATTACTGGGCACATCCAATCCCTGTATTCTTTGTCTCATTCGTGAAAGCATCACTATCCTGTCCTCGGGATGCACGAGTTCAGTTATATTGCCGAAATTTAAACCTGAAAATTCTTCAAAACTATAGCCCAGAATATCTGCTACCTGCTTATTGGCAAACACTATATTTTCACCCTGAATGATCGTCATGCCTACAAGTGAATTGTCCACCATTGTCTGGTACATGGTCATGATCTCATCGTTTTCGCGTTTCCTTGTTTCGAGCAGTATTTCAAGTTGCTGCTGGTAAATCAGATTTTCGATTTCAAGATTCCTTTGGTAGGCAGCAATTTCAATAGTCATTTTCGTCTGCTCCATATCAATAGGTTTCAGCAGATACCCAAAAGGCTTTATCTTAAAGGAACGCTCATATATTTCCTTGGAACTCTGACCGGTAAGAAATATGATTGCACAGTTGAATTTTTCAACCAGTCTTCTTGCAGTTTCTATTCCGTCGAGCTCTCCACGAAGATGTATATCCATCAGGATGATCTCCGGTTCCTTGCCTTCCTTTGAAAGTCTTTCAATTTCTTCAATACACTGCTCCCCTTTAGTGCTGGAGCCAAGAACTTCATATCCGAAACTCTGCAACTGGGATTTCAGGCTGGCAGATATTAAAAGTTCATCTTCAACAATGAAAAGACTGATTGGGTTCATTTTTTACCTTAGGATTAATTCAGGAACTGATCATTTTTAATAAATTGACCTCGTGTTCATCAAGGAAGCGCCAGTGGCCGCGGGGCAGGTTTTTCTTGGTAAGCCCGGCATAATAAACCCTGTCGAGGCGGGTAATTTTGTAATCCAGGTGTTCAAATATCCTCCTGATAACCCGGTTCTTGCCTGAATGCAGTTCGACGCCCAGTTCTTTCTTCGATTTAGAACCTTCAATGTATTCTATTTTGTCAACTTCAATTTTTTCATCATCCAGCACCAGCCCTGCCCTTACCTTTTCAAGGTCTGCCCTACTTAATGCCTTATCTATTTCAACATGATAGATCTTTTTAATTCCATACTTCGGATGGGTCAGTTTTTTTGCAATTGTTCCGTCGTTTGTGAACAACAGCAGGCCGGTTGTGTTTCTGTCAAGCCGTCCAACCGGGTATACCCTTTCCTTACAGGACCCCTGTATAAGGCTCATAACAGTTCTCCTTTTTTCAGGATCGTTAACGGTAGTGATATACCCCTTGGGTTTATTCAGAAGGATATACTTTGTCCTTTCTTTGCTGATGGTTTGCTCCTCATATTGAACTTTATCGCCTGGTAATACTTTCGTACCAAGTTCAGTCACCACTTTGCCGTTAACACGGACCACGCCCGCGAGGATGAGTTTGTCAGCTTCCCTCCTTGAACATACGCCGGCGTTGGAAATGTATTTGTTCAGCCTTATCAGGTCTTCCTTCGGTGAACCTTTCCTGGAAGGTTTGGATTTACTGTAATCTCTGGGTTTTCTTTCTGCCCAGGGTTTTCCCTCAGGTTTTCCATGCCTTTCAGGCCTCCCGGTGCGGCCGGTATCATCCTGCCTGGGACGGCGCTCACCCCAGGGTTTTCCCTCAGGTTTGTCCCGTCTTTCGGGCCTTTCGGTCCTGCCTGTATCATCCCTCCTTGGTCTGCGCTCTCCCCATGATTTCGCTTCCGGCCTGCCCTGTTTTTCCGGTTTTTCGGTTCTGCCCGTATCCTCCCGCCTTGGCCTGCTATATCCTGACGGTTTTCCCCTGCTCCCCGGTACTGGTCTTCTTTTTTCCATCTGCTTTGATTTAACATTACCGGCAATCCTGCCGGATCGAACATTTATTCTTCTTTCTCAAATGCGGGTTTTATCCTGACACCGTCAAACCGGGTTTCAACTCCATCTTTGTATGTAATGATAAGAAACAGGGTCCCGTCAGAATTATTGATCATCCAGTCCCCTTCTTTCTTACCCATCACATAAAGCCCTTCGTCATGAACTTTTCCGTTGTCCCAATACCAGGTATGCTTTCCATCGGGCAGGTCATCAATAAAATTGCCTTTAAACATCACCAGGGAGTCGGTCTTGTTACCATCCTTTACCAGGGAATACGTATACCACATTCCTGTTCGCAAACCATCACGGTAACTTCCTTTAACATAGTCATCCCCTGTCAGGTAAAACCATGGCCCATCCTCTTCCCCATTAACAAACTCGCCTTCCTGAACCGATTTTCCATCTTCTTCATACTCACTCAGAATCCCGTCCCTTAGGCCGTTCCGGTAATTTTCTTCTCTCAGCAATTTGCCGTCTTCATAATACCATTTCCATTTTCCTTCGGGCTTTCCCTGCTTATTGAATTTACCGATCTGCTCTGTCTTGCCATTCAGATGATAGTATTTCCAATCTCCTGAAGGTTTTCCGTCTTCATAATTGCCTTCCGCTTTCAAAGATCCATCGTTGAAGAATTCTTTCCAGCGCCCGTCTTTATTGCCGTCATCCAGCACATTCCCTTCCCCGGTAATAAGCCCGTTATGGTACATTACCGATTTCTCAAGGCTCCCGTCGGGCTTATATTCCCTTCGCATGCCTTCCGGTGTTTCATTACGGAACATGGCCGAATTCTTCAGTTTGCCGTCGGGATAATATTCATTCCGAACCTGCAATTTGGCTATTTCTTCTGCATCCGGCTGAAGTTCGTCCATTACATATTTACTGATCTTCAGGAGATCCCCGTTTTCGGTATAATCTTTGAAATACCCGTCTTTCTGGTCATCCAGGTAATTACCTTCCTGTTTGATATTCCCGCTATCATAAAACAAAAACCATTTTCCCTGCCTCAGGTTGTTCTTGTCTCTCCTGTTTATCCTCAACCTGTCGACGATAAAGCCTTTCTTGTATTCAGTCAGGGTAATGATAGTTCCATCGGTTGCATATTCCTTTCCAAATCCCTGTTCCATGCCCTTTACAAAAGGAACCTCAATCTTCAACCTGCCATCGGAATAATAATACCGGGAATACCCGTCCTTAACATCATTCTTATAATTTTCTTTGATCGTTTCTTTGTCCAGGTAACTGGTCCTGATACCGTTTTTCTTCCCCTTTTTATAGGTTATTTCAAGAATAAGCTTTCCGTCTTCGTTATAAAATTTCCAAAGCGAATCAAGCTCAAATTCTTCACGGTTACCTTCGGATTTCAATTTCCCGTTTTCATGGTATGATTTCCAGTATCCGTCAGGCTTCCCGTCCCGGATAAGACCCTCGCTGGAAGGCTTGCCGTTGGGATAAGTGAATTTCTGGTAACCATTTTTCACAATGGTATCATTTTTTTGAGCTAACGCAGGATGGCACAGCCCAATAGAAAACAGGAAAGCAAGGCCTGTAAAAATGTTCAGAAATCGGCTCATTCTTTTGATTATGAAGAAAGTTCCAGCATTTTCAATATCGGGATTTCGGCTGCTTTAATCAGCTCTGAAGTCAGCCTGATCTCCGGTTTTTCATTCTTCAGGCTAAGATACAGCTTTTCCAGTGTATTAAGCTTCATATAAGGACAATCATTACAGGAACATTTCTCATCGGTGGAAACAATTATGAATTCTTTGCCTGGAGATGACTTTTTCATCTGGTGAAGAATACCGGTTTCTGTGGCTACAATGAACTTCTTTGCCGGGTCTTTAATGGAAAAATTTAACAATGCGGTGGTGGATCCGATAAAATCAGCTAACTGAAGTATAATATTTCTGCATTCGGGATGTGCAATAAGCTTTGCATCAGGATGTAATGTTTTTAACCGTATAACCTCTTCCGTCTTGATTACATCATGAACCTCGCAACTGCCGTTCCATAATACCATATTTCTTCCTGTAACCTGGTTAATATAACCACCAAGATTTTTATCGGGTGCAAATATGATCTTTTGTTCTCTTGAAAACGATTCTACTATTTTAACAGCATTACTTGATGTGCAGATCACATCCGACAATGCTTTGATTTTTGCTGAGCAGTTGATGTATGAAATTACAATATGCCCCGGATGATCTTCCTTGAATTTTTGAAATGCATCAGGAGGACATGAATCGGCTAATGAACATCCTGCATTCAGATCGGGCAGAACTACTTTTTTTTGCGGACTGATAATCTTAGCTGTTTCAGCCATAAAATGAACGCCGGCAAATACAATTATTTCAGCATCAGTGTTCCTCGCATTTTGTGATAACTGAAGACTGTCGCCGACGAAATCAGCTATGTCCTGTATTTCAGGAACCTGGTAATAATGAGCAAGGATTACTGCATTCTTTTGTTTTTTAAGTTTTAAGATTTCATCGGCTAAATTTTGATAAGAAGAAGTTTTCATAATAATAATAAAGATTCTTTTTATTGTTATTTATAATTACTGTTGAAATGGTTAATTAATAAGTGCAGAAAAATTTGGATTATATGTAATCAACCATGAATTAACAGTTTTACTTAAACATTTTTAATTATAGTTTATTGTATTACAGTCTTTTGTTTTGTTTTTCAACAGTTGTCAGTTTCTTTCATTGTGAATAAGATTCATTCAAAATCCAGTCAAGACCATGTTCACACAATTTGATAATCTTTAGCTTTAATTTTGTTATCAACAGAAAAAGCAAGGAAAAGAAGAAAGCTCTTGTTTTTTTTAAAAGTTTGCAACAAAATTAAACTTTGTTAACAACAGTATGTTGAAATTTTAACATTTTGATTTTAAGGCAGATATTTCTTCATATTTTTTGCTTTTACTTCATTATGATTTCATTATGATTACTTTTGTAAAAAATCAGTTAACAATGCTTGATTCTTTCAAAAAGATTGCAATTGGATCTGATCATGCAGGATACAAACTTAAGGAGTATTTAAAGGAATATCTTCAATCGCAGCAATATGCAATAACAGATTTTGGTACGTACTCTGAGGAAAGCATGGATTATCCTGATGCTATACACCCTTTGGCCGCTGCAGTGGACAGAAATGAATTTGAAAAAGGCGTCATTATCTGTGGAAGCGGCAACGGGGTTGCAATGGTTGCCAATAAATACAAACTGGTCCGTGCCGCTGTATGCTGGAATGATGAAATTGTGAGGCTTGCACGCCGGCATAATGACGCGAACATTATTGCTTTGCCTGCAAGATTTATAAGTTCCGAACAGGGACTTACGTTTTTACAGATTTTTCTAAATGCTGATTTTGAAGGCGGAAGACATTTAAGGAGAGTGGAAAAGATATCCCAAATCTTATAAATTCCAAAGATGAACCAGGCATATCATAAATTTATTATAGATGCAGGCAAGCGGTCTTTTGACAAGGAACAAAGGCGCAGACTGAATTTTAATATAGGAAAATACGATGAAGCTGTTGCCCGGGGATTAAGCCAGTTCCAGAATCTCGAGTTGGCTAAACGAAGAGCAGCTAATATTAAATATAAGGCTATAAACAACCTGGACAAATATCTTGTGGAGTTTGAAAACAACTTTGAACGTCGGGGAGGTAAGGTGATTTGGGCTATCGGTGAGAAAGAAGCACAGAAAGAGATTCTGAATATTATTAAAAAAGCCAAGGCCCAGGTCATTGTTAAACAGAAATCAATGGTCTCTGAAGAGATAGAGATCAATGAAGTACTGGAAAAGAACAAGCGGGAAGTATTTGAAACCGATCTTGGTGAATTCATTGTTCAGATAGCCGGAGAAAAACCGTATCATATTGTAACCCCGGCTATGCATAAATCAAAGGAGGATATTGCCAGGCTTTTTCATGAGAAGTTCGGATTGCCCGAAAATAGCAAACCCGAGGAAATAACCTTATTTGTCCGGGATAAACTGCGTAAAGAATTCATCCGGGCTGATGTTGGTATTACAGGAGGAAATTTCCTTGTGGCAGATATGGGAGCTGTTGTTCTAACCGAGAACGAAGGAAATGGTTTACTTTCCATAGCTTTCCCGCGTATTCATATTGCTGTTGTAGGTATTGAAAAAATCATTCCTTCCCTTGACGATCTTGACCTTTTCCTTCCACTGCTTGCCCATCACGGAACCGGCCAGCATCTCACTGTGTATAATAATATCCTTCTTGGGCCCAGGACTGAATGGGAAGTCGACGGGCCGGATGAGATGTACGTGATCCTGCTTGACAACCACCGCACCGATGTTTTAAAGAGGAAGGAACAGAGAAAGGCCTTATCCTGTATCCGTTGCGGGGCCTGCCTCAATGGATGCCCGGTTTATAAAAGCATTGGAGGATACACCTATGGTGTCACTTATTCGGGCCCTATTGGTTCAGTAATATCTCCTTATTTTAAAGGATTCAAGGACTATCACCATCTCAGTTTTGCCTCCAGTCTCTGCGGAAAATGCACGGAGGTTTGCCCTGTTAAGATTCCCTTACATGAACTTCTGCTTTATAATCGTGCGGAAGCCGTTTCAATGAAGAATATTTCATTTTTCTGGAGAAAGGTGAACAGCGGATGGAAAACGATCATGATGCACCGCTGGATGCTTGATAAACCTGGAAGTAAACTGAAGAACCGCATGGTCAGAAGGTTTGGCAAGAAACTCTGGGGCCCCAGGAGGGTTTTACCCAAATTTGCTCCGAAAAGTTTCAGGGAGCTCTGGAAAGAAAGATCAGAATCTTCGCAAAATACTTAGGATTGATCCCAGATAACCTGTTCCGAAAAGATTAAGGTGGATCAGCAGGGGGTACAGATTATACAGATCAAGCCTGTCCCTCCATCCCTTAATCAGCGGGTACTCCTCATTATAGGAAGAATAAAATTCAGGGCTAAAACCCCCGAATAAGGTTGACATTGCCAGATCCACTTCGCGGTTGCCATAATAAACCGCAGGATCGATCAGACAAGCCCTTCCCTCTTCCGATACAATGAAATTTCCGCTCCAGAGATCGCCGTGTACCAGGCAGGGTGGTTCTTCGGGAAGAAGATCATCCAGCCTTAAATAAAGTTTTTCAAATAGTTTTTCAACTGAGGTTTCCAGCAAGCCTTTTTGCATAGCCAACCTCAACTGTTTGTCAAGCCTTTCTTCCACGAAAAAATCCACCCAACCCGAATGATAACAGTTATTTTGTGCAAGAGAACCCATGTAATTGTTATAGTCCAGTCCGTACAATTCGCCTTTATTGCCGTGAAGACGGGCAAGGCGCCTGCCAAAATCCTGATAGAAACCGTTTATCTTTGGCGCAGTTTGAACATATTCAAGCAGAATGAAGGAATAATCAGGAAGACTGTCGTGAAAGATAAATCCGGGAACCCGTATCACTCCAGATATTGAGAGAAGCCTTAGGCCCATGGCCTCAGTCTCAAACATCTTTGGAAAGGCATCGCTGCGGTTGTATTTAAGGCAGAAATTACCGGCAGTCGTCCTGAGATAATATACCTCGTTTATTGAGCCTCCCCCCAGAGGTCTTGAAGATAGAATTTGAAAATCAGAACTTTGATGCTTCCCAAAATATTCAGACAAGGTTTTTAATATCTGGCCGGGGATCATTGGATCAATGATGTCATGAAGCAAACCTGCGTGAAAACAATTTATCGATAATGAACAGGAACCCGGCCGAAACTCCTGTCAGCAGGGAATATGTAATGAATCTGGACGAGACCACGGTTTTCATTGAGATCCAGAACGGAGGGAAAATTTTCAGGAATAGTACTGAAAAATATTCTTTCCCGGAAATGAAGTTCAGGTAAGGGATATCTGAAGAGAAGAGAATAAAAATAATGATCGCCCCAAGAGCGACATAGGGAATTGATGATCTGATCCAAAGGAAATAAGGCCGTTCTTCAATAACCGGAGCAGGAAGTGGCTTAATCCCAGCCATTACTTTATTGATAAACTCATCCGAAGGGCTTTCCAGTGGCACCTTCCGTATAAGGTCACCCAGGAAATCATCTTTTAACATATCATCCGTATCCATATCCGTGTAAATAAAGTGTATTCAATTCAATTGTACTGCTATCATCGCACTCATGTCGTCGTACAGTTTTTTTCTGATCCGGTGAAGCCGTACTTTGACGTTTGAAGACGACAAGCCCGTGATGCCGCTGATGTCTTCAATAGAGTTATTAGAATGGTAAAACAAAGTAATCAGCAGGTTATCCTCATCCGACAGGTTTTTCATTGCTTTTGCAAGCAAGACCTGCTGTTCATTTTTATCAACTTCGTCAACTCCAGGCCTAATGTCTTCCACAGAATAGTTATGGATCACATAATTATCCATTGGAATTGTATCGAGGCTCCTTTTTCTTGTGCGGGAGATGGCTGCGTTATAAACAATACGGTAAAGCCAGGTTGAAAATTTTGATTTTTTCTCGAATGACTTTAACGAGTGATATGCTTTTACGAACGCATCCTGGGCTATCTCCTCGGCATCCTCACGGTTATTCAGAATTTTAAGAGCGATCGAAAATACCAGGTTTTTGTGTTTGGCAACCAGGGCAGCATATGCAGAAGAATCACCATTCAATACCTTTTCAATATAGAAATTGTCATCCTGGTATTTCATGTGGAGTTTAGACGTTTAAGCCTGGATCAGGTTACAAGGCCGGTTTAAAATTAATTTCCTTTCCTGTCTTTTTATAAAAAGATGTAATTGTAAAGATACAAAACCTGTTGGAAACCAGAGGGTTTTTTGTATTTTTGTAATGATCTGAAATCAAAGACTGCTATTTATTTTATAATGAAATATGCAATACTGCCGGTTTTCTTTCTGGCATTGTCACTTCAACTTGCCGGGCAAACAGGACATTTGCTTTTGATTGCAACGGCTCATGCTGCACCCGATACTATTTGCCAGGGCCAGTATTCACAGCTTTCTGTATCCCTTGAGGGAGGGGCAGCGCCATTTACTTATTTATGGTCCCCGGCAGCAACTTTATCGAATCCCAATATTCTCAACCCAAGCGCAACACCCCTCGTCAATACCATGTATTATGTGACGGTTACTGACCAGATGCTCAACAGTTCCACCGACAGCATTATGGTTTACGTGGAGACTATTCCGTCGCCCCCCTCACCGGTTTCCGGCCCTTCGCAAGTTTGCGCTGATACAATCTGCAATTATTCTATAGACCCGGTTACGGGTGCAACTTCCTATTCCTGGACCGTTCCCGAAGGGGCAATAATCCAGTCGGGACAAAATACACCTGTTATTCAGCTTAAATGGGGAAATAATTCAGGCACTGTTTCTGTGATTATAGGCAATACATGCGGAACCAGCGTTCCCAGCGTTCTGGTGGTAAGCGTAACACCAATTCCTCCTGCCTCCCCGGGAATAGAGGGACCCTCGCACCTCTGCCAGTCTGATACCGGAAATTATCATACGGATACTATTCTCTATGCCATAACTTATAAGTGGAGCATACCCGGTGATGCAACTATTCTCGACGGATCAGGAACATCATCTGTGAGGGTAAAATGGGGAATATCTGCTGGTGATATAAGTGTTTCAGGGGAGAATTCATGCGGGACAGGACCGCTGTTTTCAAAGCCAGTGGCCCTGGATTCACTTCCGGCCGGCGCCGGAACCATTTCCGGACCGGATACGGTTTGTAGCGGAACAGGGAGCTATAACTATTTCATCACTCCTGTCCCGTTTGCAACTTCCTACGGATGGACTCTTCCGCAGGGCGCTGTGATAAGTTCCGGACAACATACAAACCGTATCACCGTGGAGTATGGAACGAATGCTGTATCGGGGCCTATTACCGCTTTCGGCATCAACGACTGCGGTAATGGCCAGGCCTCAATAAAGCAGATTATTATAAAGAATTGCAGCGGTACAAATGAAAACAAATTCGGATCTGAAATTACAATCACACCAAATCCGGTTTCAGAAAACTTATTCATTCGCAGCAAGGGGCCGGAAGACCATTATGAAATTATCATCCTGAATCAGCTTGGAGAAATACTTTATCATTCCCGCCATACATGGAACGGGCCGGAAAATACCCTGGAAATTGATGTTACCCATTTCCCTCATGGCATGATGTACCTTAAACTGTTCAATGAGAACGGTTCCTTTACTGCAAAATTTATTGTTCACTGATCTCCCCTGTAACTTATTATTAACATCTGCGTCAAAAGGGACAGAATACACACAAAACCCTTAACACACACGGATATGAATGCAGAAATTATTGTACCGATATCAGTCTTTGCCATGGTTTTTGGCATTGTTTATGTCGCTTTCCGGCACAAAGAACGGATGACCCTGATCAGAAGCGGAGTAAGCGCTTCCAACCTTGAAACCAGAGGCAATATTCTCGGATCCCTTAAATGGGGAATGATCTTTATAGGCATAGGCCTTGGCCTTATTGCAGGAAAAATTATTGCAAGTTCAACTTCCATGGAAGAGGAAGCTGCTTTCTTTTCTATGATCTGCTTGTTCGGTGGCATTGCATTGATGATATACTATATCATTGCTAACCGGTTTAAAGGCAAAGATAAAACCGAAAACAATCAATGACTTTTTGCTCATCAGGTTTTTTATGGCCGGTAGAATGTTAACACCGGCCATTTTTAATGCGCCCATGCCGGGCGTAAAACGAGAAACCCTGTAAACTCGAGGTTTACAGGGTTTCTGAGATCAGCCCCACTAAATCGCCCATTTCATGGGGAAGGGGTTTATATTTTTTAGTTATAATTTACAGTTACGGTAAACGGGGTGGCTGATATATAACTACCTGCTGCCTGCGATGCACTCACGTTAAGTGTGGCGCCTACGTTAAGGGTCTGTGAACCTGTGGCACTCAGTGTTCCGGTTGTGGCCGGGTTGCTGGTGAACGAATTCACACTCATTGTGTTGGCTCCGCTGGTGATGGTCAGTGCAGTG
>Ga0182017_10003656_pt1 | contig 11458 bp, 9 predicted proteins | sample 712E3DmetaG_FD_120492 | JGI IMG/M metagenome (GOLD analysis project Ga0182017, IMG submission 120492) | Permafrost microbial communities from Stordalen Mire, Sweden - 712E3D metaG | ecosystem: Environmental > Terrestrial > Soil > Wetlands > Permafrost | place: Sweden: Stordalen | collected... | reverse complement strand
TTTACAGACTTTACAGACTTTACAGACTTTACAGACTTTACAGACTTTCGACTTTAGTAATTAGCCCACGGATTTTAAGTGTCCTGTTCATGGAATGAAGCATCTCCTTCGATCCGGTTTTAATATCGCATCTTCCTTTCAGATGAGTAAGCATGGCACATTGTTCAGCCTGAAAATCATCATGGCCACACACTTCAACCAGCGATTTTATGACATGTGTAAAAGTATTTACATCATCATTATAAAGAATAAGGATGTATTTTTCTTCATCTTTTTTAAGCGAATCCTTCTTATGTAATGCCTCTCCTTTCATTCAGAATTTATCAAAAAGTTGTTTTGCCGTCTCAACCGGTATTTCCCTCTTGCCAAGGTATGCCGCAACTTTAGCTTCCTTCTGTCCGTTCCTGGCAAGAAGATCTGCATATTCTGCAGCACTTTCAAAAGTAAAGAATTTTCCGATCAGATAAATACTCTGTCCCGAATCATTTTTAATAATTTCAAGTCCCCTGTTCCCTGCAAGCCTCTTTAAATTGTCCAGTTGCTCATTACTTAAAGGCTTTTGAGATTTTGTGACCTCCACTCTGAATATAAGAGTTTGAGGGATTGTATCCCTGGGAGCATCAGAAATTTTCGGGACTAAAATATTTTCAAAAGGCTTATTTCCCCACTCCTTTTCCAGGATGGCCGCCCTTTCAGCAGAAACAATCTTCTTATCGACCAAAGCAACAATAAATGCATCTTTAAAACCGGCTGACTTAACTTTTACAAGAGCTTTTGAGGCATCTTCATATTTTCTGAACATCCCGGCATAGTAATTTGTCATATCAGAAACATTACTCTTAAAACCATATACGGGAGTAACTCCCTTAAAATATATCTTATCTACAGGATTCCTGAAGACTGCAAGCTGAATACGGTATATGAGTCCATCAGGAATATCAGGATTGACAGTAACCTTCTCATTGACAGCATATATCGGTTTTGCAGCAACCTCAAACAGAGAATAAATCCCTGTATTTTTTAATAATGAGGCCACAGTGTTATCTCTTGTAACTAATTGACTTACAGTATCTTTAAGTATATTATTATCAGCCTTTTGCATAATGTCCTTTATAGGTGCCCCACTTTTTTTGGCAGATAAAGTATCTCCTATTACGTCTGATCCTGCTAATTTGGTAATTGGGATAATATCCTTTTTAGCAACGGTTGAATCGGGTTTGATTTTTTTCTCATCAGGTACTTCGCGTCCCGATTTTATTTTTGTCAGAGTTTCTGCCTCAAGTACTTTTTCATCTGCAAGTTTCTGATTGACACCGGCAAGCTGTTCAGCTTCAGAAATTTTTGTTTTCAGTGCAGGCTTATCTGTAGCCAGAGCATTTTCATATTGTTTCCTGTAAAGATCTGAAAGTCTCTTTATTGAATCCGCACTGAACTGGTAATTCAAAGATTCGTCAATCAGTTTCTCATATTCCGGGGATATAGATCTATCCATTCTACTTAAGGAATCAGAATAATTCTTTTCAATCTTTGCAGTGAAACTGACCCTTCCAGAATCAACCTGTTGTCTGTTGTCATTTTTAATTATCGCCTTATTAGCTGTTTTCTTTGGAATAAGTTCTCCTTTCTTTTCACTGCATTGCTGAATAAACTGAGGAGTCAAATTTTCCTTGGCTGTTCTTTTTCCGACCTGCTCTGTATAAAGGTTATATGAGTTTATTGCTCCACCGAAATCTCCGTTCATTTGCTGAGCTCTTCCCAGGTAAAACAATCCATCAGATGGGATCGTCCTAATAGCTCCCGATTCCTGTTGTGCTTCCTTAAGTAAAGAGATTGCCTTCGGGGGATCTCTTTCAAGCTTAACAAGCGACACCCCTGAATAGTATTTATAAAGCGGATCTCCCGGATAATTGATTGATAATTCATTGAACTGGATAAAAGCCTTCTCAAAATCTTCCTTCGAAAATGCATCAAGCGCCGATTGCCTAGTTGGTTTAGGCTTCGAATTCTGAGAAAAGCCATCAGAAAACGAAAAAACGAAGAATAATGCCAGAATAAACAGAGATTTATTTTCAGCCCGGCTCCGTATTATGTTCAGGTAGTTTATCACAAATATTTAATATTCAATGTATTAAAATAGATTTAAATCTCTAAGCCATTAATGCTTATGTTAATAACAAATGACTCATTTTCTTTAAAAAACAGTTCAAACTTCGTAATTTTACAAGTAATAACAAAATAAATAGATCTATGACTCATCTGAAAGAAGGTCAGAAAGCACCGGCGTTTGAAGGAATAGACCAGAACAATAATAAAATACAACTGCTTGACTTTTTAGGTAAAAAAGTGATTCTATATTTTTATCCTAAAGACAATACACCAGGATGCACCGCAGAAGCTTGCAACCTTCGGGATAATTATGAAGGTCTTCTGAAAAGCGGGTACAAGGTAATTGGAGTAAGCCCTGATAATGAAAAGTCGCACAAGGGTTTTGCCGGAAAATACTCCCTTTTATTCCCATTAATAGCCGATCCTGAAAGAAAAATATTGAATTCTTATGGTGCCTGGGGTGAAAAAAAGATGTATAGCAAAACTGTTACGGGTGTCCTGAGAACCACATTTATCATCGATGAAAAAGGAATCATAGAAAAGATCATATCAAAGGTTGATACTGCAAATCATACCGAACAAATATTCAAATTGTACAACAAATAAAATTAAATAGTATGAGCAACGAACGTAAAGAGATTAACAAAGATAAGCTTAAGGCCCTGGAAGTTACACTGGGGAAAATTGAAAAAGATTTTGGCAGAGGAACTATTATGAAGCTTGGCGACCATGCCGTTGATAATATCCAGGTAATTTCTTCAGGATCAATAGGACTTGATGCAGCACTTGGTATTGGTGGTTTTCCAAGAGGCCGGGTAATAGAGATTTATGGTCCTGAAGCTTCAGGCAAAACTACACTTGCAATCCATGCAATTGCTGAGGCCCAGAAAAATGGAGGAATAGCTGCCATAATTGATGCCGAACATACTTTCGACCGTAATTATGCAGAAAAACTGGGCGTTGATGTTGAGAATCTTTTGATATCACAACCAGACAACGGGGAACAGGCTCTTGAAATAGCTGACCATCTTATCAGATCAGGTGCACTCGATATTGTTGTGATTGACTCTGTTGCGGCACTAACTCCAAAGGCAGAGATTGAAGGTGAAATGGGTGATTCGAAAATGGGGCTTCAGGCAAGACTTATGTCCCAGGCTCTCAGGAAACTTACGGCCAATATCAACAGAACAAATACCTCCTGTGTCTTTATTAATCAGCTCAGGGATAAGATCGGCGTTATGTTCGGCAGCCCTGAGACAACGACCGGTGGGAATGCACTTAAATTCTACGCATCTGTAAGGGTTGATATTCGCAGAACCAGCCAGATTAAAGAGGGTGAAGAAGTTATTGGCAATAGAACCAGAGCTAAAATCGTAAAAAACAAACTCGCACCACCTTTCAGAAAAGCTGATTTCGATATTCTCTTTGGGGAAGGTATTTCACAGCTCGGAGAGATTGTTGATCTGGGTGTTGATTTTGAGATCATAAAAAAAAGCGGTTCATGGTTCAGCTATGGAGATACCAAACTAGGACAGGGACGGGATGCAGTCAAGCAAATACTTAAGGACAATCCTGAACTTTATGATGAACTGAAGCTTAAGATCATGGAGGCATTGAAAAAATAATCATATTCCAATGAAAAAAAATATAATCTTATCAATCCTTCTGATTTTTCTTTTGTCAGTTTCATGTAAACAGAAAGCGCCTGTAAGTCAGCCATCTCAGAACCAGTTCTCTGTTCAGCTCGCTGATTCTGAGAAAAAAGGCGGAGTAATGACTCCTGAAATAATGTGGAAATTCAGCCGGCTGGGCACTTTTGCTTTATCTCCTGATGGATCAACTGTTTTATATACTCAAACTCAGATTGATCTGCAGACCGAAGCAAGAAGAACCAATATTTATAAAATACCTTCATCAGGGGGTGAATCCATCCAGCTTACCTCTGATGACGGCAGCTCACCTCAGTGGCTCTCTGATGGAAAAATGATAGCCTTTGTAAAAAAAGGGAACCTTTGGACAATGAAACCGGATGGTTCTGATCAGAAAATGGTAACAGGATTGTCAGATTTTGAGATGTTCAATGTCTCACCTTCTAATGATAAAATATATTTTACAAAAAGAATTAAACTCGATCAGACAGCAAATGAAAAGCATAACCTGCCTAAAGCTAAGGTAAGGATAATCAATGACCTTATGTACCGCCATTGGAACAACTGGGACGATTATTCATATAGTCATATCTTAGTTGCTGCCTTTGATGGTAAGAGCGTAACAGGCGAAAAGGATATCATGCAGGGACAAAGATTTGAATCGCCGTTAGCTCCCTTTTTTGACGAAGGTGAAATATCCTGGAGTCCAGATGGAAAATCATTAGCCTATACTACCAAAAGACTGCATGGCAAGGGAGACGCAGTAAGCACTAATTCAGACATTTACCTTTATGATATTGCATCAGGAAAGGAAGTCAATATTTCTGCCGGCAACCCGGGCTATGACAGATCCCCGGTCTTCTCCCCTGATGGTTCAATGATTGCGTATCAAAGCATGGAAAGAGATGGCTATGAGTCAGATCTCGACAGGTTATTTGTTTACAATATTAAAAATGGAAGCAGAACCTGGATATCGAAGGGTTGGGATTTTGATGTTGCGAATATTATATGGGAGGACAACAAAACTTTATTTTTCACTTGTTCTAACCTTGGTACCGCCCAGATCTTCAAGACTGACCTTGAGGGGAAAAGTGTATTAAAGGTAACTGAAGGAGTACATGATCTCGGGCCTCTCAATCTTAAGTCAGGTGTGTTTGTTTCGGAACTTTTTTCAATGTCGATGGCGCCTGAAATATCAAGAATTGACATAAAGACTGGAGAAATTAAACAGATTTCTTTTATAAATAAATATATATATGATAACATAAGGATGGGTAAGGTTGAAGAGAAATATATCAAAACCAAAGATAAACAGAACCTGCAGATGTGGGTTATCTATCCCCCCGACTTTGACCCGTCAAAAAAATATCCTGCATTGCTTTTCTGTGAAGGTGGTCCGCAATCTGCCCTCGATCAATTCTGGTCGTACAGGTGGAATATGCAGATGATTGCCGCAAAAGGCTACATTGTATTTGCTCCAAACCGTCGTGGGGTTTCCGGATTTGGTCAGGCATGGAAAGAACAGATTTCAGGTGATTATGGAGGAAAAAATATGCAGGACTATCTCGATGCTACCGATGCAATGGCAAAAGAACCATTTGTTGACGCAAACAGGCTTGGTGCAATCGGGGCAAGTTATGGCGGGTTTTCTATTTATTACCTTGCCGGAATTCACCAGGGAAGGTTCAAAGCTTTTGTTGCCCATTGCGGGGTATTCAATTTCGAAAGCGAGTATGGATCGACGGAGGAAATATGGTTTTCCGACAAAGATTATGGAGGCCCTTATTGGGAAAACAAGCCAAGCTACAAATTCTCTCCACATCTCATGGTCAATAAATGGACAACACCTATACTAATAATTACCGGACAGAATGATTTCAGGATACCCTATACTCAGAGTATGGAGGCATTCACAGCTGCGCAGCTTCATGGTGTTCCGAGCAGACTTCTTTTCTTTGAGGACGAATGCCATTGGGTTACCAAACCCCAGGATGCAGTCGTCTGGCAAAGGGAGTTTTTTGAGTGGCTGGATAAGTATTTGAAGTAGACCTCACCCCAACCCCTCTCCCAAGGGAGAAGGGCCTAATATGTTAATCTACTGTATCTTACTCCCCTTCTCCCCTGGGAGAAGGGGCCGGGGGATGAGGTTGATTATACAATAGAAGAAGTTTGTAGTTTATGCGAGAAGCTCAATAATCTTCTGGACCTTCTCAGCTGTCGGTATATCTCCATCGATCCAGTGGATATGAATACCTCGCCGTTCCATCCCTCTGAACCATGTCATCTGTCTTTTGGCAAACTGATGGATAGCGACCTCCAGCCTGCAAAACATTTCTTCATATGGCATTTTGCCTGTCAGGTATAGTGTAACAAATTTATATTCAAGGCCATAATAAATCAGCGTTTCAACTGGAACACCTTTATTTATAAGTGTCTGCACTTCCTCAATCATCCCATGTTCCAGTCTTTCTTTTAATCTCTGGGAAATCCTCCTGCGTCTTGATTCCCTGTCATATCTGACCCCAATTACCAGCGACCTGAAAGTTGGAAGATCAGTTTCGGACTCTTTATTGTCCAAATAATATTGTTCAATTTCTATCGCCCTGATGGCCCTTTGTCTGGTATCAACATCTGTAGTATTATGAAGATTCTTATAAGAACGAAGGATATCAGTCAGTTCCTCAATTGTTTTTTCTTCCAGATCCTTCCTAAGAGCTTCATCCGGAGGCACTTCCATCAGTTTATAACTACTGACGATACTATCAACATACATACCTGAGCCACCACAGACCACCGGAAATTTATTTCTGCTTTTAATATCCTGAAAGGCTTTCAGAAAACACTGCTGGTATTCAAAAACATTGAACCTGGAACCAGAATCAGCGATATCTATCAGGTGTACAGGAATTAGATTACCGTTTACTATATAATCATCATAATCTTTCCCTGTGCCGATATTCATTTCCCTGTATATCTGTCGTGAATCTGCACTTATGATCTCTCCATTCAATCTGTAAGCAACAGAAGCTGCCAGGACAGTTTTACCGGAAGCAGTTGGTCCGGTAATCACAAGCAGATCATAATTAATTGCCATAATTCTATTGATCGGATAAAGGTTTTTATAATAAAGCAAGTTAATGATAAATTTATTTAATTTTGCCAGGCAAGAAAGCCTCAGAAATTATGGATTACAAGTTTTTCTACAAGAGTTTTTTAAAAATTATTTTTACTCCTGAAAAAGCGTGGGATATTATCCTTACTGAAAACAGGTCTGATAAGGATCTGAGAAACAATTTCTTATTTCCATTAATTGTATTAGTAACCATTGCCGCCTTTCTGGGATCCTTTATTTTCACAAATTCAAAGTTATCTGTTATTTATTCAATCTTCACCGGGGTTAAATATTTTATACTTCTATTGTTCGTAACCTATTCATCAGCCCTGGTTCTGGGTGAGATTACAAAACCGCTCGATCTGGGTAAGAACTTCACTTTATCTTTCAGACTGATTGTCTATTCTTTGACTCCCATGTTTTTCTGCCTGATTGCCAGCCATTTATTTGAATCACTGATCTTTGTTAATATACTATCATTATATGGCATGTATATATTCTGGACAGGTGCCGAAAAACTGCTTCTTCCGCCCGATTACAAAAAGATGCCGATGCTTATAGCAATCTTCATATTTGTAACAGGAATTTTCTTTACCGGCAATTGGGTTATTACAGCATTGACTGACAGAATTTCCTTTACGATTATTCATCACCTTGTCCGATGAAAGGCAGCTCCGGTAATATTGTAATCAGGAATAAAAAAGCCTCTCATGATTACGAATTCCTGGATAAATTCGTTGCCGGTATAAAACTGACAGGGACTGAAATAAAATCTATAAGGTTAGGTAAAGCAACACTTGTGGACTCTTATTGTCTCTTCAGAAAAGGTGAGCTTTACATAAAGGGAATGCACATTTCAGAATACTGGTGGGGAAATATAAATAATCACGATCCACTGAGAGAGAGGAAGTTACTACTGACTGGGCAAGAGCTTAAAAAAATTGAGAGAAAGGTAAAAGAGACCGGTTATACAATTGTCGTCATTAAAGTGTTTATTAATGACCGTGGACTGGCAAAAGCTGAGATAGCCGTTTCGAAGGGTAAAAAGGAGTATGATAAACGTGAGACTCTCAAACGCAAAGATGCAACACGGGAGATGGATCGAATGATGAAGAAGTGAAGGTAAATCTTGGATTTCGGATTTCGGATTAAACGCCAAATTCGGAATCCGAACCGATTCGCCCATCGGCGGAGAGCTCAGCGAAGCCAATTCCGCAATCCGCATTCCGCAGTCCGCAATCTTAAAAGTTTGGACTCAGCAGGTATCTTGAGTAAAACTTAACGATATAATTTACAGCTTCATCAGAAGTATCTACCATGGTGAAAATGTTCAGATCTTCAGGAGAAATGTTATGTTCCTCCTCCAGCATTTCTTCCTTTATCCAGTCAAGAAGCCCTTTCCAGTATTTGATTCCGACCAGGATTATAGGGAATTTGCCGATCTTCCTTGTCTGGATAAGAGTTATGGCTTCGAACAGTTCATCAAAAGTTCCAAATCCGCCTGGAAGAACAATAAAACCCTGGGCATATTTCATGAACATTAACTTTCTGACGAAGAAATGGTCGAATGTTATAAGCTTATCTGCATCTATGTACGGATTTGGCTTTTGCTCAAAAGGCAGATCAATATTAATACCGACTGATTTGCCTTTACCCCTTGCAGCTCCTTTATTTGCAGCTTCCATGATACCGGGTCCACCTCCGGTTATAACTCCATACCCTTTCTGAGTAAGTTTGAATGCAATATCTTCAGCAAGTCTGTAATGCTTGTCATTGTAATGAGTACGTGCTGAACCAAAGATAGATACACAAGGACCTATGCGGGCAAGTTTTTCAAATCCTTCAACAAGTTCGGAGATAATTTTAAACACCCTCCATGAATCTGTTGTATGAATCTCATGCCAGGTTTTCTGCTCAAACGCATCTTTGATAAGATCTGCCGGTTTCTCCATAATTAATTATTGTATAGTTAAAAAGGACTCCAAATATAGTTAAATTCTTATGCCTTAAGCTCTGACTTAAGGAAAATTCCTGTATAGCTTTCAGGGCAGTTTGCCAAAGCTTCCGGAGTGCCGGAAAAAACAAGGTCGCCTCCCTCCTTTCCTCCTTCACGTCCAAGATCAATGACATAATCTGCCATTTTTATTACATCCATGTTATGTTCGATTACGATGACCGTATTTCCTCTTTCAACCAGTTTATCAAGCACACCTAATAATACTCTTACATCCTCAAAATGTAATCCTGTTGTGGGTTCATCAAGGATATAAAGGGTTTTACCCGTATCTCGCCGTGCCAATTCTGTAGCAAGTTTTACACGCTGGGATTCTCCTCCGGATAGAGTGGTGGATTGTTGTCCAAGTTTTATATACCCCAGTCCCACATCCTGTAGTGTCTTAATCTTATGATAGATAGATGGGACATTTGCGAAAAAATCCACAGCAATATCTACTGTCATTTCAAGAACATCACTTATGGATTGTCCCTTAAATTTTACCTCAAGAGTTTCCCGGTTATATCGTTTGCCATTACATTCTGTACAATGAACATAAACATCGGGAAGAAAATTCATCTCGATGGTCTTCATTCCTGCTCCTTCACATGCTTCACATCGTCCTCCTTTAACATTAAAGGAAAACCTGCCTGAATTGAACCCTCTGATTTTTGCTTCAGTAGTCTGTTCAAATAGTTTTCTGATATCTGTAAAAACACCTGTATAGGTTGCAGGATTGGAACGAGGAGTTTTACCTATGGGTGATTGATTTACCTCGATAACCTTATCAATTTTATCAATTCCCGTTATCTCCCGGTATGCTAAAGGAACTTTCCCGGAATTATGATATTTTCTGGCAAGTGCAGGATGAAGTGTCTGATTTATCAGAGACGACTTCCCGCTTCCGGAAACTCCTGTGACGCAAATAAACAAACCTAATGGAAACTCAACATCAATATTTCTCAGGTTATGTCCTGAAGCTCCTTTAATTTCAAGGGTGCTTCCATTACCTGCCCTTCTTTTTTCAGGTATATCAAATTGCCGGCAATTACTCAGATAACTTGCAGTAAGAGTTTCACAATTTCTGAAATTTTCAGGCTTTCCCTCTGCAATTATCTCTCCGCCATGCAGTCCTGCACCGGGGCCCATATCGACAATATGATCAGCAGACAATATCATCTCCCTGTCATGCTCCACGACAATCACTGAATTACCTGAATCGCGGAGCTGCTTAAGCGCCGTTATTAAGCGTCTGTTATCTCTCTGGTGAAGACCTATGCTTGGTTCATCAAGAATGTACAGAACATTTACCAGTCGTGAACCGATCTGAGTGGCAAGACGAATCCTCTGGCTTTCTCCGCCTGAAAGAGTTCTGGCACCCCTGTTAAGTGAAAGATATTCAAGGCCTACATCAAGAAGGAATCCAAGTCTTGCCCTTATTTCCTTAAGAATTTCAGTGGCAATTTTCTGCTGCTTGTCACTCATCTTTTCTTCAACATCAGACAGGAAAGAAGTAAGTTCACGGATATCCATTGATGAGAGCTCCCCGATATTCTTACCGGCTATTCTGAACCAGAGAGCTTCCTTTTTCAATCTTGTTCCATTGCAATCCGGACAAGTATTATACTGAACATACTGATCTTTAATTTTTGTACCGTTCTTTTTACCGTTAATTACTTCAATATTCCCGACAAAATTCACAATCCCTTCAAATGTAAGGAAGTAATTTGATGACATTCCAAGGGGTGTATTTGATAATTTAAGAACCTCATCCGATCCATAGAGTACCTTATTCAGAGCCTCTTCCGGGATCTCTTTCATGGGTGTATCGAGTGTAAAACCATTCTTCTCAGCAATTGCTTCGATCTGCCAGAATATCCAGGTATTGCGATATTTTCCAAGAGGTTCGATTCCTCCTTTTCTTATGCTTAGATCTCCATCAGGAATTAATTTTGCATGGTCAATACTCGATATCTCTCCAAGTCCGTTGCAATGAGGACATGCGCCCTGGGGCGAGTTAAATGAAAATGAATGTGGGGCAGGTTCATTGTATGACAGACCTGTGACCGGGCACATAAGATGCCTGCTGAAATACCTTGGCTCATTACTCTCGCTGTCAAGCACTATCATTACTCCATCTCCCTGATCCAGTGACATCAGCACGGAATCGTGAAGCCTCTTATCTGTAACATCGCCCACTTTGAATTTATCGACTACAAGTTCAATGTAATGGGTTTTATAGCGATCCACCTTCATTCCAGGAACCAGCTCCTTTATCTCGTTGTTGATTCTGACGCTTAGGAACCCTTTTCTGCGTAACTGATCAAACAGTTCTTTGTAATGCCCCTTTCTTCCTTTTACAATTGGCGCCAGAAAGTAGACTTTACGCTCCGGGAACTTCGTTTTCACCAGTTCAAGTATCTGTTCATCGGTATATCTCACCATTTTCTCGCCAGAAGCATAAGAATAGGCATCAGACGCTCTGGCGTATAATAGTCTTAAAAAATCATAAATTTCAGTTATTGTTCCTACAGTTGAACGCGGATTTTTATTTGTAGTCTTCTGTTCAATCGAAATTACCGGGCTCAACCCGGTAAT
>Ga0182017_10003655_pt1 | contig 11458 bp, 10 predicted proteins | sample 712E3DmetaG_FD_120492 | JGI IMG/M metagenome (GOLD analysis project Ga0182017, IMG submission 120492) | Permafrost microbial communities from Stordalen Mire, Sweden - 712E3D metaG | ecosystem: Environmental > Terrestrial > Soil > Wetlands > Permafrost | place: Sweden: Stordalen | collected... | reverse complement strand
CTACCTTAAGTCCATTGAATACTTAGATGACAGTCTTATTTTCGGGATAAAACCTGATCTTTCAAGGATTAATAAAATCTTAAAACTTTTAGGCGATCCCCATAAGAAGACCGGTTTTATACATATAGTGGGCTCAAATGGTAAAACTTCCACAACAATACTTACTGCAAATATCCTCCAGGGCCAGGGTTTAAGAGCGGGATACCATATTTCCCCGCATATCAATGAATACACGGAAAGGCTTTGGTATTGCGGAGCACCGATAACAAAGGAAAGGTTTGCCGGGCTTTTTAACGATATTTACCCATATATAGGCAAAGTCAATGAGATGGACCTTGGCGGACCGCTCACTCAGTTTGAGATAATAGCGGCGATGGCATTTAAACTTGCCTGTGACGAGTGCCTTGATGTAATGGTGCTTGAAGCAGGGATGGGCGGAAGATGGGATGCGACGAATGCTGCAGATTCAGTTGTTGCAGGGCTTACAGGCGTAAGTCTTGAGCATACTGCCATACTTGGCGACACCATAAAAGAGATCGCGATTGAAAAAGCGCAGGTAATTAAAAATAACTCAATGGCTGCAACCACGAGCAGTGATCCTGATGTCCTTGACGTGCTGCAAAACAGGGTAAACTTAACTGATTCCAGGCTTTTTATATATGGAAAAGATTTTAGCGTTAAAAGAAGAAAAAAAGAGTTCCTCATCGGATGGCATGTGGATATCATGGGATTAAACGGCACATACAAAGATTTGCTGATTAATCTTATTGGCAATTACCAGCCTGTCAATCTTAGCCTGGCTGTTGTGCTTTCAGAGCTATATCTTGCCGGCTCAGATAGAAAAATCGATGAACAGAAGCTAAAAGACAGCCTGACCAAGGTTAAAGTTGCAGGAAGGTTTGAAGTATTGAGAAAAAACCCGGCAGTGATAGCTGACGCTTCACATAATCCGGAAGGAATAAATAATTTTGTAAAAAACATAAAAGAAAATTTTAATGAAAACAAAAAGATAATCATCTTTTCTGTCCTTAAGGATAAAGACTATAAAAAAATGCTTCCGGGTATAATCGAGGCAAGCGATATCCTGATACTCACTTCGAGCAATACTCCAAGGAGTCTGCCTATTGAAATTCTTAAAAAAGAATTGTATAAAGTACTGTGTGCAAAAAAAGCGGACGGAAAACAAATGCCGGCTGAGATATTTGAAATGGACAACATTTCTAATTCTCTAAATTTTGCATTAAAAATTTCAGACAGTAATGATATTATATGCATTACTGGTTCTATAACTAATCTTGAACATGTTCTTTAGGAGGATTAATGGATTTTCTAAAATATTTTGATAATATAATAAGTTTTTTTAAACTGCCGATCTGGAAAAACCTTATATATGGCATTGTTTTTATTCTTGCAATCATCTGGCTTTCATTTGTCTATTGGACATACAGGGACGCAAAGCTCAGGAATGCAAATCCCATATTCTGGACATTTTTGGTTTTGGTGCTGCCTTTTTTAGGCCTGCTTATTTACCTTATTTTAAGGCCGCCTGAATTTATTGAAGATATTGTTGAAAGGGACCTGGAAATAAAAAGAATGGAAATGCTTCTTGCAACAAATTTCCACAGGTGCCCTACATGCGGAAAAGAAATAAAGGATGATTTTGTAATTTGCCCTAATTGCAGGAAAAAATTGAAAAAGACTTGCATGCAATGTGAAAAACCTTTGAGCCTTGAATGGAAAGTATGCCCGTATTGCAAAAGCGAGCAGTAATAAGGGATAAAACAAATATATACTTTCCGATTTTAAGGATATGATTTTTGTGCGCAATATATTTAAAACTTAAAATTATATTTAATGTCATTTACGGGTCTGGTTTACCGGAAAGTGCAGAAATGAATATCAGCCTGTTCTTTAAAAATAATTATAAAGGTGGTTAATGAGAAGAAGCGGTGTAGTAACTTTTTTTGTTGTACTTGCGGGAGGTATTATTGGCGCAATTGTAGGGCATGTTCTAAATGACACGATACCTATTCTGGATAAAGGCTTAAAAGTAGGAACGGACCAGCTAAGTCTTAACCTTTATCTTATAGATGCTAGTTTCAGTATCCATGTTAATATAACTGTCTGTGCAATTATCGGATTATTAATAGCTTTTTTAATTGCTGATCTTGGAAGAAGAAGAAAAAAATAAAAGATTGAGCGGCTGCAGGAATATAAACTGTCAGGATAATATTTCCAGGAAAATAATCCTTGCATCCGGTTCACCCCGAAGAAAAAAGATACTTGAAAATTTAAAAATTGTTTTCGATGTAATAAAACCTTCAGGTACGGTTGAAAAGTTCTTTAAAAATCCTCGCAAGACAGTAGTTTATAACAGCAGCATTAAGGCACAATTTGTTTATAATCATGTTATAATGAATAATTCAGGTTATGGAAATTGCATCAATTGCATCGTTGCAGGTTTTGATACGATTGTTTATTTTGACGGCAGGCATTTGGGAAAACCTGCTGATATTGGTCAGGCATTTGGTTTCCTTGAGACCCTGTCAGGAAATATTCACAGAGTTATAACCGGTGTTTCAGTAATAGAATGCAGGACAGGCCGTATTATATCGGGCAGCGAAACGACTCTTGTAAAATTCAGGAGCTTAAGTTCCGGGCAGATCGATAATTATTTATCTGTAGAAGATGTATCTGACAAAGCAGGAGCATATGACATATCCGGTTACGGGGCAGTGTTGGTTGAAAAAATCAATGGCTGTTTTTACAATGTGGCAGGTTTACCTGTTTTCAGGTTTTTTGAATTGCTTGAAAGGTTTGATTATAAAATTTTAAGTTATATATAAGGAGCGATTGGATGTTTGAGTTTTTTATGAATGTAATCGGCAGGGACATGGGCATAGATTTGGGAACTGCAAATACTCTGGTGTTTGTAAAAAACAAAGGGATTGTTTTAAATGAACCGTCAATTGTAGCAATTGACAAGGAAAATAAAAGGATTCTTGCTGTCGGTTTCGAGGCTAAAAGAATGCTGGGCAGAACCCCGGGAAACATTGTTGCAATAAGGCCCTTAAAAGACGGAGTTATTGCTGATTTTGATACGACTGAAAGAATGTTAAGATATTTTATCAAGAAAGTACACCATAATATGATGATTGCAAGGCCCAGGATAATCATATGTGTTCCATCCGGGATTACAGCTGTTGAAAAAAAGGCTGTGATAGAGGCAACCGAACAGGCAGGTGCAAGGTCAGCTTATATAATTGAAGAACCGCTTGCCGCTGCTATCGGTGCCGGCTTGCCTGTAGATGAACCCACCGGAAGCATGATTGTCGATATAGGCGGCGGCACTTCCGAAGTTGCTGTCATTTCGCTTGGCGGAATAGTTGCATACCAGTCTTTAAGGATCGGCGGAGATGAGATCGATGAAGCAATTATCTATTATTTAAAAAAGGAGAATAACCTTCTTATTGGCGAAATAACGGCAGAAAGAATAAAAGTGGAAATAGGTTCGGCATTCCCGCTTGAAAATGAAGAAAAAATGGAAGTAATGGGCAGGGATCTTGTCACCGGTCTGCCAAAGACAATAATAATCACGAGCCAGCAGATCAGGGCGGCCATTGAAAAGACTATAGGCGATATTATTAATTCAATTGTTGAAGTCCTTGACGAAACGCCTCCTGAACTTGCCTCTGATATCATGAAAAGGGGAATAGTACTTAGCGGAGGAGGCGGCCTTCTTAAGGGTTTAGCTGAAAGAGTAAGCCGTGAAACACACTGCCCTGTTTACCTGGCGCCCGACCCGCTTGCATCTGTCGCTATAGGGGCCGGCAAATGTGCGGAAGATTTCAGTGCATTGAAAAGATATTTGAAATACTCTAAGCAATAATATTTTTTATTTACTCTTTTAGTTTTTGTACCATGGGTTTTATTTTTATTAATATTTATGGCTTTCGAAAGAAAAAATGTAAGAAGCATAATAATCTTAGCTGTAATAATCGTATTATGCATAATTATCATAACTGTAAGTTTCAGGGATTCTGATGTTTTTAAGAAAACAAGATCTGCAACACTGGATATTTTTGAGCCTGTTCAGGAAAAGACTTTTGTATTTTTTCAAAAAATCACCGGATTTTTCTTCAACATTAATGATTATCTCAAGCTTAATGACAGGGTAAAAAACCTTGAAAAAGAAAATTCCCTGCTTACAAGCGACTATAGCGAAAATATTAACTTAAAGACAGAAAATAACTATCTTCGCGAGCTTCTCGGGATGAAGCTGAGAAGCGAACATAAAACCGAGACAGCCCAGGTAATCGGTTACTACGAAAGCAAATGGCAATCCCAGATAATCATAAATGTCGGCACAAGTGATGGAGTACTGGAAGGTATGGCGGTTGTAAACGAGAAAGGGCTTGTCGGAATCGTTATACTTGCTTCAAATAACACCAGTGAAGTCCGTCTTTTAAATGACTCTCAAAGCAGCATAGGCGCAAGGATCCTGTCTTCAAGAAAACTGGGGCTGATTGAAGGAAGCCTGGATAAAAAAATATATTTGAATTATATAGATCAAAATGAAGATATTTTTAAAGGTGATGTCCTTATCACTTCAGAATTTGGGGAAAATATACCTGCTGAAATCCTTATTGGCAGGGTCAAAAAAATAAGCAATTCCGGAAATACGCCCTATAAAATTATAGAGATAGAACCTTTTGCAGATTATAAAAGGCTGGAGTATGTCCTGGTAATAAAAGAGTAAATCATGAAGTTTTTATTAAAAGTACTGCATATTATCTTATTGCTTATATGTATAATCCTGCAGCTTACTTTTGTAGGATACCTTAATGTCTACTACATAAGCCTGGATCTTATAATGGTAGCGGTATTAGGCATCACAGTATATGACGGCGATACCTATGGTATTATCATGGGCTTTTTTGCAGGGCTCATCCTGGACCTGACAATAGGAAGGGTAATCGGAATCAGTGCACTTCTTTATGCCTTAAGTGCCTTTGCTGCAGGATTTATACTTAGAGTGGGATTTAAAAAAAAATTGCTGGTAAACATACTTTTAATATTTACTGTAACAGAAATAAATCTTTTATTTTTTACCGGGATATATTATCTTTTCAATTTTAAAACAAGTTTTAATACGCTTGGACTGGAGCTTTTAACAAACCCTGTTTTTAATATCCTGGCAATGTTTGTAATATTTCCTATTTTGCGTGCCGGGAGGGAACGTAAGGAAGAGATTGGATTCATTTACAAAGATAAGGCTTAGGCTGGTAACATATTTCCTGCTTCTTTTGATGGGAGGCCTGATTGTCAGGCTTTATTTCCTGCAGGTCATGACCGGTGAGGTATACGCCAGCCAGGCCCAGCAAAGCTTATTGCGTTCAAAGAGTATACCTGCGCCAAGGGGGAATATTTACGACCGGAATGGCAAACTGTTGGTAAAAAGCATACCTGCTCCCGCTATCGCAATCGATCCCAGCATTGTTTCAGGAAATGAGGATGTAATAAACGCACTTTGTGAAAAACTTAACCTGGATAAAGGTGAGCTGCAGAAAAAAATAGATAAAAGCAATATCTCATATCTTGAAAGAATAATATTAAAGCAGAATATTGATTACGGGACCATGATCTACTTTAAGGAGAATAGTGACAAGTTCCCCGGGGTGGAGATAGTCGATGTTTTTTTGAGGGAGTACGAATACGGCAGCCTGGCTGCGCATATCCTTGGCTATACGGGTGAGATTGATGAAGACAGACTGAAAATGAGCAAATACAGTATGGGATATGAAGGCGGAGACCAAATCGGGCTTACCGGTATCGAAGACACATACGAGAATGTCCTGAAAGGTTCAAAGGGTAAAATCACATATGAAGTAGATCCGCAGGGCAAGCCTAAAGATATTGTAGAAAAGACACAGTACATACCTGGGAATGACCTATACCTGACCATAGATATTGACCTGCAAAAAGCGGTTGAAGAAATATTTGCAAATTCCATAGAACAGTTACGCAAACAGAAGGTAACAGGCACAGAGGATAACTATAAGGTTCCGGGCGGGGCAGTAGTCGTCCTTGATCCTGCAAATAACGAAGTCCTGTCAATGGTAAGTTATCCGTCATATGATCCTTCTGTCTTCACCGGAGGGATTTCTGCAGTCAATTGGGCTTATTTAAACGATCCTAAAAATGATTTTCCTTTGAACAACAGAGCAATAATGGGATATCCTCCCGGTTCAGTATTTAAACTCATAACCGCATATGCGGCACTGAGTGAGGGCATCGTAAACAGCAGCCGGTATATAACCTGCAACGGTGTATGGACAGGACTTGGGGGGGATTTTCCGAAGTGGTGCTGGGCAAAAGGGGGCCACGGTGCCTTGAATATTTTTGGCGCCATACAGAATTCCTGTGACATTTTCTTTTATGAATTGGGATATGAATTATTCTTAAAAAACAAGAATGCCGATGAACTGCTGCAGAAATATGCAAAGATTTTCGGTTTTGGCAAAAAGACAGGGATTGATTTGCCGAATGAAGACCCGGGTGTTGTGCCTGACAAAGCATGGAAAAAAGAATATTTTAAGGACCAGAAACAAAATACCGTTTGGTTTCCGGGAGATTCAGTCAATATGGCAATCGGCCAGGGGGACGTACTGGTATCTCCGCTTCAGATGGCCGAAGCATATTCAATACTCATTAACAGAGGCCTGGATTTTATTCCTCATGTCGGGATGGAGGTAAAGGATGCAAACGGTAATGCTTTTGCTGAGCTTGGAGGAAAAGAAGCTGTAAACCTGGAATTAAACAAGGAATATATGGAAATTTTTGAAAAAGGCATGGGCCTGGTTGTGTCGTCCGGTACTGCTGCCGGAAAATTTATCGGTTTTCCTTTAAAGCAGATTCCTGTCGCCGGCAAAACCGGGACCGCAGAAGTTGCAGGGAAGCAGAGTTATGCGTGGTTTGTTACGTATGCACCGATTGAAAAACCAAAGTACCTGATTGTAGTCATGATGGAACAGGCAGGAGGCGGCTCGGTGGCAGCGGCTCCTATTGCTGAGAAGATATATGAGTATCTCTTTAATGTAACAAAAAAAACTTAAAGGGGAATTAAAATAATAAATAAATATTAAAGCAGTGCAAAAAGATAATTTAAAATATTGTGATAAAAAATAAAAGCAAAAAGATAATTTAAATCAGTGCGCAAAAAATAAAAAGATAATTTAAACCAATTAAAAATTAAAAATGCAGGATACAAACAGAGATAAATATTTTATAAAAAATGACCAGGTAATACTGTCTGAGAAAAAAAAGAGAAGCATTAATTTTGATTTTATTCTCCCGGCAGCAGTATTTTTATTGTCAGGCTTCGGGCTTCTTATTATATACAGTGCTACAAAATTCAGCATGCCTAACAATGTCACAGACCCCGCTTTTTATTTGAAAAAGCAGGGCTTCTGGCTGATAGGTGCGGTTGTTGTCTTTGCTTTACTGCAGTTTATAAATTACAGGGTCTTGTCGGGGGCATGGTGGATACTCCTAATAATCGCGGCCGCAATGCTGGTAGCAGTGCTTTTTTTTGGATATGAGGTAAATGGTTCCAAAAGCTGGATAAATCTGAAGATTTCTTCGGTGCAGCCATCGGAATTTGCCAAGATATTAATGGTAGTGGTAATAGCATCGCTGCTTTCAAAATGGCCCAGGGAAAAAGTAAATAATGTCGGTTTTAAAAAAGTGGCATTCTCTCTTCTTGCGGCAATGCTTATCATAATGCTTGTATTGATTGAGCCCGATTACGGAACTGCATTTATTTTTTTCCTGACATATATGGGAATGCTATTTATATCAGGCGCTAACTTTCTTTATTTTTTTGTAATCATATCTGCTACGGTGGGCAGTTTTTTTGCGGCAATAAAAACCGGGATTATAAAACAATACCAGCTGGACAGGATCCTTGTCTTCATGAAGCCTGATGTCCAGACACAATCAATAGGGTATAACTTGTTTCAATCAAAATTGGCAATTGGCTCAGGCGGTTTATGGGGGAAAGGACTGTTTTTGGGTAAACAGACAAATTTAAGCTATGTCCCTGAGCACCATACTGATTTTATTTTTTCAGTGATCGGTGAAGAAATGGGGTTTTTGGGGGCAATTGCAGTAATACTCATTTTCGCACTAATAGTATGGCGCTGTTTTTATATTGCAGCAAATTCAAAGAACAGTTTCGGCACTTTGATTGCCTCAGGTATAGGATTTATCATATTATCCCAGACAGTGATAAATATCGGTATGACCATTGGCATCATGCCTGTTATAGGTATACCGCTTCCATTTTTAAGCTATGGGGGCTCAAACCTGCTTGCAATCTTTATCGGTATCGCGCTTGTTGAGAATGTACATTTCAGGAGGGAACTGAGGCCGCAGCATGAGCTGGCTTACAGGGATTTTGACTGATTGGTAAAAACTTTAATTTTAATAAACATGCCAAATTTTTTAGAATTTAAAATGCTTGAAAAGCTGCTGAAAGGCGTTGAAAAACCGGGCAGGTATGTCAACCATGAGGCAGGCACAAAAAGCAAAAGCCTTAAATATATTGATGCGCACCCCGGCACAATTCTTGCAGCGCTGTTTTTCCCTGATATCTATGAAGTCGGGATGTCTAATGCCGGAATCGAGATCCTGTATGATATTATAAATAAATCCCCGCATTACAGTGCAGAAAGGGTTTTTTCTCCATGGGTAGACTTTGAAGAAAGCCTTCGTAAAAACAAAATTTTGCTTTTTTCACTTGAAAACAGGATATTTTTAAATAATTTTGATTTGATAGGCTTTAATGCGGCGCACGAAATGCTTTACACAAATATTTTGAATGCGCTTGATCTTTCCGGGATTGACCATATATCAGAAAAAAGAAACAGTATTTTTCCGCTTGTCTGTGCAGGCGGGACATCAGTTTTTAATCCCTGGCCGCTTTCAAAATTCATGGACTTTATGGTGATAGGTGATGGTGAAGAAGTAATAAGCCGGATCATGGAAACAATAAAGGATTTTAAGGAAAAAAATACTGGCCAAAAAAAAGAACTTCTAAAAAAATTATCAGCGCTCGATGGGGTTTTTGTCCCGCAGTTCTATAAGATCATCTACAATTCCAATTCTGAAATCCAGAGTATAAAGTCATCAGGCGAAGGGAAAACTGTCGTCAAAAAAGCTGTTTTAAAAGACCTTGATAGTTTTAAAATCGTGTGCGATCCGGTAATACCCAATATCCGGGTGGTCCATGACAGGTTTGCTGTTGAGATCATGCGCGGTTGCAGCAGGGGATGCAATTTCTGCCAGGCAGGTTTTATCTACCGGCCTGTCCGCCAGAGAAAACTTAAGGAACTGATAGGCTGCAGCCTTGAAGGGCTAAAAAACACCGGTTATGATGAGATTTCCTTCACTTCTCTTTCATCCTCTGATTATAATGGTATTTTTGACCTGATTTATGGCGTGACTACTTCTAAATACTTAAAAAGGTTATCTGTCTCAATGCCGTCAATGCGGCTCGACAGTTTTAATGTGCAGCTTGCAGAGCTTATCCAGAGCGGCAGAAAAACAGGCCTTACTTTTGCGCCTGAAGCTGGAAGCCAGAAAATGAGGGATATTATAAAAAAAGATATTACTGAAGAAGAGCTCATGAACAGTATAAAAATTGCTTTTACTAAGGGCTGGGATAAGATCAAACTTTATTTTATGATAGGGCTTCCGTATGAAACAGACGAAGATATAAGCAGCATTGTCAATCTTATTTATAAAGTGATAGATCTTGCAAGAGCAACTCTTCCCAAGCGCAGCTTTGGAAGAGTTGTATTAAGTGTCAGTATCAATGCATTCTGCCCAAAACCATTTACACCACTGCAGTGGTGCCCGCAGGAGGATATTTCAACCTTAATGAAAAAGTTCTATTTCATTGAATCAAATATTCCAAAAAGGCGGGTAAAATTGCACTGGAACAGTCCGGAAAAAAGTAAGATAGAGTGCGCAATGTCGCGCGGTGACTTGCGAACTGCCGATGTGGTGGAGCAGGCCTGGAAAAATGGTGCAAAATTCGACAACTGGACAGATTTTTTTAATTTTAAGACCTGGCAAAAAAGCTTCACACAGCTTGGAGTGGATATGGATCTTTATACAACCAGGCAGTATCCTGAAGATGAGATCCTTCCATGGGACATTGTCGATATCGGGATAAAAAAGGAATGGTTTTTAAAAGAATACCGGAAATCAAAAAAATGAGTGTTAATACAGTAAGATTTAAATTTTTTAAAAAAGATGAATTTAAATATCTTTCGCATCTGGATGTCCTTGCCCTGATGGAAAGAGCTCTGATGCGAACAGGCATCCAGCTTGCGTGCAGCAGCGGTTTTCACCCGAAGCTTAAATTAAGTTTCAGCAATCCTATTCCGCTCGGTGTGCAAAGTCTTGCAGAATATTGTGATATTGAACTTTTAGAGGAAATATCCCCGGAGGATTTTACCGTGCTGATCAACTCCAAGCTGCCTGACAATTTAAAAGTGATCCAGGCATTAAGTTTTGAAAAAACCCCTGAAAATAAAATACCGTCGCTGATGTCAGCAATCGATATTGTCCTTTATGAGTATAAACTGCTTTTTAAAAAACTATTACCGGAAGTGCTCCTTAATGGAAAACCTTCTGAAAAAAAAAGCTCTGAAGGAAAAAAAACAACCGGAGAATCCCTTTCTTTTGATAAATTTAAAAGTCCTTTTTTAAAAGATTTTAAAGAACTATTCGGCCCGGCAGGGAAAAATGAAGAATGTGAAACAGATTTATTAAATGTAAAGAATTCAATCTATAATTACGAGGCGGCAGCATCCGGGTTAGAAGAAAATATTTTTTTTCTTAAAATCAGTGGTTATGCTAAAATTTTGAAACAAAGCAATAACAGTATTTTTAAATTTAATGTTTTTAACAAGTATTTTGAAAAATTTTTAAAAGCAGCTGATATTGAAATAAGGCAAGTGCAGAAAACAGGAACATATATACTCAAAGATAACATTTTGACAGACCCTATACAGGTAATATCCACCAAGGGTAGTGAAGTTTAGAAACTGGCTGGCTGCATCTTAACATTTAATAATTTTAATATATTACTATTCTTGAGGGTATTATATTATAATTTTCTTAATCGTTATTTTTCTTAAGATTTAAATTATATTTTATAAAGTTTTCATATATAGTGAGGTAAAAATTGGGCACTGAAATGCTTGTCAGTTCCGACAAGAACGAGACAAGAGTAGCTATCCTTGAGTCCAAACAGGTAACACAACTCTATTTTGACAGGAAAAAAAGCCAATCGATTGTTGGAAATATTTATCTTGGAAAGATTGAAAATGTTCTGTCCAGCCTGGATGCTGCTTTTGTTGATATTGTTGAGGAAAAAAATGCTTTT
>Ga0182017_10003653_pt1 | contig 11464 bp, 8 predicted proteins | sample 712E3DmetaG_FD_120492 | JGI IMG/M metagenome (GOLD analysis project Ga0182017, IMG submission 120492) | Permafrost microbial communities from Stordalen Mire, Sweden - 712E3D metaG | ecosystem: Environmental > Terrestrial > Soil > Wetlands > Permafrost | place: Sweden: Stordalen | collected... | reverse complement strand
TAAAGGTCTTACTGTAAGTAAATATTCCATTAATAACAAATATGATATTTATAAACCATTACGTGATTCTTTAAATGTAGAGATCACGGACAATGCTGAAATAATTGGCGACAAAATATTATTCAAACCTTTGCTTTTTGAAACAATAGAAAGGAACAAATACACTTTAGAAGATAGAAAATATCCTGTTGATTATAATTATCCTATTACTGAATACTATGTTTTTGATTATACTATTCCGGAAGGTTATCAGGTTGAATCAATGCCAAAACCTATCTTGTTAAAATTGCCAGATAATTCTATTTCAGTTACATACTCATTACAAAAGGTGGATAACAAAATTAAAGTTATCTATAGAAGAAGTATTAATAAAATTCTTTTCTTACCAGACGAGTATAAGAATTTGAAAGAAATGTACGACCAAATTGTTAAAGAGCATTCAGAACAAATTATTCTAAAAAAAGTAATTTAATTGCGAAATTTGAATGCAACACCCATCTTTTCTATGATAAGAAGCACAAGAATAAATATATAATGGTTTCTCTCCCATAATTGCAGGAACTATTAAAAACTAAAAATATCTAAGGATGAAAAGTATATTAATCATAGTTAATAGTTTGATTTTACTTAGCTTTAAACTGAATGCTCAATATTACTCTGCTGCTTTAATAAGTGACAGTTTAAAAGAAAATGCGCATTGTATAATTCGTGAGTTAAATGAGGAAATTGAATTAAAAGCTGTGAATAAGGGAGTCGATAGAATAAATGAAGTATTTACAATTCTTGATAAGGATGGTGTATATTTGGCTTACTTGTCTTTACCTTATGATAAAAATTCTGACATAAACATTAAACAAATAGTTTTATATGATTCAAGAGGAAAAAAGATCAGAACCGTTAAGCAGTCTGAAATAATTGATGTTCCGTCTCATGACGGTTATTCATTATATTCAGATGACAGGCGTAAGTATTTTATACCTGAATATGCCGAATATCCATATACAGTTGAATATAGTTATGAAACAAACGGTTCAAATCTCATTAGCTATGGTTCATTCATGCCTATAGGAAATTATAATGTCTCAGTTGAACACGCCAGGTTTGCAATCACATATCCGAATAATATCAGTATAAAAGAGAAAGAATTAAATATATCTATACAACCTGTAGGTGTGCGAACTAAAAATATGGCTTCTGATATTTGGGAATTTAGGAATTTAATGGCTGTAGACTATGAACCTTTTGACATTAGCTTATCTGAGCGCACTCCAAAAGTATACCTGATGCCGGCAGAATTAATTTATGATAATTATACCGGACTATCTGACACATGGGGGGACTATGGGAAATGGATATTTAATTTATATGCCGGCAGGGATGAATTGGCTGAAGCTGAAAAAATAAACATCTTAAAAATGGTTTATGGTATCTCAGATACTCTTCAAAAAATAAAAACCTTGTATAAATATATGCAGGATCATACGCGTTATGTTGCTATTATGTTAGGAATTGGAGGTTTGCAGCCATTTTCTGCTAAAACCGTTTATGAAACAGGTTATGGTGATTGCAAGGCATTAAGTAATTACATGTATTCAATGCTAAATTTTATCGGGATCGAATCCTATATAGCTCTTGTTTCACATGGCAGATATATAAAACCTTTTTTCAAAGATTTTCCTAATTTCCAGCAATTCGATCACGTAATCCTATGCGTTCCCAATAATAAAGATACCATCTGGCTTGAATGTACTGATCAGAAAATACCATTTGGATTTCTTGGCGATTTTACCGATGACAGGGAAGTGCTTTTAATTACAAAAGATGGTGGAAGGTTTGCTCATACTAAAAAATACAACATAAATGATAATCTGCGTTCCTGCAATTGTCAGTTTATAATTGACTCAACAGGAACTGCCAATTGCTCTATAAATACCAGGTATATGGGATTGCAATATGATGAAATTAATGAATTACTCTATTCAAATTATGACGATCAAAAGAAATGGTTATATAAAACATCTTCTCTTCCATCCATGCAAATAAATAATTTTAACATTATAGAAAACAAAAATGAAATACCGTCAGCGATAGTCAATGTTTCTTCAGTATCAAGAAACTATTGCTCATTTACAGGAAAATATATGATTATGCCGTTAAACCTTATTAATGAACAAAGACCAATTCAAAAGATGCTCAAAGACAGGCACTCTGACATCATCATAAATAGATCTTCAATTGATTACGATACTTTAGTATACACTATTCCGGCAAATTATAAAATAGAATCTGTACTCAACGGAAAAATTATTAATTCTGCTTTTGGAGACTATTCTTGTTCTGTTAAAGTGATCGAAAATAAATTAATTTTTACAAGGATATATACTATCAAACAGGGTCGTTTTAAACCAACAGAATATAAAAACTTTTATGATTTTGTTCTTTCAGTATCTAAAGCCGATAATATGAAGGTAATGCTTACAAGAAAATCAGGTTGATAATTTCTATTTTAATTTTGTGTATGTGTAGTATACTTAAAATGATATTCATATGAAAAAAAATATTCTTTTTAAACATTTTGGCTTACTGGTTATTCTTTCTCTTGTTTTTTTAGGTTGCGGTACCAGGCATGAAAGTGCTGAAATGGAAAAAGCCGTCGTAAATGAAAGAATGGCTGATTCTGCTGGTATAAATGATGCTGGGATGCAAGACAAATCAGATTCAAAAGAACCGGCATTGGCGAAAGATATTAAAGTAAGTACGAAAACCCCTTCAGATAAAAAGCTTATCAGAAATGCTGAATTGAAATTTAAAGTGAAAAGTGTTATAGATGCAACCGAAAAGATTGAGGATATGGCTGCCAAATATGACGGATATGTAGTTTATTCGAATTTGCAGAACAGGCAGGATGAATACAATAGAATTCAGTATCGCAGAGATTCTATAATAATTTGTCAGCAAATAACGGTTATCAACAATATTCAGCTCAGAATTCCAAATGTTAAACTGGATAGCTTTATCAGGAATCTCAATCCTTTGGTTGTTTTTCTAGATAGCAGGGTCATAAAATTGAATGATGTTACTTTTCAATACTTCCGGAATTTGAAAAAATCAGAACGATTAAAAAATTATTCAAAGAGACAGGTAAACCACATTGACAACCAGGAGAGTAAACTTCATGAAACTACTTCAGCTGAAGAAAATCTTTTAAACAGCCAGATGCAATCTGATGAGACACAAATCAATAACATGGAACTGGATGATCAACTTAAATATTGTAACATATCGGTGGAAATTTACCAGAAACCTGTTGTTGTCAGAGAAGTGGCATATGATTTCAATTATGTTTCAGCATCAAAGCCAAATGTATTCAAAAGGATAGCAGATTCTGTTATTTATGGCTGGTGGATATTGGAGGAAATTATTGTATTTCTAATCAGGTTGTGGGGAGTATTTGTATTAATAGCTTGCTTATTTTTTATAATCAGGTTTATTATTAAGAAGACAACGAATTAGAAGACTGAAGACAGACTTGCCCGCCATAGTCTTGCCTGAGGCGGGAGACAGAAAGCTATGAACCAGCGTCATTGCGAGCGGAGCCCTGCCTGCACTGCCGTTTATGCTTGCGCTGAAGCTTCAGCGTAGGCGCACGGCAGGCAGGGAACCAATCTTTATAATCAGATACCAGATGAGTGTGGGTAAGGAGTTTGGGTGTGTTTAAACGCAAAGTCGCATAGACGCTAAGCAAAACTTGAAACTTCGAGTTTATATTATCGATATTCAATATGCAATTGTTACTGAAATAAGCTAACTTTAATAGGAAATATTAATTGTAGTGTTATGATAGTTACATGTGTTTACGTTGAAGTCAAACCTGAATATATCCAGGATTTTATTATTGAATGTAATAAAAACCATTTAGGCGCCACAAGTGAAGAAGGTAACTTACGGTTTGACATACTTCAGGATTATGAAAATCCATGTAAATATTTACTTTATGAAGCTTACGAAAGTGAAGAATTTTCTGCCGTTCACAAACAAACGCCTCATTATATAGCTTGGAAAAGCAAAGTGGAAAAAATGATGGCGAAACCCCGTAATGGTATCAAGTACCGTATTATTTGTCCAATAGAATCAGATAAATGGTAACAACATTTTCATTCAGCAAAGTCCCTGAAATACAATTTGGAATTGGTAAAATCGAATTGTTGTCCAAAAAAGCAAAGCAATTTGGCAAAAAGGCCTTACTTGTTACCGGAAAATCTTCTTTTGTTCAATCTTCAAAGGGTAAATGGTTGCTTAAGAAACTTGAGTCGGAAAATATCAGATTTGAACTCATAAATATTACGTCTGAGCCGTCTGCGGACCTGATTGACGAAATATGTAACAAATACCGGCAAAATTCTTTTGATGTAATAATATCTATTGGGGGAGGAAGCGTAATGGATGCGGGCAAGGCCATCTCGGCAATGTTACCGGAAGCAGGTTCAGTAAAGCTGTTTCTTGAAGGAAATCCATTAGGCAGACCGCATCCTGGCGTCAAAATACCTTTTATCGCCATTCCTACGACAGCCGGAACCGGCAGTGAAACTACAAAGAATGCTGTGTTAAGTGAAGTCAGTGAGAAAGGATTTAAACGTTCTCTTCGTAATGAAAATTTCATTCCCGATATTGCAATTGTTGATCCTGAATTATGTGTTACTTGTCCTCCATACGTTACAGCTGCAAGTGGTTTGGACGCTTTTACCCAGCTTTTTGAGTCATATATTTCCATTCATGCTTCAACTATGACTGATGCTTTGGCTTATGAAGGAATGCACTGGATAGTAAATTCGCTCAACAAAGCTTATAAAAACGGCAACGACATTTCTGCCAGGAGTAATATGTCATACGCCGCGATGCTGTCGGGCATTACTTTGACAAATGCAGGCCTTGGAACTGTTCATGGTTTTGCATCTGCAATAGGAAGTTTTTTCGAAATTCCTCATGGAATTATATGTGGTTCTTTGCTGGGTGAAGTAAACAAAAGAAATATTGAAAAACTTCAAAATAATAAAATGGGTAATGGAATATTGACGAAATATTCCAAAATTGGAGAACTGTTTTGCAATGAGAAAAATAAGCCGGAATTATATTATCAAAGTGCGCTTGCAGAAGCGCTTATTAAATGGATAGAAGAATTAAAGATTCCAAAACTGGGTAAATATGGATTAACAAAGGATGATCTGGAAAAGATTATTTCCAAAACCGATAATAAGAACAATCCCGTTGATCTAAATAAAGACGATTTAGCCGGCATATTAAAGAAAAGAATTTAGCAAAATCAAATTTTTGGTATAATCTTTGTCAAATCATAATCAATAACCATAAAAATTAAATATTATGCAAACATTTATTCATAATTTAAAAAACAAACCTGCTTTTTCATATCTTTTTATAGTGATAATATTATTTATGTCGGGTTGCAGGGGTAGTGACGGGCGTCCGGGAAGAGACGGGAATAATGGCAATGCTAATGTTATGTCGACAATATATGATGTGCATACTCAGGATTGGGTATGGTCCCCTGATTACGATGCCTATACCCACATGCTTAATGTCCCTGAAATTACTTCAGACATACTGGATAATGGCGCAGTACTTGTGTACAGATTAGTTGAAACAGATCCTTCCAACAGATATTTTTACATGTTACCAAATACTTCTGTGGATACTACCTCAATTACGTATCTCGATTTTGACACCTATGTGGGTGAAATTCAATTAATTTCAAGATGGTCTGACAATGGAATTAACGATACACAACGGCCTTCCGAAACCTATTCTTTCAAAGTAGTGATAATTGAAGGAACACCATTGGCTATATTGAAAGGCAAGATAAATGTTAACGATTACAGCCAGGTTACAAGGTATTTTGGTATAAAAGATAACATTACTATAGTTAAATAAAATAAGTGCTTCATAGCTTTATGAATTTCATCCTGAAAAGGCGAAGTATTTGAACTTCGCCTTTTCCTGTAACCTGGTATAACTATCGCCGGTCAGACTGATTTTTGCTTTTATTTCGAAGCAGATAATCTAAGTTAACGTGAGTTCGACATAAAATTTATTGTACTACAAATAATTATATTTTTTTCTTAGTGAATCATAGTGTCTTAGTGCCTTCGTGGCAAAAATATTTCAGACAAAATGCCACAATCCCGCCTGAGGCGGGACAAAGAAAACACTAAGTCAATTTTCTTATATAGCTAATATCAATAAATTATGTTTTGGCCTTTATATCGAACTCACGTTAAGTTAAACCACGCCGTTAGCAATAAAGTAAATTTAGCAGAACAATAGTTATTCCTGCCTTATTTCAAAATCAGCTTCTCAGATATAAATGAGCCTTTTCCAGAAACTTTAAAAATATACATTCCAGGTGTCAATCCTGAATTTATAATATTTACGCTGCCAGTTAAAGAATTACCATACACTTGTTCACCAACCAGGTTGTAAATGATAATTTTGTTTCCGATTAAATAATCAGGCACTTTTATTGTAAAAATACCAGAAACAGCAGGATTGGGGTAGATCAATACGTTGTTATTGTATTCGGAACTTAACATCCCAACTTTGGGTTTTACGGTCACAGCATACTGCAATGCAGTCTGGGCTTTACATGTATTTGTGTAGGTTACTACTACTGAGGTGCATGTACCATTTGGATGTATGGTTTGTATATTATTTATTCCCGAAGCACCGCATCCGCTCCAATTCCATAAACCATCACTGCCGGCTTCAGGTGACAGAACAATTGAATCGCCGGTAAAGACACTTACCTTATCCGTGTCTAACACTTCACCATTATTAACCTGCAAATGAGGAATTATAGGAGTTTGTGCACAATCGGTTTTTTTTGTGCTCACAAATGTATTAATACTCCTGGCATCCAAAGTTGTTGTGAATGAACTGTCTGTTAAATTTATGGTTCCTTCATACGCGAGGTTCTTTATTGCCGATGTACTATACTTTATAACACGGTTAGTTGAATCATTCTTCAATTTAAATGTTTGTGTTTTTTGCGAATTATTTAGGTTTATAGCCACTACAACACTTTCGGCGCCTTTGAATGCAACAACAATAATCCCGGGTTGGGGCTGAAAAGGTGCATCAACCCTGTAATATCCGGGACGGACAAATTTTGAAAAATGAGCCATTACATAACCTTTCTTTTTAATCGAACCACCTGCATTAATTAAGTTACACCCAGGTTGTCTCAGATACCACCAAACATAAGCGCTCATGTTATAAAACATGCAATTAAGGATTTCCGTAGCCATGGTAATACAAGTGCCAATATCATCATTATTGTAATAGTGCTCCGTCATCCATACTCTTTTCCCTTTATTAAGAGCATTTGTGTAGCTCCATGGCGTGGCTCCGTATAGATGTTCCCCGACATACGTTATTTTCGCTGCGGCAGCTGTGTCATTTAAAGTTGAATCCGAATACCTTGTATCAAAGTTATAAGCCTCTGGCATCAGGATCGGTTTTCCTATATCGGACGCGTTGTTCTTGCAAAAGTTTTTTAGTTGAACAGCGCTCCATGTGCACGATTCATAAGTTACTGTGATGTTCGGTTCATTCTGAATAGAAATCACATCTACGATTCCTAAATTGTCGCAGAAACTTTTCAGGTAAGCTGCATAAGCGGCATAAGAAGTAGTTTTAAGTTCGCCTCCTACCGTATTGCTGTTGGTTTTCATTGAAACCGGTGGTGTCCAGGGGGAAGCCAATATCAAGGCCCCAAGCGCTTTTGCTTTCTGGGCGTTGGCCTTTTCATCGGTCCATGAAGAATTTGGATCAATGCGAACACGCAATATGCTTAATCCTAACTGGTTGCTGGTGTCGTTTTTGAAAGCGGCATTAGCTTCAGCTTGTGTGATTTGCCCATGCCAGGCTGTACTGGCTCCAAAACCATCAATATATTGCTTTTTTTTTGCCACGTCAATATTACACACCTGGGCTACTGAACTAACTGTAGTTGAAAATACAACAGCAAGAATCGTAAATTTCTTATTCATGATTCCTTAGTTTATATATTAAGTATATTTTTTTCTTTTTGCACCTATTATATAGTAATTCTAATTGAATTTATTTTACGATACTTACTCCTTTTGGTTTAATTTTTTTAATATTTCCTTTTGAATCAAAATTCAAGCTATCTATGCAAAGTTGACGTAAAACATAGCTTTCCTTTTGGGGTTTAATTCGGTGATAAAGGATATAATCCTGCCCCTTCTCTGAAAATACTGTGTGGTGGCCGGGACCATAAGTAATGCTGTCAGCAGAAGTTGATAGAATTGGGCTATTCACGCCTTCAAACCAGGGACCAAAAGGATTTTCTGAAGTTGAATATCTGATTTTATATGTAGGATCAATAGCCTTCCCTTCGGAATACATTAAATAATAAGTTCCATTCCTTTTAAGCATGTATGGAGCTTCAAAGTAATTGGGAGGTGTAATATCTTTTGGCTCACCAACAAATGTAACCATGTCTTTATCCAGCTTAACAGCAAAGCAATGTCCGTTTACCCAGTTTAATCCCGAACCCCAGTACAAATATGCCTGTCCATCGGAATCAATAAAACATTCTGCATCTATCATGTGGAAACCCGGGAAAGCCTTACTGTTAATCAATGGTGAACTATCGGCTTTTGCATTTTTCCAGGGGCCTAATGGATGTTCGCTTGTGCCTGCCCATATTTCGCTACCTACGGAGACATACATGTAAAACTTACCATTTGGCGCTTTAACAACGGAAGGAGCCCAAACCATAGTCTCCCAGGAAGTAGGACTGGTACATGCCTTTTTCGTTGGCCAGTTAATATGTTTCCTTTCAAAATTTTTAAAATCCTTTGTTGTTAAAACAGCAAGTTCTTCGCCGCCCCAGGGATCAATAGTGGCATAAATATAGTACACCCCTTCGTACCTGACAATGGTAGGATCGGCAAAATACCCATCAATAATGGGATTCGTAATAATTGTTTTTTCATCCTGACACATTAAATATGAATTTAGAATGAAACTAAAAAGAAGTAGGAGTGAGGTTTTTGCTAAGTTCATTGCAGTCAATTTTTATTTTATAATACTTCGGTATAATTTTGTAACTAACTTATATTTAAAAAGTTGAAATATATAGAAATAAAATAAAATATTTTTTATTTCTATGTATTTCAACGTATTACAAATTATTGTAATTGAAAGAATAAAATGTTTAACGAACTATTAATTTTATTTAATATCTCCAAACCTCACATCCTCACTAATCTCTTTTTCGTCCAAAGGTTGAATTGTTGTAGATGGGCCAAGGTTAAAAGGTTCAACCCATGAACGCAAAGCCCAGACAACTCTTTTGTCGGGGGTTACTTCAATAGCCTGGACGGGAGGATTATTTAAATCAGGTTTTCCCTGCCATTGGTTAAACCAGTTATTAATAAGAGTATTGCCATTTGATAATCTTATGGCAATTTGAGGATTCGAAATTTTATAATCAGGAATATTACTTAGTGAATAATTCCAAATGGTATCGCCTTTATGATTGAATTCGCGAACATATCCTTTGTTACTACATACCAAAATATTATTATTTTTTAAAGGTATTGCGGCCCAAACCCCAGGTGCATCAAAGGAATACAGCTCTTTGCCATTTATGTCGTATTCGCATACTTTGCCCATGTCCATGTGGGCAACTATAATGGTTCCTTGACTGGTTAACCGTGCATGCCGAAATTGCCCGTGAACTCCTTTGGAATTTTTTACAGGAAGCTGAAATTCTTTGACAGTTTTTCCTGTCCGGATATTAACGACGAAAAGTTTTGCAGTGTCACCATTTTGAATATACACCACATGATCCTTACCTATTGGCTGTGCCGTGTGTATTTCAGAGCCTTTTGGGGCGTCCATTTTCCAGATCACCTTTTTTTCGGGTGTAATCAGAGTAATCCCAAATTGATGGGCAAACAGTATATTTCCGTTCGACATCATAACAGCATCGCTTATTTCGCCTTTACTTACACTGTCTTTGTATGCCCACACTATCTTACCATTACGGACGATATACATATTCTGACTTTTACCCTCTCCGGCATAAAAGAAATCGAATTGAGACAAGCCTTTACCCGGTAATATTTCAGGTGCCAAAGATGTTGGAAAAGCAGATGATGTTTTTGGCATAACATCGTTTGAAAGCATTGAGCTGTGTTCAACACTAAAAGTACCCAAAATGAAAGATGTTACACCTGCAAAGGTATTCACTTCCTTGGGCTGGCTTACATAAACTGCGTAGTTATCCTGCACCCCAATACTGCTGCAATCTAAAATATCAACCAGACCTTTTGCATTAATTTTAGCTTTTTTAATTATCCCGTCATACGCTTTTGTTACAACAGGTTCGTATTCCACTCTGCTGATATACCCTTTCTCAATAGATTTTTTTATAAGGTAAAGAAACATGCCCGTTCCTGATGTTTCGTTCCAATTATCAGGTTTTTCAGGTTTGTCAACTACCTGGCACCACATGCCTGTTTTGGGGTCCTGACAGTTTTTTAATCCTTCGCAAAGCTTTTGCAGATGAGAAAGAATGGTTTTGTAATCAGGATTACTTTTAGGTAAAAAGTCGAAAACATCTGCTATCAGAACGGCATACCAGCCAAGCCCTTCGCTCCAGACTTCAGAAGCCAGTCCGGTGCTTTTATTGGCCCAAGTGGCTTGCTTGCTTTCATCCCAGGCATGTAGCAGCAAACCATTCTTTTTCTGACAATGCGCCACAATCAATTTCATTTGTTTTGAAACCTCCTTAAAAGCTGCTGCGCTATCGCCGATTACTTTGCCGTACCTTGCCATAAACATTTGCCCCATAAAAACACCATCAACCCACATTTGGTGTTTTGCCCAATCAGCGTGCCAGAAGCCACCATCGGAATTACGGGGATAGTTTTTAAAACCTTCGAAAATCTTTTTGGCAGCAATCTTATATTTTTCAAGATGGGTTTGCTCAAACATAAAAATAATGGCATATCCCGGTAGAAAATGATCCAGGGCGCTGGGCTTATAATCAGGTATATTTCCTGCATCGTCCACCTGCTGATCTACGTATCGTTTTAAGTAGTTGAAATAACGGGCATCGCCGGTGGCTCTCCATAATTTTTCCATAGTAAACATGTTGTAACCGGCCTGCCAGTCAAAATGATTCTCGTAAGGTTTCCAGCATATACTATCGGGGTTGGGAAATTTTTCGATAAAACTGTTGGCTGTTTCAACTGACCAAAGCATCGGTCTGCTCTGTGCATCAGATATATTCGATTGTAGAAGATATGTGATTAAGCATATCGCGGTTTTTAAGGAAATTCGCATCATATAATGAATTTTTAGTTTATTCAGTATTATCTAGTGTCATGACATACTTGATTTGATAAAGATTGCT
>Ga0182017_10003652_pt1 | contig 11464 bp, 13 predicted proteins | sample 712E3DmetaG_FD_120492 | JGI IMG/M metagenome (GOLD analysis project Ga0182017, IMG submission 120492) | Permafrost microbial communities from Stordalen Mire, Sweden - 712E3D metaG | ecosystem: Environmental > Terrestrial > Soil > Wetlands > Permafrost | place: Sweden: Stordalen | collected... | reverse complement strand
GCCTCCACCGGGTGCTCGCGCGCCAGCAGCCGCCCCAGCAACTCGCGCGATTCCTGGACCGAGCGGCCGAAGACGATCGAGTCCGGCCGCGAGAAATAGACGTGCTCGAAAACGCACTGCGCCTTGGGTTGCTCCGGGCAGTAGCGCTCGCGTGTCAGCCCGTCCGGCCCCGCCACCACCATCTCGCCCGGCTCGACCTCGTTCAGATACACCGCGCCGATCAGGTCGAAGGCGCAGGTTTCCGAAGCGAACACGTAGGACTTCTTGCCGCCCGAAAGCTCCATCTGGCCCATGGCCAGGGGGCGGAATCCCTGCGGGTCGCGGGCCACAATGACGCGATCCTGCGCCAGGAACACCAGCGAAAATGCGCCTTCAAGCTGGAGCAGGGCTTCGCGGAGAGCGCCCGCCAGGGTCCGCTCGCGGGAGTGCGCCACCAGGTGCAGGATCACCTCGGTGTCGCTCGAGGCCTGGAAGATGGAGCCTTCGCGCTCGAGGTCGCGCCGCAACTCCGCCGCGTTGGTGATATTCCCGTTGTGCGCCACCGCAATGCGGCCCTTGTTGCACGCCACGGCGAACGGCTGCGCATTGCAAAGCACGGTGGTGCCGGCGGTCGAATAGCGCGTGTGGCCGATGGCCGAGTTGCCGCGCAGCGTTCCGAGTTGTTCGGGGGTGAAAATGTCGGCCACGTAGCCCATCTGTTTGACGGTGTAAATCTCCCGCCCGTCGGTGGAGCACATGCCGGCGCTTTCCTGCCCGCGGTGTTGCAGGGCATACAGCCCCAGGTAAGCGAGGTTGGCCGCTTCGGGATGGCCGTAAACGGCGACGACGCCGCACTCCTCGTGCAGTTTGTCGAACATCGTTACCCTCTCAAGCCCGCTTCGAGCGCCCCTTCCCAGGCTTCGCGGAGGCGCCGAATGTCACAGTCTATCAATGTCCGCTCCCGGTTGCGAATCGAGAGGCGGCCCGCGACGGTGGCGCCGGCCAGCAACGCCGCGACGCCGTGCTCTTCCGCGATCCGCTGCACCTCGCCCGGCCGTTCCGTCGAAATCAGAATGCGCGACGGGCCTTCGTGGAACAACAGAAACTCGGGTCGCAGGTCGCTCGCCAGGTCGAGCGCGGCGCCCGCGCCGGCGGGGCCGAAGGAGCACTCCGCCAGAGCTACGGCCAGACCCCCATCGCTCAGATCGTGCGCGGACTCGGCCAGGCCTGCGGCCACGATCGCCCGCATGGCGGCCTGAACGCGCTTCTCGTATTCCATATCGAGAGCCGGCGGCAGGCCCCAGAGCCCCTTCAGAACGACCTTGGCGTACTGGCTCGATCCGAAGCGCACGTCGTCCGATTGGCCCAGCCCGCCCAGCAGAATCACCGAGCGTCCGGGCCCTTTGAAGTCGATGGTCACCGGCGCGGCCGTCGGGAGCAGGCCCACGATGCCCAGGACCGGCGTGGGATATACGCCCTCGCCCAGCGTCTCGTTGTAGAGGCTCACGTTGCCGCCCGTAATCGGCGTCTCGAAGAAGCGGCAGGCCTCGGCCATGCCTTCGATGGCTTCGACGAGCTGCGCCATGATCTCCGGTTTCTCGGGATTGCCGAAGTTCAGGCAGTTGGTCGCGGCCACGGGCAGCGCGCCGGCGGTCGAGAGGTTGCGGCAGCACTCCGCCACGGCCAGCCTGGCGCCCTCGCGCGGGGCGAGGTAGGCGTAACGGCCGCTGCCGTCGAGCGCCATGGCGATCGAAGTGCCGGTTTCCTTGATGCGCACGATGGCCGCGTCGCCGCCCGGCCCCTGCGTGGTGTTGGTGCGCACCATGTGGTCGTATTGCTCCCAGATCCAGCGCTTGGAACACAGGTCGCCGGAACCCACCAGCGCCACCAGATCGGCCTCGGGGTCGCCCTCGGGAATCGGCGGCCCGTCGATGGGCGCCGCGCGGAACGGCAGCGTGTGAGGCCGGTCATAGAGCGGCGCTTCGTCGGCCAGTTCGCGCGCCGGGATCTCGGCCACCACCTGCCCGCGGTCCCTGACGCGCATCTTCCCGTCGGCGGTCACGGCGCCGATCGACACCGCGTCCAGGCCCCACTTCTTGAAGACGCGAAAGACCTCGTCCTCGCGGCCCTTTTCGACCACCAGCAACATGCGCTCCTGCGACTCCGAGAGCATGATCTCGTAAGGCGTCATGCCGGTTTCGCGCTGCGGCACCAGGGCCAGGTCAATCTCGATGCCGGTGCCGCCGCGGCTGGCCATCTCGCAGGTCGAGCAGGTGAGGCCGGCGGCGCCCATGTCCTGGATGCCCACCACCGCGCCCGTGTGCATGGCCTCGATGCAGGCCTCGAGCAGCAGCTTCTCCATGAACGGATCGCCCACCTGCACGGTGGGCCGCTTCTGCTGGGATTCCTCGGTGAACTCGGCCGAGGCCATCGAGGCTCCGTGGATGCCGTCCTTGCCCGTTTTGGCGCCCACGTAAACCACCGGGTTGCCCACGCCGCTCGCGCGCGCGTAGAAGACCTCGTCCTTTTTGAACACGCCCAGCGCGAACACGTTCACCAGCGGGTTGCCGTTGTAGCACGGCTCGAAGATGCATTCGCCGCCGATGGTGGGCACGCCGAAGCAGTTGCCGTAATGCGCGATGCCGGCGACCACGCCCCCCAGGATGCGGCGGTTGCGCGCTCCGCATTCCGCGTCGTCCAGCGGTCCGAAGCGCAGCGAGTCCATCACCGCGATGGGCCGCGCGTCCATGGTGAAAATGTCCCGGAGGATGCCGCCCACGCCCGTCGCCGCGCCCTGGAACGGCTCGATGAAGCTGGGGTGGTTGTGCGACTCGATCTTGAAAGCGATGGCCCAGCCGCCGCCGATGTCGATGATGCCGGCGTTCTCGCCCGGCCCCTGCAACACCAGCTTCGACCGCGTCGGCAGCTTCTTCAGGTGCAGGCGGGAGCTCTTGTAGGAGCAGTGCTCGCTCCACATGACGCTGAAGATGCCGAGCTCCGTATAGGTCGGCTCGCGGTCCAGCAGGACCACGATCTTCTCGTACTCTGCCTGGGTGAGTTGATGAGTGGCGATAAGCTCGGGAGTGATTGTCATGACAAGTTATCGGACATCAGTAATCGACCATCCACGATCGGCTGCCGGCCATCCTGGCCCGAGCGGCTACGCGCGGCGGCTTTCCGAGGCCAGCGCCGCGACCATCGATTCCAGCACGACCCGGCCGTCGGTCGATCCCATCAGCGGATCGGCGGCGCGTTCCGGGTGCGGCATCATGCCCAAAACGTTGCGCCCATCGTTCAGAATCCCGGCGATGTCTCGAAGGGAGCCGTTCGGGTTATCCAGGTAACGAAAGACGACGCGGTCCTCCGCTTCGAGCCTGTCGAGCGTTTCTTCGTCCGCGTAATAGCAACCCTCGCCGTGCGCGATGGGAACGGTCAGAACCTGCCCCTTTTGCGCGCCGGAGGTGAATGGAGAATCGGTGGTCTCGGTCCGCAGCCGCACCGGCCGGCAGATGAATCTCAGCCCGCGGTTGCGGACGAGCGCTCCGGGCAGCAGGCCGCTCTCCACCAGGATCTGGAAACCGTTGCAGATGCCCAGAACAAGCCCGCCATCCTGGGCGAACTTCCGCACCGCCGCCATGACCGGCGAAAACTTGGCGATCGCGCCGCAGCGCAGGTAGTCTCCGTAAGCGAAGCCGCCCGGCAGAATGACGGCATCGACCGCGCCCAGGCTGGGCGAATCGTGCCACAGGTACTCCGCCTCCTGCCCCAGATTCTGCGATACGGCATACCACGCGTCATGATCGCAATTGCTGCCAGGGAAGACTACGACTCCGAATTTCATGGGAGACCACCAGTGTAACACCGGACGCGCCCGCCGCCTCCTGAAACCGGCGCCGGGGGATGGGCCGCCTCGAGCCGCTACGCCCGGCGGGAAAACGGAGCGGACACACTTCGACCGCGGGCCGTGACGAACCGGGTGGAAACCGGCGCCAGGGAGTGGGCCGTCTCAGGCCGCTACGCCCGGCGGGAAAACGGAACGGACACACTTCGGCCGCGGGCCGTGACGAACCGGGTGGAAACCGGGAGCTTGGCTAAACCGCCGCAACCGGAGCGGGCGCAGGCGCAATGGCGGCCACGGGGGCAGCCTTCGGCTTGCGGCGCGCGCGCTTCTCGACCGGTGGCTGGCGGTCGCTTTTCTTCAGCGCGGTCAGTACTATGTGGGCGAGGAACTTCTTCTCGCCGAACTCGTCGAACTTAATGACGATGTACTCGTCACTGGCGGAGAGCACTTGGCCAAGGCCAAACTTCAGGTGCTCCACCTGTGCACCCTGAGGGTAAGGAGTTCTAATTCCCATCGGTATTCATTAGGATAGCAGAGCGCGAAACCATTGTCGAATCGGACTGTTCTGGCCGTTTCGGGCCCGCCGGACCGAGCCGCCGCTCGAGCCGCAAACCGCACACACGGCCTGGGCCGGCGGCCCACGGCCCCCGACCCGTCTGCTCTATAATGAGCAGTCAAGGAGCAGGATTCCCTCCATGGAGGATTTCAAGAAGAAGCTTCAGGACGAGATTGCCGCGCTCGAACACGAACTCCGCACCGAGTTGCCGCGCGAGATCCTGAAGGCCCGGGCCCACGGCGACTTGAGCGAGAACGCCGAGTACCATGCCGCCAAGGAGCGCCAACGCTTTGTGGACGCCCGCCTCGCTCAGCTCAAGAAGCGCATGGGGGAATGGTCGCTAGTGGATCTCTCCAGAATTCCCCGCGACCGCGTCGGCCTCGGCTCCGAGGTCGTGGTCCTCGACATGGATAAGGACGCCGAGATCGCCTACCGTCTGGTCACCAGCGAAGAGGCCGACGTCTCCAAGGGGCAAATCTCGACCAATTCCCCCATCGGCCGCGGGCTGCTGGGCAAGGAAGTCGGCGACGTGGTCAAAATCCAGATTCCGGGCGGCACACGGGAAATGGAAATTCTGAAGCTCAAGACCATACACGACCTGGAGAGCCCGGGGCAATGACTTACACGCGCGCTATCGGGGTTGCCTGCAATACCGTGATCCAGCGCATCGTCCGCTGGCTCGCGCTTTCGCGCATCCATCCCAATGTTCTGACCTTTATCGGCCTGCTGATCAACGGCGTCGCTGCGGTGCTGCTGGCGTCCGGCAGGTTCCCCGCCTCGGGGGTGGTGATGATCGCCGCCGGAATCTTCGACATGGTGGACGGGCGCGTGGCCCGCGCCACCAACCAGGTGACCCTCTTCGGCGCGTTCTTCGATTCCGTGGTGGACCGCTACTCGGATCTGGTCCTGCTGATGGGGCTGCTGGTTTACTACGCCTCCATCAACCGCTTCTTCTACGTGGTTCTGACGGCCGTGGTGATGACGGGTTCGGTAATGGTGAGTTACACGCGGGCCCGTGCCGAGTGCATCATTCCGAAGTGCAAGGCCGGCTTCATGGAGCGCCCGGAACGCATGGTGCTGCTGATTATCGGCGCTCTGTTCAACCGCATGGCGCCGGTGCTCTGGATCATCGCCGTGATCGCCAACATCACCGTGATCCACCGCATGCTGTTCACCTGGCGCCAGACCCAGCCGCTCGAGCGGGCCAGCCTGGGCGCTGCCGCCGGCGGTCCCAGCCAGCCCTGATTCGGCCGCCTCCGGCGCGTGGCGCGCGCACTCATGCGTGCCGCGTCGGGACTCATCTCGACGCCCCGGTGCCGGAACGCGGGCCCGATCCTCTCCCGCGCTGCCGGCCGACCGCCGATGGCTGACAGCCGATGCCCGGCTCCCGATGCCCTATAGCTCAGCGCCCGTGGTGGCGATGGTCAGCCGGCCGTGCTTGACGCCTTTGGTTGCGATCAGGGCGTCTGCGATTCTCTTTACCTCGGCGGCCTTTCCGCGCACCACCAGCACTTCCAGGCAGTGGTCGTGGTCCAGGTGAACGTGCAGGGTCGAGAGTACGTGGTGATAGTGCTCGTGCTGCAGGCCGGTGAGCTTTTCGTTGAGCAGGCGCACGTGATGGTCGTAAACGATCGACACCGTTCCCACCACTTTGCGTTCGGGCGATTCCCAAGCCTGCTCCACCAGTTCCTCCCGGATCAGGTCGCGGAAAGCCTCCGAGCGGTTGGTGTAACCCCGCTTGGCGATCAGGTCGTCGAACTTCCGCAGCAGCTCCGAATCGATGGCCACGCCTATCCGGCTGAGTTCACCCATTTGTCCCTCATTATAGGCGGGCGCGCGGGTGGCAAGGCGGGCGCGCCGGTTGGGCGCGCCGGGTGGCACGGTTTCCACAATCGTGATACCGTGGAACTCGGTGCACATCCCCGACGGATTCCTCGCGACGCCGGTCTGGCTCACCCTCGACGCCGCCGTCCTGCCCGCGATCGTTGTACTCGCCCGCCGCGCCCGGCGCGACCTCGAGGAAGCTCGCGCGCCGCTGCTGGGCGTCATGGGGGCCTTCGTCTTCGCCGCCCAGATGATCAACTTTCCGGTGGCCGCGGGCACCAGCGCGCACCTGGTGGGCGGGGCACTGCTGGCCATCGCGGTCGGCCCCGCGGCCGCATGCGTCGTCATGACCGCCATCCTGGCCGTGCAGGCCTTCGTGTTCCAGGACGGCGGAATCCTGGCGCTGGGCGCCAACGTTCTCAACATGGCCATCGCCGGAGTGCTCGCCGGCTATCTGCCCTACCGCCTGTGGGGAGCCGGCAGGCATCGGAAGGCCGCGATCTTCGCCGCCGGCGCAGTGTCGGTGATGGTCTCGGCGCTCCTGGCGGTGAGCGAACTGCTGGCCTCCCGCGTGCCGTTGAGGCCGGCTATCCTGGCTTTTCTGCTGGTGGTGTTTGCGATGTCCGCGCTGGTCGAAGGCGTCATCACGGTGGCCGTGGTACAAGGGATTGAGCGCCTCAGCCCGCGAATCATCCGCCACACCGCTCCGCAACGCTCCTGGGCGTGGGCGCTGGCCGGCGCCGGAGCGGTGCTGCTCGCGGCCGCCGGCGGCCTGGTGGCTTCGACCAACCCGGACGGTCTCCAGTGGCTGGGCGCGCAGCTCGACATGCTGGGGCGCATCTCGAATCTGCTGCCTGCGCCGCTGGCCGATTACCGCATAGGTTGGCTGGGAACTCCCTGGCTCGCGAAGGCCGCCGCGGGCGTCGCCGGGGCGGTTCTGGTCGGCCTCATCTGCATCGCGCTGGGGCGGTCGGCGGCGCGGACCAGGAGCGCCTGAGTTGCACCACGTCGTCCTGGAGCGCTGGAGCCGCGGGCACGGCTTCCTTCACGCGCGCGACGCCCGCGTGAAGCTTCTGGTTCTGCTCGCCTACCTGGCCGCCCTGGCGACGGTCTCGCGCATCACGTTCGCCGCCGCGGCGTGCTATGCCGCGTTGCCCGTGGCCGCGATCGCCATCGCGCGCCTGCCCCTGGTGGGAGTGGCGCTGCGCGCCGCCGCCGTGCTTCCGTTCGCGGGCACGTTCGCTCTGTTCGCCGCCCTGGCCGGCGATCCCGCCCGCGCGGCCTCGCTGGCCGTCAAGAGCTACCTCTCCGCCGCGGCCGTTCTGGTACTCGCGGGGACCACGCCGCTGCCCAAACTCGTACGCGGTCTGGAATCGCTCGGCGTGCCGCGCTTTCTGACGCTGGTGATCCAGTTTCTCTACCGCTATCTCTTCGTCGTCTCGGAGCAGGCGCAGCACATGCGGATGGCGTCGCTCGCGCGCGGCGGCGGTCGCATCCATCTGCGGCACGCGGCTGGGGCCGTGGCGACGCTCTTCGGCCGCTCCTGGGCGCGGGCGGAGGCCATCCACGGCGCCATGCTCGCGCGCGGCTTCGACGGCCGCATGGAACCGCTCGCTCAGCCGCGCCTCGGCGCTGCGGACTTCGCGCTTCTGGCCGCCGGCGTGGCCGCGCCGGTCGCGCTGCGACTCGCCATCGGGGTCTGGAGATGACCGGCGAGCCGATCATCGACGTCCGCGGTCTGCGCTACCGTTACGACAACGGCACGCTGGCGCTCGACGGCATCGACTTCCGGCTGTTCCCCGGCGAGACCGTGGCGCTGCTTGGCCCCAACGGATCGGGGAAGACCACCTTCGCGCACCATCTGAACGGGCTGCTTTGCGGCGAGGGCCGTATTTCCGTCTGCGGCCTGGTCGTGGAGAAGAGGACGCTGGCCGCCATCCGCCGCAAGGTCGGCCTGGTGTTTCAGGACTCCGACGAGCAGCTCTTCATGCCGTCGGTTCTGGAAGACGTGGCCTTTGGCCCGCTCAACGCCGGACACGCGCCGGAGCAGGCGGAGCGGATAGCCCTGGAGGCGCTGGGCCAGACCGGGATGGCTTATGCGGCCGCAAAGGCGCCGTATCACCTGAGCGCAGGCGAGAAGAAACGCGTGGCGGTGGCCGGAGTCCTGGCCATGAAACCGGAAATCCTGGTGCTCGATGAGCCGACTACGTTTCTCGACCCTCCTGCGCAACGGGACTTACTGGCCTTGCTGCGCAGCCTGGCGCAAGCCAAGATCCTGATCACGCACGATGCGGCTTTGGCCCGCGCGATGGCGACCCGCGCGGTGTTCTTCGAGCGCGGGAAAATCGTCGCCGAGGGCCCCGTCGCCGAGATCCTCGAACGCTTTCGCTGGGACGCCGCCGCACCCGCTGCCGGGCCCGCCTGACTCCGCTACTTCTTTTCCGCTTCGGCCTTCTTGTGGAACTCGGCCCAGCGCCGCTTCTGCGCCGCTGCGATCCGCTTCCGCGCTGCCGGGCTGAGCTTCCGCTTGGCCGCCGGCTTGGGAGCGGCAGGTGCGCTGGCGCTCGCAGGCGGACGTCCCCGGCGCCGGCCGAGCATGGCCTGCACCTGGCTGATCTGCTCCTCGACTTTCTTCTTCTGCGCTTCCAGGCCTTCGAGCGCCGCTTTCAACAACTCAGCATTCTGCACGTTCTTCTGTCTCGGCATAAGTCACCTTTCTAAACCATAGCATAGCACTACTTACTCGAACGCGGTCTTTTCCGAACCACAGACAAGCGTCACGGGGCCGTCATTGGTAAGCTCGACCGCCATGGATGCCTGGAAGATACCGGTCTCCACCGCAATGTTTCTCTTGCGGCACGCCTCGATGAAGTACTCATACAGAGCGCGGGCTTGTTCCGCCGGGGCAGCCAAGTCAAATGCGGGCCGCCGGCCCTTGCGGCAGTCTCCGTATAGCGTGAACTGCGAAACGATGAGCAGCGCGCCGCCGGTTTCGAGCACGCTGCGATTCATCCTGCCGGCCTGGTCGGGGAATATGCGCAGACCCGTGACTTTGTCCGCAAGGTAATCGGCATCCGCCCGAGTGTCGTGCCTGGCGACGCCGAGAAACACCAGCAGCCCCGCCCCGATCGCTCCGGTCACGCGCCCCTCCACCGCCACCTGCGCCCGGCTGACTCGCTGCACGACGATACGCATATGCCTAAGTGTAAAGCTTCCCCAGGCACCGCCGATTACCGCGTCGTGCGCCGGACGGGACCTTCGGGCCGTAAGTTCACGGAGGCGTGGCGCCCGAATGGACGACATAGGAACCGCGGCGCACGCGCGCAGGCGCCCGGTCTTCCGTGCGGCGCCCGAAGCCCATTAACCGGGCTCTCCCGTCCGTCACCTGCGCCGGGGCTATATACTGTAGATTCCGACGATGGCACTTCACAAAGCGGTTCGTTACAAAGACGCCGGTGTCGATATCGACGAGGCCGATCGCGCCGTGGACCATATCAAGCGTCTGGCCCGCGCCACCTTCACCCCCGGCGTGATCACCGACATCGGCGCGTTCGGCGCCGGCTTCCGGCTGGCCGGCTGGAAGCAGCCCGTTCTGGTCAGTTCGGCCGACGGCGTGGGAACGAAACTCAAGATCGCCTTCGCCGCCGGACGGCACGAGACCGTAGGTCAGGATCTGGTGAATCACTGCGTCAACGACATCGGCGTGCTGGGCGCGGTGCCGTTGTTCTTTCTCGATTACTACGCCACCGGGAAACTCGATGCCGAGGTGGCCCGGCAGGTTGTCTCCGGCCTGGCGCGAGCCTGCCGCGAAAACGGCTGCGCGCTTATCGGTGGCGAGACCGCTGAGATGCCGGGGCTGTACTCGTTGGGCGAATACGACCTGGCCGGCTTCATCGTCGGCGCGGTGGAGCGCAAACGGATGCTGAGCGGCGCGTCGATTCTCGCCGGCGACGTGCTGCTCGGCCTGCCCTCCACCGGTCTCCACACCAACGGTTACTCGCTGGCGCGGAAACTGCTTTTCGAAATGGCGGGTTACGGCGCCAATACGTTCCTGCCGGAACTCGGCGGCACCGTCGCCGACGAGTTACTGAAGGTCCACCGCAGTTACCTCCGGCCCATCCAGACGCTGGCCGCGAAGGGAATCCTGAAGGGCGCGGCGCACATCACCGGCGGCGGCATGACCGGGAACGCGCCCCGCATCCTGCCCCCCCGCGTGGCGATCGAGGTGAATGCGGCGTCCTGGCCCGTGCCCCCCATCTTCGACCTGCTGCGGCGGCTCGGTAACATCCCCGGTGACGATTACCGCCGCACCTTCAATCTCGGCATCGGCATGATCCTAGTAATCGCCGGGCGCAACCTGGCGCGGGCGCGAAAGCTGCTCGATGGCCTGGGCGAGCCCTGTTACGAAATCGGCCGCGTCATTCCTCTGAAGCGCGGTTCGACGACGCGCGTGATCTACATATGAAGAAGAGACTCGGAATCCTGCTCTCGGGGCGCGGCTCGAATTTCGAGGCCATCGCCGACAGCGTCCAGGCCGGCCGCATCGACGCCGAAATCGCCGTCGTCGTCTCGAACCGCCCCGGCGCGCGCGGCCTCGAAGTCGCGCGCGAGCGGCGCTTCGACGCCGTCGCGATTCCCTCTCAGGGCCTGGACCGCGAAGTCTACGACCGCATGGTGGTCGCCCAACTCCAGGAGCGCGCCGTGGACCTGGTCTGTCTGGCCGGCTACATGCGCCTTCTCAGCGCATACTTCGTACGCCAGTTTCCGCTGCGCATCCTGAACATTCACCCCTCCCTGCTGCCCTCTTTCCCCGGCCTCGAAGCCCAGCACCAGGCCCTCGATCACGGGGTGAAGATCAGCGGCTGCACGGTGCATTTTGTGGACGAGCTTCTCGACGCCGGGCCCATCGTCATCCAGCGCGCCGTCCCCGTGCTCGACGACGACACCGCGGAATCGCTCTCCGCCCGCATCCTCGAACACGAGCACCAGGTCTACACCGAGGCCATCCGCATCGTTCTCTCGGGGAACTTCCGTATCGTGGGCCGGCGCGTGCTGATGGGCCGCTGAGAGCGCGGCGCGTGCCGCCACCTGGAAATCGAAGGAGGTGAGCACTCAAGGCCTGTCAGGAAATAGCAGATCCAATACTTGCCGGTAGAGTAGGACAGTGAGCGCGCGGCCAGGCCGCAGCTCACTGTCCCCTCGTCGAACCGGACGTGCGGATTTCCCGCATCCGGCTCTCCTGAAAACCTTAGTCAGTGGCTCTC
>Ga0182017_10003651_pt1 | contig 11467 bp, 5 predicted proteins | sample 712E3DmetaG_FD_120492 | JGI IMG/M metagenome (GOLD analysis project Ga0182017, IMG submission 120492) | Permafrost microbial communities from Stordalen Mire, Sweden - 712E3D metaG | ecosystem: Environmental > Terrestrial > Soil > Wetlands > Permafrost | place: Sweden: Stordalen | collected... | reverse complement strand
TCAAGTTGCTTAAATGATTTTACATGAGCGGTAAATAAATCATTTTTTTTATCCCTTATCCTCAAAGGAGAAGCGTTGTATGTTTCGTTCAACAATTCAAAAAATTTTGTTTTTGTTGGGAGTTTCGGGGTTGTTTTTCAGCGGCATTTGCAGCGGGACCGCTACGGTGCCGAATGCAAGTTTTAACACTTTCGTCGCCGCCACCGACAGTTTTGTCGGATGGGCATTTACTAAAGACATCACCGGTGGGACCAAGTATACGGTTACGCAGGAAATCGACAGCGCTCATAGCGCACCCGGAGCGCTTAAAATGCAGATAAAAACCTTAACTGACACAACGTTTACCGTAGGTATTTCAACGACCATAACCGGGCTTCCAGTAAAAAAAATCTTTACCATCACCGCATGGGTTAAATATGCCGATATGCCCCAATATTGGAACGCGATGTTTTATGTGCAGCAAGCAACTCAACTGCCTCCTAGTTATACATGGATTGACAGAAAATGGGGAACCCTCTGGGGAAACAATATCGGTTCAAGCGATTGGACACAAGTCACGATGAGTGATACGGTTAAGGACAGCGCGAATATTCTTAGACTTGGCATTACCCTTTGGAAATCAGGGACCCTGTGGGTCGACGACATCGCCGTAACCTACACTGCCATCCCGCAGGCAACCAACTATACGGTTTCGCCCGCCGAAAAAGAAATGATCCGCAACAACCGGATTGCCTTTTCACGCAAAATTCCCTATTCCTTTGAAGCGTGTTCCATTGACGGTAAAGCAATCATGAGTCAATCGGGCATAGCCTCGGCGCTGGATCTGAACCGGTTTGATTTGAAAAACGGCGTTTATCTGGTGCGGGTGAAAACCATGGAAAAAACGTATAGTTCAAAGGTTATGATGTCAAGATAGAAAAACCTCGGTCTTCCCAAGCGCCAATAAAAAAACCTTGCTCCTTTTCAAAGAGCAAGGTTTTTTTCAAATACGACTGCGCTCGGATTACAAGTTTTATTTATTGCATCTTCCAATGTTGGTTTGGGGCAACGGATCTACCTTTTAATTGGAATTCTTTTTTCGATCTCAAGATATTGCCTTAAATTATTTACTTTTTGGGGCGTATTTGAATATTTATAATAATCTATGAGAGTTTGCAATAAATCTTCCGATGATTCTAAAATACTCAAACCTTTTTTATTATCCTTAGCAATTGCGACAAATCGGTTTAAGTCGCTTAAAATGTCGTTTTCAAGAAATTGCTCGTTTTTATTTGCAATGACAAATCTCTTTGTTTTAAAAAAATAATACCAAGGGCAAACATAATAATTTCTTACAACGGAATCAGCTTGAGCGCAAAATTCTGATGACATTTCAACGCATTTTCCTAAAGCGGAGGCATACGAACTCAAAGTTTTTGATTCATTATCCGGATATTGAAGATGTGTTTTCCATCCACTATCGGAGTTTATTTTTTTAACGACAAAAAGAATGTCCCGATCATCGGCATACAGGACTTCCCAATTGGGATTGACATAAAGTTCTTTTATTAAATTCGCACAAATAGAACGTGAAGGTATTGCAATTAAGGAAGTGGATAATTTTTCGAGCGATGAAATCGGCGGGTTTCTGTCCAATAATTTGCGATAGAGGATATAAATGGAATTGTCGTATATTTGGTGCGCCCTTCCTCCGGCAAAAACTTTTAAATCCGGGCAATAATTCCGTAAATATCCTTCCCATGTCCAATAGCAGAAAATGTTTCCGTAAATTTTGTTTGTAGAAATAAATTGCGCAAGTTTGACGGGGTTGTCCGGATTAATAAAAAACATTTTATCATAAAAGGTTCCGCAATTCTCCACCGGATTGTTTTCAGAATATTGCTCTATGTTCACCAATAATAGTTTACCGCCAACAGCGATCAAGATAATATCCAATGCAATAATAACTGTACGTGATAATTTGACAGATTGAATAATATGTTTTAAATAAATTGCGCAACTGATAGCGGAAAAAATAACAGCATAGGTAATGAACCTTCGTGATGACACCGCCATTGCAATGGCAATTAAAGCCGTTAGTGTGAAAAAAACCTCAAAAAACAAGCTCGACGCATCAAATTTTGCCGATTGTTTTATAAGGCCACGACCGTTTTTTATTCCGGTATTTTTAAAACCGATTGCTAATCGAATACATCCAACAGTTACGAACAACCCTACTCCGATAAAAAAATCTTTAATATTTCCATACGACGAATGCACCCAGACCGGTTGCCATTCATAAAGGTATTTTTTGTAAAGTGAATAGTCGCTGTTTAAAAACCTGAAAGGAATAGTTATTCCATTCAAGCCATACGGAGTGATAATCATCGAAAGCGCTATCGACACTAAAAAGATGATAGCGAGATGAAGGATTTCTTTGTTTTCAAGAAATCTCGCGCGTTTGGCGAATGCGATAGTAAGAACAATAAAAAGAAAGAACAAACCAAATCCGAATATATAACTTCCATGAGTATTTGCCCAAACAAGAAGTACAAAAGCTGACAAATATTTGACAAAATGGTTCTTATGAATCCGCACAAGAAGCAGAACGAATAATAAAAGTAATAGTATACCAAAAATGTCCGGGCGCAATTGAATAAGTTCGCTTGACAAATACATTATCATGGCCGGGAACACTGAAATGTAGTACCACGGAATATTAATTCGTAGTAAAATAAAATAAACAAGCACGGAAACTAATGCTACCAGAAGTAGTTTCAACACAACAAGACCGCGTCCGCCGCAAGAAGTATTGGTTAAAAATAAAACCAGGTCTGCGCCCCAATTTTGATTCATGCAGATTTTATTCCGCGTCATATAAGACCAATCATCAGCTTTTCCAATTTTACCGTTTACAACGTCTTTCCCTTGAGCAATTCCTAATGATAGGTCACCATTTGATGTTGGCCGAAGCCAAACAATTAAAATTGAAACGGTAAAAAGAATTATTGATAAAAATACTAATATTTTATTAGTGGAATTTAAGGCGGATTGATTGTTTGATTTTTTAAGCGGATCGACATCTTTTTTATTTCTTTTAATTTTGCTCATGGTATTTTGTTTACACTATTATTCAGGTCGATGTCATGCCAGGGTTCGGAAGACATTTACTTCATTTCCCATTCTTTGCGCTTTGCGAGCCATCGGATCTTATCGGCAACATCATGGAATCTCGCGATCTTTTGTAAGATAAACCGAAGGGTCAAAAGCCTGGATTTTACCAGGGTCCTGTCCCCAATAAGTAATCAGCAACCTTTTCCCATCCCATATTATTTCATTCGGTGTATTATAGTCAAGTCGATAGTTTTTATATTCAAGTGACACGGGATCTATTCGTGTTAGAGTTCCGGGAGATGAAGCAAAAACAGCCCAGATATAATTACCATAATATCTAACCCCATAACATTGACCATCAAAATTCGTCGAATTACCTTTGGAGCCTGTATTTACTGGAACCATTTGTGTTAGATTATTACGGCTTATCCGAAACACCACACCAGAATATGGACTATTATAGTAAGCTTCCATACCGGCGAATAGATAATCTTGGTTCAAACCGAAATCGTCTGTAAATGTTGCTCCATCATAATGAGATTCTTGTACAATTTTCATGGAAGCCGGGTTCACCTTTGCCGCCCATGGACTACTCGTGCAATTCGTAGCATAAAGCATGCCGTCGGTTTCGCTATATTCAATCGAATGACCATAGGTGTAACCAGTATCCATGACGGCGATATCAACAGGCACTGATGAAAAACTAGTAAGTGAGTATTTGTAAATTTTCGTCGTATCCCACATGCAGTTTAAAACATATAAGTAACTGCCGTCTGAGGTGATTGATTGATTCCCACCATGTCCAAATGAAGTAGCGCCATGTTTTGTATCCTTAATTTTCTCCTCTGTATATGCCATGGTAAATGGATCAACCTCCGCAATGGTAATATTGCTATCACTCGCAAAAACCACATATAATTTTCGTTTAGATGGAACATACACCACTTGATCCGCGCCATCATGTCCCGTGGAAAATGTAATATCCGCATAATCGGAAAGATTGTTTGCTGAAAACCTTAATAACTTTGCGGGGATAGTTCTCGTCGAAGCGAAAAAATACCCCTCTGCGTAAGTAGTGCCATGAACAAATGATTCCCCGATGTTTAACGTCACCGTTTCGATTGTTTTCACGAAGGTCGCATTAATACTTTTATCCGTCGTCATGGTGATTGAAACCGTTGCCGCGTTTTGATTGGCGCTCGGCACATCGCCCGCCCAGCTCTTGAACACATAGTCAGTTGCCGGATTTGCGGTCACTTGAACAACCGTACCAGGATCAAACGTCATACCCGAAACCTGGATCGTTCCGTTGCCTAAAGCAACAGCAGTTGTCAACTTACAAAGCGAGTCCGCCACGGTAATCGAAAAAGTGATATCCGCGAACTTTGACGGAGAACCATTGTCGGTTGCGGTAATAACACAACTTGTCGGATTCGTTGCCGCTGCCGTAAAACCAGGCATCCATGACCATGAACGGCCTACAAGAGCGCCCACACCCGATTTCTTTGAAAACACAACACTATCGCCATCGGGATCCCTATCGAAAACAGTATTGAGATCAAAAGAGAGCGTCTTGCCTTCCTTGACAGACAACTCAACTACGCTCTGCTTCCACAATGGTGCATGGTTAACTTTCACCACATTAATCGCAACAATCCCGGTATCGCTCCAATTTATGCCGTCATTGGCCCGGAACAGAAATGTATCTGCACCAAAATAGCTTTGTGTGGACATGTAGGTGCGCGTTGCACCCGATCCGGTAAGCGTGCCGTGCATAGGTTGCCGTGAAATTTCCCAGTTAACAATGGAAAGACCGGCAGAATCCATAGCCGAAAGCGTTATAATAATTGATGTGTCTTCATACATTGAAACAAACTGTTTGATAGCATTAGGCGGGGATAAAACATTACTAACTGTGATTTTTATTTTGGCTGTATCGCTCCAATGACCATCCGTCACCCGGACCAGAAAACTATCTGCCCCGAACCAGTTGGCCGCAGGCGTAAATGTCACGGAAGGCAGCATTCCGGTCATCGTTCCGTTCAGAGCCGAAGGCAATGTGAGGCGTGTCCACGTAAGCGGATCACCATCAACGGATAGGGCGTTGAGCGTCCAGGTTTTTGCAACATTTCGGTTGGTGGAAACCGCTGTGTCATTTATTTCGGGCGGGACATTATAATTCAAAATAATCGTCTGGCTGCTTTTGTTTCGGTTGGTTGATTTGTCTTGCGCGAAAATAACGATGGTGTCGAGGTGATACCTATGCAGCGTGTCAACCAGTGAGTATAAATAAGTCGATCCTGCCACAAGCTCCAAAAGCTTCGGGTTTTTGCTGTTCTGCGTCCAGTAAACGCTATCTACGCCGCTTGGATCGGAAATCGAGTCAACGATATTGACGGTTGAATCGACAACGAAAGCATTATTCGCAGGGCCATTCTTCGGAAAAAAAACCGGACCGGTCAGGTCGGTCATGGTAGGGTCGTACTTGATATAAAAAGTCATGGTGTCTTTATTTGAATTTACGGAAGCATCGGTTGCAACTACTAAGATCTTGTTGAACACCCCGGAAACAAGCCCGCTTATGGTCCCTGTCCAAACGCTGTCTGAAATTTTCGTTGCCGGGAAATTCGTCGTTCCGAACGTATATACGACCGAGGCTACGCCGCTTGAGTCTTTACTTATCACTTTAGCCGCATACGAATTTGCATTAATGCTAAGGCTATCTTTTGCCGGGTCAAACAGGCTGACAATGGGCTTCGTACGGTCATTGTCGTACTTAATTTTAACCGTTGCGGTGGCTGTATTTCGCGCGGTCGAAGCGTCGGTAGCGGTGATGGTGATGGTCGAATAAGCTTCCGGCGTAAGGCCTTTGACCGTGCCGGCAAAAATACTGTCGGTTGGCGATCTCGTCGCATTGAATGTCTGTGTTCCAAGGGAACAAACGACTGATGTAATGCCGCTTGCGTCAATGCATTTCATTCGTATAACACAGGAATCACGGTCTATAACCGTATCTTTCGATGGACTGAGAATAATAATTGCCGGGGGCAGAGTATCGATGTTCGGGAGGCGGATACTAAAAGCGATTGTCAATGTATCCGATAGGCCCTTAGGGTCCTTCGCAATGATCCTCGGATAGTGCATGCCCGTATCCCCCATACCTGGGGTAAAAGTATAGACCATGTCGACAACGGTATTGACAATAGAATCGTCCGCCGGGAGCCCGGAGAGAAGCGAGAAACTCAGGTTATCGCTATCGGCGTCCGAACATTTGTCCGTAAGCGTCAATGTGATCGCGCTGCCCACCGGACCCGTTAGCGCGATCGTGTCCTTTTGCCAAATCGGCGGATGATTTGTTTTTGGTTTAGGGTATATGCTGATACGGATCGAATCGGAAATAATATGCCCATTGTTAAGGTAGGCCACCGCTTTAATGGTTTTTGTCCCCATTTCATTAAAAACAATGCTTTGCCAAACAGTGTCGCTATACTTTAGAATAAATACGCTATCTTTTACCCCTATGATTGAATCCTTAAGGATTGTTGCGGTCTGGACCACCTGCCTGAATTGGACTGAATCCACATTCATCCATAAATTGCTTTGTACCCCGATTTTAACGATATTTCCCGTGGAGTCTTCTACGTCGGAAGCACTGACGATCCCTGTGTACGATTGTGCAAAAAGGGTTATCCTCGTATTGGAAACGTCGTAGAGGTTGGTGGGTACGGGAGCGCAGGAGAACATTAGAACAAATCCTGCCGTAAGAATAATGGCGATTGCTGTTCCCGTTATTGAACGCATTACACGAATCCTTTTTGAAAAAACCTTCTATGAAAAGCTGACTGTAAATACTCAAGGATTACTATATCCGACCGCTCGCTTTTGATGTCCAAACCTATTGTTGGCATTGAAGAACAACTGCGCGCTGTCGTCACCCTGATACCCGGGAGGATAATACATGGTCATTTCCGCTTCGGCGTACCCGTCCTTTTCATAGCCGTCTACCGTGTGGAACAAGCTTTTTGTTTCTTCCTTGTAAATTGAATACAGGCCTAAAGTCACCTCCGACTCCTGATTCCCTCGTGTATTGCCTCTTCATTTCCCCGGCCTTTTTTTTTGTTATCTTTTCCCGTCGCCTCCTTTTAATAATTAAAATTACTGACTACGCTTCACGAAAACAATCCCAACGCATCTTTAGATTTGCCAGCACATCACAATTCTGCAACGAAATAATTTGATGGCAATATCGGTCGACATTGGGATCGCGTGGCTATCACAATAATAAAACGCTGCCCATCTCTCTTCCGGCGACAGCGATGATTATTCCAGCTCGAATGCGCCGATGTCGATTCCGTTTCGTTGAGGACGAAGAACACCACGGACATCCGTAGAAATCGTAACGCCCGCAGGTAATGCAGTTGTGCCATTATCGATGGCTGGACTTCCTGGTGAAAGCGCCATGGTTTTTACGAATCCACCATTATTGGTCAACGGCATTAGCAACGGATTATCTTTGATGTTGGTTGACCAAGATGGATTGGCAGTAGAATAAATACTGAAAGAAACATTGTTGGACGTGCCGGAATCAAAGACAAAATTATTTTTCAGGCCATTTCCCCAAGCAGTATCACCCCAGAAAATCGAATTAATTATATTTGCAGAATTTAATCCAACGCAATAAATAGACGCTCCGGAATCAATTGCCACATTGCCACTGAATGTTGAATTTACTATCAAAACACCATGGCCCCTATTCGAATTGCCATTATAGCCATTAGCATAAATGGCCCCTCCGTTCCCACCAAGGTTACCAACAAATGTCGAGTTGATAATCGTTAAATTCAGATCATTTGCGGTTAGGGCACTTGCATAACCCCAATTAATTCCACTCACAGATGTTCGATTGCTGTTGTTAATAAAAGTACAGCCATTAATTATACAAGCGGCGCCCGCCGCAGCTATCGCCCCGCCATTATCGCAATAATTCGAGTCAAATTCACAGGCATTAACGGTTAATGAGCACGGACCAACTACAGCCAATGCACCACCGTTCTGATTTGTGGAATCACGGGAAAAAAGACATCCGTTCAAATTCAAATTTGTTGCGTACCCTCTTAAGCCGCCCGCTGTCGTTGCTTTCGAATTATTACCGGTAAAAATGCAATTTGTGAGCATGCATCTATCACAATATTGAGCAACCATCGGCGTATATTTGTTGTCTTGAAATTTGCAATTAACCATTTCTGTTTTACATTTATTAAAGAAAACCACGCCTCCGCCATCACCGCTACCACCATATGCATAAACATTCCCACCGAATAAACAATTTTGCAGGTATAAATTTGATGAATCACCCCAGATGCAAGCGTTGATGAGTGTGTTTATTACACAGCTTTTTATCGTGATGTTTTGCATGTTGACATTTGCGTTGTTGAAATAAGCAGCGCAACCTAATCTGTTTGTATAGCTGTCGGAATATCCATCCGTTAATGTGAAGCCATTAAGAGTTACTGTCGATAAGTGAGTGGCTGTGCCGCTATTTATGTAGAGAATATGATAAGCATTGTCAGTGGAATTGTTTTTTACGCCAATATCAGCTGACAAAAAGGTCATATTCGTGGTACTGTCTCGGTTCAGCAGACTAGCGCTCCCGGATTGCAGCCCTCCATAAAAAGATATTCCATTTTTTAGACTGAAACTCTTTGTCCTCTGGTCACTCGTGTCCGATTGCCATGTCGGGTAATACGTTCCTTGCGCAACCCAAATCGCGGCACCGGAATCGGCTCCGTCGATTGCTGTTTGCAAATTCGTATAAGCATCCGTCCAGCTTGTTCCATTATTTTTTCCTTGAGAGTGGCAGTTCACAAATATCGGTTGATAGGTGTTTCGCGTAAAACCGATCGTATAGGCTTTCTTATAGCCTGTCCCAGCCACAAAAACATTGATACCACGGCTGCTCAGACCGTAGGGAATGTTCTTGAAAGTATAGCTTGCGGACCTCAGTGTGTCTGCTCCGATATTTATGGTCGTAAAGGATTCTGCTTTTATAATGCGGACTTGCAGACTGTCGGTCCTGTATGACAAATAAGCAGAATATGATATTACGTTAGACTGGAATGTCGGATTCAAGGAAAATCCGCCCGGGAAAATTATTGAATCGAGTGCACAACTTGGTGTTAAGGTTGTAAATGTTTGCGTTTGACTTTTCGTGGTATCCTTGGTATCGTTTGTCGCCACATACCAGTTATAGGTCGAGGCATACTCGATATTTTGTGCCTGCAAAGATGAACTATTGCCGCCGCAATAAATTTGTGCAGGTATTGCAGAGTTCTTCCATATATATACGCACGAAGTCAGGTTCCCTTTATCAACACTATCCGGGTCGCTAGGTTGCCAAACAAGTAACGGTGGAATGCTGACCGCAGTTGTTGTATTGCCGGGTGTTATTATGGTCACGCATGGCGGATTATTGACTACAAATTTTCTTAAGGGTTTCGTTGTTTGCGTTACCCCATCCGCCACGCTCACTTGCCAGAAATATTGTTGCCCGGCTTGCAATACCGTCGGGAAACTCCCTGTCGAATCGGACGATTGAAGAACGGTATTCAATTGGGTAGCGGATCCAATTCGTACTGTGGATATCAACCCATCACCATCGGCATCGAACACCCGCCATTTGAATACAGTGGTTTTTGGAATAGCTTGTGCGCTATCAGCGGGCTCAAGCAGTATTATTGTCGGGGGGCGATTTACATTGTGAACGACAGTATGCAATATCACCGTGTCCGCCAATACACTATCACTGACGACTGCCACCGCCCTGTAACTTCCTGAATCATCCGGTCCGGCGGTCAAAGAATAGACGCCTTCGGGTGACAAACTGTCTCTGGTGAACGTTGAAAATAACTTGCGAAAAATCAATAGGTCGCCATTGCGGTCGGCGCATGAATCAGCGAGATTGCGTATAAGGGTTTGTCCTTCCGGAAGCACAAAGTGGAGAGTGTCCGCTTTCCATTTCGGCGCATAGTTGGTTTTGCTTACCGTTAGCCGGATTGTATCACTCGTATCCGCGCCCCAATGGTTCGATACAACGCAGAAATATTTTCCCTGATCGGTCATTTTAACGGAATCAAAAATCAGAGAATCTTTGGTCGTCATGCTTTTCGGCAATCCGTTGCAGAACCATTGGCAGATGAAAGGTTTTGTTCCGGTAATTGTGACCCACATTTTAAGCGGTTGATCGGAGGCGATTTGTACGGCCGTATCCGACATGGCCGAAATGCGCGGAACGTCTACCTTCACAAATACAACCGTGGTATCGGTTATATCACCATTCGGATTATAACAGGTCTGGATGGCAAGAGTATGGTTCCCCGTATCGGCCTCCGTAAAAGTGATCTCGATCTTGCCTTCATTCCGGGTCGATTTCCACGCGTCCCATGTAAGCGAATCGGTCCGATAGCGGTACTGATTTTTATCCGGAATATTGCCGGAAATGTTGAGGGAAATATAATCCAACGTAACGGTATCACCGTTCTTCACATTCGTGCTATCAAAAACAAGATATGGTTTGATATAGTCAGGATTGTTGGGGTCGGTCGGATTTTTTGGAATGATACTACACGTAATAGTAAAGAAGAGTATAAAGAGCGTTAAATACCAATTCACGGGTAAAACCCTTTCAGAATCCTATGGCGATGGAAAGTCCCGGTCCATTCCTGAACTGCGGATAGACTTCGAAAACAGTTTTTTTAATCGCGATTTTACGCTTGTTGTAAATGATGATTGCGGAAGGTATAAGAATAACCGTGGCTGCGCCGAATATTGCAGTACTGACAAGCGAATTTGTTATTGCCCTGCGATCTTTTTTCTGCTCCGCAGGGCTTGTCTCAGCAAGATAATCGCTACGGGCATTGAAAAAAACAACAGCCGAAATGATTGTTCCTATCCCACAAACTGCACCCGTGGTAGCAAAAATTGCCGGAAGATTCTTCTTGGTAAATGATTCTTCATCAGATTTTTGCGTTTTGTTCTCGCCGAAACTAAATGGAAAACTTTCCATTACTTTTTGAATCTGTCCACTTACCGTCATGTTGAATTGACCGTTTGAGTTGAAAATGCCATTGATTACGGTGATGTCTTCCGTTTGGCACTTGAGACCGAACACCGAATAACTCAGCAGAAAATTGGCCATCTTGATATTTTTAGCATTTTTTGCGATTGTGATGCCGTTCCAATCAAAGGCCTGTGGCGGGAATGTGGCCGAATCGTTAAATTTACCGTCGTTGATGGAGGCAAAAATAACCGGATTTTCTTTTGTACCTTCTACAATAAGACTTCCTTCAACCTGAAGCCCAGTAAATTGCTTGAAAAG
>Ga0182017_10003650_pt1 | contig 11468 bp, 16 predicted proteins | sample 712E3DmetaG_FD_120492 | JGI IMG/M metagenome (GOLD analysis project Ga0182017, IMG submission 120492) | Permafrost microbial communities from Stordalen Mire, Sweden - 712E3D metaG | ecosystem: Environmental > Terrestrial > Soil > Wetlands > Permafrost | place: Sweden: Stordalen | collected... | reverse complement strand
TGGGGAGTCCTGGTAAAAAAATCATAGATATTTTGTGTTACTGCCTTAAGTCTGTCCATTGGGAAACCATTTCGCGGGTCCAGATCGACGAAGAAACGATCAGTGACATATTTCGATGGCTTCGGCAAACCGGTTCCGCTCTCTTCAATGGTTGCAGCGGAGACGACTTCATCGATTTCCCCATAAAAGTCGACTGCTCCGCGCTGGACCCAGTCAATTAGTTCTTTTTCATTTTGGATTGTTATTGGTTGCCCTGTACTGACACCGTTGCGGCGTAGTATGGTATGCCCTCCGTTCGCTGTGATAATCCTCAAGGCCGTAAAACGGTGCTCGCCGTAGTGCGGCTTACCCCGCCCAAGTTGTGCCTTAATAACCTGGGGAAGAAGATAATAGCGAAGGATGAATTCTCGGTCGTTAACGAGATTTTTAGCCAGCGGTAATAGCCCATGTTTCCCTAATGCCTCCCTCAACCTGCAAATGAGGTATTTGACTTGCGCACGTTTATGTTGCCTTTAATCTCGAATCTATCCGGATAAATGATAAAATACTGGAAAGTATTCCTGACTAAATCAGGAATATTATTATCATGGTAATCCTGCATACCGGTTTCATTTCTTAATAACCTGTATGAATCTTTTAATATCTTGTGCATGTTTGGAATACCTGTTATCGCATTGACTGTCTTAGTTAACTGGGTGTTTGACGCTGAAGAGTTGGAAATTTCCGCCCGTAACATTTCCATCGATGATTGGTACAGGCCCAGAATAATGTTGTTTGTTTTGATTTCCCTAACTAACGTAGGGTCAAGATCTGACTTGCGTTTTTCCAAATCTTGAATTCTGTTCTGTAGATTCAACATACGATCTTTATAGGCTGCCGGCGTGATTCTTTTCATTTCCAGCCGGGCATCAAGAATTGCCATATCTTCACGCAGCTGAGATGCTTCAGCATCAAGCGGCTTGAGTCGCTCGCTCAGTCTTTTTTGCTCCGCCTTCAAATTGTCGGAGTATTTTTTCAAGTATTCCAGTAACAGTTTAGGGTCATTGCATAGTTCTTCAACTTTAGCCTTGAGTTTCTGATCCAATTCCTGGGCAACGAATCTGGGTAAAGTGCAACGCTCAGAACCGTCGAGATGAATTGTTTTACGCCGTCCAGGACACTCGTAAACTCTTTCATTGGGATTGTTGTAACCAATTCCAAGCCGATGTCCACACAGTCCACAGACCAACCTTCCTTGAAATTCTGTTTTAGGTGCTACCGAAGGCTTGAAATGCCGATTACTTGTTAGTCTTTTCTGTGCTATGTCCCACATTTCCGGTTCAACAATTCGTGGGGTCTTATATTTCCACAATTCATTAGGTCCGCCCTTGTATGAGGGATGGTGTAGCACGTGCAAGACAGTTGTTTTTGTCCAACAGTTAATTTTATTTGGCTTACCGAAAGTCCTTGGCATCAAGTAAGTTTTCTCATTCATTTTATCCGCCATCCGTACAACCCCAATGGAGACGTCTGGCAGGGTAAATTCACTAAAGAGATAGCGTATCGCTTCTGCTTCAGGCTCACAGATTTCCATTTGTTTAGAAACGTTGTTGAATCTAAAGCCGTATAATGTCCGTCCGGCGCTCCACTGTCCCTTTGCCTTCAAATGCATGCGGTAGTCAGAGACACGTTCCCCAATGCGTTCCCTTTCCCACTCAGCAATAGCGGCAAGAAGGGCTAATATAATGTTCCCAATGCCTGCATTGCGCGTGTCAATGCCTTCTGCATTGGCTATAAATGATACGTTATACTGCTTGAGTGTATGAATGTAATCTAATAAGAGTCGAGTATTGCGGAAAAACCTATCGACCTTGGTCACGGCAACCAAATCAAAGCAGCCCGCTTGGGCATCAAACAGCAGGTTTTGAAGCTGGGGACGGTTATCGGTTCCACCGGATACGCCCTCATCAATGTAGATTCCCGCAATTTGCCAGCCTTCCAATGTTGCCAGCGCTTTGAGGCGTTCTCGCTGGTCGTCAAGACTTACTCCGTGTTGCGCCTGTTCCTGAGTGCTTACACGACCATACAAAGCAGCTCTGATATGTCTATTACTAGGTACGTTCATTTTCAATTTTCCTCCCATCGCTGTAAGAAGTCGTTACTACAACGTTGACTGGCAATTTTAGTGACCTTCTTCCCGTCTGTATGTTGATTCTTAATTGTTCGACTTTAACAATGCCGGACATGTCTAACCAATTCCTTGGAATAAATAACCACCTTCGAATCGATTATCAATATCACGCTCTTTATTGTTAAAGATGGCGGTGAAATCCTTCAACGACAACCGGGTTTAATCGGGCAACCTGCGGCGATAGCAGCCCCTTGTTCTGCGTTAATAAAACTATCAATACCACCTTAGACGGGACACCCTGGATTAAGAAGGGATTGGCAATAGCTGCCAATCCAACATCATCCATGCCATTGAGTAATGTAATCTTCTCAGCGAAATAAGGTTTCCCTTGCTTAATGGTCATATCCACGAGCGAACCCGGTGCAACTCCTCGATTTTTCCTGGGGAACAAGTTGTCCAATCCATAAACATTAGCTTCAGAATCTTCCAGATTGCGGCCCGAGGCACAATAGGTCACTCGCCAGCTGTGGTCCAAGGACGGTTCGTAAAGGGCGACATCGAGGAATAGTTTCTTTTGGAATATCTCCCCGATTCTTAAAAGCACCTGGGCACAGCTTTTCGAATAGCTGTTTGCCATTTCAATCACATCAAAGCCGGTCCCATAGACCTTCTCAGTAAAACTTTCCTCCGGCAACAGAACGGCCGTAGCAAACTTATTCGCAGCATAATGTTTGGCAACATACTTTAAAGGCCTGTATTCTCGGCATAAGCTGGGGAAAATATTTTCCATGATTTCCCTTATTTCGTGCAGGATTGTATTCTGCATACCACTGATGGTGTCACCATCTTTCACAATAATGTTGTTGGTTCCATTGATTACCTGGTTAAAACCGCGCAAGTTTGACGGCATCGTTTCCGAACTGTCTAACTTGATACCACAGGAAATAGCAACATCCCGGAGAGCCTTAACGCTCAGTGGTAAATCCCCCAAATAATGGTTTCTGAATTCATTGGCTTTTTCCTCTTCTGAGGCTTTATCGGGACTACCGTATTTACGGATGAGAAGATAACAGAAGTAGCGGAGATCTCGGGTATTATCCATGTGTTTACTCTCCAGATAATAATTTTTTACCTGTCGCCTTTTCGTACATCTCGACAACGAAACGCTTCACATCGGTTGTCATCGGCCCACTTAACCTGGTGCCTGAATGGTAACGCGGGTCACTCATCACGTAGTTAAAAGCCATCTCCACTTCTGTCTCAATGGATAGAACCGATTTAACCTCCTGCAAATCATCCAGGTAACCTGCTGCTTTCATCAGGTCCTTCACTGGAACATTGTAGGACAATGCCAGCTTTTTCAACACCTCTGGTCCGGGGGGTTTTCTTTTGCTATGTTCGATCATCGTGATGTACGAAATCGAGACTCCTGTCTTAGCTGCCACGTCACGGAGAGAAAGTCGCTGTTGCTCTCGTAAGCTCCTTAAATAATCTCCAAAGTCTGACATTTTTCAACCTCCATCGTTCTGATTAAGAATAATAGCACTAATTGTTAAACAATGCAATATATTTTGTCGAGTGTTCGTTAAATATTTGGAGAAAGTGCCCTTGACAAGACCTAATTTATCGTTTTATTATTGTGAACAGGTATAATACTGGAGTATAACAATGTTAAAGATTTCAATTAAACGAGACAATGTTGAAAAAGCTCTCATGCGTAAGAATTACACTCGGAAATTTCTGGCCGATAAGCTGGGCGTTTCCCGGAACTACTTATCCAGCGTCTTTACTGGAAAACGGGAACCCTCGCCTATGATCCGCCAGCGTCTGATGGATCTCCTAAAAGGTTATAAGTTCGATGATCTCTTTGTCATTACCGAGGACAACAATGACGCTGTGCAACTATCAGTAAACATCCTGGGCACGACTTGTCAAAATTCTGACCAGGTGGATTGCTGAAGTTCAAGGGAAAACAAAAAATCCAAGCGGGTGAAGTATTGATGGGGGAAAGATGACAATGGCAATAAAACATATGAACGAGGTTGAGAGGATTCCCCGGTCGGGAAAGATACGGCGGGAAAATCAAATGGCTGCATGTCCATATCCAGAAACTATCACTGACCAAGTATCAAAAATGGAAATCTCGAATCCTCAATATATAGGCTGGATCGAAGGCTACGAGGCACACAAATTTGAGACGAATCTAAGTCCCAAACAATTAGATGTGAAGTCCAAGGAACTCGAAGCAAAGAATAAACAATGCGATGAATTTGCACGCAACCTGACTGCATTGATTGACGACGTCAGACAGTTGAAAACAGAGTTCGAGGCACGAAACGCGGATTTAGCGAAGAGGTTGTAAATGGGGATGGAAGCAAGAGAGATTAAATTAACCGATGTTATATTCCGGGAGGATTTGTATCCCCGGACTGAAACAAATGCGGGCACAGTTCAGCAGTATGCCGAGAGTATTGAAGTTTTGCCTCCCATCGAAATAAATCAACGTAATGAACTCATCGATGGATGGCATCGCTGGACGGCACATAAAACAGTAAATGCCGACACTATTAAAGTTTTTGTCACCCCAACTCAAAGCGATGCTGAATTATTGGAATTGGCGATCGAACGCAACTCTAAGCATGGTTTGCAACTGTCACAATCGGACAAAACGGACATGGCTCGTCGAATTTACAATGCCACGCCAGAACGGGAGCGGGATGGGAAAAAAGCGAAACTGGCAACACTTCTCTCTGTGCCTGAAAGAACAATCAGGGATTGGCTGTCACGCATTGATAAAGATACCAAAGCAGCCAGAAATAAGCGTATTTTCGATCTATGGATGGCTTGCTATACTCAACAAGAAATCGCTGAACACGAAGGACTCTCAAGGGAAGCGATAAGTGATATAACAAGTAATTTTGGTAGTTTCGGCAATCTTGCCGAAACTACCAAAGCTGCCGCACTTCATCAGGTGGACTTCGAGGTGCCAATTTACAATGTTTGGAAACAACAGAGTAAGAGTGGAAACTTAAATCATTTCGGAAACAGCGAGGTTAAATTCGTTGACAATCTTCTCTATTTATACACTAAACCTTTCGATATAGTGGTTGATCCCTTCGCCGGAAGTGGCAGCACGATTGATATTTGCAAAAAGCGCCTGCGCCGGTATTGGGTTTCGGACCGTAAACCAATCGTCGCACGTGAAAAGGATATTCGTAAACACGATGTGACCGCTGGATTGCCCGCGATACCCAGATGGAAGGACGTAAAACTTGTTTATCTTGACCCGCCTTATTGGAAACAAGCTGAGAATCAATACAGCAATGACTCTCAAGACCTGGCCAATATGAGTTTGGATGTTTTCAACGGCGTCTTAGTGGCGCTTATAAAAGGTTTTTCTTCAAAGTTAAGTGACGCATATATCGCCCTTATTATTCAACCAACTCAGTGGAAGGCTGAAAACCATCAATTTACCGACCACATCAAGGATATGTTGTGTGCTGTGAAGCTTCCGGTAGATATGAGATATTCCGTACCTTATGAAAGCCAACAATGCACAGCTCAAATGGTAGATTGGGCTAAATCAGAGAAAAAATGCTTGGTACTTACCCGTGAAATCGTTGTTTGGAGAATAAATTAAATGTCACAAGAAGAAATCTATGGGGTCAGGGACCTTACTTATTCAATTTGGCATCGCCGGGATTCCACAAGAAGGTTTGTCGGTATTGAAAATGCTCAGTTATTAGCAATGATCGATTTGGATGTCTGTTTATACATCGAATATGACGACAGGACAAAAGAGCCGCTTGTCTTAATGGAGACTGCACAGGATGTTGGGCAAGCGTTTAAAGCTTTTACCGTGACTAAAAAATTGGCAATGCGTTGTGTACCAATTTTACCTGCTTATGTTCTTTTATACACTCTGGATACAAAGAAAAACCCGGCCAATATAAATTATTTTGACATTGCCTCATTTCGGCTTAAATGTGTTTGGCCGAAAGAATCACCCGAATGGCTTATCTACACTCCGGTGAAATATGCAAATTGGTTATTAAAACTGAGATATGAAGCTAGTTTACTTATCGAAAATTCTTATGAGAAACCTAAATAAAAAAAGAGAGGAAAAACAAATGATAACGGAAAGCAAAATAGTAGCCAACGTCGAGGCCATAATCGTGCGTGGGAGACCAAAGACTGCCCCACTTGTACTGACAATGGATAGAGTCAGACGTGAAATCTGTCGAGAGCCTTCGCTGACAGATTTGGAGATTATCGATTTTCTCAATGTCTGCCAGGCAGAACAACTTGACCCGTTGCGTAAGGAAATCCTTCTAATAAAGATTCCGGGTCAACCGTCATATTACGTGATTACTGTTCTGAGTTATCTAAAAATAGCCGAAAACAACGCGGCTTACAAAGGCTATCAGGCCGGAGTTGTGGGGAAGACAAAAGAAGGTTCCAGCATTTACCATGAGGGAGAATTGATTGATGAGGCAGAAACACTAACTGGAGGATGGGCCAGAGTGTGGCGGGCCGACCGGGATAAACCGATCTATTCAGCGGTCAATCTTCGGGAGTGTGTCAAGCGTACTAAGGATGGCCAAACAACCGATTTTTGGGATGACCAGCCGGCCGCAATGATACGCAAGATAGCGCTTTCCAAGGCTTTACGGGAAGCATTTCCCAACCGGTTCAGTATGTCGGTTACTGATGCTGAGTTTGAAGTTGTAAATAGCAGTTCCAGCCACTCTGAGGAATTTACCTTGCCAGAGCCGTTTATGAAAGATAACGAAATCGAATGGCGTAAGGTTTATGCCCGATTGAAAGAAATGGGACTGGCGCATGACGAAGCCTGCCAGCTTCTCAATATCAAGTCGATTAAACAAGATTGGATGGACAAGGGACAATCTATCGGTGATTTTATCGACGCCGTTGCCAAAGCATTGTCCAAACGAGGCCGCCAAGAATCAACCGGGTCGGAAGCGCGAAAGAATTCGCCGCCGCTCTCTTCCACTTTAAATTCAGTTTCAAAGACAGTGCCAAGAATCGATAGTGGCGACATCCTATTCGACCAAATTGATTGGCCTGCTATACCACCTGATACCACCGTTGGGATTCAAGGTCCCGCGGTTGATGAGCAATGGATCATTGAGACCATAAAGGAACTCCAGAAAAAAGGATGTGCTGACGTGGCGCCTGCCAAGTTAAAGGACAGATTTCTGAAATTGTATCATCTGCAGGAGCCTCTTACTGGGGTAAAAGACGCATTGGCTAACTTAGCACCGCAACATACGTCTGATTTTTGCAAATGGCTACATCAGCTCCAGGAGAAATGAATTGGTCAGGATTGGTCGTGGACAGGATTGAGCAAGAAATTAGGGAGATTCTCGTCAAATTGGGCGCTTCTTTCCATGATGACCTGAGCGAATATCACAAAGGCGACTGGTGTCCCATGCAGGAGACCTTTTGCCAGGAAGGATACTGCTCGGGATGCGATATTGCCAGGAGAACAGATGACCAGGTTAAAAATTAAGTGAAAATCGGGAACAAAGATATGAAGCGAGAGAAACTGATGAAAACATCAATATCGACGCCGAAACCGCAGTCATTGCTCGGGATCGAGCATTGTCGTGACTTAACAAACCTGGGTAGTTTGATTGCATCCAGTCCCGAAACATTCTGGTGCTATATCCATTTGCAGAAATGCCCCTTTTTGAGCAAAGTCCTGATCCCCGCTATTGCAAAGCCTGCAATGCGGTACTTACCCGGGACCGGGAAGATTCAAGGGCATCGGGTAACTTCAGGAGACCGTGGTGGGTACCGCAGAATGCCAAAAGAAAGGGTAAAGACAATATGGTGGTAGAAATTCAGGGACCGCAAGAGATGTCCGCTCAGAAAGGCCTGTTACCGATATCAGACAACATCGCCCCGACATTAGAGGGGTCGAAAGATAAGGTCTCTGAAAACGGAATTATCCACCATCGCCCTCGTGAAACGCTGAGAAGGCTTCTCCATTTGCCAATCAGACGAAACAAGCAACTGGCTTTTGATGGCATGGGGATCAAGAAGGCTGTAAAGGTGTGAAAACCGTTGGAATCTATACCAGGGGGGAGTTCGGAAGAACAGGATGCCCAAAACCAGATGATGGCGATTGAAAACTATTGCCGGGCCCAATGCTGGAATATCATCAAATAGCACTTTCAGGTGGCTTTAAAGGTAAGGGTGGCCGACCACACCTCCCGACCTTAGAGCAGCTTGCTAGCCAGAGCTCTCGGAGTAATTTAGTTGGCTGAGGTAGGAACGTAAATCATATGGGTAGTAGAACCTTGCAATTTAAGTTTAGGCCAACTCAGAGGCTCTGGCCAGCAACGCTACGTGAAATGTCAGTCGGTAAATAGGAGTAATAAATAGATGGTTACCAAACAGAAAAATACACCGGTAAAGAAAACAAGGGCACTTCCCGAAGACAAGTTAGTTGAGAAGGTAGAAATTCAAGTTGAATGTCCCTGCACCACATTTGAGGTTCACGTAGCCTATTTAGTAGCTTGCGGCAGTGGGCATCATCCCTGTAACCATTCCGTCCCCCATGTTGAGCGCGTAAATTGTTATAACAATCACCCGGAGGAGCGCACAGCCAAGACGACTAATCCGTACATTGTCTGTCCTGCCTGCAAGCGAGTGTAGGCGTAAATAAAACATAAAGGAAGATTTAACCCAAATGGAACTCAATGACCGGAACAATTTCAAATGTGATGAGCTTTCAGTTATCCGAAATGGATTTGAAAAACTTAACGAATGACACATTGATGAAATTGTTGCCGCTATCTACGAATGGGTATCAATTGATAATGAACTTCAAAACAAATTGACCGAAATTTACACAAAACAATTACGTAAAGCGAGAACTATATGCCAAGACCTGTAAAACAAATAGTAGATTATTTTCCCCACGATGCGGATGCTTCAAGTCGGAAAACGATAACCATTTTAGAGAGTCGTTATGGCGCGATCGGTTATACCTGTTGGTTCAAACTTTTAGAGCAATTAGCACAAACCAATGGTCATGTTATTACTTGTAGAAACCCCATAGAAGTCGCATTTCTACAGGCCAAAACTCTGGCAGGTGAAAAACTAATAGAAATTCTTGACCTTTTAGCCTCTTTAGAGGCCATTGATGCTCAATTATGGACTGAAAGAATGATATTTTCTCAGAATTTTGTAAACAATGTTTCCCATGTTTACAAAAATAGACGACAGCCGGTACCGACACGTCCAATAATAACTACACCCAATAACTCAGCGACATTACAGGATAGTGCAATAACTACACCCGACAACCCAATAACTACAACCGATAATACACATAGTAGAGTAGAGCAGAGTAGAGTAGATAAGAGTAGATTAACTACTACTGCTGTAAGGGTTGAAAATTCAGAAAATCAAAAAGATACAACTGTTGAATTTTCGACCATCGTCAACTGCTACGAACAAAACATTGGCCTTCTAACGCCATCCATTGCCGAATCACTCAAAGACATTTCCGCGCAGTACCCTTCTGATTGGTTTCCGTTGGCTGTTAAAGAAGCGTGCAAGGCAAACGTACGCAGATTGAGTTATGTCACGGCCATTTTGGAACGATGGAAAGTGGAAGGTATCGCAAAACCACATTTAAACGAGAATAAGCAGCCAGTTGTTAAGCCAAGTAATCCGGTAAAAGGGGTAATCATCGAGAGCTAATGGACGGTAAATTTGCGGTCAATCTAAATGATTATGCTACAGTCTCGGTCCGGTGTCCTGGCTGTGGCAGGAAATATCAATTGCGACTTCGATATGACCATAGCGCACTCGCGCAAAAAGAGAATGGTGAAATCTTAATCCATTGTAATGAGTGCGCAAAAAACAAAGAACTTGGAAAGGAAAACTTTGGAGTAAAGGCGGTAGGCGATGGAAAGTAAACCTCTTGAATATTCCACCACAACTGTAATTTGTGCCACGTGTGGCATGGAGTTTGAAACTACTGTCGCGCATCTGTTTGGCCGCCAATTCACAATCGGTAAATATTGCCACGATTGCGCAGAAAGATTGCAGAAAATCGAACAATACCAGGAAGATTGCAAACTGGAAGCTGAAAAAATGTCAATACGCCGTCGCTTGCGCGAGAACTGTGGGATCGATCCGCGCTACCAAGTCAAGGATTTCACCAACTTTGATACCAATCGACCTGGCAATGTCGAAAAAATATTTCACAAATGTGTTGATTACGCAGAAAATTATCCGATTGACTATCAGGCTTGGTTGAAAAAGACAAAAAAGGCATATCCTTCACTGGTACTGTTTTCAACCGGAGTTTGGGGAAACGGTAAAACACATCTTGTCTCATCGATTGCTCACAGAATATTAAACCGCTGGAATGGTGAGAACGTGCCTAATCCTGTGCGTTTAATTTCCGAGCCTGAATTATATGAGCGCATCCAACAAACTTACAGTTATAGTTACGCAGAGCGTGAGCAGAGAGAATCAGAGCAGGACATTATGAATCAACTTTGCCGCGCACCTTTACTGATAATTGACGACCTTGGCAAAACACCGCGCCGGGATATGGATTTCGTTAGACGCACGATGTTCAACATCATCAACAGACGCTACAAGGCATTGTTGCCAGTCGTTATCACCACAAACAAAGATTTGGAAAGATTACGAGATTACCTTGGCAATTCTTCAGACGAGGCCACTTTAGACCGAATCATGGAAATGGCCGAGGGAAAGTTTCTGCAAGTCACTGGAACGTCTTATCGGAGAGGTCCTTAATGGCAGTAAAAGCAGGTGTATGTCCGAGATGTATTGGCGGTAGTTTGCAGATTGAATACCAGAATGATGGTTTCTGGCATGAATGGTGTTTAAGTTGCTCTTATGACCGCGAACTTAGTCCGGATGACCCGCGCATCCCCAGGGACAAGAAAATACGAGAGGCATGTGAGGTCAAAGGGAATGGCAGGCGGAGTATTCACTAATTTTGAGAGGTGAAGGTGAATAGATATGGCAACCCAAGTTAGTTTAGCTATCGCCAAGGTATTACAGGATGGGAAATGGCATCCTACAGCATATTTTGTTGCTAAAGCGGGTTATCTCATTAGACCGGAAGGTGCTTATCGGCATTATTTTCTACGGAAAAGTGAAAACATTAGTAATGAAAAACGTATTGAACAGGGAAGAACCCAATGGGTTCGTTCATTTTTACGTGATTGGAGTGTGCGGGGGCATATTCAAAGACGTAACGTGGATTCCAGGACTATTGAATGGAAGATAACCGATAGAAAATGGCTTCAAATGTATTTATCAGTCGTTTCTCCAGTAGTGT
>Ga0182017_10003648_pt1 | contig 11468 bp, 12 predicted proteins | sample 712E3DmetaG_FD_120492 | JGI IMG/M metagenome (GOLD analysis project Ga0182017, IMG submission 120492) | Permafrost microbial communities from Stordalen Mire, Sweden - 712E3D metaG | ecosystem: Environmental > Terrestrial > Soil > Wetlands > Permafrost | place: Sweden: Stordalen | collected... | reverse complement strand
TTATTTTGATCTTTCAGTCTTCCCAGGTGAAGGCAGAGCAGCTGTCCTTTCGTAATCTCGGTGACCATGTAGACCAGCTTCTCTTGCGTCATTTGGAAAGATGCGATTGGTTTGTCGAATTGCCTGCGCGATAGCGAGTACTGCAGCGCTGCATCATAACACGCCATCGCCGCTCCGAGGGCCCCCCATGCAATACCGTAGCGAGCCTGGCTCAAGCACATAAGAGGCGATTTAAGTCCGCCGGTTTTCTGCAGCAGATTGTGTTCGGGAATGAAACAATCCTGGAAGACGAGCTCTGACGTAACGGACGCGCGCAACGAGTGTTTGCCATGCATCTCCGGAGCCTCGAACCCCTTCGTCCCCTTTTCCACGAGAAACCCTCTGATCTCCCCGTCCAACTTCGCCCAAACAACTGCCACATCGGCGATCGTGCCGTTGGTGATCCACATCTTCGCTCCATTGAGCAGGTAACCGTCATCTTTTTTTTCGGCGCGGGTAATCAATCCGCCCGGGTTCGAACCGAAATCGGGCTCCGTCAATCCGAAGCATCCGATCTTCTCCCCTTTTGCGAGTTTTGGCAGCCAGCAGTCCTTTTGCTCATCCGACCCAAATGTAAAAATCGGATACATCACGAGACCGCTCTGAACGGAAGCGAAACTGCGAATTCCGCTGTCGCCCCGCTCTAACTCTTGCATCATCAATCCGTACGCAACGTTGTTCAATTCCGCGCATCCGTATTTCGCCGGCAACGTTGCCCCAAATAGTCCGAGCTCTGCCATTTGCCCGACGAGTTGGACGGGAAACGAACCTTCGCGATTGTGTTTTTCGATAATGGGGAGAACTCTTTCATCCACGAACTCCCGAACAGTATTTCGCACCAGAATCTCATCTTCGCTTAGCAAAGGATCGATACTGTAGTAGTCGAGGCCTTGAAATTTCGGCATTTCGTTCAGCCTTTAGCGGGAGATTCCTTCGTGAAGAGGGATCATGGAGATCGAAACTTTCGAAAAATTACCAAAAAAAGGGACGAAAGTCAATCCATGGCAGAAGAGGGTATTCGTGGTGTTTGGTGAGCGATGTTCAAATCGAAGTCTTCCTTTCGGTGCTTTTACAGCTCCGGAGGAGTCGCTTCAGTAAAGGGACACCATCCGAGGAAACCTTTAATCCCGGCACGATGCAGGAGGTTCCGTGTGCACTCAGAATTCACAAGCGAATCAAAATGGAACATTGGGCGGCGTAACATATGGTAGAAGACTGAAGATCAGAAGTCGGGGACGTATGAAGAAAAAGAAAGAGCCAGAGCTTTACTCTTCGTGTTTCGGAGCAAGGCTCTGGGGAGGGCGAGAGATGTGTGTTAGCGTACTTATTCCAGCGCACTGAACTTTTTGGGTGAGGCGTTCAACAACGATTCGCAAAACTTGGCCACTTTGTCGCTGCCGTCGTATAACGCTGCTTCTTCGACTGCGGCGCGCGCACGGTTGTCGTCGAGAGTTACAAGCGCCAAAGCCGCAGACATCCTGGCCTTTTCTACCTTGTCGGATTTCAGAATCTCAATCAACGGCACCACTGCTCCTTTAAGTTGATACTCTCCGATATAAATGGCTGCACTCTGCTTGATCCCGAGGTTGTCGGATGCCAGGGCTGCGATATAGTTCGCTTCTGCCTTTTTCCAATCGACGGACTGGTATTTGGAAACCACCGGTTGTGACGCTACGGCAGCGGCGAACAGCACAACTGATGCCGTCACAACCGCCAGCAATTTCTGGAATGTCAGACCCTTCTTCATACTATACCTCCTCTTTGTAATGTTGGTGATTTCGGCTCAATATAGTATTCGGAAAAAGGGAAGAAAAGTTGCAGTGCGGAAGGAGTAGAAATGAGAGGAACCTAATCCTTGACGGGGGTAATGATTTGATATCGCTTAATTTTCAGGTAGAGTGTCTTTGGAGTAATCCCAAGGACGCTGGCAGTTTTTGATCGATTGTAGTTGTTCTTTTTCAGCGCATGCTCGATCTGCATTCTCTCCATGGATTCGAGGGACATGATTTCGCCCTCGTTCTGAGGCAGCGACACAACGCTGGCTTTCTGCAAAGCCATTGAGGCTGTGAGTGTAAGATCTTTAGCGGTGATGACGTCATCATGCGAAAGCAGAATAGCTCCTTCGATGACGTGTTCTATTTCCCGGACATTGCCGGGCCAATCATAATTCAAGAGCGTCTGCAAGGCCTCGTCGCCAAGCCGTTTTTGAGCTTTCCCCTTTGCCTTCCGATTCAGAAAATATTCGATGAGAAGCGGAATGTCTTCCTTGCGATCCCTGAGGGGCGGAATCCGAATCGTAACGACGTTGAGGCGGTAGAGTAAATCTTCTCTGAACCTGCCTGCTTCAACTTCTTTCTGCAGGTCCTTATTCGTCGCCGAGACAATCCTGACATCGACCTTCATCGCGATCGTCCCTCCAACCCTCCGAAATTCCCCAGTCTCCAGAAACCTAAGCAGCTTAGGTTGAATCATCGGGCTGATATCGCCGACCTCGTCGAGAAAAAGAGTTCCCCCGTTCGCAACCTCCACGAGTCCCTGTTTCATCGCGTACGCATTCGTGAAGGCTCCCTTCTCATGTCCGAAGAGTTCACTTTCCAACAGGGCGTCCGGGATGGAAGCACAGTTTACGATCACAAACGGGCGATTCCTTCTCGGACTCGATGTATGAATGAGGTGAGCGATCAGTTCTTTGCCCGTGCCGCTAGGGCCCTGGATCTGAACAATCGCAGTGCTGTCCGCAATTTTCCGTGCGGTCCCAATGAGCGATTGAATTGCCGCACTCTTTCCGATGAACTCGCGCGCCAGCCCTTGCCGGTTAAGCTCGTATTCGAGGAGCTTGTTGTCAATGGTAAGCCGCCGCAGTTCGAGCGCCCGGTCAATGGTCGCAAGCAGTTCCTCTCGTTCGTACGGCTTGTTCAAAAAATCGTATGCACCGAGTTTCATCGTCTCGATCGCCGTTTTGACATCGGCGAAACTGGTCAGCATGATTACAATGGTTGTCGGATGTTGTTCCCGGATGTACTTAAGAACTTCCATTCCGCCTACGCGGGGCATCTTGACATCGAGAAGAACGACGTCGAATGGCTGTGATTGGAGGAGGTTTATTGCCTCGGCGCCGTCGTAAGCGGTCGCGACGTTGTACTTCTCCATTTCAGTCAGTTCTTCTTTTAGAAGAAATACAACGCTTTGTTCGTCGTCGACTATGAGGATATTGTACGTCCGAGCCATGGTTGCGCCAGTCAGAAAAGTCGAAGCGCGGGAAGGAGGGAATTATTCGCTGGTAAGTACTCTTTCAATGGTCGTCAGGAGATCGACCAAGTCGTACGGCTTGCTGACAAAATCTTCAGCGCCCAATTTCTTCGATTCGATGGCATTTTTCAAATCGGCAAAACCGGTGAGCATGATCACCTTTGTTGCGGGATAACGCTCCTTGATAAATCGCAGAACCTCAAATCCATCAACGCGCGGCATCTTAATATCGAGGAGGACAAGGTCGAATGATTTTCCCTGCAAAACAGATATCGCTTCATCGCCATCCCCTGCCGTCGCTACAATATAACCTTCACTCTCAAGTTCACTGCTTAGAACTGTTCGCAAAGCATCTTCATCGTCCACGACAAGAATGCTATTTTTTTCTGCCATTGGAACTCCTAATGATAATCGCTCTTTTCGGCTGTAAATTATAGACAATCGCCTCATTAAAATCAACAAATAATTTGAAAAAATAAGCGTTTTGTTGACTAAAACGTAAAGTTGTGTTACTTTATTTATCACAACGATTATCGAAGGAAGAGAATGATCGAGCCCCCTATTCATGTATTGCTGATCGATAACGACATTTCTTATGCGAAAACTGCTCAATCACAGCTGAAAAAATTCCAAGGGAACAATTTCAAGATCACGTGGGAGAAGACCGGCGCGGGCGGGATTGAACGGCTCAAGAGCGATCCGACCGTTGCGGCTGTGCTGGTGGACTATTACTTGAGCGAGTTGACAGCTCTCGAAGTCGCGAAGGAAATACGAAGTTTGAAGATCGATGTTCCGGTCGTCTTCATCGCATCCGGAAAGGACTTCCAACTCGCGGTCGAAGCAATGAAGCTCGGCGTCGAGGATTTTCTTGTAAAAGATGAGATTGTGGAATCCGTTCTTCCCCGCACCATACTCAACGTATTGAATCGGGTTCAATTAAAAAAGAAAATTGCGCAGGTGGAGAAAAACAAGATACTCGGACAAAAACGGAACGAGGCAATCAAGGAACTTGTCGTCACGATCTGTCACGAATTTAATAATCCCCTCGCAGCCATCAAGATCAGCGCAGATATCATCTCACGGCAAAAACTAAACGCAAGAGACCGTGCCGTCATACAGGAGCTCGACAACAATATTCGCGGGATCGAGAAAGAAATCATCAAACTACGCGATATCAACCTTCCTGCCTAGACTTTCTTGCCTATCCTCCCGCATTGACAATCTTGTGCGAATATGTCAGAGCGACAGAATTCTTCAGCATGGCGCCGACGGAACAATATTTTGTCATCGAGAGGTCGATCGCGTGAGCGAGGTCCTTTTCTTTGACCTCAACCCCTTCGACCAGTTATTCGACATGAATTGATCTATAGACCTTCGGATCCTTCTCCGCGCGTTCACCAGTGACCCTGATCTCGAGGTTGTCGAAGCGAACTCTCTTTTTCTGTAGTATCACGGCGACATCGCTGCCCGTGCACGCCCCCAAGGCGACGAGAAGGAGTTCCATCGGCGATGTGGCAGCAGGTGTGTTGCCTTGGTGCGATGAGTCGATGGTCGTCCAGTGATTTGAACCTGCCTTCCCGACAAACGTGAGATCCCTGACGTGGCGGACGATCGCTTCCCGGGTATTCATAAGTCTGACAATGATTGTGAAATGAAGAGCGAAACTCTGATGTTCCGAATATAGCAACAATCGTTTTGACACTCAATGTCCGGTGCTGCCTTCGAAATCGGACCGCTCCGCTGCTGTGACTCAGTTGTCGCTTTTCATGTCATTCCGGCGCCGATCTTGGTCCGACGGGTTCATTTGGAGAATCCAGTACTCTCGTTCCGTAGATAGCAATGTACGCTGGCAAGACGATGGTTCGTAGATTTGGTCTTCAAACTGAGTCACTACCGTCTCTCCGTTCAAGTTGAAAGTTCGACAATCTCCTCGTATCTTTCACCATGGTTCTTCGAGCGTACGCCAAGATCAATCTCGGACTCCGGATCCTCGGGAAAAGGAAAGACGGTTTTCATGACATCGAAACTATATTCCATCGCATCGACCTGTTCGATGAACTGACCCTCGAAGCCTCGGATCACTCAATTTCGATTACAAGCGCTGGCCGGACGGTTCCGCTTGATGAAAATAATCTGTGCTGGAAGGCAGTTGAACTCTTGAGGAACGAGGTTGGCACGACGCGTGGGGCGAACCTTCATCTGAAGAAGCGCATACCGGTCGGAGCCGGGCTTGGCGGCGGGAGCAGCGATGCCGCCGCGATCTTGACGGCACTTCCCTCGCTGTGGCAACTTTCGATTGACACTTCAACACTCGCCCGGGTTGCGCTCGCTATAGGTTCCGACGTTTCTTTTTTTCTCCACAACAGGAGCGCATACGCCGTGGGCCGCGGCGAACAACTGAGTTTTGTGAAGATTTCATTCCCATACTGGATCGTGGTCGTTACTCCAAACATTCACGTCTCAACACGGTGGGCTTATTCTCAAGTGCCGGACGAGAACGCAGCCGGCAGACGAGCCGGGACCTTCTACGACGGCGGAACGTGCAGCGTGGCGGCTGTATCAATACTGATGGAGAATGATTTTGAGGAGGCAGTCTTCGCGGCGTATCCTGAAATCGGCAGCTTGAAACGAGATCTTCTCGCGGGAGGGGCGGCGTATGCCCTCCTTTCGGGGAGTGGTTCCTCTGTCTTTGGACTATTTGACGACGAGGCGGACGCCCGGCTTGCTGAAAAGCTTTTCCGCACAAATTGCTTCGTTTCTGTCACGCCGCCCAACTTCACTCCAACACTTTAATGCGCCCCTCCTTTTCAAATCACATGCGCAGCTATTTTAGTCTTGTTCTCCTCGTAGTCACATCACGAGTTTGTTTTGCACAGACCTTGCCGGCGAGAGATACAACGAGGCTATCCCACGTCACGGAGAGGGATTCACTCGCCGTTGCTCGTCACAGAAGCGAAGTTCCGAAGGACTCGTTGATCCGGGTAAGACCTATTCCGCTTATCGGCGCCCTTGAACCCTTTCACGATTCGACCGAAGCTATCTTGAGCTCTGACATTCCCTGGATTGAATACCGCTATGTCGGAGACTTGTTATGGACGCGACCCGGGATGTACATCCGAGACATGGGGAGTCCAGGCCAACGGAATGAACTGACGATAGGAGGCGTTGATTGGCGGGGCATCACTTTTCTCGTCGACGGAAGGAGCCAAAGCGATCCGCTCACCGGAGCGTACGATTTGATCTTGTTTCCGACTGACTATGTGGAGAGAATCGAGTTCATTACCGGACCGCGTGCAATGCTCTACGGAATGAATTCCACAGGGGGAGCGATTAACGTGGTGACAAAAAGCCTTTATACGAATAAACCGTATTCGCGTCTTCGGTACAGCCAGGGCGCCGACGACTATGCTCAGACTGACGCATTGTTCAGCCAGAACATTTTCGCCAGGTTCAATTTTATGTTCGCATTAACGCGTCACACGATCGGTACACATACGCTTGCGGACGAATACCGAGGTCATTTACCAAACGCAGATCACGATGCGTGGGAGCTCCGCACGAAACTTCGCTACGATATCTCGAATTCATTTAATATTGTATTCTCCCATCTCTATCAACAGGCTCGGACTGGGTTGAACGGCGGGGTCGATTATACAAATACGCCCGATGGTCTGTACTTCGACGAAATTAACGCAGTTGTTTCCAACAATGACGCGTACGAGAAAATACTGAACAATCACCTCGACCTGACGGCGGCCGGTCATCTTGGCGGCGACACGACGCAGCTCACGACCTTATCGGCGTACTATTCGAACCAGCTGAGGCAGTATCGGGATGAGGAAAATATTCTGTACCAGAAATTGCCAACGAACGGAATTTTCATACAATCTGATAATCGCACTTCCAACGCCGGATTGGTCTTGCGGCATTCAATGGAGAGTAGTGTACAAAATTTCACCATGTCGCTCCAGGCCGATGAAATTCAGGTCGAATCGAGCCCGGAAGCCGGCGGACACAAAGAAAACAAGCTTGGCGTTAGCGCAAAGGAAGAGGTTCGTTTCTTGGAACCGTTCTCCTTCGCACTCTTCGGGAGGATCGATCGTTATCGGGGAAAATCCCTCCCCGGAATCGGAACCGATGCACAATTCAGAGTCTCTTCCATGCTTTCATTCTTCGGCGGGGTGTCAGTGTCGAAACGCACGCCGACATTGCAGGAGCTATACTGGTCCGGCGATTCAACTCGTGTGCCCACGCCACGATTGTGGTTGAAAGACGAACAGCATACTCTCTTCCAAGCCGGAATACGATTTTCCATCGTTGATTTCATTGCCGCCACGATATCTTTTGACCATCGGAACATTAAGAATCCTATTCTTGTTGATACCACACTTCCAGCCAGGAGCTCGCCCGCCGGTTATTCGCTCCTCTTTCTCCAACCGTCGAACCAAACTTACGACGGTGTGAATATCTCAATGAAAATGTCCTATCGTCACTTCGTGGCGGAGGGAATCGCAACGTATATGAAGCAACCCGATTATTTCCATGGAGATCAGAAACTTACATTGTACCCGGAATTGTATCTTGATGGATCGGTCTACTACAGGGACATACTCGTAAACGGAAAATTGGAGCTGAAGGTGGGCTTCCGCGGAAGATTTGTTTCACAGCAGACCGGAGAAGCGCCGCTTGATCAATCCGGGTTCTTTGTTCCTTACACGTTGCTGAAGTCGTTCGGTCCGAGCGGGACAGCGGATTTCTTTCTCATTGGCAAGCTCGGCGACGCGTACCTCCATTTCATTTGGGAGAATCTTTCGGGAAACCAGTATTTGTTGACGCCGTTTTATGCTATGTATGATCGCAACGTCCGCTTCGGCGTGTCGTGGGAGTTTTGGAACTAGACCATGCAAACCTTGTCCGGCACATGAACTTCAAGAAAATCATTACTGTATTCGGCAGTTCACGACCGGTAGATGGGGATACCTTTTACGATGAAGCCAGGGCTCTCGGAGGCGAGTTGGCATCTGCAGGGTTTGTTCTCTGCAACGGCGGTTACGGTGGAACTATGGAAGCTTCGGCCCGGGGTGCAAAAGAAGCGGGAGGAAAAACTTTAGGAGTAGTAAGTCAATTTTTCGGCCGGGAAGCCAATCGGTGGATCGACAAAAAGGTCGAGGTCAATTCCCTCGTCGACAGATTGATGGAATTGGTGTCTCTCGCAGATGGCTACGTGGTCTTGAAGGGGGGAACAGGGACTCTCCTCGAGCTTGCAAGCGTATGGGAATTCATGAATAAGAGCGTCATTGAGGAAAAGCCGATCGTTATTCTAGGAAGTTCCTGGAACGGAGTGATCGAGACTCTCAATCGAGAATTGGTGTTTGAGGGAAAGGAATCGTGCACCAAGTACATTTCAGTTGCTTCATCGCCGGCGGGTGCAGTTGAGATACTGGCCAGACGCCTTTCAACAAAAACCTCGTAGAGCCGTTCCAAAGATTCGCATTGTGTACTCCGAAAAGCACCCTCTGCAGAGACCGTCAAAATTATTGACCCCCAACACGAACCTCACTACACTGAAGTGCACCGCATAATTATCACGCTCCTCACCGCGAACATGGTTCACGTCTGCTTCAATTCGCTCGGGATGATGTTCACCAAGAGTTTCTTCTCCAGCCGGAGGATAGTCAATCCCGTGGTTTTCCCAATGAGTTCATTTGTGAGCAGGCGATGCAAATCGTCAATGCTCTCGACGCGGGCACCGTTCATTTCCACGATCACGTCACCGGCGAGCAATCCCGCTTCGTGCGCGGACCCGCCGCGGTCGACGCTAGCGACCATGACTCCTCGGGATCCTCTGAGCACATGCGCGCGAATAGCTGTGCGCGAAATATCAAGCACCTGTCCTGCAATGCCGAGAAACGCCCGGCTGACTTTGCCGTTCTTCATCAACTGGCCTGCAATGTTTTTCGCAGTATTGATAGGGATAGAAAAACAAATCCCCTGAGCCCAAGGAATCAGTGCTGTATTAATGCCGATAACTTCTGAGCGAGAACTTACCAAAGGCCCACCAGAATTCCCTGGATTCAAAGCGGCATCTGTTTGAATAACATTGTCGATCAGCCGGCCGCCGCCAACCCGGAGTGAGCGACCGAGTGCGCTAACAACTCCGGCAGTAACCGTCGCCTGGAAACCGAACGGATTGCCAAGAGCAATGACCAGTTGGCCGATTCGGATGGCCTGCGAATCCCCGAGAGTCGCGACGGAAAAATTCTGCCCATCGACACGGACGACGGCGAGGTCTGTGAAAGGATCATCACCGATTAACTCTGCTTTCAATTCTCTGCCGTCGGCGAGAGTAACATTGATTGTGGCAGCACCGTGAATCACATGGCTATTCGTCAGGATGAATTCGTCGGGCGTAAAGATCACCCCGGAGCCGGTGCCTGAAACGGGCATGGAGTCCTCGCTCTTCTCCCGCCTTCGAGGGCCAAAAGCTCTTCGCCCCCTCGAGTGGTGAGTGACATCTATTTTTACCACAGAGGGAGACACATTTTCCACGACGCTTGTAACGGCAGCGGAATACGCGTCGAGCAGTCCGAGGTCTTCATCGTGGCGCCCGCTTTCCCGTGAGGTGCCGAAACTTCCGGATTTCATCGTCGACAACGGAATTATTTGGACCATAGCTTCCTCCTCTCAGTTACCTTTCCCTTTCAGTGTGTTCTTTTTTCGTAATTACTCAGCAAAAAGAAAACCGCAAAGGCGGATTCTTCTGCGAATTCACCCCAAGCGCCGCTTAGGTGTTACCATGTATCTTAAGTTTTGCTTTTCTTCGCCAGCACGAACGAACGCCGCAAGAGAGCAACCGCATCCGCAATATCATTGTCGCTTCTGATGGCAAAGCTTACCCAACCACTCTTCGGAAGGATGTGATGCGGTGCGACCTTCTGCGCCGCCACAAGATCGTCCCGCACGTTCAGCGGAAAAGGAATATCGACCAGAGAGTCGCCATGGAGATGGCCGAGTTCGCTTTTCCCGAGTCGAAACTCGATTCCGCCGAACCGGTGAGGTCCTGCCGTCACTCCCTCCCATTGGAGCACTGCGTGTCGTATTCTCTCCATGGCGTCTGCGACCCTTGTCATCGAACATCCTTAAGCAGTCGCTTGATCCTTTTTCGAATGCACATCGTCGGGCGACCAACCACAGCGGCGCCGCCACTCTTCTCTGAATTTCTCCCGCTCTTCGGGGCTCATCGCCGCCAATTTCTCTTCAAAGCGGTGCTTCCATCGGTCACGGTGCCAGCCGTTCGCGTGTCTCCACGGTCCCCAGCCGCGGAGAAGGATGTGAGACAACAGGAGAAGCCCCAGGGCTTGCCAGAATGTTATCGCCGGACCGTGAAAGATGTCCGGTACGAGCGCATTCCAAAGCACCATGACGAGAACTCCAAACACGAACACTCCCACTACTATCATTGCCGCGAATTTCGCGGCCTTCATTAACCACCAGGATTTCATGATAATTGATCCTCCTATAGATTTTCCATTTCGTTATACAACTCTTGTAGCTGTTCGCGCAAGAACAACACTGCATAGCGCTTGCGCGACAGCAAAGTGTTGAGCGGCTCGCCGGTGATTTCTGCGATCTCCTTGAAGCTCCGCCCTTCCAATTCGTGCATCACAAATACTTCACGTTGTTCGTCGGGAAGTTCGTCAAGGGCTTCCGAGAGTTCCGACCAGACCAATGAGCGGGCATAGACGCGATCCGGATTTTGTCTTGGGTCGTATAATATTTCCTCTAAGTTGAGCGGTGAATCAAAATCGCCCGCGTCTGCGGGAAGAGATTCGGGACGTCGCTTTCGGTACCAATCAATGATCTTATTGCGTGCGACGGTAAAAAGCCATGCGGTGAGTTTTTCGATCGGCTCCGTTACACTATAGCTCGTCGCCAACTGGTAGAAAACATCCTGCAGAATGTCTTCCGCATCGGATTGGTTACGTACTCGCCTGCGGATAAAGTCGAGCAGACGTTTGCGTTCCAAGCGCACGGCGCGATCAACTTCGGCTGCGCTGTCCTTTGATATTGTCAGAGCGTCCAACACCGTTAGTCCTTGTTTATAGCCATAGACGTAGAACAACTCAATTTATTGTATTGTTCGCGAGGGCGGGAGCGGCCAAAGGAAGAGCCCGGAGCGG
>Ga0182017_10003647_pt1 | contig 11470 bp, 6 predicted proteins | sample 712E3DmetaG_FD_120492 | JGI IMG/M metagenome (GOLD analysis project Ga0182017, IMG submission 120492) | Permafrost microbial communities from Stordalen Mire, Sweden - 712E3D metaG | ecosystem: Environmental > Terrestrial > Soil > Wetlands > Permafrost | place: Sweden: Stordalen | collected... | reverse complement strand
TCAGCGGCGACGAGAAGGCGATCTGGTGGGAGCGTGCGGTCCAAGCCTGGCCCGACTACGCGACCTACCAGGCGAGGACCGACCGCCAGATCCCGGTGTTTGTGCTCGAACCGATGGTGTAGGGGAGGTTCCTGCCCACTGTCAACACGGCGACCCAGAGATCGTCTTTGGAGTGGCGCTCTTGGCCATTTTGGCGATAGTGACGATCTCGCTCGATGCGCGCACCTTGCAACTACGTGCTGACGGGGGAACTCGATGGCACGGCGATGCTTTGGGGCGCCGCCACCGGCACAGAAGTGCGCACCTTGAGCGGACACTCGAGCACCGTCTTGAGCGTGGCATTCTCGGCGGCTGGGAAGTACATCGTCACGGGAAGCGTGGACAAGACCGCGAAGGTGTGGGGCACGGACGTCCGGTGTGAACCGCCCTGGGTTGCCCTAGTAGGGTGCGCCTTTGGGGACTCGCGAGGGGCCGAAGAGAAGCCGCTTGGACTCTGATCCGGGTGCTCAGACGTTCGACGCAAGGGAGTTCGGATTCTGGGTCACTCGTGCGCTAGGCTGTGAGGCGATGTCCGGTCGATTCTCCGGCCGGAGAGGGAGGCTAGAAATGGGCGACGCGAAGCAGGGCGCACTTACCGAGTCCAAGGCTGCGGCCCGCCGTGTGATCGTCAGGGGCGACGTCACCATGGACTGGAATCTGGCTCGGACGCGGAAGCTGGCCGATTCCGGGATCGGCTGGAACGCCGCCGATCGAACGGAGACGTACGCGCAGCCCGGCGGGGCCGCGCTAATGGCCGGCCTGATGACCGAGGTGGCGGGGACGCTCGCGGCCGAGGGGGTCGCCGTCGAGGTCTCCGGTCCGGGCACTCCCCCGGGACCGATCGCGCCAGCCGATCCCCGCTTCCACCATTCCTATGCGATCTGGTCTAAGTTCCCGCGTCGGCGGGGCGATCGAGATCGCAGCGTCTGGCGGGTCGAGGAGTTCCTTGGGTTCGATCGAGCCCGAACGCCCGAAGCGACCGCCGCGGGCATGGGCGCCGCATCGGCGGCCAAAGAGCCCGCCGACGCGGATTTAGTGATCCTCGACGACGCCGACCTCGGGTTCCGCGCCAGGCCCGACGACTGGCCGGCGGTCCTCGGCCTGGCGGCGGGCGCAGCGGCTCCGGCCGCGCCAGAAACGATGCCGCGGCCCTGGGTCTTGCTCAAGATGGCCTGCCCGGTCGCGTCGGGTGTGCTCTGGCGGCGGCTGCTGCGTCTCCACGCCGGGCGCCTGGTCGTGACCATGACCCTGAACGATCTGCGCTTGAGCGACGTGAAGATAAGCCGTGAGCTTTCGTGGGAGCGGACTGCTGGCGACCTAGCCCGGGAGCTACGCCGCCACCCCGCGGTGAATGGGCTCATCCATTGCGCCCATGTCGTGGTCTCGCTGGGCACCGGCGGCGCCGTGCTGCTGTCGCGGCGCGAGACGCTCGACGCCCGCCTCGACCAGATGAACGAGCCCGACTGCCACGTCTTCTTCGACCCCGAGGCGATCGAGAACAGCTGGGCGGAGCAGTACCCGGGCGCCATGATCGGCTACACCTCGTGTCTTGTCGGAGGGATCGCCCGCGAGCTGCTTCTCGATCCCGCGAAGCCAAACGTCCATCGCGGCGTCACGAGCGGGCTGGCCGCGGCGCGGGCCCTCCACCTTCAGGGATACGGCGCAGCCGATTGCGAGCCCGGCCGAGCCGGCCTTGCTTTCCCCGCTTGCGACGTCGCCAAAGAGTTGGCAAAGGAGCCGCGAGGGTTCGCGGTCGCCGAGATACAGCAGCCGGTGACAGATTCCTGGTCCATCCTCGAGGGTCGCTACCCTGAAGGCCTCGAGCCGGTCGCCGAGGCCGTCGCCCGGGAGGGTGTCGAGGTCGCGCTCAAGGACGTTCCGCTCGGCAGCTTCGGCAAGTTCCTGACCGTCGATCGCGGCGAGATAGAGGGCTTCCGCAGCATCCGCGCGCTCATGCGCGAGTACGATGCCGAGCCCGCCCCGCGCCCCCTGAACATAGCCGTCTTCGGTCCCCCCGGCGCCGGCAAGTCATTCGGTGTCAAGGCAGTCGCCAAGTCCGCCCTCGACGGCGACCGGATCGAGGAGCTCCCCTTCAACCTCTCGCAGATGCGCGATTCCGCGGATCTGGCCGACGCGCTGCATCAGGTCCGCGACGTCGGATTGCGCGGCAAGCTCCCCTTCGTGCTGTGGGACGAGTTCGACTCGGACCTCTCGGGTGAGTCGTTTGGCTGGCTGCGGCATTTCCTGGCGCCGATGCAGGACGGCACCTTCCAGCAGGGCCAGATCATCCACCCGATCGGGAAGGCCATCTTCGTCTTCGCCGGTGGCACGAGCGTTCGACTGGCCGACTTCGAGGGGAACCGAAGCGACAACTTCCGCCTGGCCAAGGGCCCCGACTTCGCCAGCCGGCTCAAGGGCCATGTCGACATCGTCGGCCCGGACCCGCGCGGCGGCGATCCCGAGGCCGATCCGTACTACCGCATCCGTCGGGCCATTCTGCTGCGCTCGATGCTGTTGCGGGATCGGTCGGGGCTCTTCGAACACGAAGGTAAGATCGACCGCCTCGCGATCGATCCGGGTGTGCTGCGGGCATTCCTCGAGGTTCGCTCGTACCGTCACGGCGCGCGGTCGCTGGAAACGATCGTGGCCATGAGCACCCTCCACGGAGCGAGCCGCTATGAGCGCTCGGCGCTGCCAGCGGCAGACCAGCTCGACGCCCACGTCGACGCGCGCGAGTTCCTCTCGATCGTCGATCACTATGTCCCCGAGGGCGAGCTGCTCGAGCGGCTGGCCGAGGCCGTCCACCTGGCGTACTGTCGGGACCAGCTCGGGCAGGGACACGCCTGGAACGGGACGCTCGCGTACCTGACGGACCATCCGATGCTGGCTACTTTCGCCGGCCGACGGCTCACCGAGCCGACCCTCGAGGCGCTCGTCGACTTCAAGGATCTCCCCGAGCACCTGAAAGAGCAGAACCGCGGGGTCGCCCGCGACCTGCCCGACAAGCTCGCCGTCCTGGGCTACGTCCTGCGCCAGGACGCGCCCGCCGGGGCGCCGTCAGTCGTCGTTGATCCGGCGGATGCGCGGGTCGAGCTGCTCGCGAAACGGGAGCACGCACGCTGGGTCGCGCGCAAGCTCAAGACCGGTTGGCAATACGGCGAGCCAAGAGACAATGCGAAGAAGGTGCATCCGAGCATCCGGCCGTGGGAGGAGCTTTCGGAGAGCGAGCGAGACAAAGACCGGATGATGGTCCGGGAGATGCCGGATATCGTCGACGCGGCCGGAATGACGTTCGCACGCCTGGACGATCTCGAGCCGTTGCGGATCGGGGTCACCGGCCACCGCGTGCTCGCCGAGCGCGAGCTGGTCGAGGCCGGCATCGAGGCCGCCATCGACAGGATCGAAGCGAGCCATCCGGGACGGTCGCTGGTGGTCGTCTCCGCGCTCGCCGAAGGCGCCGATCGGCTGGTGGCGAGGGCCGTCCTGAAGCGCGCCGGCTCGCGCCTGGAGGCCGTCTTGCCGCTGCCCAAGTTCGACTTCCTCGACGACTTCGCTACGCCCGATTCGAAAGAGGACTTCCTGCGCCTGATCGCCCAGGCCGACTACGTCACGGGGCTGCCAGCGTGCGCCAGTCGCGAGGAGGCTTACGCCGCCGCCAACGAGCGCCTGCTCGGCGGAGTCGATGTCCTCGTCGCGATCTGGGACGGCAAGGGCGCCCAGGGTCAGGCCGGGACCGCGCAGGTCGTCGCGCGCGCCCGTGCCCTTCGCCTGCCGATCGCCTGGGTGCATGCCGGCAACCGCAAGCCCGGCACGATGCAGCCGACCTCGCTGGGCGCTGACCACGGGCGCGTCACATACGAGAACCTGTAGCGACGCGGGAGGGGCGGGCGACCGCGCCCTACGCCGCGAGAGCCACGTACTCCGCGAGCGGCCCGAGCTTCTCTGGGAGCGGCGGGGCGCGGCGCGCTATCATCGCCTGCCGGTTGAAACCTATCTGGTCGCCGCGTACTCTCTTGGGCGAGAGGAGCGGGGGTCGTCCGGAGGGGACCACAGGCCCGAGGCCGGTGGTCGCTGCCTCGCAGCCGCGCAGATTGCCGTCAACGCGCCAGTCGCAGGGATCGGGGTAGGGACATGTCCGACGTATTCATCTCCTATTCGCGGCGCGACATCGCGTTCGCGCGCCTGCTCCGCGAGGCGCTCCAGCAGAGCCAGATCGATACCTGGATCGATTGGGAGCGGATTCCGGTAGGGGAACGGTGGTGGCAGGAGATCACCGAGGCGATCGAGGGCGCCAACGTCTTCATGCTCCTCATCAGCCGCCACTCGGTCGGCTCCAGGGTGTGTCGGGACGAGATCGAGCTCGCTCTAAAGAACCACAAGCGCATCGTTCCAGTCCTGGTCGATCGGCTGACGCCCGAAGAGATCGGCGGGCTCGCGCCGGACCTGCCCCAGTTCAACTGGGTCGTCTTCGAGCGCGACCAGATCTTTCGGGTTGAGGTAGATCCCGGGGCGACGTCGGAGAAGGCAGAGGATCAGGAGGTCGCTTTCCCGAAGCTGCCCCAGTTCCAGGACGCCCTGTCGAAGCTGAGCGTCGCCATCCACACCGACTGGGAATGGGTCAAGTACCACACCGGCCTTCAGGTCGAGGCGCTGCGCTGGGACAAGAATCGGCGTGACCCCAGCTATCTCATCCGCGGCTCCGCGCTTCAAGATGCCGAGCAGCAGCTCATCAAAGCGGCCACCCACGACCCGGCCCCCACCTCGCTCCAGGTCGAGTTCGTCACGGCCGCCCGGCAGGAGGAGACGCGACGGCAGCTGGAAACCCTGAAGCTGGAGCGCAAGGCGCGGCGCCGCCAGCGCTACGTCCTGGTCGCCGTGGCGATCGGGCTCATCGTCTCGTCGACGCTCGGAGTGGTGGCCTGGGGCCAGCGAAACCAGGCCCTCAGCGAAGCGAACGCTCGGGCGACGGCGGAGGCCGTGGCCGAGCAGCAGCGCCAGGTGGCCGAGCAGCAGCGTCAGGTGGCGGTTGAGCAGGGCCAGATCGCCGTGCAGCAGCGCGACATCGCGGTTTCTCGCCTGCTCGCCGCGGACGCTCTCAACCAGATCGACAACCAGCAGCTCGATGAGGGGATGCTGCTGGCCATAGAGGCCGATCGCCATGCCGATACGATGGACGCGCGCAGCAGCCTGCTGCGCCTGATCCTGGATACTCCACAACTGCGCTTCATCATCGCGGGCCACTCGGACCAGGTCCACGGAGTGGCGGTCAGCCCCGACGGCAAGACGATTGCTTCGGCCAGCGCCGACGGCACAATCGGCCTGTGGAGTACTGCGACGGGCAAGGCCTCCCACGCGCCCCTCAAGGCCACCGAGGGCGGTTTCTGGTCTGTCGCTTTCAGCCCGGACGGGAAGTACCTGGCGACCGGTGAGGGAGGCAAGACAGGGTCGGCTGGCGGCCAAATCGTGCTTTGGGACGTGGCCGGCGGCTACACCCCGCAAGTCCTTGCCCCGGGTGGCGGATACTGGGTCGACGGGCTGGCCTTCAGCCATGACGGCAAGACTCTTGCGGCCGCCACCGCAGACGCCTCGGGGACTCTCTACTCCGTCGCCGGACGCAAGGTCGTCTGCCCGTCGATCGGCAAGAAGGCGGACGAGGAGATCTTCGACGCGATCGCGTTGAGCCCGGACGGTAAAGAAGTCGCCTTCGGGACAGGACGCGGTGAAACCGAGGCTCTGAGCATCTGGAGCACCGCCACCTGCAAACAGGTGGGTCCGGCCATTGACACAGGCAAGCTTGCCGGGCTCGGGCCGAATGAAGGGGGATTGATCACCAGCCTGGCCTACAGCCCGGATGGCAAACAACTTGCCGTGGCCGATGGGAGCTACTTGCTGGTACTGGACACAGCGACGCGGCTGCCCGTGCGCAGCGCTACCCTGATCGATCCGAACTACTACGTCGAGTCTCTCACTTACAGCCCGGACGGGACCCGGATCGCCCTGGCCAGCAAGAGGGAGATCGAGCTCCTCGACGCGAGCACCGGCAAGCAGGTCGGTAGCCAGCTGCTCGGCCCCCGAGGCAGTGCTCTCAGCGTCGCTTTCAGCGCCGATGGTCATTCCATGGCGGCCGGCTCATCGTCGGGCGACGTGGAGGTATACGACCTGCAGAACGAGCCACTCACTGCGAAGGTGCCCACCGGTACGACTTCCGTCGCCGCGGTTGCATTCAGCGCCGATGGCAAGGTGCTGGCGTCGGCCGGCGCGGGTGGCGTCATTCGTCTCTGGAATACGACCACCTGGCAGATCATCGGCCAGACGGCGGCCGACGGTGGAGCGGTCCCACCTCTGGCCTTCAGCCCCGACGGCAAGGTGCTGGCTTCAGTCGGTGGCGACAAACTGATACACCTCTGGGACGCTGCGACCGGCAGGCAGATGGGCGCCCCACTGGACCCCAAGGGGGGCGCGGTCTGGTGCCTGGCTTTCAGCCCCGATGGCAAGTGGCTGGCCGCCGGAGGCGTTGAGGACCTGCTGACCATCTGGGACGTGGCCGGCACCCGACTGGTCGCGTCCCGGTCGTACTCCGGGGGGTCGATCAATATCTACGAGATGGACAAGGCCATCAGAACCGTGGGGTTTGAGCCGGACTCGTCTGGCCTGTTCTTCACCATGGGCGGTGGAATAGCCAGGATCGCCAGCTGGGGGGCACAGGGGCCTGCCTCGGATTGGACGACCCGCGACATCACCTTCATAACGAACACGTACGATTCGAACGATATCGAGGGCGCGATGAGCCCCGACGGGAAGACCCTGGCCCTGGCCAACGTTGTGGCCATACAGCAGTACGACGTCGCCTCCGGAAAGATGCTCGGCCTTCCCATGTTCGGTCATCACAACACCGTGTCCGCGATGGCCTATAGCCCTGACGGCAAACTGCTGGCCTCGGGCGGCGCGGATTCGATAGTGCGGCTCTGGGACTCGGCCACCGGCCAGCCGGTCGGGCTTCCACTCTTAGGGCCTTCGCAGGGGGTTGAAAGCCTGGCCTTCAGCCCCGACGGGACGCAGCTGGTCGGCGTGGACGGCGGCGGAACCGTCTACAGGTGGGATATGGTGATGAAGGACTGGGAGTCGATGGCATGCGGAGTTGCGGGGCGCAACCTCAGCGGCCTGGAGTGGCAGCAGTTCATGCCGGACGAGCCCTATCGGCTAACCTGTCCGGACCAGCCGATCGATTCGAGCGGGATCTACCAGCTCACCATGCTGGCCCGCACGCAGCAGGCCGCGGGCAACACCGACGAGGCCAAGACCACCATCGGCGACGGGCTTCAGTGGGTCGTGGCCTCAAAGGATGACGGGGCTAACAACTCCATGTGCTGGTTCGGCAGCCTCAGCGGCTTCGCTGCCCAGGTGATGCCGGCCTGCGAGCGCGCGGTCTCTCTGGCGCCGTCGAGCAGCCTGGCAAACTGGCGCGACAGTCGGGGAGTGGCCCGGGCCATCACCGGCGACTACGCCGGAGCCATCGAGGACTTCCAGGCCCTCGTGGACCGGGCGAAACAGAACGGGCAGTCTGACACCCTGGGATCCCAGCGCGAGGGTTGGATCGCCACTCTCAAGACGGGCAAGAACCCGTTCGACCAGGCGCTCCTGGACGAGCTTCTGACCCAAGGGGCGCCCTACTAGCGTGAACAGCCCCGAGATGTAGCGACACACCAACCTCCTCGATCCACTGGTCGTGGTCAGGCAGCGACTGTTCGACCGCCTCGTCGACGCGGGCCGGGTCGAGATCTACGACGCGCCCGAGGCTCTGGGTCGAAAGGGATGAGGCTCACTCCGCAGAGCGGTGACCCGCAATCGTGGGCTCAGTCCGCTTCGACCGGCTGGGCGGCCCGGCGCGTGCGCACCGCACACGCCCGCCTCGTGACACCCAAGGTGGCACGACTTCAGAGCATGTTCTCCCTCATAACGAACATCGTGTGGGGGCAGCGGAGAAGGCCGAGGCCGCCACGTGGCGGAGCAGGGACGATCAAGCCGTCGAGGGCAACCGGCGGGGCAGCTTGAGGAAGCGCTCCGGCCGGGCGCCCGCTTCGGAGGGCGGCGCACCGCTCCAGATCAACGTGTCCGGGTCGAAGTCGAGGTCGCCTGGCCAGGCGAGCGTTCCCGCCTCCACGCGCACCTGCCGGAAGCGCGCGTAGTCGTCGAGCAGAGGCTGGAAAACAGGACCCCAGATGATGTCGGTGAGATCGCGCTCGACAGCGTCGCCGTTGGTCAGCGTCAGCCGGACTCTGTAGTCGTCGAGCGCCCGCACGGATCGAATTCGCAACATCGTGCCGATCATCCTACTTCAGACCAGGGATCGTCCTGAGAGGCAGGCGCCGGCCGGCGAAGCGGGCGATCTCCAGGTCGAGATCCACGGCCTCGACGTCTACGATCCCACGACCGGCGTCGTCCGGAGCGACTCGACAGACGACATCGCCTGCTGGTTCATCGACACTGCCTACGACGACGCCCAGTTCTTCGTCCGCCACGCCTACTTCCTCGGCGCCGACGACCCCTACGACAAACTCAAGCGGGCCCTCCGCGCCGACATCGACGAGGCCGCCTGGGCCTCGCTCAACTCAACCGTGTCGCGCCCCTTCGCGCGCCCGTCAAGCGGTCGGATCGCGGTCAAGGTGATCACCACTAAGGCGACGAAATCCTCAAGGTTTACGGGGTCTGACCTGGCCGAGCGGCCGCGGCACAATGAGTGCTCGTGTTCCCCTTGGAAGAAGCCAGAAAGCTCCGTGGCACTGGGCAGCTGCTCGCAGGCTCGTCGTCGCCGGCCCGTCTTGACGCACTCTTGCGCTGGTGCAAGACTTTGCGCGATCTCTTGCATGGCACGCAAGGACGTTCGACGCTCTTGCGCTGGTGCAAGAGCCGCACCGACTCTTGCATGTGGCGACAGAGTGAGACGCACAGATCGAGGGAGCCATGGACGCCCGGTTCGACCCAGAAGCCCTCCGACCTGGACTCGACCAGGTCAATCTCAAGTGCACGATCTTCGAGAACCTTCCGCTCGACCCGCTCCACCGCGAGTGGATCCGTCAGCGCGCCTGGGTCCGGACGGTGCACGGGACCACCCGCATCGAGGGCAACACCCTCTCTGACTTCGAGGTCGAGCAGCTGCTCGACAACAGGGCGTCACGGGCTCTGCCGCGCAAGGACGCACTTGAGATCCTCGGTAGCCGGTCCGCGCTCGAGCTCGCGGACGCGATCGCACGAGACGGGACCGTTCCCGTGGACCAGGCGGTGATCCGTGAAATCCACCGCCGCGTGCTCGACGGCCAGAGCCCTCTCCTCACGCCGGGGGAATACCGACGTGGCGAAAACCGAGTCGGCGGCCCGGATGGCGAGATCGTCTTCACGACTCCTCCGTCGGGAGACGTCCCGGCGCTGATGCGTGCGCTGGCTGACTGGCTCGTGGCCGACGACGGCACGCCTGCGCCCATCCGCGCTGCGCTTGCGCACCTCGAGTTCGTCGCGATCCACCCGTTCAACGACGGAAACGGACGGACGGCCCGCGCGCTCTCGCGTCTCATGCTCGTACGAGGCGGTTACGCCCTCGACGGGCTCGTGTCGCTCGACGCCTGGCTCGATCTCCGGCGGAGCGACTACTTCGCGGCGATCCGCGCGAGCATCGGCCAGTCGTACGAGCCGGGATATGACGCCACCCCGTTCGCCGCGTTCTTCCTGCGCGCCATCGCCGGCGCTGCCGACCACGTCCTCGCCCGGCTGCGGGGCCTGGGACAGGTCCAGATCCGGGTTCGCCGCGACGTCGCGGACGGACGGCTCGCGCCGATGATGCTCGACGGCCTCGTCTACGCCTGGATCAACCGCAGCCTGCGGCCCGCCGACTACCGGCGGGTGACGGGACGGAGCGCGTACGCGACGAGCCGGGACCTGGCGACCGCCGAGAAGCTCGGGTACGTGGTCGGCGAAGGCGCAAGCAGCGCGCGTTGGTATCGCCTCGGTCCGAAGCTGCTCGAGACGCCCGCGGCGGGCGAGCCGGCGGACCCGCGCGAGTCGACGCCGCGCCCCGCGGCGCTCGGTGCCGCGCAGGGATGACAGAACCCCTGGCTGATACCATGCCGGAATGGTGTCCGCCGAACCGGAGTCGATCCGCCTGAGCCTGCCTGCCGACGCCCGCCCGTCGCTCTGGGTCCGGCTCCTGCCGGCAATCGTCGGCGGGGTGGCGCTGGTCGTCTACGCGCGGACGCTCATGCCGGGGATCGCTTTCGGCGACTGGGGCGAGATGCAGACCGTCGCCCATGTCCTGGGCGTCGCTCACCCCACCGGCTACCCGACGTACATCGTGCTGGCCTGGCTGGGCGAACTCGTGTCGATCGGTTCGGTCGCCTTCCGGGCGAACTTCCTGTCGGCCGTCTTCGTCGGCGCGACACTCGGCACCGTCACGCTGATCTCGATCCGGCTCGGCGTCCGGCCGATGATCGCCGGCGCCGGAGCCCTCGCCCTCGGCGCCGTCGGGACGGTGTGGGCCGCCGCGACCGTCGCCGAGGTGAACCCGCTCCATCTGCTGTTCGGCGCGCTGATCCTCCACCGGGCTCTTGTCTGGGAGGAGCGGCGGTCCCTGTCCGACCTCGTCCTCGGCGGTCTGCTGGTCGGACTCGCCCTCGGGAACCATCTGCTGACCCTGTTCATCGCCCCGTTCGTCGCCGTCTTCGTGCTGTGGGCAGGACGTCGCGAAATCCTGGCCCGGCCGTGGATCCTGGTGCCGGCGCTCGCGGCCGTCATCCTCGGGCTGGCCGTCTATCTCTACATCCCAATCGCCGCGAGCCAGTCGCCCCCACTGCCGTACAACCATCCGGTCACCCTCGACGGCGTGCTCTGGCTCGTCAGCGGGACGCAGTTCCGGGGCCAGTTCGACTTCCTCTCGTCCAGAGGTCCCGGCGAGTTCGTCGCCGCCCTGCCGGCGCTGTGGGCGGTCCTCGCGGCGCGAGCCACGCCGATCCTGCCGATCCTCGGCCTGACCGGGCTCGCCATCCTCGTCCGCCGGCGACCGGCATTCGGCCTGCTGTGCGCAGCCATCTTCGCCGGCGCCATCTACGTCTGGGCGAACTACCTGCAGCTGGAGCACTACCTTCTCGTGCCGTGGCTCATTCTCGCGATCGGAGCGTCGGTGGCGCTCGAGTGGGTCGCCGGCCTCCTGACAGGCTGGCCGCGCCGGATCGCGACGTTCGACGGCGGCGTGCTCCTCGGCAGGGCCACGGTGGCGTTCGCGCTGGCGTTCGCGCTGGCCCTCGGGACGATCAACTGGTCGGCCTCGGACCGAAGCAGCGACCGATCGGGCCAGGACTACGTGAACGCGGTCTTCGCCGCACTTCCGCAGGACGCGGCGATCCTCTCGTACTGGGACGCCTCGACGCCGCTCTGGTATGGACAG
>Ga0182017_10003644_pt1 | contig 11472 bp, 9 predicted proteins | sample 712E3DmetaG_FD_120492 | JGI IMG/M metagenome (GOLD analysis project Ga0182017, IMG submission 120492) | Permafrost microbial communities from Stordalen Mire, Sweden - 712E3D metaG | ecosystem: Environmental > Terrestrial > Soil > Wetlands > Permafrost | place: Sweden: Stordalen | collected... | reverse complement strand
GGATCAGCAGAAGGCCGCCGCCGGTAATACTGAAGTTGGCGGGGAATAAACTGGTAAATAAAGGCATAATTGCCTGATGATCTCTGCTCCCGAACTTGTCCTGGACGCGCAGGCCGACTTGGGGGAAGGCCCAGCCTGGGACGCCCGGACCAGCAGCCTGTACTGGGTCGATATCCATGCCGGTCATCTGCATATATACAACCCTGAGGATGGATCGGACCAGTTGATCGAACTCGGCGAATACCTGGGCTGTGCAGCCCCGCGCCGCCCAGGCGGACTGGTGCTTGGCCTGCGCAGCGGCATTGCGACTCTGGAGCTTCCGTCCAAAAAACTGGTCCATCTCATCAATCCCGAAGCGCATTTACCCGGCAACCGTTTCAATGATGGCAAATGCGACCCAGCCGGGCGCTTCCTGGCTGGCAGCATGGACGATGCTGAAATCGAGCCTTCTGGTTCGCTCTACTCGCTCTCCCCGAAAGGCCCGGTAAAAACGCTGCTCTCCGGGACGCGCATCGCCAACGGCCTGGCATGGAGCCCGGATCACCACAGCTTCTATTTCATCGACACACCCACCCGCACCGTGATGGCTTACGATTATGATCTCGCCACGGGTGCGATCGCCAACCCGCGTCTGGTTATCTCTGTACCGCCTGAAATGGGTTGGCCGGATGGGATGACCTCCGACAGCCAGGGCATGCTTTGGGTGGCGCTATGGGGCGGAGCCAAGCTTACCAGATGGAATCCTGCTTCCGGTCAATTGCTCGCAGCAATTTCCTTCCCGGCGCTCAATGTATCCTCGTGCGTCTTTGGCGGACCAGGCCTGACCGATCTTTACGTTACCACTGCGCGGAAAGAAATGGACTCGGGACAACTGGCAAAGTATCCGCTCTCCGGCGGGTTGTTCCGCATCCGGACGAATATCCAAGGAATGCCCACGTTCGCGTTTGGGGGATAGGAAATTCTTTTTTTTACTTTCCCTTTGTCCCGGAGGCTTAATCCTCCTCCAAGTTTTACGGTTTTGTTATTTGCAAGGCCTTCACAACGTCCGCAATCCATATGATCATCCCCACCTGACTCCCTCGACAAGAGGCTGAAAAAGAAGATTGTGGGGTGTTTGCAGTCGGCAAAGCCGACCGCAAACACCCCATTTCCCACATTTTAAGAGCCCTGTACGTTTTTATTTTTTGCATTACTCATCCCCCCGGGTTGTGCTAAAATAACCGTACCTAATTGGAGTCCTTATGTCTGACATGGTTGAAGTAGTCATTGACAGCGTACGCGTCAGCCTGATGTCCCCACAACGAGTGGTGGTTTTACGCCAAACGGAAATGGAACGCTACCTGGCCATCTGGGTTGGGCCGTACGAGGCCGAACATATCACGGTGGCATTGCAGGAAGTGGAATTGAGTCGCCCAATGACGCACGACCTGCTTAAAAATGTTTTCAGCCAGTTAAACGCAGAGATCATACGCATCGAAATTGTCGCCCTGAAAGGGGAAACTTTTTACGGCAATATCGTCGCCAAAACGGACGAGAAAATCATAGATATCGACTCACGCCCCTCGGACGCCATCGCCCTGGCGGTGCGCGCGCATGTGCCGATCCTGGTCAGCCAGGAAGTAATGGATGAAGCCGGCATCGTTCCCGAGCATGATATGCAGTCCGAAGGCCAAGTTGCACCCGCCACGGATACCACTCCGCTGCCTCATTCCCCCGAGGATAAAGAAGAAGGTCTGGATGTGTTCGAGGACTTCCTGAAGAAACTCAAAGACGACCCGGGTGACGAAGAAGAGAAACCAAAACCTGAATGATTGACCTGCCCCCTCCCGAAGAGCCCCGTCCAGAAGCTGTCGAAGAGCGACTACCTGAGCCTGTTGAAGGTCGCCGCCCCGAGCCAACCGAAGGAAACTCCGTCCCATCCACGTCAGCCATCCCCCACAACCGTGAAGCCGAAGAAGCCGTTGTGGGGGCAGTGCTCATTAATCCCGAAGTCTACTACGACCTGGCCCAATTCCTCCAGGCGGATGACTTTTACATCCACCGTCACCGCTGGATCTGGGAGGCCTTCACCCGGCTGCACGAAAAACGCATCCCGCTGGATTTTTTGACAGTCACCGAGGAGCTCCAGAGCGCCGGGCAGTTGGCCGAAATCGGCGGCCCGGCCTATTTGACGGCGCTGCTCAACCAGGTTCCGACCTCGCTGCATGCCGAGGCCTACGGGCGGATGGTCGAGGCGGCTGCGATCCGCCGCCGGTTGTTGGCCTCTGCCAATACAATTGCCACCCTGGCCTACAACGAGCAGGAATCGGTTGAGAACGTTATCGAGGAGTCTGAGAAAGCCATCTTCAACGTCAGCGAACGGCGGCTGAAAAAAGATCTCCAGCCGATCTCTGCCGTATTGAGCGAGTACTACGACCGGATCGATGAACTCGCCAAACGCCCGGAGGATATTTTCGGCGTACCGACCGGCTTTGTAGACCTGGACCGGACACTGACCGGCCTCCAGCCCTCCGATCTGTTGATCATTGCCGGCCGCCCCGGTCAGGGGAAATCCGGGTTTCTGCTCTCCGTAGCCAAGAACGCCGCCCTTTTGCACAAAAAGCACGTCGCCATTTTCTCGCTTGAAATGTCCAACGAGCAGGTGGTTCAACGCTTGTTGTCGCAGGAGACCGGCATCGACTCGCAACGGCTGCGTAACGGCAAACTCAATGATAATGAGTGGCCATTGCTAACACATGCCATCGAAGTGCTGGGTGATACGCACATCTACCTCGACGACACACCTGCCATTACCCCGCTGGCACTGCGCACCAAGTGCCGCCGTCTGCACATGGAATTTGGTCTCGACTTGGTCATCCTGGACTATATCCAGTTAATGGGCGGGGATAACCGCACCGAAAACCGTGTCCAGGAGGTCTCGTACATTTCACGCAACCTGAAGGTGCTGGCGCGTGAACTGAACGTGCCGGTACTGGCAGCTGCCCAACTCAGCCGTGCCGTTGAACAACGCACCGACAAACGCCCGGTGCTCTCCGACTTGCGTGAATCAGGCTCCATCGAGCAGGATGCCGATATAGTAATGTTCATCTACCGCCCCGACCAGTACGAAAAGGACACCGTCAAACAGAATGTGGCCGAGATCATCATTGCCAAGCATCGAAACGGCCCAACCGGCAGCGTCGAATTGGTCTTCATGAACCATCTGGCCAAGTTCGTGGATGCCGCCACGCGCAATATTGATTTGAGCCAGGCATAATTCGGCACCCGTTTTTCGTAATTTGATATCAGCACCCGTTGTGGTGAAAAATGGCTTCCGGCTTCACAGACTCCGAAACTTTCGCCCAAATTCCCGACTCGTTCTTTCGCCATCTGCTCATCGAGATAGATGATCTGGACGAGTTGAAGGTGACTCTGTTTGCCCTCTGGCGGATCGGGAAAATGGAGAGCCGCGCTCATTATCTGCGCAGCCAGGATTTTGCCGCTTGCGTACCGGATCCGGGTCCGGCGCTTGAAAAAGCAGTCAAACGCGGCAGTCTGCTCAAGGCATCGCCGCAAGCCACCGGTCAAGGGTCCCAGAAAAAGATCCCAGCGCTCTATTTTCTGAATTCGCCGCGCGGGCGGGCTGCCGCGGCCTCTTTCGCCCAGGGCCAATGGCAGCCGGATGCCATGGGTTCCCTGCCTGCGCCGCCGGAACGTCCGAACATATTCAAGCTGTATGAAGAAAATATCGGTCCCCTGACCCCATTGATTGCGGACGCATTGAAAGACGCCGAAAAGACCTACCCGCCCGAGTGGCTGGCGGAAGCGCTGGGAACCGCCATCAAGAACAATAAACGGAACTGGAAATACGTGGAAGCGATTTTACGCCGATGGAAGGAAGAAGGCCATGCCAAAAAGCAAGATAGACGAGACGCTCAAGAAGATGGCCGACGGTACGCCGAAGGCGAGTTCTCCGATTTCATCGAGCATTGAAGCCCTGGGCGACCCAGATTGCCCGCACTGTCATGGACTCGGTTACGTCCGGCGTGACCTCGAGCCGGGTTCGCCTGATTTTGGCCGGCTGGAGATATGCACCTGCCGGCAGGGGGCGGTGATGCGGCATGTACGTGACCGTCTCTTCTCGCTCAGCCATCTGGACGAACTTAAAGGCCTGACCTTCGATTCTTTTCAGCCGCGCGGCCAGATCGGCCTGGGCGAGCGGCAGGCGCGCTCCCTAGAAATCGCCCACAATACCGCCCGCCAGTACGCCGGTTCGCTCAAAGGCTGGCTGCTGCTGCAGGGCGGCTACGGCTGTGGAAAGACCCATCTGGCCGCCGCAATTGCCAACTTTGCGGTTGGCATGGGTGTGCCGACGCTCTTTTTGACCGTCCCCGATTTGCTCGACCTGCTGCGGTTCTCCTTTGACGCCGAAGATATCACTTTCGAGCAGCGCTTCGAGCAGATCCGCACGGCGGAGCTGCTGGTGCTGGACGACTTTGGGACACAGTCGGCGACTCCCTGGGCGCAGGAAAAACTCTTTCAAATCGTAAACTACCGCTACATCAACCGCCTGCCACTGGTGGTGACCACCAACATCCCGCTGGACGAGATCGAGCCGCGTATCCGCTCGCGACTTACAGATCCGGAACTGGTCAGCAAGATAACCATACTTGCTCCCGATTACCGCCATCCCACGGATGACCGGGGCCACCACGAACTCTCCTCGCTCGATTTGCTTTCGAAATGCACATTTGCCAGTTTTTCTTTGCGTGAGGAAGAGGGGCTGGATGCAGACACACTCAAGTCGCTGGAGAAAGCGCTTAAGGTGGCCACGACTTTCGCCGAAAAACCGAAAGGCTGGCTTGTGCTGACCGGTCCATATGGCTGCGGCAAGACTCATCTGGCGGCCGCCATTGCCAATTCCCGCACTGATCTGGGCGATCCACCGCTGTTCGTCATGCTGCCGGATTTGCTCGATCACTTGCGGGCAACTTTCAGCCCCAACAGCAATACCAGCTACGACCGTCGCTTCGATGAAATTCGCACTACCCCATTATTGATTTTGGATGACCTCGGCACGCAATCCATGACCCCCTGGGTGCGCGAAAAACTCTACCAGTTGTTCAATTATCGATACAACGCCGAGCTCCCCACCGTGATAACAACCGCAGATACTTTGGATGAAATGGATGCGCGCATTCGCTCCCGTATGCTGGATGCACGCCTGTGCAGCATTTATGCCATCACCACCCCGGCCTACCATGGGGGCAGGTCCAGGAAAACCAAGCGATAATAGCTACTGGCAATTCCCAATAAACCGGGAAAACCTTGCAAGACCTTAGGCAGGGATAATTGCCATTAAATAAATATTTCAAAAATCCAAAAGGCATGCTTGTTTATGAAGAAATCGGTTTTGATCATTCTGCTCTGCGCGCTCAATATCCTGGTGATCGGCGCATTTCTCATCTGGTACTGCAACCGCACCTACCCCATGGTCGGTCATGACTACCGGCTGTTCATACCTTACATGCTCGATTCATATCTCCACCAAAGAATAAACGGTCTGACAATTCAATGGTATACGCCCAGCTTTGCCGGGGGCCGGCCGGTTTTTCCCAATCCGCAAGACCTGCAATTTTCTCTCCCCCAATTTTTAATGTGGCTTTTCAATCCATGGGTTGCGATTCTCGCCTCCATGATTGTTTTCGTCGTCATTGGCTTTGTTGCCACCTACTACTTCCTGAAGCGGTTCCTGGGGCTGCACCCATTCGCCAGCATTCTGGGAGCCGTGTTCTTCATCGCCAATGGTTTCTTCTTTAACCATATGGCAGCCGGCCATGTCACCTTTCAAGCCTTTACCCTGTTTCCGGTGATCTTAATCATCATTGTGCATCCAAAACTCCCGGGCTGGCTGGCAGGACTGCTTCTCTCGTTTATTGCCGCAATTCTGCTGTATTCCGGCATCCACGAAGTTACCTTCTTTATATTGACCGCGCTGATCTTTTTTCCACTGCTCTATCTGCTCAAAGCGTCTTTACTCGACGGAAAACGGTTACTTGCAATTACCATTTGGGGGGGCATTCTAACCATCCTGTTATGCGGGTCGAAGTTATGGGCGGCTTATTCTTTCATGCGCTTTTTCCCCAGGCTGGCCCAGGATAATTACACGACGACCCTGTGGACCGGCATGGTCGGCATCGTTCATCAACTGCTTGGGACAATGACCCTGGCTCCTTTTTATAGAATATTGCAAGGTAAGTTCACTTATGATTCCGTTGTTTACATGGCGAAAAGTACAGGAACCATTTATGGCTACTGGGAGCTGGATCAAAGCTTGTCACCGGCTTTGCTATTTCTTCTGGCAGGCGGCGCGATCACTTTTTTACTGCACAAGCCCACGCTGAAAGCACCGATTGATAAAAAGAGGTTGATCGCAGAAATCTGTTTAACTCTGGCGGTATGGATAGTGATCGAATTTACGCTGGCGAAAGGATTGTTCTATCCATATCTCCAAAAGTTGCCAATCATCGAGTCTGAACGGGCAAACGTTCGCAATGCCTGTGCATTTATTTTTCCGCTGGCGGTAGTCGGGGCGGTTATTTTCAATAATTGGACAAAGAATTGGAAGCCAAATGCATTATTGGCGGCTTTCCTTGTTATGGAAGGCATTGCCCTAGGTTCTTTATTGTCTTTTCGCTATGTTCCGACTAAATATCTGGTTGGAGAAGCGTTATTCGATTATATGCTCGGCGATATCCGTCCCATGCTGACCACCTACGATATGATCCGCTACCAGGGGAATACGTTTCCCGTAGAAAACGTAGTTCCCAGAGCCGATCCATGGATGGTGTTCCAGGATAATGCGGTGAACATGATCGATCCGTACAACACATTTTTCAAAGGCATATACCAGTCTCTCGTTCCGGTTCTGCATGCCGGTTCTGTTTACGATATATCCGATGGCTACTTTAATATTGTCGACCCGACCGGCTACGTGTTTCCGGAAGTAAATCAAACCCACGCGCATGAACGAATCCCGATCACGGAGAAAGCCCAATTCCTCGATTTTATCAATCGCCGCCAGCCGGATTGGAAACTGCCGCTTATCCAACAGATTCTGGATTGGACTGCCCTGGTCACACTTATTGCCGAGTTTGGTGCTTTATTGGTTTTGTTGGCAAGAAAATGGATTCGCTTTCCAACGCATCCCTCCAAAGCTAACATATACCACCCCACACCTGACCGGGGTGCCTGACATTAGCCGCCTGGCGGCGCATATCATCCAGCGATTCCCAAAAAACTCGAATATCCGCGCCTCCGATCCTGAAGAGGGGTGTTAGAATTGATTGTAATTGGACATTCATTGTCCTAAATTCAATCTTCCGAGGTGCCTCTTGCTATCTGCCTACATTCTCTCCCTGCGCGAGGGACTTGAAGCCGCGCTCATTATCGGTATGGTCCTGGGCGCCGTGCGCCAGATGCATCGCCAGGATCTATCTCCGTCCGTCTGGCTTGGCGCGGGCAGCGCAACGGTGCTCAGCCTGCTAACAGCAATTCTGCTCACCCGTCTCGGATTGGAGTTAAAGGATCCGGCGGAGGCGATTTTCGAAGCGATCACCATGCTGCTGGCTGCCGGAATCCTGACCTGGATGATCTTCTGGATGAGCAAGCAAGCACGCCATCTTAAGACCAACCTGGAATCCGGTGTCCAAAAAGCCTCGCTGGCAGGCAGATGGTCCCTCTTTGGATTAGCCTTCCTGGCCGTTTTGCGCGAGGGGGTGGAGCTGGCACTCTTCCTGGCCGCGGCGGCATTTTCCTCAACCGCGCCTCAGACCGCCCCGGGCGCTCTGTTAGGATTGGGAACGGCCGCCTTGCTCGGTTGGGCTCTTTTTGCATCCTCCCTTCGGTTGAACCTGCGGCGTTTCTTCCAGGTGACCGGCGTTCTGCTCGTTTTTTTTGCTGCCGGGCTCGTTGCCCACAGCCTGAACGAATTCAACGCCCTTGGTTGGGTGCCTTCGGTTATCGGGCATATCTGGAACATTAACCGCATCCTGAACGACCAATCCACCTTCGGGCAGGTCCTGGCTGCATTATTCGGCTACAATGCGAGCCCGTCGCTGACCGAAGCACTGGCATATGCAGGCTACTTCGGGATTGTCATTGGGTTCCTATGGGCAGGCCAGAGGCGTCACCCCGCGCCGGATGAAGGATCCGTTCGGGTTGTGCAAAGACAGGTTTAATTTAACAAAGAAGCCAGCCCAGCCCAATGGGCCCTCAGCCATGAGGAGGAAGCGAGTCGGAAAGATGTTTAGGGAGTTGGAATAAGAATGGAAAGCAGGGGATGGATGAACTGGTAAACCAGCCAGATCAGACCAGGGGTAAGCAATGCCAGCAGGATCAGACCGGCCAATCCCAGCAAAACCCACCGTCCGTATTTTCCGCCTTTCTGCTTAATCTGCAAATCATTTTCCATCACCATCTCCCCGCCCGGGACGAGCATCATCACGACCGTGATATTGTCCTTTCCGTTGCGCGCACAGGCCAGGTCGACCAGAGCCTGCACAGCAGCCTGAAGATCCAATCCGTGCACCGCCTGTGTAATTTCGGCGTTTTCCACCACGTCAGTCAGGCCATCCGTACAAAGCAGGAGCAGGTCACCAGGGAGCAGGCGCAGACCCTGATTGGAACGCGACTCTGTATCCGTCTCGTCGGTGGCCAGCCGCAAGCGGATATCAGCCTGGGGCGTTTTGGAGGAACCGAGGTAGCGCCGGATGACATGCACATTGGGGTGGTTGCGCACATCCTTCGGGTCCAGGATGCCTTTTTCCACAGCCTCCTGCACCCAGGTATGGTCCACTGTCAATTGCGTCAGGCCAGCCTGGCGCAGCAAGTAAATACGCGAGTCCCCGACCGAGGCGGTGAACAACTGGTTTCCGATGACCCAGGCGCAGGCACAGGTGGTGCCCATGCCCAGACGCTGGGTGTTATCTTTGGCTTTGGCTGCGATCGCATCGCTGGTAACCTGGATGGCATTGTCGAGTATCTCCACCGGCCGGCGGGCATCCGACTGGGCCACCATATGGCTGATGTTCTCCACGGCCATTTCGGCTGCCACTTCCCCGGCGCGGTGTCCCCCGATCCCATCTGAGACAATGGCAAAGACCGAGTGGGTGGCGTCATTTTCACCAATACGGTACGATGAAACCGCCAGGCGGTCCTCGTTATCCCTGCCAGCCATGCCGGGGTGTGTTAGCGCGGCGACATGCAAATGAGCGTGTTTAGTACGGATCATGACCTTGTGGGGGTAATTTTTGGCAATGCTCGTTCAGGCGGTTTGCGCAAGATGAAGCGATACGAAAGCCTTCCGATGTACACCACATCGCCGTGCTGCAAGCGGCGCGGGGCCGCCAGCAACTCGTCGTTGACCCATGTTCCGGCGACGGACTTTTCATCAGAAAGGATATACTCACCATCCAGCTCCTGGAGGCGGGCATGCAGGGGTGAAACCGATGGATCATCCAGAATGCGTGTGACCTGCATCGGGTCAGAACCAAAAGTCATTTCCGGAGCGATGACCGGGATGGGCGGAGCAGCCATGGGTTGGCCATCTTCTTTCAGACGCTCCAGATAGGCATCCGATTGTTTGGCCGGACGTTTCCACGGCAAGCGCATATGCCTGCCCGTCTCGCCCTCCACCGGCTGGGTAAGCGGATCAATCGTGGCAGCCTGGTCTGCCAGGTGTGCGCGCCGTTTGATGCGCCCGCCGCTCAGTATTACGCCCAATACGGCCCCGGCAAACAGGATTGCGCCCAGCGCCACCCAAGGACTATTGCGCGACAGGAAGGGTAACAGTCCGAACTGCGGCCTGACAACCGTGACCATCACCGGCACGGCCAGGCTGATCTTACTTAATCCCAGGCTGTCCACAGCCTCCACACTGAGGGTATGCTGGCCACTGGTGGTATAACCGCTTAGATCCCAGGTAAAGTGGTCGAATGGCTCGGTAGTATTTTCGGCTACTTTTTGGTTGTCCACGAATAAAGTGGTACTGACCAGCGGACGCGTGCGACCATCCGGAAATTCAACGATAATCACGATGAGTTGCCGGTTGGGAAGGAAAGCGCTTGCTGCTGTCGTTTGGGCGTCCGGCGCCTGGCGGACGATCTGCTCCGGCGGCGCCACCAGCATGGGGTTCGGCGGCTGGATATCCAGCGAAAACGACAGTGCTGCAGAAGCGACTTTTGCACTGTCCAGGGTAGCCTGCGCCACCAGCGTATGCCCACCGGACGTTAGAATGCCGGAATTATAGGTGAGCTTGTAAGTGGAACGAAGCGGGGCAAAATATGTCTCCAGGCCAGGCAGCGGCTCGACCCCGGAGAAAAGGATGTACTGTCCACCGGTCTGGACGGCAAGATCCTTAAGCGCGGTGGCACCGGAAGACGAGAAGAAATCCGTTGATGCCACAATCCATACGTTGACGCGCACCTGCTGGCCGACCGCGCGTTCGGTCAGATTCTGTAAGGTTGGCAGGGCATCCACAGCTGTGGGGGATGTGACGAACAGGACCGTCCGTTTCATGCCAGACGTGGAGGTGGAATCGGAGACCGTGTCGAGGGCCTTTGAGAGGGTATCCAGGCTGGGCGTGATGGATTGCAGGTTGGGCAGGTAGGCTGCCAGGGCATCCGAAAATGCCGAGGTCGTAGTCATGTGGGCGGAGAGAGTCCCATAGGTGGGGACCAGACTTAAGTCATCACCCAACGAATCGGAATGGGAGGAGGCCCAACTTTTCAGGATCTGCACGATCTTGGCGTAGCGGGTGACCGCGTTGGCATCCCGGTATGCAAAAGTTGGACCGGGATCGAGCGCCAACGCAAATTTGACGCCCACTTTGACTTCGTGAAGCGAAGTGAGGGGAAGCGGCTTGTTATCTTCAAGCAGGGTAATCTCAGCCGGTTTCAAGCCGGTGACAACATTGCCAGCCGAATCGAACACATCCAGCCCGGCCGAGATGAGCGGGAAAGCGCCGGTCTGCAGGGCATACAGGCTGAGACTGGCGGTGTTCTGACTCTGGGCACGCGCAGGGGTCAGTCCGGCGAAGACCAGATAAACACAGAGGAGTAGCGCCAAGTATTTACGCATATGCAGCGATCAGCCTGGCAAATGATCATCGCTTACCGCCGGAAATTGCCGGGGTAAGGAAGGAAAATGGGGGTGTTGGGTGAGCTTCGCCCAGCCAACACCCCCATTTTTTCCAACCCATCCAGGCAATTCCCAATGAATCATTCCTTGATATCCCTGACTTCCGCATCCACGATTTCATCGGATGGGGGAAGCTTTTCCGACGGCCCCAGGGGAGCGGGGGTCCTGATCCATTCGTGCAAGCCGGCCCAGGCCAGCAGCGGGATGCCGACGGCAGTTCCGGTCACCTGGAAAGGTACGCCGGCAATGATACCCATCACCAGCCCCTTGGCCAGCGAAGGGCCCCAATCGTCT
>Ga0182017_10003643_pt1 | contig 11477 bp, 11 predicted proteins | sample 712E3DmetaG_FD_120492 | JGI IMG/M metagenome (GOLD analysis project Ga0182017, IMG submission 120492) | Permafrost microbial communities from Stordalen Mire, Sweden - 712E3D metaG | ecosystem: Environmental > Terrestrial > Soil > Wetlands > Permafrost | place: Sweden: Stordalen | collected... | reverse complement strand
GTGTAGAAGGATTCTCTTGGGTCCATTGTGCACCGCCGGAGGTTGTTTTTACCATCCATCCACTATTCCCGACTACCCAACCAGTTGCAGAATCAAGGAAGAACATTTGCCTCACCGCAATTGACGACGAGGCTTGTTCAACTTTGACGATATCGTTCGTGAAGTGACCATCTTGCAAATGCAAATTTTGACCCAATACAGTTTTTAGGGGAATAATAAGTAGTAATAAAATCAGACAAGGCAACACCCGCTTTATGGGAAAGTTATTTTTCATTTTATTTTTTCCTTCCGAATGTATGGCAAAGCAGCCCGTAAAAATAATTCCTTCGTATTGACGGCCCTGTAGTGGAAATACATTATGCTAAACTTAGCGATTTACACCAACCCCTTCAGTAAAATAGCGGAAAGCATGATCAATAGCTCTACCTTCACATTGGTAAGATTGGTGCGCCAAACAAACTGCTCCTTGTGGTGGCGACGTGTCGCTAGTTCCTGGTAGAATATACACGCGGCAGATATCGCCTGTGCGCGCAGCCAAATCGTCGACGGCTGGTTCCGTCAGATTGAGCGACTGGTTTGGCGGCAGAGTTCGTCGGTTCATCTGCATGCTGCCTCGCGCTAAGAATGTTTTCGCTTTTGTTACTGATTAGAGGCATTGGTCTGGGTTGATAATCACATGTATACAAAGACTACATCACATGAACCTAGCCATTGGAATTTTTCATGCGATTGCTACTTTTTCCCCCGGAATTGCACCTCAACGGCATCTGAGTTGACCTTACTGTGCATCAGCGACCTAATGATCAGGGGAATCCCAAAATGTGCTGCATATAAAAGAAAATTGAACAGGCTGTTGTTCATCTTCTTTCTCGTCAAAAGATGAAAGCTTTTTTTATTCGTACACAGATGCATATTATACTTTTTTGCGATGTACTCCAATGACTTCAGTGAATACAACGCGACATGTTGACCATGTGAAAAACCATAATACCTCCACTCTTCAGGCAAAGGAGCCGTTGACGAAAAAATTTCGGTTGAAAACAACAGAGAATCGGACAGCAGCAGCATCCTTTCCAATTCGGCGATCGGATCGACGAAATGTTCAAAACACTCAAACACGGTTACCAGCTCAAATCTTTTTTGTTTCTCCACCTTGAGTTCAAAACCGCGTGCAAAAAGGTTTTCCGTAAAAGGATCGTTCCAATAAAAATCAAAACCATGGTCACGCATCAGTCGAACAAATAAGCCATAACCGCCGCCATAATCCAAAAACACACCCCTCTTGTTGAAGAGAAAATACAGAACGGTGGCTGATCGTTTGGCAAACAAAATATTGCGGTCCAAAAGCCCTGAATCTTCGATATTGATCGAATTCTGATAGGACTCCTTTAACCAAAAAGGTTCTTCTGTTTGAATAAACTGGCAGGAAGAACACTGAAAGTAGTCGACGTCATATTTGTCAAGGATCTTTTTGCGAAAGATCTTTGATGAAGTTTCACCGCACAATCTGCAAATCAACTTGGTATCCTTCCAATGTTGTCATATTCAATCTGTAAGAACAACTCTAATAACATACACCGTCGAATAGAACTGCTTTCATAGGACTTTCCGACGGATCAGCTGCCATGATTTTACTATTTTATTGGGGCTCATATATTTTCTGAACGTATAACCATCGGCGCGGAGATCGGGAACCATAAATTCCGGATGCGTAATCGTACCGATTGGGGCAGTAGGGCGATTGGCAAGAGAATGGAAGTTATCGACCGTATGCGTTGCGTTCAGATTGAAACCGATATTTGATATAAGGTTCACCCTCGGAACAATTGCAAGACCATGATGAACAGACAGTGTGTATTGCCATTGAGTATCCCACGTGTCTTTTCTTTTCTCATACACTTCGTCCATGGTTCTCTTCCAATATTTCCTCATTGCCGGAAGGGGGAAGATCGCAGAAAAAAGATCCTGTTCAAATAACCGTGGATAGTTTGAAATGTCGACATCATACTTATTCCAAGCTCTTTTCCATGTGGCCCACCCCCAAATATGACTTAGCGCCGAAAAATAATAGGCATGCGGTCCTCGCACGTGTCCATCCTGGAAATTAGCACCGCCGATATGCATGACCCGATCGTCGTTTCTGTAATACTGAAGGAGGGTCTCACAAAAGTGGAAAAAAGAAATCTCCGGCAGGCAATCATCTTCGAGAATAATTCCTTCGCTTACGGAACGGAAAAACCAGTCGATGCCGGAGCTTACCGCTCTTCTACACCCAAGGTTGACATCTGAGAAATTTGTTTTTACCTCGCACGGCCAATCCACTTTTTCAATAATACGGCGAGTCTTTACGCACTGCTGATCTTCTCCGGCTTTCTGCATTCTCGGACCATCGGCTGAAACATATAATCGACGCGGTCGAACGGCTCGAATTCTTTCGAACACTCGTTCTGTCATTTCAGGACGGTTAAAGATGAGAAAGAGAATGGGAATTTGAAAACTACTGTTTTCCATTTAATACAGGGATGTTATCCGACAGAGTGAAGTATTAATGTCGCGTTACATATTACCTTAATTTATCATGCAGATGGATTATTAAAAAGCTCGCGAATATTCTTTTTCCAGCCTAATGGATTATTCCACTTTATCCATGCGCCGTGAAGCCGTTCTATCTCAACAGGTTCAAAATAGTTGAAGAAATACAGCACCAGAGGAAAACTGAACAATAAAATTAATTTTATAATAAACGAAATTATAAACGGGGCTTCCTCAACAATGGAACCGATCCCTACTATGACAATTCCTAAGATGGTGATAAACTGTATTTTTTTCCATTCATAAGGAACAAAATAGTACCGCTGAGCAAATGTATACATAAGGATAAAAAATAGAAATTGCGATAGCACTGCAGAGATTGAGGCGCCAATTGTCTTCCAAAGCGGTATGAATATTGCGTTACCGAGAACGTTCGTGATCGATACTGTTACGACGATAAGAGAAATCACTTTCGTTTTCTTCGTGAGATTCAATCCTATCGCAGAAGTATCCCTTAACATACCAAAATATATTGCAATGGCAATAAACGGAACAACCTTGTAGGAATCCCAATAATCGGGATTCTGTGCCACGAGCCGTATCGCTTCGCGGCTTACAAATGAAATTCCGATGACACAGAGCATAACCCCGAGTGCTGCATACGTCATCACCTTAGAGTATATCCGTTTGTTGTTTGGGTCATCCATAATCTTATAGAGCATTGGCGCAATAGCGAGATTGATGGACATGACCACAAAAATGTTTACCGTGTTGGCAATTTTATAGCCTAGCGAGTATAGGCCAACGTCTGAAAGCTGGTCGAAATACCGCAACATGTAGCGATCTGCAACATTGATGACAACTCCGGAAATTGATGAAAACACCAGCGGGAGACTGACTAATAACATCCCTTTTAATATCTTCCAACTGAATATGAAGGTGATATTTTCGGTAATGAATTTTGATAACAAGAGGAAGTATACTGTGCTGCCAATAATCTGAGCAATATAGATACCTAAAACATTGAGGTTGAGGGTAGCAACAAAAAGAATCGTGCCAAGAAGAGACGTTGTCAGTTGTACGGTATTCGCAACAGAAAAAAGAACAGCTCGTTGTTGAAGCTGCATCAAGGAAGACGGAATAGATGCCATAATTTGCATGGCTGCGGAAATGGAAAGCAACACCATCAGCAGGGAGTACTGCGGCGAGTCGAACAAGAGAACAGATAGTTGTTTGGCAAAAATGATTGTGAGACAGACCATACCGGCAGCAACAGTGAAGAGACAGGCCATGCAGGTAAACATAATCGATCGCCGCGCCTCAATATACTCTTTATCCCAATACCAGCGGAAGAACGCATACGTGAGGCTCAGTCCAAATACGGATACGATAACTTGAGAGGAAACTTCGAGAAGACCCAGTATCCCATACTCCCGAACGGAAAGATGCGAGGTATACAACGGCAGCAGAATAAAGCCAACAACCTTAGTTGAAACGTTGCCGAGTCCATAGATGAGCGAATTTTTTGCAGCTGATTTTACAAAGGATAACATTGTTTAGACAATGCTTCTTGTGATCGACAATAAGACTGTATTATTTGAAACATTTAAAAAAGAATCTCTCGCCAAGCCGTACTCTGGATTATTTAGAAATCTCTATTTCTTCATCCAGACGCCGGAAATATCCATCGCAGACATGGTGTTGATTTTTCGGAATTTCCGTGAAAGAAAATCTTTTCCCCCGTTTGCATAAAAATCGACGATCGCCTCATCCAGATGGCTTGGAACACCTCCCCCCCATGGCGCTTGCATAAACAGATAGCCGCCGGGTTTTAATATGGGATACAAGACCGTGCTGAGAACCTTGGAAGGATTCGGCAAATGTTCCAGCACATCAAAACAAATGACTGCATCGAAGTGATTTTCCTTCACAGTAAAATGTGCCGCGTCCTGCCAGGTAATTGTATTCAAGCCATACTTCGTGTTTCGGAATTTGATGAAATCTTCCACCAGGCCGGGGAGATCACAAAGTTCGAGATGGGTAATCAATTGACGGCGCAGCATCGCAAAGCTGAGATGAGCGTTAGCGCATCCAAAGTCGCACAGCGTTACGGATGTTTGCGCCGCTGTTAGACGGTTCAAGTAATACGTCAACGTGTCGTAAGAATACTTTAAGGAAAAGGAATAGACACAATTGGCGACAATATTCTTGTCTGCATACTTCTGAGCAAGTGTCTCGTTAAAATAATTCGCATCCCCCTTGGATTCTTCCCATAATTGTTGAGCCCACACGCGGTGGTTATCAAAATATTCGCTAAAGGTCTTCAGGTCGATATGGAGAAAGTCGCAACAATCTTCGATGGCATGTAAGAAATCCACATAGTACTCATTTCCTGTCTTCGGAATAAATGATCTATGGAGGACCTGTTTTCTAAATGAATTGAGCGCGCGTGATTCCATAAACTCTGCTATAGCACGCTTGCGATGAAACTCATATGATAGCGGGTAGTGCATATTACTTATTCCTGAAAGGAAGAAGGTCAATAAAATAATCCCGGAGAATAGAAATTGACCAGGATAGATGTTTTTTGGTATGTCCGGAAAACATAAACGATAGAATGTGCAGGAGATGTTGTGCCCGGAAGTATACTGCATGGCGATTCTTCTTCCGAGCCGACGCGATCATAGTGCTTGATTCCTCTTGGCGAGGCCATTCGGCAAACGAATACTGAGCGAGGCCCCAGTTTTCATCATTGACGACCAAAGGATTAAAAACATGCGGATTTAATTTCTTAGGGGCAGATTGCTTATCGTTTCTTGATGGATAATGTTCAAGATGAAACACACTCATCTTGTTTGTCTGATAATAGTCAAGGCATGCATATTTCAATCGCATGCGAAGGTTCAAATCTATATCATTATATCCCCAAAAAACCAATCGTTCATCGTTGCCGTGACACTCGAACCAACGATCTCGGTGCATCGCGAGTGCGCCTGCACATCCCATATAAAATGGTAAGAGTGGTTCTACCTCGAGAGCCGTTCCCTCCGTGTCGATATAGTTCGTCATCTCGGCAATCCCGGGACTTTGACTCACAATATTCCATGGAATGTTTTTTCGTGGAATAAAAAAAAGCGAATGCTCAAACAGATCCTTTTGCAAGGCAAATAAACTTTGAAATGCTTCGCTTTTCCACAAAACGTCGGCGGATGTCAAAGCGATCAACTCACCCTTTGCTCTCCGGATCCCGACATTTAATGCAATCGGCAAGGGAAAATCGGAGCCCTGGCATACTTTTTCATGAACATCGATCGGTACTTCAATATACCGGATGATTTGTTCGACAGCCTTACTTGTTTGTACAACCTCTCGCAAGGGAGATGCGCTGCCCCAATCAACGATAATTATCTCAACTTGCTGCAGCCAATCAATAGATTGCAGCTGGGCTGCGATATAGTTGATCGTTGTTTCAAGCCTCCACTTGAAATTACCCATGTAACTGTCATTGCGAGCTGCGATGACAAGTGAGATTTTTTTATCGAACATATAAACCGTTCTGCATATAAAATGAACGTATGGTAGCAGAAGGATAATTTATCAAACAAGCCATCTCTCTGTGAAAAATTCAAATATCACTATCAACTTCCGAACAAACGCACGGATCACAATGGTAAACCCGGGAAAGCGCTTAGAAAATGAGTCCGTCGATGCAGAGCTTAAGATTTTTCATCGATAACAACTCATAATGTATTCTGCGTCCGATGAGTCATGTACTAGTATTACAAGGGGCGGCTGTAGAGAGAATTGATAACGTCCGAATGCATCTTTCCGACCTGGATGCTCATGAAGGCTCTTCCACAATCAAATGATATTGTAGTGAGAATACACACGATAAAACCTGTACAACTTTATTAAATCTTTTATCCCAGCATCGAGCGAACGTTTTGTTGTGTACCCCAGTTTCCGAATTTTTTCGAATGAAACCAAAAAATTTCTTACGTCTAAATCCGGAAGACTGGAATTCACGATCTCGAAATCGACATATTTTCGAATCGTGTTCGCAATATCAATTTTTGAAAAGTTCAATGATTCATCGCCGACATTATAAATATTGTTTGTCATTGTTGTGCCATTGTCGAGCGCAAAAACATACGCTCCGATTGCATCGTCAATATGAATAAACGTGCGCTTTGAATGGCCTGCAAAGAGCACGATGGAACGTTCGTGTATTGCTTTATAGGTAAAGTCATTAACAAGAAGATCATTTCTCATCCTTGCCGCAGTACCGTACACCGTTGCAAATCGCAGAGCTATCGAGTTCTCCCTTTGCATAACAATTTTTTCAGCTTCATATTTGGTTCTTCCATAGATACTTACCGGCTGCGTTGGTACGGTTTCGTCACACCCTTCACCCGAGGCACCATAAAAAGACGTCGTCGAAGCATAAATAAGTAATTGATTTTTTTGGATGAGGGACGTCATTTTCCGTGTTGCTGCAACATTGATCGCTTCAGCAGAATCGGGATTTGAGGCACAGGCCGGCATTCCACTAATCCCGGCAAGGTGATACACGGCATCATAGTGTGCCAATGCTGGAGCGTTAATATTCCTGATGTCAAGTTGTACGACACTGAGCTTCGGATCATTGACAAGGTGGAGAACAGAATCGTATCCATACATGAAGTTATCAAGGATAGTAACGTCTTCACCCCTCTCGAGTAATGCCTGCGCTAGTTTTACACCTTTATAGCCTGCTCCTCCCGTTATTAAAATATTCATTGCGCGATTTCCTTTAATCAATTGTGAAAAATGACACTATTGAATACTTTTACAATGGACGCCAGACGATCAAAGAATGCCCTTCGATGAAATAGCTTCCTGTATAGGTGCGCTGTTCTTTAAGCATTTCTATCTTTCCGTCCGCCTGAAGTTCCTTCAACCTGGGCAAAAAACCAGCTAAATAATTTCTCTTTCTAAAATACAAAGTTGATAACCGGTCAATTAAATGTGTCTGATCCAATACTTCATCTATTGGCTCAAGATGGACACACACCGCCGGTTTTTTCTTTAAAACAAATTGTAAAAAGTCCTCAAAGTTGCTGCCCACTTGTTCAAGTGCGGCAACTGTTAAAAATCCGCTGTTGGGGGAAACATCTAATGAATAGTCCGGCTTATAAAAATTGAAATTCCTGCCCTCTATATTTTTTTCTATTCCTTTCTCAATAATCTCATGGATAATTTGTTGTGAAGTTTTTGTCCAGTCTAAGCCTATTAATCTTGCTTTTGGATTAAAGTTCCGTGCTCTTAGTAAATGATATGCCGGCCCGCAGCCAAACTCAAATATCGCGTTCACATCACGAAGAAACGTTTCAATAGCCCAATCCACAATAAGGCAATGAATTTTGTAGTCAAAATTGGGAATCAGGGGCCGAACCATCCTCTGCCTCCAATGGACTAATTTGTGTTTTCCATGATACCGTGGTATCAGATCACTTACGTTTTTCCCATTCTTAAGTGCTTGAAGATTTTCATTCCACCCTTGTTCCCATTCTTGAAGTCGATATTCCCCCGCCGGCTTTATGTCTTTATCCACGCTGTTCTTAAACAGTACATCAATGACTGCACGTACATAGTCATCTCGTTCTTTATCGCTAATTTCCTCATACCGCAAAGAAGCTTCTTCACATTCTTTCCGTAAAGCAGGCGAAAGAGGTGTCTGTAAAACCTCTTCCATTTCATCAGCTGTTATGACTGATGATATATTCATACCACAATTCCCTTAAGTTTATTTATTGACCGATGTTATATATTTTCAATCATTCGAGACAGCCCAAATACCAAATTTCAAACCACAAACAAGCTTATCATCTCACTTTTTCCAGGTTTTCCCATGTTCACTTTCGTGGTGTGTGCGTTTGTTTTGAAGTTGATATGTGATATTTGAATTTTTCACAGGCAAGCATTTCGTTTTATAGGTACAGCGAGCGCTGCCAGTCAATGGTATTTGTTAATCCTTTTTCTAAATCAATAAATTCTCGGATCCCGAACTCTGAAGAAAATCTGGAAATATCGAGGCGCACATCTTCCGGCGCACCGGGCATACCGTCTTCATCTTTATCGGGAAAAATGACATTCACGCCAGAAATTTTTCCGACAAGATGCGCAAGGTCAGCAATAGTCACAGTCGAACGACCCGCAACATTGTATACGCATTCCTTGCCTTCCAACAATATTCGCCACATCATATACACCGCATCTGAAATATAACAATATGTACGTTTGGCATCTCCTTTATCCAGCAATCTAATTTCTTTTTCAACTAAGGCCTTTTCAATGAAGTTATTCAATACTCGCCTATCTCCAGAGCGTGTACCGGGACCGTAGGCTAACGATAACCTTGCTGACGTAGCATTGTATCCCTTTTTCCGATAAACGTTTACTATCGTTTCTCCACATCGCTTTGCTTCAATATAACAAGCTCGTGGGTGATTTGGCGTGCTCGTTCCTATTTGCATTTCGGAAAAAGGGGGATTTGATAAACCACTGTAGAGTTCGCTTGTGCTAACAAATAGAAATCTTCCATTCTGTGTAAGCACTCTTTCAAATAATACTAAAGTAACATAGGTGTTAAGTTTGATGGTGATTTCAGGATGCTCCAGAAACATTCCTGGCTGCCCGTAGGTTGCCGCATGAATAACGATATCCGCTGCGGGAAGGCTATTCACAAATGATTCAGCAGCTAAGTCTCCTACAAGAAATTCAAGAGAGCCTTTGTTTGATAATACAGCAAGGTGCTCTGGGATCCCTCTGTTCACAATTGCGATCACCTTTACTCGAAGACCCGCTTCTCTTTGGATAGAATGTAGAGCATAAAGAAAATGTGTCCCTATAATGCCAGATGCACCAGTTATCATTATTGTTTTATTTTCTAATTGATGTATTGGAACATCAATGAGAGAATTTCTTCCTCCACTTTCCAATAGATCAACTCTTAACATTGAAAAGACCTTCTAATTTCGACTTAATACTGAGAACGTCTAATCCGCAGAAAACATCTTGTTCAGATATCAGCCCATAATTTGTAAGGAATTTTCTAGGAACGCCGATAGATAATAATTCTATTGATTTCCCCCGGAGAGATGATATAACATCGTACGCCATCGTTCCTTCATAAAAGGGTTCTACAATTGCAACTTTCTCATTTTTGACCGTTGCAAAAAGTAATTCTGAATCAAATGGCGCTACTGTGGTATAATACAAAATGGTAACGTCAATTTTAGCACAAGCCTGAATAACCTTTTCCAACATCGGACCGATAGCAACAACGACACCATCCTTACCATCTCGAATTTTTTCGCCACGGCCAAAAACCACAGGGATGTCCAATGAATGTCCAACTTCTGCTAATCTAAAGTAGTTTGCATTAGGGCCTGAATATGCATTGCGAAATAATTCATCGAAGTCTTTATCGCTCCCAGGCACGATCACATTCATTCCTGGTATCGCTTTTAAAAACGAAACATCACCCGGAGAATGATGGGTGCATCCCAAAGCAGAATAGTCATACGAAGCGCCGACACTCATGAAGTTTCCGCATAATTTTTGATAGCAAAAATCAATTTTTATTTGTTCCAGGCTTCTTTCGATCAAAAAAGATGCAATCGTATGAACGACCGGAATATAGCCAACAGCTGCAAGCCCGGCAGCGAGGCTCATCGTTGCCTGCTCGAGGATCCCGATATTATAGGTCCGCTCTGGAAAATTTTTGAACGCATTTCGAAATCCGAAAACTCCAATATCTCCCAACAACAACGTCAGTCGTTCATCGGTTGCCATCGCAGTTTCAACGGTCCGCACAAGTTGCTGCCGCATGCTCATCGCAAACCCTCCAAGAGGGTCAGGAGTTCTTCGTGCTTCGGATATTTATGATGCCATTCAGGATTATTTTCCATTTGTCGACAGCCAAATCCTTTTATGGTCTTTGCAATAATGGCTCTGGGTTCGTGACCTCCATTTTTTTGGAGTGCCTCAAATATCTCGTCGTGGTTGTGACCATCGATAGTGCACGTTTCCCAATCAAATGAATTGAATTTCTTTTCCATATCGCCAATCTGCAATGCCCGGTCCGTAGAATGGTTGTAATCAACGATACAACAGAGGTTGGTTAAATGATGATGTGATGCAAGGAGGGCTGATTCCCAAACCGCACCCTCGTTTGCCTCACCATCTCCGATAATCACAAAAACTCGAGAAGCGGACTTTTTCATTTTCAAACCTAATGCCATACCGACACCGAAGGGAAATCCGTGCCCCAACGACCCTGTCGACGCTTCAACACCGGGAATTTTATTTCTATCGGGATGTCCGCCAAGGATGCTGTCAAATTTCGCAAAATTCTCAAGTTCAGACATTGGAAAAAATCCTTTTTGGGCGAGCACGACATACAATCCTATGGACGCATGGCCTTTGCTTAATACGAACCTGTCTCGGTCTGGCCATTGAGTGTTTGTTGGATCGACTTTTAAGATTCTATCATAAAGCACCCACATCAAATCTAAAACAGAGAGCGCACTTGGGATGTGTCCTTCCTTTGCATTCGTTGAGATCGTAATCACTTTTTCTCTTAATTTTCTCATGTCCATACTCTGTTCACACCCGTTTCTTTCTTCGAACGACAAACTGGATTCCGAGCACGGCGATGCTTCCGAGTACCAAGAGATTCATTCCAAGGCTCATACTTCTTCCAAGGGAGAACGATGTCGGTTCAAACTTCATCGTCAGGGTATGAGTTCCCGGAGGAATAACAACGCCGCGGAAGAGATAATCGAGCCGAAGAATTTCCACCTCATTCCCATCGATAAAGGCTTTCCATCCTCCGGGATACCATGATTCACTCAAGAAAAGGAGATTATGACCGGTGGCTGTTGCTTTCACTTCCAAATTTT
>Ga0182017_10003642_pt1 | contig 11480 bp, 10 predicted proteins | sample 712E3DmetaG_FD_120492 | JGI IMG/M metagenome (GOLD analysis project Ga0182017, IMG submission 120492) | Permafrost microbial communities from Stordalen Mire, Sweden - 712E3D metaG | ecosystem: Environmental > Terrestrial > Soil > Wetlands > Permafrost | place: Sweden: Stordalen | collected... | reverse complement strand
GTAAATGAAATTCTATATTCCGCCTCAGCTTACTCGACTTGCTATTGCCTTTGCAATCTTTATCTCTCTATTTTTAGTCCTTCGTCATTTTCTTGTCCCTGATACTTTTGGAGAATATGGTCACTATCGCGGGGCATCACTGATTGATAATGCGCTACCTGAAATTCATTATGCTGGTCAGCAGGCATGTTTTGACTGCCATCAGGATATTGAGGATCTTAAAAAACAGGATGTTCATAATGACATACATTGTGAAACCTGCCATGGTCCCGGGCAAAAACATGTCCTGAGCGGTGAAGCAGCTGATATTTTAAAACCGACAGGACGGGAGTTTTGCGGACGTTGTCACAGTACTAATGCAGCGAAACAGATAAGTGCCGTATTTCAGATTGATCTTAAAAAACATAATGTGAATAGAAATTGTCTGGAATGTCATAATCCGCATCAGCCATGGAAAATGAAAAAGTAAAATCATCAAGAAGAAAATTTCTTAAATCTGCAGCGACTCTAGCAGGAGCGACAATCGGTTATACATGGCTGAAATCATCTCAGTTTTTGCTATATGGAGCCGAGCCTGAAGATAAAACTCTTCCCTGGTATGGGATAGTAATAGATATCGAAAAATGTATCGGATGCGGTAGTTGTGCAAAAGCGTGCAAATTGGAAAACGATGTTCCCAAGGAACCATTTTTCTTTCGCAACTGGGTGGAACAGTATACAGTTAAGAATGATGGAAGTGTTATTATTGTTTCTCCCAACGGAGGTATGGATGGTTTTGAACAAACTGTTCCAGATGCTGAGACCTTTAAATCTTTCTTTGTACCAAAGATGTGCAACCATTGTGCAAAATCACCTTGCATACAGGTTTGCCCTGTAGGTGCCACGTATGACAGCCCGGAAGGAGTGGTACTTGTCGATGAAAAATATTGTATCGGTTGCAGATATTGTGTGCAGGCATGTCCGTATGGTTGCAGGTTTATTCATCCGGTTAAGAAAGTCGCAAATAAATGCACACTTTGTTATCACAGGCTGAAAAAAAATCTTGCCCCGGCATGCATGGAAGTCTGTCCTACCGGTGCAAGAATGTACGGGAATCTCAGGGATAAACACAGTGAACTGGTTAAATTCTTGAAGGAGCATACAACACAGGTACTAAGACCTCACCTGAATACCGGTTCGAAGCTGTATTATAATGCATTAAGTTCGGAGGTAAGATAATATGGAACCACATCATTACCAACACTTGTACGATATTCTGACCCATGCCCAGGGTTATATTTTCCCTAACGAGATTGACCTGCAATGGGGAATCCTGATCGTTGTCTATCCCTTTATCACAGGATTGGTTGCTGGGGCTTTTATACTTGCATCACTTGAAAGGGTTTTCAAGGTCAAAGTTTTAAAACCAACATATCAGATTGCACTTCTTACAGCTCTTTCTTTTCTACTGGTTGCAACAATGCCATTGATCAGTCATCTATCTCAACCGCAAAGGGCCTATGAAATATTGATCACTCCTCATTCCACATCTGCAATGGCAATTTTCGGCTTTGTCTACCTGTGGTATCTTATGGTAGTGCTTTTGCTTGAAATATGGTTTGATTATCGTCCAAGTATGGTTGTCTGGTCTAATGAAAAAAAAGGGGTGATGAGGTTGGTCTACAGAATTCTGACTCTCGGGGTAAATGATGTTTCTCCAAGGGCTCTGAAATGGGATAGAAAACTCGGATATATAATAACCGTTGTCGGCATACCTTCCGCATTTATCTTACATGGTTACGTAGGTTTTATCTTCGGGTCTATTAAAGCTAATCCCTGGTGGTCAACTCCACTTATGCCAATCATATTCCTTTTCTCGGCAATGGTTTCCGGAATTGCATTGGTAATGCTGGTATATATGATAATATCTTATTTCAGAAGGACTGTTATAGATCTGAACGTTCTGGATACAATAGGAAAATATCTGTTCTTTGTATTGATACTTGACTTTACTCTTGAAGGGCTGGATCAGATACAAAGGATATATGAAGCTGAAGAATCTTTTGAAATAATAAAACTGCTGGTCTCCGGTAAGTTATACCTTACCCTTTTTGTTGCCCAGGGTCTTGTTGGAACACTTATACCTCTAATTACACTGGCATTTTTGCAGTTCTATAAACACAAGATAAAGGTCCGTAAATCTATGTATCTGATTGTAAGCATATTGGTCCTTATCGGGGTTTATTCAATGAGATGGAACGTGGTCATCGGAGGTCAATTATTCTCAAAAAGTTTTTCGGGGTTTACCAGTTTTAAATTAGGACTTATTGGTCTCGATGGATCATTAATGGCTGCGTTTTGGCTTATCCTTCCAATCGGAATACTCACATTTCTCTTATGGTTATTGCCTCCTTGGAAAATGGTCCCAGAGGAAGAATAGTTTTAATTCTTTGTCATGACAGATCAAAATGGTGGAACGGGAGAAATTCTAAAGCGCTTACAATCAATTGAGCTTCGCCTGGGTAGGTTGGAATCAGCCCTCAGTATCAATGACGAGGAAAATCGATACAGGCTGGAAAATAAGATTCAAACAGGTGATTCTTTATCGGATTCAGAAAAAGTATATGACGAAGATAAAGGTCTTGAAACAAAAATAGGACGTTTCGGACTCGCATGGTTAGGCAATATTGTACTCCTCCTTGGGATTGTCTTCCTGACCCAATATCTGATGAACCTCGAGCTTCGATTTATCCCGGCTATTCTTGGCTACCTGGCTGCAGGGTTAATCTATTTTCTGGCAGTTAATTTGAAGAAGACTAACAGTCACCTGTCATTTATATTCAAGATGAATGCTCAGATACTCCTGTTTTATGTAACCCTGAAATTACACTTTTTTTCATCCCTGCCGGTACTTTCAAATAAAACAATATCTGTTATCCTCTTGCTGTTACTTGTTGCATTCCAGACCTATCTGTCAGTTCATAAAAAATCGCAGATCAATGGTGCATTGTCGGTAGTTTTTGCCCTGACAACTGCTATTATTGTCGATTCAGCATACTTTTTGCTGCCATTGGTAACTCTGACAGCCGCCATGGCAGTTTTTTATTATTACAGGTTCAACTGGGAACCTTTGCTTATACTGACAATAATTTTTTCATACATCTCATATTTTTTGTGGCTGTTTGGAAATCCTTTTCTGGGGCATCAGATGCAAATGATAACAGAATATCATTTCAGTATAGTTTATCTTCTGTGTCTGGGTGCCTGCTTTTCTGCAGTGTCATTGTTCAGAAAGATTGATAATTCATCGGATGATTTCTTAATCGGAGCTATAATCGTCAATGGAATACTGTTTTCACTTCTGCTTATTCTTGTTGCATCAAGATTTTTCAGTACCGGCTATGTAACCCTTTTTGCAATTATTACGATCTCCAGTCTCGCATATTCAACTATTCTAAAATCTATATCTGACTGGAATTTCGCATCAGCTTTCTATGCTCTCTATGGTTTTATGGCTATGAGTATTTCCCTTTACGGGCTGTTTGGACTTCCAAAGGTCTATCTGATGCTTTCTGTACAGAGTCTGTTAGTTGTCTCAATGGCACTCTGGTTTCGTAACAGACTGATAGTTATCATGAATAGTCTGCTTTTTCTTATCATCCTTATAATATACATTTTGTCTGCAAAATCTATTGATGAAGTGAATTTTTCATTCGCAATTGTTTCATTATTATCAGCGAGAATAATAAACTGGAAAAGATCGAGATTACAGATAAGGACTGACTTTATCAGAAACCTGTATATGATCGAGGGTTTTTTAATGATGCTGTTTTCACTCTTCCATGCAGTCCCCGGACAGTTTGTAACATTTTCATGGACAATGGCAGCGCTTATCTATTTCTTGTTGGGTTTTGTCCTTAAAAATGTAAAATACAGATACATGGCCCTTGGTACCATGATCTGTTCTGCTATTTACCTTTTTATTATTGATCTGGCAAAAATAGAGATAATCTACAGGGTATTTGCATTCCTTTTTCTTGCTGCTATTTCAATTGGTATTTCAATGTACTATTCAAACCGGATAAAAAAACCGGACAACTAATTTAAGATTATTCATCCGGTCATATTCCCGATAATTTTTAACAGGCAATTGAAAAAATGCTTTTATTTTGTATTTACATAATAACATGTTTATGAAAAGCATCTCTTTATTATTGATTACAGTATTTATTGGCCTTTATGGCTGCTATACTACGAAACCAGTTGCAAAAGTCGATCCGGAGTCAACCCTGACACAAAAAACAAGGACCAATGTTCCCTCTTCTGTGGTCAATTTTTCTGATCCGTCAACATGGATTCTTGGGTATTTCAATCCCGACAGATTAAAACAAATGCCTTATTCTGCCTGGTTTACAACGGGTTATGATGAATATTCAGTAAATAGTGGGGCTTTAAATAAATTGCTGGATATCAGCAAGGATAATGTAAAAATAAAAGTTATTATGGGGACATGGTGCTCCGACAGCAGGAGAGAAGTTCCAGGGTTTATGAGAATACTTGATATCTGGAAGTTCCCAATATTGCAATTGAGTTTTATAGGAGTTGATAACGCTAAAAACTCTCCAGTTGAGGAATACCAGTCACTGAACATTCAGAAAGTGCCCACTTTCATCATTTATAAAAATAATATTGAAGCCGGACGCATCATTGAAAATCCCGTAACGTCTTTAGAGCAGGATATAGTAAACATCCTTACCAGGAATGAATAAAAACAATAAATATTTAATATCATGGAAGAAGTAAAAACAAATTCAGGACAAAATCTGGGTATTGCTGCTCTGATTACAGGAATAATAACTTTTGTATTAGCTGTTATTCCCTGCGTGGGAATTATTGCAATAATCCCGGGGATAATTACAATAGTACTTGCTTCGGTAGGTTTATCACAGGCATCAAGAAATAATTCACCCAAAGGGATCCTGCTTGCCGGACTAATTATTGGTATAATCGCAGTAATGATCTCATTTTCACAGATATTTGTCGCTGGGAAAATCGTACAGAAAGCTCATAATGGTGATAAATGGCCAACTGGAATTAAATCTGTAATTGATGATGTAAAAGGTAACGTTATGAAGGATCTTGAAGATGCAAATGTATCCATCAAAATTGAAAGTAAAGGAGATACTGTGACGATAAATGCTAAATCCAATAAAAAAGATCTTGAGCAGAAACTCGAAGATCTGGAGTCTGGCAAAAAGCAAAAAAATGACACAATCAAGAAGGGTAAATAACTTCTTCCGTGAGTTTTTTTCAGGAATAAGGAACCATCCATACTTAATAGTTAATTTAGTTTTTGCCGGAGTAATACTGACAATCATGGTTTACTCCGGTATTTTTTCTCCCGATAAAAATAACTATCCCGTTATCTGCATACATGAGAAACTAACCGGTCTTCCATGTTTCTCATGCGGATTATCTCATAGTTTTTCACTTATAATAAGAGGAAGATTAGAGGAAGCATATCAATGGAATATTTACGGGATGAGAGTCTTTCTTTTCTTTGTCTCCCAGCTGTTGATGAGAATTTTCTTTTCAGTGAGTTATTGTAGAAATGAACACAGTCGGGAATGGCTGATCTGGTACGATATAGCGGGGTCTGTTTTAATATTGGCAATTGCTTTTTATCCCTTTTTCAGACAACTGGTTTTAGCCCTGTTTCAATAATTATTATTTTATTCTTCCGTTTCATTCAGCAGATCATAAACCAGGTGGCTTTCAAATCCTTTTGCGAGGCAATGACGCAGAAGTTTTCCTTTCAGGTCAAACTGATTTTTTGCTTTGATTGTTTTCTTTTGCTTTGCTAATATGCTTTTCAATAAATTATTGTATTCTTCATCATTAATTGATTCCATGGCATTTCTGATCATTTCTTCAGGGATTCTTTTCATTTTTAAAGCTGAACCGATTTTTATCCTTCCCCATTTATTATTTCTGAATTTGTCTTTCACGAATGCAAGTGCATAACGTTCGTCGTCGATGAATTTATCCTGAATTAAGATATTCAGAATTTTAGAAGCTTCGTCATCTTTCAGACCCCGGGAAATGAGTTTCCGGTTGATATCATAACTACAAATCTCTCGGCCGGCACATAAAGCCATAGCTCTATTGAGTGCAGTATTAAAAAGCAAATTTTCAGACATGCAGTCTTCCTTTTACAATTCGTTCTTTATTATTAATATCATTAATTATTTGTATTTCAGAATATCCTGCTGATTTGAGTAATGCACAAGTTTCCTTACCTTTTTTTTCATTTATTTCAAAGTATATTTTCCCCTGCGGTGACAGAATTTTTCGCGATATTTTAACTATTGCCCTATAGAAGAGAAGTGGATCTTCGTCAGGTACAAACAGGGCATCATGAGGTTCAAAATCAATTACATTTTGATTCATATATTGTTTTTCTGACTCCAATACATATGGCGGATTACTTACAATAATTTCTGCAGCAGGAATTGATTCCGGATTAAATTCTAAAATATCTATTTTTAAAAATGAGACGTTGACGTTATTCAATAAAGAATTACCTGATGCTATCTCAATAGCTCCGTCTGAGACATCAATCCCTGTTAATTCAGCCTTTGGCAAGTTTTTTTTAATGGCAATTGCAATACAGCCGGAACCGGTCCCAATATCAATGATTCTTCCGCTGAAATCTTTGTTTTCCTTTAGAATGAGATCGACAAGTTCCTCGGTTTCGGGTCTGGGAATCAGTGTTTTATTGTTGACTTTTATAGTGCAATTGTAAAATGAAGTCTGCCCCAGAACGTACTGAATTGGTTTTCCCGTTTTAAGTTCATCACTGATTTCAATTATTCTTTTCAAGTTTTGTGAGGAAATAATCTGACCTGAATCCATTAAAAGGTGCAACCTTTCAATACCAAATTGCGTCTTGAAAATAAGGTTTGTGATTGATATTATTTCATGTTCCGGATAAATACTGTTCAATTCCTTTAACAGATAGTTCCGGATTTCTTTAAATGTTTGAATTTTAACACTCATAAGCCAAAATTACAATTTTCAGGGATATGCCGGAGAATACGGATAATAAATTCATGCAGAGATGCCTGGACCTGGCGGTCAGGGCAGAGGGAATGACATATCCGAATCCTTTGGTGGGTTCCGTTGTTGTTTGTGAAGGAGCAATAATCGGGGAGGGATACCATTTGAAGGCAGGCGAGCCTCATGCAGAGGTTAATGCAATAAATTCTGTTTCGGATAAATCAATGTTAAATAGATCAACTCTTTATGTCTCGCTCGAACCCTGTTCCCATTCAGGTAAAACACCCCCTTGTGCAGATTTTATTGTTTCAAACAATATACCAAGAGTTGTTGTCGGTACCTTAGATACAAGCAGCAAAGTTTCAGGACGCGGAATTTCTTGTTTAAAGACCGCAGGATGCGATGTTATCAATGGTGTTCTTGAATCAGAGTGCAGGAAAATTAACAGGCGATTCTTTACATTTCATGAAAAGAAAAGACCTTATATAACCCTAAAATGGGCTCAAAGTGCTGATGGTTATATTGATATAAAAAGAAACCGTAACCAAAAAACTGAACCTAATTGGATAACGGGTAAGTCCGAAAGAATTCTGGTTCATAAATGGAGAGCATCCGAACAATCAATACTGGTCGGTGCCGGAACAATCCGCACTGATCATCCGCAACTCAGTGTCAGGTATTGGAAGGGTCAAAGTCCGATAAGGATAATACTGAGCAGATCAGGGAACCTGGATAATTATTTTACTGAAAATGAAACAAATGGTACAGTTATTTCGTTTACATGTAATACAAAGGCTTATATAGAGGGGGCAAAGAGAATAAATCTAAAAGCGAATATTGCTTCATCATTGCAAGTGACAGAATATTTGTATAAAACAGATATTCAATCTTTGTTTATTGAAGGAGGTGCTGAGGTTTTAACACATTTCATTGAAAATGGACTGTGGGATGAGGCTCGAATATTTACCGGATTGACTAATTTCAATGATGGAGTAAAAGCTCCTGTAATTTCAGGGGAAATAACTTCGCATATGAGTTTTGAGAAGAGCAGTTTAAAGGTTCTTGTAAGAGAATAAACGAGCAGAAAAATAGGATTGATAATAATATTAATTATTTGTATTTTTGGTTGATTGTACAAAGTTAATTCATAAGAAAAAAGAATATGAAAAAGAAAATTATTTTGTTAGTAACAATGATGGCATTTCTGACAATTTCTGTTTTTGGTCAGAAAGCAAAGACCTTCTACAAAGCAGGAAATGAATTCGTTGACAATCAGAAGTATGAAGATGCTGTGGCACAGTTCACCAGTGCCATCGGTCTTGAACCTTCAAATTCGGATTATTATTCTGCAAGGGCTAACGCATATGAAAAGCTCAATAAATATACTGAAGCTTATGCAGATTACGAAAAGGCATTAGTATTTAAACCTAAAGACGCTGATGCTGTAATAAGTCTCGGCAGGGTATGCAATAAACTCAATAAATTTGAGGAGGCACTGGCCTTGCTCAACCGTGCCTCGGCTCTCGACAGGAGAAATGCACTGATATATCCTGAAAAAATAAAAACCCTCATCAGTCTTGGAAAATTTGACCAGGCATTAAAGGTATCTGATACAGCACTCCTTATTAAAGAAGAACCATTGGACTATTTTTACCGTGGTGAAATTTATGAAGACATGAATAATGATGTTCTTGCGAAGAAGGAGCTCGAAAAAGCTATCTCGAAAGATAAGAAATATATGGAACCTCGTCTCGAGCTTGCAGAGCTTCTCCTCAGAACCGGGAATACAATGGAAGCAATGAATCAGGTAAATATTGTTCTTGCTGCTAATGACCGGAATACTGCTGCTTATCTTACACGAAGCAAGATCTATAAAAAAGGACTTGATTTCCCTAATGCAATTAATGACGTTTCAAAGGTAATTCTTATTGACCCGACAAATCCGGATTATTACCTGATCAGAGGTCGTGATTATCAGGAATTCAATCAGCATGCCAATGCGATTAACGATTTTTCAAAGTACATATCCCTCAAACCTGATAACCCCGACGCTTATTTTGCAAGGGCTAAATCTTATGAAGAGATACAGAACTTAGAAAAGGCTATGGTGGACTATAATAAAATCGCATCTCTTTCGGAGTTCGATATGAGAGCCAGAAAACTTCTTAAAGAAGCCCAGGGAAGACTCTATGAACTTAACCGCGAGAGTGATCCGCCGGATATAACATTAACTGAACCGATTAATGTAAATGATACTATCACTGTCAGGGGAGACAAAAAAACTCTTACTATATCGGGTAAAATAAAGGAAAAAAGTAAGCTCGACACCCTGTTGATTAATAACCAGCCCATTACTTTCCTGGATAGAAAGAACGGCCAAAAAGAATTTATTGCAAGTATTGATCTGCCTGAGGGGCTTAACAAAATTACAATTTTTGCAAGAGATGAATACCAGAATAAGAAAAAAGTTGAATATGCAATATTCCGCACACCGACGACCCCCCCAAAGATTGCAATAATTGCTCCGTATTCTTCAGATGACGGGCAGGTATATCTGGATGTTATTAAGCCTACCCTGTTTGTTGAAGGAAAGATTGATGCTGCAGGCCTGATGAAATCTATTGAGATAAGCGGTGTCAGCGCAAGTTACAAACGTGATCAGTTAAACCCCGGATTCACCGCTAGTATTGATGTTGCCAATATAAATAAATTTACTGTTACTGCCGAAGACATTTATGGCAACAAAACTGATAAAGAGTTCACGATTAACAGAGATAATGCTCTTCTGGCGCAAAATAATCCGATGGGCAAGACCTGGGTTGTGTTTATTCAAAATGCAAATTATAAAAATATGGCCGCTCTGGATGGACCTACTAAGGATCTCAATTCTGTTCATGGAGCCCTGGCTAATTACCAGATAAGCAGGTGGTATGAAAAGAAAGATATGACCAAAGCAGAGATGGAGAAATTCTTTAATATTGAACTTCGCGACGAATTAAAAGCCAACCAGGTGAAGTCTCTGCTGATATGGTATGCAGGCCATGGAAAGTTTATTAATGATGTAGGTTACTGGATACCGGTTGATGCCAACAAGGACGATGAATTTACCTATTTCAATATTAATGCGTTGAAAGCTGGTATGCAGGGCTATGCATATCTTACCCATACTCTTGTTGTTTCAGATGCCTGCGAATCAGGCCCGAGCTTCTACCAGGCCATGAGATCTGCCAATGATGCGCCCACATGTGATAATGTTCAGGCTACTACAATGAAATCAGCACAGGTCTTTTCATCTGCCGGATACGAACTTGCAACTGATGTTTCTCAATTTACACAGACCTTTGTAAGTACTTTAGTAAACAATAAAAATGCCTGTATTCCTATTGAGACAGTTGTTAAAAACGTTTCTGCTGCTGTTGGCAACAATAATCAGCAGAAACCTAAGTTTGGCAAGATAGCCGGATTGCAGGATGAGAATGGAACTTTCTTTTTCATCGCAAAATAAGAACCAGTATGTCAGTTATATATACTTTGAAAAGCCGGACAAGAATCCTTGTCTGGCTTTTATTTTTTGTTTTGATATCTTTCTCCAGACTGGAAGCACAGAAACTTTTTTTTGATACCTATGGAGTAAAACAGGGACTTAGCGGTCAAAAAGTTAATGGGCTTCTTCAGGATTCCAAAGACTATATATGGCTCGGCACTGCAAACGGGGTTTCTCGTTTTGATGGCAGGAAATTTGAAAATTTTTCATCAAGGAATGGACTTGCAGCTGATGGTGTTAAATGTATAGCTGAAGATTCATTAGGCTATATCTGGTTTGGACATTATAATGGAGGAATATCCCGATTTAATGGTCAGACTTTTGAAAAAGCAGGCTTTGATTCTCTGAATCTCAGCGGGGATGTTACAAGCATTGCTCAGGTCGGAAACAAAATATGGTTCGCCACTCACTCCGACGGAGCTATAAGGGCTGATTTCCCTGTAAAGGATATTAAGCACATACTGGCGAAACAATACAAAGGGGGACAGGAAGGAATGAGCCCGCTGGTTTTTGGTGCAAGAGTTACCAGGGCAAGGGATTTCATCTGTGTGACAGATATTGGAACAAGAAAATTTGTTAAGGAAGATAATAAATTTGAAAACTACCGGATGCCCCATATGACTCAATATTTTAGTCCGGTATGCCTTTTTGATGACAGTAAAGGAAATATCTGGTTTGGTACTTATAATGGAGGGGTTTACAGGTTTAACACAAATGAGAACAGGATGGACTTCAAAGACCTCATTAAAATGGGCATGAGTAGTAACTGGATCTCATGCTTTACTGAAGACAGGAAAGGCCGTATCTGGGTTGGAACATGGGGTGGTGGCATAGGGATCTTTGATGGAGATAGTTTAACTATATTGAATGAAAGCAAGGGGCTTAAAGCTAATACGAT
>Ga0182017_10003640_pt1 | contig 11481 bp, 8 predicted proteins | sample 712E3DmetaG_FD_120492 | JGI IMG/M metagenome (GOLD analysis project Ga0182017, IMG submission 120492) | Permafrost microbial communities from Stordalen Mire, Sweden - 712E3D metaG | ecosystem: Environmental > Terrestrial > Soil > Wetlands > Permafrost | place: Sweden: Stordalen | collected... | reverse complement strand
GCCGTCCGACCTCGCCCGGTGGCGCCGTCCGACCTCGCCCGGTGGCGCCGTCAGACCTCGCGCGGTGGCTCCGTCCGGCCTCGCGCGGCGGCGCTACCCGACCTCGCGCGGCGGCGCTGTCCGGCCTCGCACGGCACCGCTGTCCGGCCTCGCGCGGCGGCGCTACCCGACCTCGCGCGGCGGCGCTGTCCGGCCCCGCGCGGGGGCGCCGTCCGGCCTCCTTCGGGGCCGCTATGATGAGAGCGATGCCAGAGAGGCGCATCGCCGTGCATGGCCACCGGGGCGCCCGCGCCGCGTTCCCGGAGAACACCCTGCCCGCCTTCGCCTGCGCCATCGCCGCGGGAGCCGACTACATCGAGTTGGACGTCCAGGCCACCTGCGATGGTGTGCTGGTGGTGTGTCACGATCCGGTTCTCAAGCGCCGCCGCTGCCAAGGCCCTCCGGGCAGCCGCACAGTCGGCCGGCTCACCCTGGCCGAGCTGCGCCAGTTCGACTGCGGCTCGCTCAGAAACCGCCGGTTCCCCCACCAGGCCGCCGTTCCCGGCACGCCCATTCCCACCCTGGAGGAGGTCTTCGCCCTGGCCCCTCAGGGCGACTTCCGTTTCAACATCGAGGTAAAGACGTTCCCGCAAAAGAACCGGCGCGGGCCGCAATCCGAGCCTCCCGCGGAGGCTTACGCCGGGCTGCTGCTCGATGCAGTCGGCCGCAGCGGGCTGGGCGCGCGGGTGGAAGTGCAGTCGTTCGATCTGCGGGTTCTCGAGGCCATCGGGCGGCGGGATGCCACGGTTCCGCTGGCTGCGCTGTGCCAGTTCTGGGGAAGGGGCACCCTCCGGCTCGCGCGCCAGGCGGGCGCTACCACCGTGGGGCCGTATCAGAGGCTGGTGACGCGCGGGGGCGTCGCGCGGGCTCACGCCGCGGGTCTGCGGGTGGTCCCCTGGACGGCCAACCGTCCGCGCGACTGGGCGCGCCTGATCCGCGCGGGCGTTGACGGCATCATTACCGATGACCCGGCGGGGCTCGTTCTGTACCTCCGGGAGAGGGGCCTCCGCGAAGCGCCTCCGCGAAGCGTCTTGACTTTCACTGCGCCCGGCGTGGATAATCGTGCCACGAAGTCCCATTCAACCGTGAAGGAGTGAAGAGATATGGCGAGCAACGTTCCCCCCATGCCCCCTGCGATGGGCGGCCCCGCACCCAAGAAGACCAGCCCTGTCGTTTGGATCCTGGGCGGATGCGCCGTTTTGGTTTTCCTGCTTGTTGTGGCGGTGACGCTGGGCGGCCTTTTCGTCGCGCACAAAGTGAAACAGGCCGGTCTCGATCCCGAGTTGATGCAGAGGCATCCCGAAATCGCGATCGTCAAAATGGCGGTGGCGGCCAACCCGGACGCGGAGATCGTTGCCATCGACGAGAACAAGGGCATGGTCACGGTCCTGGACAAGAAGACCGGCAAGAAGGTCACCCTGAACTTCGAGGACATCAAGAACGGCAAGATGAGCTTCGAAGCGGACGGCAAGAAGATGGTGATGGAGGGCCACGGGCAGGGGGACGCCGGCTCGTTCTCGGTCAAGACGGACGAGGGCACGGCCAGCTTCGGCGCGGGATCGGTGAAGATGCCCTCCTGGCTGCCCGCCTACGCCGCGGTCAACGTCCAGGGGTTCTCGAGCCAGACCGCGTCCGGCTCGGCCGGCGGCTTCAGCTTCAAGACGGGCGATTCGCCCGAAAAGGTGATCGCGTTCTATAAGGACGCGTTCAAGTCGGCCGGTCTCGGGACCGAGTCGATGCAGTATCCCGGAGGGATGATGCTGACCGGGCAGGCCGGCGGGCGGAAGGCCTCGATCCAGATCACGACCGAAGGCGCGAACTCGACGGTCACCGGAACCTTCGAGGAGAAGTAGGGCCGGCGCGCGAGAGCGTTGTACGGCGGCTGGTTCCGCTCGCCGGCCATGCCTTCACGCGGCTGCGCGCGGTAGAATCGGGAGTGTAGTGTCGGGGCGTAGCGCAGCCTGGTAGCGCACCTGCCTTGGGCGCAGGGGGTCGGGCGTTCAAATCGCCCCGCCCCGACCAAAACCCCTCAATCGGGCTTTCGGCGCCTGATCCCAGGGACCGCGGCTCAGGTCAACGCAGTCCCGCTCTTGCTCAACCATTTGCCATATTCGCAACTGCCGAAGCTGTAGTGACGACCGCGCACGAAAAGCATGCAACGACAGTGCCAGTAGATCTCGCCAAGCTCCCTGGCAAGTGCTCCACTGAAGCCAAACCCGGTCAGGCGGCGCGCTACATCGTGGTGGTCCCACCCAAATCTGTGTTGTGCGGCGAGCGAGATGAACCCATAGAAACGCTCCCAATCGCGCGGGCTCAACGAATGTCGATTGGCGAGCGCGGCGAATCGCCACAGTGCAACGTCGGCCAGTCGCCTGGGTCTCGGGGGCACCGGCGGTGTTTTCCAGTTCCCGCGCAAATCCCCTGTCGGCAATGGCACCTCCAGCGATTTCAAGCTGGCGCTTTCACACGGCAGGGGCGGCGTTCCATGGGACTCACTGTAGCGTACCGGTTGAGGCACCCGCGTCAACGATAGGCTTGGCGGCGATGGCGGACACGGCGAACCTCAACGACGTCGTCGCCGGTCGTGACGAAGAAGAGTCGATAATCGCCGACCCGTAGCCGCAGCTCTTCTCTGTCGCCTTGAAGCGCCTTGATATCCCCTGCGCCCGATTCCGCAAATCGATGTAGCGCATGTAGAATGCGCAGGGCCGCGGGCTTGTCCAAAGCGCGAACATCGGCCTTGGCCTGCTCGGTCCAGACGATCCGCTTCACGCTGGTTCCCGGTAGTTCTCGATTTCTTCCCGCGTGATGCCGAGCTCGGCCAGCACCTGTTCATGCGGAATCGGCTGGTTGTGTTGGAGCCACTCGCGGGCTTCGTCGAGACTCTGTGCCTCTTCTGCGGTGAGCGGCTCGCCATCCACCGGCGCGTCCGCGATGGCGCGCGAGACCGGATCCAACATGGCCTGGAGCAAGCCGCGCACGGCATGCACATGGCTGGGCGCAAGCCGGTCCACCAGCTCGTGGAGCTGCTGTTTCTCGTGAGTCGGATCGCTGGCCATGGAACCTCGCCCGCTGCTTCGCTCGCCTACGGGTATTGTACCGCTGTAGGTGATTATGTAGCTGCCCGGTGCCTTCAGGTTCAACCGGCCTCAACCGTATGCCCGTATCCCGCTGAAACGTAGACAATTAAGGAACAAGGCATCTTGGGAGTGTGCCGAAAACTCCCTTGGGCGCAGGGGGTCGGCAGTTCAAAGCGCCCCGCCCCGACCAACAAAAGCAATCGGATACGTCCGTTTCCGATTTCCTGGACAAGCCCACTGTCGTCGATTTTGTAGCTGCCGCATTCCGTCCCGGCTGCCGTATGGCAGATCGCCCCGATGACCGGGCGAGTGTCTTCGATGACGTCGCCGGCAGGTCACCGCCCAAAGGACAGGTGCGCGGGCAATCCAGCGGCCTGTCAGAGTCGATCCCACCGACCTCTTCCGCGCCAGGCCGGGGGGGGTGGCCTGGCGGACAAAAGGCGGCCACACGGTTGCGCGGCCGCCTTCGTTGACCGGGGTGGACTACTCGCTGACGTGCAGTATCTCGAGGAACTCCACGTCGCGCGCCGCCGTTCCACCGGTAGCCGGATAGTGAGCGGTCACCTTGACCGTATAGATGTCACCCGGCTTGGCGCTCGCAGGGACTTTGCCCGATACCACGAACTCGGTGGGCATTGCCCCGGCACCCTTCACCAGGAAGCCGGTTTGGGCCCGCTCGATCGAGCCCCCGTCATGCGGCGTCAGATTCACGCCGAGATCGGCTGCCGGAAGGGCCCTCGTCAAGCCCCCGATCAGGTACAAGGGATAGCCGGTCGCCATGCCCACCTGGGGCAGGATCCGCTGCACTTGCTGGACCTGCGGGTCGCTCAGCCACTCCGGCGCCACGTACCGAGCCGCTATCTCGATCCGAACGCCGGGATGGGGCTGGGGAAGCGGATCGAAGCCCAGCAGAAACTGGAATGGCCGCCGGAGGTACACCCGCATGGAGTCGCAATTGCGCCCGGCAAAGCTGTACGGCGGGATGCCGTTCGCCAGGACCTCGCTTCCGGTTGCGTAATCGGTCTGGCAGTGAACCGATTGCGGGTTGAAGATGGTGACTCCAATGCACCTCATCCGGCCCGACGGAGCGGCGCGGAATGGCTTGGCGGAATGCACCGCGATCTGGCCGTTGCCCGGCACGGTGACGGTCTGGACGTCGATCGGATGGGCGCTACAGGAGAGCCCGAAATCGAAGTACCAGAACCTCACGACCGTGTTCGCGGCCGGAGTCGGCGATTGGTTGTGGACCACGGCGTATAGGTCGTAGTTCATGTTCGGGAACAGGAGCGTATCGCCATCCGGCGCTCCCCCGATCGGCACGAGCTGGTGCTGCGCGGTATACAGCAGGATGTCCGGGCTGTGCCAGGGACCGGCGATGAAAATGTCCGGCGGGACGTTCGACTGCTGCGGCTGTACGGTGATCGACACCTCGCCCGCATACGTTTCCACGTTCTGGGGCCCGAGGGCGGAGCCGACAATCTGGAACGTGTGGGGCGCGCTGGCGGCGGCCGGGATGCTGACCTGCAACCCGATCGAGTAGACCGTGTCGGCGGCCAGAGTGACCGTGATGGGGGCCGCGGTCGGCGCAGTGCTCACGCCCAGGCCCGGCGGCGCGACCAGCAACGGCTTCCAGGACGGTCCGGGACCGGTCTCCGTGAGCGCGAGCTTCATCTGCGTGACCTTCGACAGGTCTCCGTAGACTAGAAATGAGAGCATCGACGACACGCCCCTGGGCGCGTCGAGCACCGTCACGTTTTGCTGGAGGCTGGGCCCATTGGGCTGAATGGTCGCCACCAGGCAGCCGTGGCCCCCGGTCGGTGCGGTGAACTTGAAACTGACGGTCGCCTGACCGGGCACGCCGTAATACATCGGCGGAAGATCCACCGGAGCGGGCTGGATCAGGTACGTCGTGCCGCCGGGAATCCCGATCCCGAACGGGCCGTGCGTCACCGTGACCACCACGCCTAGAGCTTCCGTGGCGTCCGTGTTCTTGAGCACGAGGTAGACGTCGTAGGTTTTGCCGGCTGTGAGCGAACCGGGCGACACCGGCTGCGGCGGCGTCGGGGATGGGTCCACGAACAGCATTTGTTGAGCGAGAGTTTGGAATTGAACAGGCATTAGGATTTCCTCCGGAGCATAGTGAGCCGGACCCGCAAAGCGTTACACGATGCGTGCGGATTTTCCGGGAATGGGGCGCTAATCTACGGAGGCGCCAACCGTGTAGAGCTGGAACGGCGCCCAGTACCAGGGCTTGCGCCACACGCGGCCGCTGTGGATCATGTCGAGCTTGGCCTCGCGGAGGGCGGCCGAGGGTGCGCCGCCATTCGCGATGCCGCGATACAGATCCGACATCAGCGTGGCCGAGGAGCCGTCGTTCACGTCCCACAGGCTGGCGATGACGTTGCGCGCGCCCGCCTGAAGGAAGGCCCAGGACAGGCCCACCAAACCCTCCCCGGCATAGCGGTTTGAAGCCGCGCTGCGGCAGCTCGACACGGTCACCAGCTCCGCCTGGATGGGGATGCTCATCACATCGCGCGCCAGCAGCCGGGAGTTGCCGCCTTCGGAAGACAGAATGATGGCGGATTGGAGCGGCTCTTCGCGGTTGGCCGCCGAGTGCGCAACGAAGTGAATCAGCGAAAACGTCCCCGGTCTGGCTTCGGCGTAAGCGGCGGGCCCCGCGTCGGCTCCGGATCGAACCACTTGCCGGAACGCGGGCAGGCTGCTCTCGACCGCGGCCATCTCCTCACCGGCAAACGGAAGCGCGGGAAATTCCGGGCCGGATGCGGCTGGATTGCCGATCAGCAGAAGCGACTTGCGTCCTCCGGCCTTGCCGCTGGACTGGCGCGGCGCCAACAGGCGCAGCGAGGGCGTGACGGAGACGGCCGCGTCCTCGATCCAGTAATGCGGTTGCGGAAGCGAGACGGGAAGGGTTTCGAAGTTCAGCGAATACAGCGGACCGTCCGGCAGCAGGATGACGCGCCGCGTCTTTCGCAGGGCGGATTCGGCGGGCGCGATGAGCAACGCGTAGAGCCTCAGGCCAGCCGGATCGCCGGAGTCCAGCGGATCCTCGAGATCCTCGATGGGCTGCCGATGGGCCTCGACCAGCCGGGCCATCTCCGCCTCGCCCGGGAGCGGATAGACCGCGATGGCGTCGCCCGATATCGCCCACAGGCACGAGCCCTCGGGAGCAAGCCAGTAGAAGAGCAACGTGCTCAAGGAATCGCGCGCGATGCGCCGATATCGAGCGGCGCTGGTGTGTTCCAGGGGCTGGCGAAGACCGAGCCGGTCAGCCAGCAGACGCGCGCGGCTGGAATCCGCCACTTCCAGTGCGGCGCGCGTGTCGCCCCTGGCCAGCAAAAAGGACACGTAGGCCCGATAGAAACGAATCAGACTGGCGAACCATGTGAGCTTGTATTCGCTCTTCACCAGGCCCGAGCGCTGGCGCTCCAGCGCCGAGATGGTGGCTCGAAACTCGGCCTCCGCCGCGCGGTCGCGCCCGGCTCGCGCGTAGACGGCGGCGAGCCCGGCATGCGCGTCCAGCAAGAGCGAAGGATCGTCGCCGGTCTTTTGAAGCACGGAGCGAAAGGATGCGCTGGCACCGGCGGCATCGCCCTTGGCAAGCGCGATCCGCCCGGCGTTGATGACGGAGTAGGGCAGTGCGCGGGTATCGTTCAGATCGCGCTTGATCAGCAGCGCTTCGTCGTTGTAACGCGACGCCGCCGCGAGGTCGCCTGTTTCGATCGAAATCAGCGCGAGATTGTTCAGCCAGGTGGAAGCGTGTGCCCGATCGCCCAGCGCCCGCGCCACGTCCAAGGCGCGGTGGTAGTAGTCCGCCGCCCCACCGTATTCGCCCCGGCTAACGAAGATACCCCCGATATTCCCCAGCCATAGCTGGCGCTCGTAGCGGTTGCCGGAGTCCTCGAAACGCCGGTCGGCCTGCTGGAAACAGCCGAGAGCCTTATCGTAGTTGCCGAGGCGGTAGTAACACCAGCCGAGGTTTCCCAGGCAGCGCGCCTGCGATTCGGAGGCGCCGAGGGCTTGTGCCGCGGCCAGCGTCTCTTCGAACTGGGGGATGGCGGCGTCGTACCGGAACGACTTGAGCAGCAGATAGCCGAGGTTTCCCGTGGCATTCAGGAGCAGGTACGGATCGTGCCGCCGGATGGCCACCTCGCGGACCTGCGCGAATTGCGCGGCGGCTTCGTCATGGCGTCCCTCGCCGACCGCAACGTAGCCCGTCCGTAGTTCGATCTCGGCCAGAAGCGTTTCATCGCCGGCCGGGCGCGCCATCTCGCGCGCCTCTTCCAGCCGCGACCGCGCCAGCGTGTAGTCGTGGAGGAGCGCGGCCGCATATCCCTGGCACAAACGAAAGCGGGCCAGATCCGCGGCGGGAGCTGGGGGTGGGAAATCGAGCGCTGCGTTCGCCTCTCTCGCTTCGCGCCGCGCCAGCAGGATTTCGGCGCGCAGCAGACGGAACTTCGCGTACCAGGTCGAACTCACCGGCACGCGGCGGAGCGCCGCTTCGGTCTTCGCCTCCGCTTCCCGATAGCGCTCGGCGCGAAGCAGATCGCGGGCATCGCGGTACAGCAGTGGATCCGGCGTCGCGGCGGGACGCGAACAGCCCGCGAGCAGCAGCAGCGCGAGCGCCGGGAGAACGCGCATCCTCACCAGCCCGAGCCGTTGCCTTCGACGGTTCCGCCCGCCACACCCGCCCCGGGCGTGCTACCCAGATCCACTTGAAGCATGGAGAGGCGGCGCGACTGCTTCGCGATCTGCAACTCAGCCAGGCGGATGACACCGAAGCCCTTGATGTGAATCGCGTGCCCGAAGCAGGCGCATTCGCGGCCCACACCTTCGATGCCTCCAACCAGAGAACAGGCGATGACGCCATTGCGTTCGGGAATCTCGTCCTTCGGGCCGCCCTCCGAAGCCGGGAAATACGGCTGCAGGCGCTCGGGTATGCCGCCCACCCGGTCCAGGAGCGACACGGCGTGAAACTGCTCGCGAAAGTCCTTGTCGTCGCGGTACGCCTTGCGCACGGAGCTGTGGGTGGCGAGATCGGCGAAAGTGCCGGTGACCAGATCCAACTGCGGCTGGTGGCCGGCGATGCGCAGACCCTCGAAACAAGACCCAGCCGGCGTGATGGACGGCTCGCTGCCATCGGCCGGGTGCGAAGTCGCAATGCGCGCGACAATACGCTCCACGGTAACAACCCCGAGAATGTCGAGTCCCTCCACGACGCTGGTGGCCAGGGTGTCCCAGGCCCCGTGTTTTTCGTCGTAGGAGCCCGCAACCACGGAGTACGCCGACGCGAACGAGATCATCTCTCGGAAGTTGAACCGATCGACACGGCTGGAGCCGAATCCGCCGTGCGCCGGCAATGCCGATGAAGCCTGTACGGGGATGACCTCCCGGAAAGGCCGGAAGATTTCGCCGGAGAATCCAATAGCCAGTGCGTGATATTGAAAATGCGTGATCATGGTGCCGACCTCTTTCTAGTTGGTTATGGGGTTACCCGCAGAGTCCAGGAACCGATCTCTATCGACTGCGACTGGTCCAGACCGACGATCCGAATGACGTAGTCGCCCGGCTCCAGGTTGGCGAGGGGTAGCGTCATGTCGACCCTCTCCACCCCCGCCGCGACGGCCAGGGGGCCGGTTTTGCGGAAGCCCCCGGTCCGCTGCTCAATCGTGTATGTGTAGTGAGCGAATCGCTGCGGCAGATCGAACCGGAAGACCGGCTGAACGCCGGAGCGGGAAACAGTGTACACGGCAGAGGCGCTGCGCGAGACTCCGTGGACCACCCACAACTGGGCCACTCGGGGCTCCCCGGCCTCCGCAATGCGCGCGCGCATTGACGGCAGGAGGCGAAGTGCGCCGTAGCCGATGACGGCCAGCAACACCAGGTTGAGCGCGCCGGAGAACGCCATGACCGGCGCCAGCCGTGGCAGCAGCCCCGCCAGCCGGAACCCCGGCCGTGCGAGAAGGGGCCTGCTCTGCGCCGCGAACTCGGCCCTCGCGTTGGCTGCGAAGGCATCGAGCGTGGCGGCATCCTCCATACAGCGTGAGCAGTCCGCCAGATGTTCTTCGAAAGCGTCGCGCTCGGCCATGGAAAGCTCGCCGAGCATGTACCGCTCCGCGGCCTGCGACTTTATGGCAGCTTCATGGTCCATTCGACATCCCTCAGCGGATAGTGGCGTTCAGGAGCATTCCGTTACAAAGCAGTGAAATAATGCTGGCGATCCGGCCGTGTTTCCGGACAAAGGCGCTCTCGAACCGCGCCTTTGCGCGGTGGAGCAGAACGCGCAGGTATTCGGGTTCCACACCCATCGTTCGGCTGATCTCGGCGCGGCCGGCGTCCTCGAAAAAGACCATCCGGAGGATTTTACGGTCCTTTTCCGAAAGGCCGCCGAGCACATCGCGCACCATGCGGCGGCGCTCCGCGTGGATCAGGGACTGGTCGATACTCATGCGCCCGTCGTGCACTTCGGGGACCGGTTCGTCCGCGCCATCCCTCACAGCCCTGTGGTGCAGCTCGAGCAGAACGTTGTTGCAGACCGAGTTGACAAACGCACCGAAACTCTCCGGCCGCGCGATGCCGGGGCCCTGCCGCAGGGTCTTCAGAACGCGACAGAGCGTTTCCTGGCGCACGTCGTCGGCCACGTCGGCGGAAATGCCGCGCGAACGGAGCTTGAGAGAAAGAAACTTCTGCCAGTACATGCTGAAGTGGGACTCGGTCGCAGGATCGCCCGAGGCCAGCCGTTGAACGTACTCAGCATCGAACGTCTGAAACTCCAAGCCGGTTTAACGTCCCCTTCTTTATGTAATGGATCTGTGCCCCAGGCCAGCGCACCCGGTCAAAGGCTTGGGTAATAGAGTATGTCTATCGCCGAGGCCGTGTCAAGGGAGGAATAAAGGAACAAAGGAACAAAGCGGCGGCCAGCCGGCGCCGGGGGCCAAGGGGCCGAGGGCGCCCCAAGCGATCGGAGCGCCCCTTGGCCATCGCCCGGTCAGTCGTGGATGTACCACCAGCCGGTAACGTTGGCCGGCATGATGGTGGGGCCTTGCGAGCCCTTACCGATGTAATAGTCGTCTTTATCGGAAACGTTGCCGGTTGTGATCGGCCCCATCGCCGCGGGCAGTCCGTGACCCGTGCCCGCCGCATGCGCGGCATCGAACCAGGCTTGCAGGATCGTCTCCGGCGCGCCGTTCACGCCCAGGATTCTTTCCGCAAAGTCCTGTTCGAAACTACCGTCGCCGACCGCTTCCTCCGAGTTCCAGCCGGTCATGATGTGCATCCCGGAGAACAGGGGGCCCCAGCGTTGAGAAGGCGTTCCATCGGAGGATGTGGCATCCAAGATGTCGCAGGCGTCCATCAGCATCCAGAGCAATTGGTCGTTCGGCCCCACGGGAGTCCAGGAGCCCGTCAGGTCGATGTTGAAGTACTGGGTCGTAGCGGTTCCCTGGCTGTTGAGCAAACCAATGGTGACGGTGGGATCGGTCACGCTGAAATACGCGGTGGCATATTGATCGATGGTAGCGCCGGGAACGTTCATGTCGAATCCGGTCGGGTCGCCGTCGGTGTTGTTCAGTACGATGGCCGCGGTGTTGACGCCCCAGTTGGAGTAGTCTGCATCGCCGTATACCCAAGGCGTTGACACGAGCGTCCCCTGCGGCTTCGGTTCGATGAAATCGCCGGGCCAAGCCAGATCTCCCAGCCAGGCGAAAACTTCCGTCCCGCCGCCCGCACCCGCGGTGGCCATGCCAGTCTGCCAGCCGATGCGATCGACGGCGAAATCGGGTTCCCGTGGGCTCTCGGTGCCGTAGCTGGCGGCCGGGCCGCCTTTGCCGAGAGGAAACAGGTGAGCGATCACCGAAAGCGCGAGGTTCTCGTGGAGCATGATGCCGTTGGCATCGGTTACGGTGACGCCCAGGGTCTCGCGGCGCGCCAGCGTGGTGCGTTCCGGCGCCAGGTTTCGCCGGGGCACGGCGCGCACCAGCGGTTCATAGCTGATGGAGGCGCCTGCCTGCTCGGAGACAGCGGGGTTCGAGCCGGACCACATGTAGGTGTACGGCGCCCGGCCGCCGCGCACGTCGACGCTCGCCTCCACGCGCTCACGCCCGGAGGCTTTCAAGCGCACCGAGGGCACAAAGCGCGGGTCATCCGTGGCCGGGATCATCTGGATCTTGGTGTGCGTCTCGGTGACGGCTCCCGTTCTCGGATTGGTGACAGAGCTTACGCTGTTGAACGCGTACCAGGGGATGATGAACTTCGGCGAGAGCGGCGCTTTCTGCCCCGGCGCGCGACCGAGCGAAGGACACCAGTAGACGAGCTTGAAGTTGATCCGCGCATCCGGCGGGAAGTG
>Ga0182017_10003638_pt1 | contig 11482 bp, 10 predicted proteins | sample 712E3DmetaG_FD_120492 | JGI IMG/M metagenome (GOLD analysis project Ga0182017, IMG submission 120492) | Permafrost microbial communities from Stordalen Mire, Sweden - 712E3D metaG | ecosystem: Environmental > Terrestrial > Soil > Wetlands > Permafrost | place: Sweden: Stordalen | collected... | reverse complement strand
CCCATCGCACCGGCGCCGAGGATCGTAATATTCTTGACTTCTTTCATTGGTAAAACCCCTTTCTAATGTATTTGTTCTTATGAATAACACCGCATGTTTTGTTTAATAAATTATAAAGGATACATACGAAAAATACCAATAATGAGCGGGAGAGCAGATATAAAATTCCAAAAACCAAATTCCAATAACCAAGTAAATCCGAATTAAAATCCAAATACCAAAAACCAAACAAATTCGAAAATCAACGAAATTTATGAGTACGAAATATTATTTTCAGACGAATGATAAAATGATAAGAAAAGGATAATCACTCCGTTTCAACGCTTTAGCAGTGTTAATAATCCCACAACGCCCCATCTCTGACTCTTCCCGCGGGGAAGAGAAGGTTGATTAGAGGGGCTGTGCCCCTCAATACATTTGCTCCGAATTGCTCCGCAAAGTACCTCCGACTGCGGTCTACGGGCTCAAGCCTTGCTTGAAAAGAAAAATAAACTACTATTATTTACTTTGTACTTGATGTTCGGGGATTAGCTCAAGATACATTTTAATAACCGAAATAGACGAAACATCTACTAAAAACCATGTTGCTTTCCCTGTTAAATGTCTGTGATATAATAAACTCGCAAGTCAGTTTAGATAGGAAAAATCGTGTTTACTCACCTTCATGTTCACAGTGAATATAGTCTCCTCGACGGAATGTGCCGTATCCCCAACCTCGTCGCCCGGGTAAAAGAATTAGGCATGGACAGCGTGGCCCTTACCGACCACGGTGTGATGTACGGCGCGATCGAGTTTTACCGTTTGGCAAAGGAAGCGGGTATCAGGCCAATCGTCGGCTGTGAAGTTTATGTCGCGACAAACGGGAACGGGAGCCACGCTCCCGGGGAAAAGAGTAACTACCATCTGGTCTTACTCGCCCGAAATCAGACAGGATACCGCAATTTGATTCAGATTGTTACCCGCGCGCATCTGGAAGGTTTTTATTATAAGCCGCGCATCGACAAAGAATTCCTCAGGGAGCATAACACCGGGTTGGTAGCTCTTTCCGCGTGTTTAGCGGGCGAGGTAGCGCAGCACATCCTGGCCGGACGCCGGGAAGATGCGAAAAAGGCGGCGCTCTGGTACAAGGAAACCTTCGGGGATTTTTACCTGGAAATTCAACGTCACCCCATCCATGAATTAGAACTGGTAAATACCGCTTTGATTGAAATCAGTCGTGAAACCGGCATCCCGCTGGTGGCCACCAACGATACACATTATCTTTACAAAGAGGATGCTCCTACACATGATTTACTCTTGTGCATCGGCACCAACTCCACCGTTTCCGACCAGAAACGAATGAAAATGCAGGGCGATTTCTTTTATCTGAAGACTCCTGATGAAATGGCGGAAGCTTACCGCGATATCCCGGAGGCGCTGGAGAATACCCACAAAATTGCTGAAATGTGCGACCTGAAACTGGATTTTGAACGGCTGCACCTGCCGGAAATAACATTGCCACCGGGAAAAACCCCCGATGAATATCTGTCCGACCTCTGTTACGAAGCCTTCCCGCGCTACTATCCCAATGCCACCGACGAAATCAAAGAACGGCTGGCTTATGAATTGAGCGTGGTGAAAAGCACCCAGTTTGCCAATTACTTTCTGGTGGTCTGGGATATTGTTTCCTTCGTACGGAAAGCGGGGATAATGTTCGGGGTGAGGGGCAGCGCAGCGGCCAGTATCATCCTGCGCTGCCTGGGAATTACCGAATTGGACCCGATAGAACACAAACTGGTTTTCGAACGTTTCTTGAATCTGGAACGGAAAGAAATGCCCGATGTCGACCTGGATTTTCAGGACGACCGCCGTGAGGAAGTCATCGCCTATGTCACGCAGAAATACGGGCAGGACCATGTGGCGCAGATTGTCACGTTCGGAACGTTGGGAGCGCGGGCAGCATTAAGGGATGTCGGCCGCGCTTTGGGTATGACCTATGCTGACGTCGACCGGGTAGTGCGGCTGATTCCGTTAGGACCAGGGGTGACACTGACAAATTCAATGGAACAAAATGCCGAATTAAAGGCTTTGTATAATGACGACGCCGTGATCCGTAAACTATACGACCTTGCCCGCAAAGTGGAGGGCATTTCCCGCCACGCCAGCACCCATGCCGCCGGAGTGGTGATTTCCAAAGAGCCGCTGAACAAATATGTGCCACTGCAAAGGGTTTCTAAAGGGAACGGCGAGGGCGGGGCGATGGTGCAGTTCCCGATGGAAGATGTGGCGCGCATCGGCTTACTGAAGATGGACTTCCTGGGACTAGTAAACCTGAACATCCTGGGGAAAGCCAGGCAAATCATTAAAGAACGGCACAATATCGATATCAATTTGAACACGATTCCCCTCGATGATGCTAAAACTTATCAACTACTGGCATCAGGGGATACCGCGGGTGTTTTTCAACTGGAAGGCGCCGGCATGCGCCGTTATATTAGGGAACTTAAACCAAGTACCTTCCCGGAAATCGCCGCAATCGTGGCGCTGTACCGTCCGGGGCCGATGGAACAAATTCCTACTTATATTAAAGCTAAGCACGGACTGGAACCGATACATTATCTTCATCCCATTCTGGCGACTTTCCTGGAAGAGACCTATGGTGTGATTGTGTATCAGGAGCAGGTGCTTTTCATCGTCCGGGAGATTGGAGGTTACAGCTTGGGGAAAGCGGACATCTTCCGAAAGGCAATGGGAAAAAAGATTCTTTCGGTAATACAAAAGGAAAAGGCGATTTTTATTGCCGGCGCGAATGCCAGAGGATTCTCAACCGAGCTGGCGGAACAGGTTTATGCATTGATCGAGCCTTTCGCCGGCTACGCATTTAATAAAGCACATGCCTTCAGCTATGCGTTGATTGCTTACCAGACAGCCTATCTCAAGGCAAACTATCCGGTGGAGTACATCACGGCGCTTTTAGCCGCTCATGCCGGCGTGACGGAAAAAATCACCAGCGCGATCAGCGAATGCCGACGACTGGGTATCAAAGTGCTGCCGCCGAATATTAACCGTAGTGAGGCCAACTTTGCCATTGAAACCGATGAAAAAAACAATGAGGTAATCCGGTTTGGGCTGACTTCAATAAAGAATGTCGGCGTCGGCGGGATTGACATCGTGATCAGTGAACGCCGCAAAAACGGAGAGTTCAAATCAATCGAGGACCTATGCCGCCGGTGCGATTTACGGAACATGAACAAGCGGGTAATGGAAAGTTTGATTAAAGCGGGGGCGCTGGACTGTCTGGGAAACCGCGGTACTTTACTGAACAATATTAATGAAATTCTGTCGCTGGCACAGCGGGAACAGAAATCCCGTGAAGCCGGGCAAACGACGATGTTCGATTTATGGGGTCAGCAAGTTGAAGCGCCCGTTTCTCCCCTCGAATTATCCGAAACAGAAGTCACGATTAAAGATAAACTGGCCTGGGAAAAGGAACTGATGGGGGTCTATCTTTCCGAACACCCATTCAGCGCTTTTGCCGATAAAATTGCGGCCGAAAATACCGTTCTTTGCGGCCAGGTTGACGCCGAAATGGCAGGGCAAACGGTACTGGTGGCGGGGATGGTCGCTTCCGTGGTACACCTGATGACAAAGCAGCAGAAGTCATTCGTCAAAGCAACGCTCGAAGACCTTGACGGCAGTATCGAGGTGATGGTGTGGTCGGATGTGTACTCCGGAACCACGGAATTGTGGGAGGAAGGAAATATTGTCTTGGTGGAGGGGAAAGTGGGGGTAAGGGATGATAGTGTTCAATTGAGTTGCAAAAAGGTCAGCCGTTATGAACCGGGTAAACAAAAAACTGAAAAAACACCCGCTCCGCCTGCCAAACCGCAGAATGGCAATATTAATGAAACGAAAGCAGTTGCAAATGGGCACGTTTATAAACCGGAAGAAAAACCGGCGCCGAAAAAACGGTACAAGCTGATTATCACGATACAGGACTCCGGGGACAGTGAGAAGGATGCAAACTGTTTACGCCTGGTGGTGTATACTATGAAAGAGTTCCCCGGGCAGGATGAGGTCAGCCTGAGGATTCCCAACGAGGGGAAGATTGTAAAATTAAAGATTGCGAATCTCAACACCGATTACACTCCCGAACTGCGGCACCGTATTACCGAACTGGTGGGAGAAGAAGGGTTGAAAGTGGAAGCGATGGCATAGACCATCCCTTGATGATAACGGAGGGGTTTGATGCTCATAATACTCGGATTTTTAATTATTATTTGCGGATCCATTCTGGAATGTTATTGTTCTTTCGGCAGGCAAGCACGCCCGGATGTCCAGCCGCATGTTTTCAAAACGTGGGTCAGATTTGTGCTGGAAGGTTTCTGGATATTCCTGCTGTTGGTCGGGGCGGTACTGCTGTTTCTTGTTTCGGGTAATTTTTATTTTCTTACACCGCTTATCGGTATCGTTTTGTTCTGGGTGGTGCTTCCTTTTATTATCAATCCGGTCCTGCGAAGGCGACTGTTACCGCCGTGGGATGAGGTTAAAAAAGAACTGGGGCCAAAAGGTTATAACGAACGTAATTACTGGCGCGGCAACTGGTGGATAAAAGGCGCGAAAGTGAAACGGAAGAAAACCTAGAAATAAAGCGGTAAGGTGACATAATGTCTCCGGAAAATGTACCCATCGGACATCGTAAAAGGCTCAGGGAAAAGTTCATTAAAAGCGGGTTGACCGGCTTCGCCGATTATGAAGTCGTAGAACTGCTGCTGAGCCTGGGGACGCCGCGCAAAGACTGTAAACCGCAGGCCAAAGAAGCCCTCAAGAAATTCAAGACCCTGCGCGGTGTGCTGTCAGCTTCGATGGAAGAACTGGAGCAGATTAAGGGTATCGGACCGATTTCCGCTTTCGGTATCAAGCTGATGCAGGACGTTGCCCGGGAATACCTGAAAGAACAGATTATCGATAAACCGTACATGCAGTCGTCGCAGGCAATTTATGAATACCTTTACCATTCGATGCGCGACCTGAAAAATGAAATTTTCAAAGTAATTTATCTTAATTCCCAGAATCAGATTATCGATACCGCAGACCTGTTTGAAGGCACAATTAACAGTGCGGCCATCGCACCGCGGCAGATTGTCGAGCAGGCGCTGGCACATCACGCAGCCGCGCTGGTCTTTGCGCATAATCATCCTTCAGGCAACTGTGAACCCAGCAAGAGCGATAAAGACATTACCCGCGACCTGGTTTTTGCCGGCGGGACGGTACAAATTAAAATCCTGGACCACCTGATTATCGGCAATAACCGCTACTTCAGCTTTGCCGGGGAAGGACTGATCAGCCAGTATGAGATGGATTTTCTGGGATTGAAAATGAAGGGCGGGGGATAAATTTTATCTTTGTTCCGGCAGGGCGAAGTCAAAACCAACGGAGATATCATTTATTCCGGTGGATAGCGTTGGTGGACGCTGCCCGCCCGCCAACTGAAGACGAAGAGTATTCCATAAAATGAAAAACCTGAAACTCAGAAAAGCCTCAACCGCCGATTGTGAATTTGCATATCGGACCAAGAAAACGGCCTTTCGCGGATATTTGGAACAGGTCGGAGGGTGGAACGAGGATGAGCAACGCCAGTTACATCAGCGTCGTTTTGCCGCGCATGATTTCCGGGTGATAGAGCTTTCAGGTAAAGATGTGGGGATATTGGCGATGAGCCGTCAGCCGGACTGCGTGAAACTCTACCAGATGTTCATTTTACCGGTGTACCAGGGCAAAGGAATCGGCGAGGCTTGCATGAAGCTGATTGTTAAAGATGCAGATGTCTTAAAATTACCGATTCGACTCCAGGTTTTAAAGGTAAATCCGAGAGCTTTGGCTTTCTATCATCGATTGGGATTCAAACAGATAGGTGAAAGTGACGATCACATTTTAATGGAAAGACTATCCTAATCAATTTATTTTCGTTATATCTGCATCAGCACAAATATCATGGATATGCGATAAGGAGATATAATGGTTCGTAACATTATGCTCTGCGTATGTATCTCTCTACTTTTAGGTTCGATGATGTTAATGGCCGGTTGTTCTAAAGTGACTGCCGGCGATTTCGGAATTTATCTGGTGGACAGCGGTGAACTGGTAATCTCCGACCGTGATATTCAGGGTTACAATCCCAATACTCATACAATTACGCTGAATCAACAGGGAATCGAACACTGGAATTCATTTCAGACATATTCCGGAATTCCAAAACTGGCAGAAAGTTTGTACGGTAGAGATTTTGTGGTCAAGCTGGAAGGGGAAAAAATGTACAGAGGAGAGTTCTATTCCGGCGCTTCATCCGGCAGCTATGCAGGTGTGATAATCCTAGATTCGTTATTCAAACTTGATAATACTCACAACACGATTAGTATACAATTTGGTTATCCAACGATATCTGATCCTACATCTCAAGACCCCAGAGATAATCCGGCAATTCTTAGTTACTTAGAGAAACGCGGTTTGCTGCAGTAAATTGCGGATGGGCCAGTTAATTTGAAACTGCTTTTTCCAGTTCCAGAAGATGCTGTTTCGCGGGAAGGCCACAGCCAAATCCTCCCAGGGTGCCGTCGCCGGCAATGATCCGGTGGCAGGGCACAATAATCAGGAACGGATTTTTACCTAAAGCCTGACCAACCGCGCGTGCCGCCCTAGGTTTGCCAATCTGTCCGGCTACCCATCCGTAGCTGCGTGTCTCCCCATGAGGAATGAGACGTGCCGCTTGCCAGACCTGTTTTTGGAATGCAGTGGCATTGGAAAAATCCAAATTATCGGGGAACAATGTCTTTTTACCGGAATAATAATCCTGAAACCGCTGTCTAATATCGTTGAATGCTTCCGGGGAGAAAGCGGCCTGTTTAGTTTGTTCACCCAATAAAATAAAAGCCTGCTGCCTGTTGGTTTGAGGAAGAGTGACAGCTAAAATTCCTTCCGGCGAGACCAGGATGCCCATCCAGCCGCGTGTGGTTTGAAAAACGGTGTAAGAATTTTTGTGAGATAGTTTTCTTTTGGGTTTAGTTGAAGTAATAAAATAATTATTATCAGCCCTGTCCTCTATTTTCACAACGACCCTCACCTTTAATCCTCTCCCTAAGAAAGGGAGAGGAAGATATACAAGAAGGAGTGCTATCGCACTCCTTCTTCTGGAGTTTGCACTTAGTCCCAACCAGATTCTTTACTCAGCTTGTACAAATTATCCAAAAAGGACTTAAACATCAATTCGTTTTATTTAACGTTGACTTTAATATAGATATCGCCGGGAACACCGTCGGTGGTGAGGCGGGCATTCGGTAATCTTATACTTGTTATACCGGCAGGTATTTTTACCTCAAGTCTCTTCCCGTTGCGGCGAAGAATTTTTTTTACTCCGTGTATCGCTTGTTGACGGGTTATGGTGATTTCATAATTGACATCATTTGAATCATTGCGCTGCGGCTGCTGTGAATAGAAGGACTCTTCCAGGTTTTCATCTTCCGGTGTGGTGAAAAAGATCCGGCCGCTGCCGTCGGTAGCGTATTGATGGAAAGAGAAACCTCGCGGCTTGGTAAAGTTGCCGAAGATTTCGTCAAGAAAATCGTAACCGAGCCCGGCGCCGCCAAAATCCTTCAATGATTCTTCAAAGGTAGTCTGCGTAGTATGGCTATTGAAAACATCGCTGGCGTCACCGGTGGTGCCGAACTGGTCGTACTGTTTGCGCTTATCGGGGTTACCGAGCACGCCGTAGGCTTCGTTGATTTCCTTGAATTTTTCGTTCGCCCACTTTTCTTTGCCGGGATTTTTATCCGGATGGAACTGCATGGCGAGCTTCCGGTAAGCTTTCTTAATATCATCATCCGAGGCAGTTCTCGGTATACCTAAAATCTTGTAATAATCTTTATTTGGCATAATTTCTCTCGATTCACTTCAGTATTATTAAAGTGACTTTTTTCATTTTCAGTATATCACAGGCTACTTGCTACATGTTGTATCCAGGGTTACAATCTAAAGTAGTTACGATAGGTTGGTAAAACATTCTTTCAGTTGACAAAATAGTGGGAAAATATTCGTGAGCATTATCTTGCAAATACACAATGACCCACTCCCTCTTCTGGAGTTCCTACTTTGTCCCAAACATGTTTAGATATGAATAAGAATAATTAAGTCTTTGGAATAAAGGTTTTTTTGATTTAATCTAAGAGGGAGGATTCTTGAAATGGCAGAAGAATTAGGGAAGATAGAGAAACTGGATATACAGCAATTCGGTTTACGGAAACTATATGTGGTGCCGCTGATTTATTCCGGCTCCGATGCACCTCCGGATTATAAAGAAAAGCTGGAAAAATACTGGCGTGAAGTCAATGAGCAGATCGCCAATCAGGAAGTGAAGGTGGGTAAAATCAAGCGGATTTACCATGAATCGATGGCGGTCGGCGGGGCAGAAGGGTTAAAAATAATCGCGGAAATTAATCCCCTAAGCCATCTTATCGCCAAGGATAAATTCGAAAACGGAGCGGTCTTTGAAGCCACCGAACAGACAGAACTGGCGGATGAATGCATGGATTGGGAGCGGTGTTTGCTGATGGGATTGTACAGCCGCAAAGCGCTGGAAACGGTGGCTGAGGCATATGAGAAATGTTCTGCGAAGAGGTTTGAATACATCGGGCGCCGCATTAATGAGACCCTGCAGAAAGGGGAAGCCGCAATGCTCTTTATCCGTGAAGGCCACATGGTGCAGTTTGCCAAAGATATAGAAGTGTTCAGTGTGGCGCCGCCGGCCCTGGATGACACTCACCGCTGGCTGCGCGACCGTTCTAAACAAACGGAAGAGAAGAGCGACTTGAAAAATTAAAGGCTACTGACCAATTCAATCAATCCGAAGCTTGGTATTATTTCTAATGTGATATTGACAAAGATAGAACTAAGGTCTAAATTGTAGTCTTAACAATATGATGTAAAAAGAATTATGCCGGAAAAACTCCCTGGTTGTTATCCCGACCTATAAATTATTAGAGGAGAGGAGGCACCTATGGACAAGAATACAGAGAAGGTTTGCAGAGTAATCTATGATGAAATCAAGAAAGAACAGGTGGATTTGGACTGGTTTTGGCTCAAGCAGGAAGCAGAAAATTTAATGTCCGGGAAGTCACCGAGCGGCAGCGTGGGTGCATCTATATTGGAACACTTAAAGAAAGCAGGAAAGTGTTAAACTGGACAATTCCGTGGTTATTCCATATAAATTGATAATAAACTCTATAAGTACACCTGAATGATTCAGAATGACTGTCTTTACCAGTCTTGATAATTATGCCAAGGGAATTCCAAATTTTAATCAGAATGGCATGCTTTTTTCAGCGTACAAATTATTCTTTGCCTACGGATTGGGTAACTGCTTTATCTATATTATAAATTACGTGGCTAAATAGGCAGGCTGACCTGTCGCGTTATGACTACGCAATTTTGTGCAATTGGACGTTGGATTGACAAGCAAAAAATAGAGGATTACAATTTAGACGTTTCTATAATTTTAACGGCTCTATCGATTAGGAGAGGAAGATGTATGAGGCAAGTAACTTCCAAGTGAACTGTCCATCCTGTAATACTCTTCTGCCAGTACAGCTCATCCAAATCGCGACCCAACAGGTGATAACCTGCACGAACTGCAAAAAAGAATTCCGTTTACTGGACAAGGACGGGAAAGCAAAGCGGGCTATTTCAGAGTCCTATCCTGCCTGGAACATTATTAAATAACGTTGTTATTCGAACCGGAAATATGACACCGCGTTTTAGATTCCTGCATTGACCGGATAGGAAGTATCGGTCGATGATGATATTGAACAATACCACGGCAATTTTATCAGCTATTGCAATAAAATAAATAATGAGAGATATCAGTGATGAAATTAGGATGCGGTACTGTCCTTTTTAATCAATTAGACCTGTATGGCGCTCTTCAGCACATAGCGTGGGCCGGTTACGAAGGAGCCTCGCTGGCGCATATGGCAGACATGGCTCACCACATCGAACTGGATACCAATCAAGCGTATCTGGATGAGGTTAAGGCGACAGCCAAGAAACACGGGCTGAAGTTATTTGCGATCGAGGCATTTTTTAGAGCTCTGCCCGAGGATGAAAAGATAAAATCAATGACCAAAGTATTCGTTATAGCGTGTAAACTAAATATTCCGGTTGTTGCCATCCGTTCTGAAGGAAAGACCGGCGATAAAGAAGCTACAAAACAGGTATTGAACTACATCAGGAAATTGTGCGAACTGGCGGAAAGCCGGGGAATAAAAATAGCAGTAAAACCTCATGTCGGTCATTCTTTCTACAACACGGCAACGATGATTCAACTATTAAATGAAATAAATTCACCGGCGCTAGGAGTAAATCTTGATTCCAGCAATTTCTATCGCGCCGGAGATAATCCGGCAGAGGCTGTTACGAAGCTTGGCAGTAAAATAATCCATACCCATATCCGGGATACTTCATTCGACCGGAATCAAAATCGAACGCCGCTTGAGTTACAAATAGCGGGGAGAGGGGTACTTGATTGGCCTGAAATTATCCGGCGTCTCAATGATGCAGGTTATAAAGGGACGTTAGAGACTCAAATAATAGGTGCCTTTGATAGTCCGTTGTCAGTGCAGATGGGGATAGCGGCAGAAGCCAGAGGTTATCTTCACAGGTGCTTGCAGGAATTGATTTGAAGGGCTATCATCTCAAGTTATTGTTACCAATAACCGGTAGCGTTGCGTTTTAAATATAAGCAATCATGTCCATAAAAACCGGACGGTTTGTGAAAACACAAATATAAAAACTGCGAAATAAAAAGGAGAAAAAGATGGCAGCAAGAACGGGATTTATCATGTCGATTGGAGATATCGAGAAAGCCAGGCGTATCGTGCACGGCGCAAAGGATGTAGGTCATACTAACATGTCAGGATACGGTTTTCTGCGCACGGATAACGAGGTTGCGGGTCATGGATTAGTAGGGAAAGAGCCTTCACAAAACCTGATGATCGGGCTGGACAAATTGAAGCCCGGGGGCGGTATAACAGCGCATTATCACGAATACGGCGATAAGATGCCGATTTTCGATCATGCCTACTATGTGATTTCCGGTCGAATCAAGGCCACAGTGGGAGATACCGAAAAGACGATTGGGGCAGATTCTTTGATTTATTGCCCGTCGAATGTCAAGCACTCTATTCTTAATGTCGGGAAGACCACCGCCAGGGTCTTGAGGATTACCGGGTCTGACGGGGGGAAGATAATGGGCGGGTGGGGTGATGAAAAGAAACAACCACCGGCTAAAAAGGGTGGATTCATACTACCGAAGAGCGAAATCGAGCAGGCTTGGCGTGTCGAGCACGCAGCCGAAGCAGAAGGCCACCACAATATGCACGGGTATAGTTTCCTGACGGTACCGACAGAGGCGGCGCTGCATGGGATGGTAGGGAAAGAGCTGGCTAAAAACCTG
>Ga0182017_10003636_pt1 | contig 11484 bp, 9 predicted proteins | sample 712E3DmetaG_FD_120492 | JGI IMG/M metagenome (GOLD analysis project Ga0182017, IMG submission 120492) | Permafrost microbial communities from Stordalen Mire, Sweden - 712E3D metaG | ecosystem: Environmental > Terrestrial > Soil > Wetlands > Permafrost | place: Sweden: Stordalen | collected... | reverse complement strand
TCCCCTACGCCGGAAAGCGCCAAACCGGCGCCGCCCCCAAAACCGGAGAAAACCGGCGATGAGGCCAGCCCGCTGCTGGGCGATACGGTGAACAAACTGTCGAATCCGGCATCCAGTTCGTCGTTCGGGCGCAACAAGGGCACCGTCTTCCTGGTGGACGCCAAGTCGCGGCAAGTCGTCTGGTCGATGTACCAGCCCGCCAAGGGTAGCACTTCGAAGCAAATGGATCGCACGGCCAACGACATTGTAAGCCGCATCAGGAAGGATCTGAATCCGAAAGGGAAGTAGGGCAGATCTTGAGGGATCCGATTCCCCGCAGAGACGCAGAGACGCGGAGATAAGAGCAGAGAAGACATTAAACACGCTCTGGGTAACGCGTGGATTCCGTGCCTCCATGTCAAAATGCGTTCTCTGCGCTTTCCTCTGCGTCTCTGCGTCTCCGCGGGGAATTCACTCCTTCTCACCTTCTCTTCTCCTTCACCAGCTCGCGATAGCTCTCGACCAGGCGGCGCGTGATGGCGGCCATGTCCCATTGGGCTTCCACTTCGGCGCGGGCGCGCTCCGCCATGGCGGCGGCACGCTCCGGGTCGCGCAACAACTCCACTACACGGGCGGCGAATTCCGCCGGATCGCCGGCCAGGGCGCAGAAATCCCCATCCTTCACGGCCAGGCCTTCGGCGCCCACCCTCGTGGACACCACCGGGATGCCCGCGGCGAACGCCTCCAGCAACTTCACGCGCACTCCCGAGCCGCTCAGAATCGGGCAAACGAAGATCGCGTAGCGCCCCAGCGCTTCCCGGACGTCCGGTACATAGCCCAGCATTTGCATGTGCGCCGCGTGATCGGCATAGGTGTGTTCCGGCGGCGGATCGCTACCGGCGATGACCAGTTTCGCCCCCGGTTCCTCCGCCAGAATCAGCGGCAGCACGTGCCGCACGAACCAGTCCACCGCCACGCGGTTGGGGTCGTGCCGCCAACTCCCCAGGAACAGCATGGTCCCTGGCTCACGGCCCCTCGGACGGAACTGGTAGCGGCTGGTATCGATGCCGGCGCGCAGACCGGCCCGCATGCGCGGGGCCAGTTCCGGGCGGAAGCCGAGCAGGTAATCGCGGTTCTCTAGCGTGCACACCTGCACCTGGTCGAAGCCGGGCAGCGCGCCGAGTTCGTAGCGCAGCGCGCGCAGGTATTCGATGCGCGCCTTCATCTCGGCCAATGCGCCGATCATGTGGCCCAGGCCGCGCCCGATGGATTGGAAGTAGATGTCGTGCTCGAACAGCGCCGTGGCGATGCGGCGGAAGTCGCCCTTGTACTGCGCCATCGGCGTGTACTCCAGTTGCAGCACATCGATCCGGCGGCAATACAACTGGCGGTGGATTAGCCATTCCAGATCGTCATTGGCGAATTCCCGAACCGCGTGCGGTTCCAGCGACCCCATGCCTTTGGGCCGCCCGCTGGGCCGCACCAGCCACTCCGCCGAGGCGCAGAATGTGCGCAGTTCCCGGTTGTCCGCTTCCTGCGATGGCCAGTCCAGCAGCTCCACCACGTGGACCTCGGCCAGCTTCACCATCTCGCGCAGCGTCTGGTACATGAACACGCCGCCGCCGTGCACGGGAGGGAGGATGGGGTACGGCGAGACGAACAGCACGCGCGGCCGTAGCGGGGCGGGATCCATGGCGGCGAAGCGATCGCGGAAGTACCCGCCCAGCGGGCGCTTGAAAGCTTCGCTGTCGGTAATGGCGGCCAGACCCAGCGCGCGGCGGCGCGACCGCATGGCTTCGGGAAGCTGCCGGAAGGCCCGCCACAGCGCCGCCAGGTTCGGGCGCAGCGGGATATCGCCGAACACCACGGCCAGAACGGCGCCGGCCCAGGCGAAGAAGAAGTGCGCCGCCAGGCGCGGCCACTCGTGAATATTCTTCCAGCAGAACAGCAGGTAGTTCTTCTTCAGCACCGCCTGGATCTGCTCCTCGGTGAACCTCTTGCCGATGGTGCCCCGGTGCTCGTGGTAGACCACGCTGCGCGGCTGGTAAAGCACCTTCCAGCCGCGTTTCCAAGCCATGTAGCCGAGGTCGGTGTCTTCCAGGTAAAAGGGTTCCAGCAGCCGGTCGAAGCCGCCCAGTTCGAGGAACTTGGCGCGGTCGAAGGCGCAACTTCCGCCGCCGCCGTAGAAGCAGGGGAAGAGGTCGTCCACGGCATCGTCGATGCGGTGGCGGACGCGCAGGCCGCCATCCTGCCACCAGCCCTGCGTGAGGCCGGTCTCCTCGCGCAGTCTGGCCGGGTCGGTGAAGAAAATCTGGCAGGAGACCGCGAACACGCCGGTATCGCTGAAGCCTTCCAGCAGCGGCGGAAGGAAATCGGCAGCCACGCGCATGTCGCTATTCAGCAGGACGACGATGTCGTTTCTGGCGGCGCGAAACCCGGCATTGGAGCCGCCGCCGAAACCCAGGTTTTCCGGCAGGGCGAGAACGGTGACTTCGGGGAAGTTCTTCCGCAGGAAATCCGCGCTGCCGTCGGTCGAGCCATTGTCCACCACCAGGATCTCGTTAGCGGGGTTTCCGGCCAGCGCCGCGCGGATGCTCGGGATGTATTTGGCGAGCAGGTCTTTCCCGTTCCAGTTGGGAATGACGACGGTTGTGGCCGTCTTGGCCTGCCTTGTCTTCTCTGCGCTTACCTCAGCGTCTCTGCGTCTCTGCGGGGAATCGAATTCCGCGCTTGTCACTGGCTTCCCCGAGTTAGGGGCCAGCCTGCCGCCGCGCCGGGTGAAGAGTTGAACCAGAAACAGGGCCAGGAAGCCGATCGCCATGAGGAACGGCGAGAGCACCAGCAGCGGCAGCGCGCGGATGAGGCGTTTCAGAAAGGCCATGTCAGAGTGCGGGGCCGAGGCCTACTTTGCGCCCCAGCTTGACCCATCGGGAGGCGCGCACCATGTTGAGCTGGTCTTCGAGTTGGCGCTTCTCTTCCTCCAGCCGGAGCGCCCACGCGGACCGCTCTTGCAGGTCCGTTTCCGTCTGCTCCAGGGTGGCGGCGGTCTGCGCCAGCGCATCGGCGATTTTGCGGATTTCGGCGGTAAGGCGGGCTTCCGTATCGAGTGCCCACTTGGTCTTCTCGCGGTTATCCTGCTCCAGGGCGGTAATCTTGGCGTTGTATGCGGCCACCACCCGGCGCGCGTTTTCCTGGTCGCGCGCCAGCTCCTCCTGCAGTGCGTCGATGCGCGCGCCGCGCTCGGCCAGAGTGGCGTTCAACTCCGCCGCCCAGCGGTTGCTTTGCTCCAGTTCTTCCTTCTGCTCGCGGAACATGACCAGCAGCTTCTGGTGCTCGCGGTCGAATTCCGTCAGGTCCAACTGCGCTTTGTCCAGCCATTCGTCCTTGGTGGCCAGTTCGCCTTCGAGTTTGGCGATGTGGCGCTCGCGTTCGCGAAGCACGTTGGCCACCCGCGGCACGTAAAGAAATGTAGGGTTGCCGATCTGCGGACGGTGAGCGCAGACGGCGAGGAAGAAGTGGCTCTCATCGGGAACCGGCGCGGCGGTATCCACGCGGGCTTCCACCGTGTGGCCGGCTTCATGCGGCTGGAACGTGACGCCCTCCACGTGGTTTTCCAGGAACATGGTGACGTACGGGAAAAACTGCTTGAGCTCCCGGTTGAATTCGTCGAAATCGAATTCGTGCACGTGGAAGGGGTTGGCGCCGTCCCTCCCGCGCGATTCGGTGTAGTAGAGCCGGTTCGGCGTGGAGACGATCAACTGCCCGGCGGGAGCCAACACGCGCCGGACCTCCTGCAGGAAATCCCGCCAGTTCTCCAGGTGCTCGATCACCTCGAACGCCACCACCAGATCGAAGGCGCCGTCGCCGTAGGGCAACTTTGTACACGATGCCTGTTCGAAGGCCAGATTGGGCAGCGCGTAGTGGGCGCGGGCGTAGTCAAGTGCCGCCGGTGCGATATCGATTCCGGTGACGCTTTCGGCCACTTCGGCCAGTTCCGCCGATCCGTAGCCGGCGCCGCAACCGGCGTCCAACACGCGTTTGCCGCGCGCCAGGCGCACCGCGAAGTGGTAGCGCGCCATGTGCTCGTTGAGCAGGTCGATATCGACCTCGCCGGGGATGAGCCGTTCGCCAGTGAACTCAGCCAAGGTGACTCTCCAGTGGACGCTCCGTGCGTATGCGCGCGTTGACTTCCACGCGGCAGGGCAGGTGCAGATAGCCGTAGACCTGGGCTTCGGAGCGGCCCATTTGCAGCGTGATGGCGTTGTCGATCCAATCGCACATCTGGTAACCCATCAGCGTCCCATCGGCAATCGCCGGGGAAAAAGAGAAGGAGGCGGGATACAGTTCGGGCAGATCCAGGTAGAAATCCACCGTGGTGACATCGCCCGCCTGGAGCGCGGCCAGTTCGTAGCCTTCGCGCGCCGTATTGGTGCCGGAAAAATCCATGCCCAGTTGATTGCGCAGCATGAAGCCGACGATGGGCAGGGCGACGCCGGCCGTGGCGCGCACGCTGATGCGCACCACGATGCGCGAACTGGGCTCCAACAGGGGAAGGTTGCGGCCCTGCTCGTCGAGCACCGCGATGCCCATGATTTCGGCGCGGCCATCGCCGAAACGGTGGTCGATATTGGGGATGGTATCGACGATCTCCGGGGCCCGCACCGGCCCACTTCGGCGCGCTTGCGGATCGGCGGCCGATTTCATTTTGAGATAGGTGGAATCCTTCTCCGTCATGGCGGCGAGGTATTTGGATACCACGCGGTCGGGTTCGCCCACATCGATCATGCGCCCGCGATCCAGCCACAGCACGCGGTCGCCGATGGCCTTGACGTCGCTCACCGCGTGCGACACGAACAGGATCGTGATGCCGCGCTGGCGGAGTTCGTGGACCTTGCGCATGCAGCGCTGGCGGAAGTAAATGTCGCCCACGGCGAGAGCTTCATCCACCAGCAGGATTTCCGGATCCACATTGATGGCCACGGCGAAGGCCAGGCGCACCACCATGCCGCTGGAATACGTCTTGACCGGCTGATCGATGAAGCTGCCGATTTCGGCGAAGGCGGCGATGTCGTTGTAGCGCTGGTCGATCTGGCGCGTCGTCAGCCCCAGAATGGAGCCGTTGAGGTAAACGTTGTCGCGGCCGCTGAATTCGGGGTTGAATCCGGCGCCGAGTTCGAGCAGGGCCGAGACGCGTCCATCGATGCCGACCGTGCCGGATGTGGGATAGAGAATTCCCGCCACCATCTGCAAAAGCGTGCTCTTGCCGGAGCCGTTTTCCCCGACAATGCAGAAGGTCTCGCCGCGCTTCACCTGGAAGCTGACATCGTGCAGCGCCCAGAAATCGCGGTGGCGCTTCAGACGATTCAGCGACAGCAACTCCTTCAGGCGGTCGCCCGGCGCGTCGTAGATCGCGTAGCTTTTCGAAACACCCTGGAATTCAACGGCGTTCACGGTTGGGAAATCGAAAGACTAGTGTAGCGCGGGGCTGCTTGGTGCCGGGGACAGACCGGGGTGTCCCTGGCGGCTGGCGACGGCGGCGCCGATCACCGCCATATCGTGGCTGGTGGGCACAATCTGGAAGTAGCTGCCTTCGAGCGGGCTCATTTTCACCATGTCCTGCAAGTAGCCGCCGAGCAGGCGCAGGTCGACGAAATCGGCGTTCGGGCCGGCGATGTAGAAGCGCCCCGGACCCGCCAGATGGATGCTGTTGGCGGTGCCGGCGGCGAGCGCACGATGCCACAGCTTGAAGAACTCGCCGGCGCGCGGATCGCCATGCCGCGCCGCCACGAAGACCTCCTCCGGTTCCATATCCAGAAAACGCAGGCGCATGGCGCGATGGCCCATGATGCCTTCCAGGTGCCCGACGCCGCCGCAACCGCAGTAGCGCTCCTTGGGGTCGAGGGTGACCACCATGTGGCCGGCCTCCCAAACTCCGTCGTTGTGGGGATGGCGCCCGTAGCCGATGCCGTCGCCGAGGTGCCACACGCGCACCAGTTGATCCATCGATTCATGTGTGGCGGCAATGCCCGCGGCCAGCGCGTCGGCATTGTTGAGCGCCATCACGGGGACATCGATGCCGCCGGTCTGGAGCGCCGCGCGCAGTTCCTCGGCGAGACGCAATCCCTTCAACTGGCCCAGATTGGGCGATTCCAGAATCACGCCGCCTTGGATCACGCCGGGAAAAGCGGCACCGACGCTCTCGATGGGACCTTCAACGGCGAGCGCGCGGATCTGGTCGCGCAGGATCGCGACGATATCGCCCGCGGGAACGGTTCCGAGATCGATCCGCGGCTCCCCGGGCCCGGGATACATCCTCAGGTTTCCGAGTTCGGCGCCCTCCACGATTCCCGCCCAGAGTTGCCCCGTGGCCAGCACTCCGATGCTGCGTCCCATCAGCCCTCCTAAAATCGCATCAGCTTGTTGATGCCGTTGAATGCGGCTACCTTGTAACACTCCGCCAGAGTGGGATAGTTGAACACGGTTTCCACGAAGTAATCGATGGTGCCTTTGAGAATCATCACCGCCTGGCCGATGTGAAGCAATTCGGTGGCCCCTTCGCCGATGATGTGCACGCCCAGAATCTGGCGCGTCTCCCGATGGAAGATCAGCTTAAGCCGGCCGCTGGTGTCGCCGCGGATCTGGCCGCGCGCCGTGTCGCGATAGTAGGCCACGCCGACCTCGTAGGGAACGTCGGCTTCCGTCAACTGCTCTTCGGTCTGCCCGGTGAAGGAGATCTCGGGAATGGTGTAAATGCCATAAGGATAGGTTGCCGGGTTGGACTGAATCTTCAGGCCGACGGCGTTGGCGGCCGCCAATCGCCCCTGCTCCATGGATACCGAGGCCAGGCTCGGGAAGCCGATAATGTCGCCGGCCGCGAAGATGTTCGGCGCCTTGGTCCGATATCCGGCGTCCACCGCGATGCGTCCGCGGTTGTCGGCTTCCAAACCGGCGGCGGCCAGGTTCAGATCTTCCACGTTGCCCTGCCGTCCGACGGCGTACAGCAGCACATCGCCGGAGATGATCTTGTTGCTCTTCATGCGCGCCACCACGCCGTCGCCGCCCTTATCTTCCACGGTGGCGACTTCTTCATTCAGCCGCATGGTGACGCGGCGGTCGCGCAGGTTGTAGGAGAGCGCCTCCACCATCTCCGCATCGGCGAATTCCAAGAGGCGCGGCCGCTTCTCCACCAGGATCACGCGCGAGCCCAGGATGGCGAACATGCACGTGTATTCCACGCCGATGACGCCCCCGCCCACCACGATCAGCGTGCGCGGGATCTCCGGGATATCGAGGATCTGGTCGCTGTTGACGATGGTGCGCCCGTTGAGCGGCACGGTTGGACTGGTGGCCGGCTTGGTGCCGGCGGCGATGATGATGGTGGGCGCTTCCAGGTCGCTCTGCCCACGTGAGTTTTCGACGCGGATGTGCGTGGCGTCCAGGAAACTGGCGCGCCCGGTGATTACTTCCACGCCATTGCGCGACAACTGCGCCTGGGTGACGTCGACTTCGGTCTTGATCACCTGGTTGACGCGGAACCCGAGGTCCGCCATGGTGATCTTTTCCTTGACGTGGTAATTGGTGCCGTAGATGCCCTGGTATTGGAACCCGGAGAGGTGCATCACGGCCTCCCGCATGGTCTTGCTGGGAATGGTGCCGGTGTTGACGCAGGCGCCGCCGACGATTTCGCGCTGCTCGATCACCGCCACGCGCCGGCCGCACTTGGCGCCCTGGATGGCCGCGCGCTGGCCGGCCGGTCCGGACCCGATGACGATGATGTCGAATTCCCGCATGAAGGCCCGAGCTTGCTTCTTGTATTACAGTAGCTCGGCTTCCATGCTGTCCGCGATGGTTTTTTCGCGGGCGGCAGGCCTATGCCATGAGATGGCGAACGACTAGCGGCGCGCCTTTCGTATCCCCAGGCCGGCCAGAAGCAGGCCCGCGCCCAGGAACATGCTGAGGGTTGCCGGCTCGGGCTCGATGTCGGACTGCATATAGAATTCGGTGTTCGGCGTGGGGGGGGCGAGAGCGTCAAAGCCGCCGCCGGGGGCGGCTAGGGTGGTGTTGAAATATGTCCCCACGAGCTGATACGTGCCGTCCTCCCAGAAGGGATCGGGAAGTCCCTGACCCGTTCTGCGAGAGAGCCTGATCCACTCGCTCATGTCCTGATTGGTGGGAAACGTCGCACTCCCGTCAGAATAGAACGCCACGTTCAGAGTCGACGCCCCTTGTGTCGCTGTAATTTTGAACACGTCGCTCCATGCCTGCACGCCGTTTTCGAGAATAGGTGTGTAGTAGACGCCCGTCGTGCCGGTGAAGGGAAGCCCCGTATCGTAAGTGAACGTCACGGTCTCGTTATCGATCGGGAGATTCCAATTGGTGATGTTCTGGAAATTGGTGCCCCCACCGCCACCGCTGGGCGTGACCAGGATGTCGTTGAAGTAAACCCGAATCCCAGTCTCCTCCAGGTCGTATATTTTGAAAACCTGGAACGGACCTGCCCATGCTGGGAGCGCCAGGAGCGCTACGACAGCAAGGACGAAAAAACGAACAAATGTCTTCATTTCAGTCTTGCTCCTCCGGTTCAGCCCGCGAAGTCCCAGGCATACCATCCCCGGTGATCGCGGGCCAAATGCGAAAATATTATGATCCTGTTGGCTGAATGAAGCAAGACCAAAAACAGCTATTCCTGGCCATTGTCGAGATTTTCGGTCCCAGTGCCTCGGTGACTTACCCGATCCCTGGGGAAGAAAAACGCGGTTGCAAGGGGGGGACCAATCCTGGCGGCGGGGTGCGAGGCCGCTTTCCGACCGGCGGCCCCGTTTTCTTCTAAGCGTTGAACCGGCCTTCGACTTCCTTCCAGTTCACCACGCTCCACCAGGCCGCCAGGTAGTCCGGACGGCGGTTCTGATACTTCAGGTAGTAGGCATGCTCCCATACGTCGCAGAGGAGCACCGGGTTCTTGCCTTCCGAGATCGGCGTGTCCTGATTCGGCGTCGAAACAATCTCCACGCCGGACGCCGTCTTCAGCAGCCACGCCCAGCCGGAACCGAAGCGGCCGACTGCGGCGGCGTTGAATTTTTCCTTAAACGTGTCGAAGGAACCGAAAGCGCCGACGATGGCCTGCGCCACGTTGCCCACTGGCGCGCCGCCCGCGTGGGGGCCCATGACCTTCCAGAACATGGAGTGGTTGAGAACCCCGCCGCCATTGTTGCGCACGGCGGTGCGGATGTTCTCCGGCACGATGGCGCAGTTATTGGCCAATAACTCCTCGAGGGTCTTCCCGGCCAGGGCGGGAGCGGACTCCAGCGCCTTGTTGAGGTTGGTCACGTAGGCGTTGTGATGCTTGCCGTGATGAATCTCCATGGTCAATTCGTCGATGGCCGGCTCCAGCGCATCGGACGCGTATGGCAACGGCGGTAGTGTAAATGACATAACAGTCTCCTATTTCTTCCTCTGAACCTTTTCGAAGCCATCGGCCAGGCGGAACATGGTGGTTTCGTCGAAGTGCTTCGTCAAGATCTGCATCCCCACCGGCAATCCTTCGGCGGTATTGCCGCACGGCACGCTCATGCACGGTATGCCCGCCAGACTTCCGGTAATCGTAAAAATGTCGGAGAGGTACATGGCCAGCGGGTCGTCCACCTTCTCTCCCAGCTTGAAGGCCGGGAAAGGAGAGACCGGCGCCACGATGGCATCCACCTCTTGAAACGCGTTGGCAAAATCGCGCGCGATCAGGGTACGCACCTTCTGCGCTTTCAGATAGTACGCATCATAGTATCCCGCACTTAGTACATAGGTGCCCAGCATGATGCGGCGCTTGCACTCGGCCCCGAACCCCTCGCCGCGTGTGTTGCGATACATATCGGACAGCGTATCGGAGACGGGGGAACGGAACGTGTACCGAACCCCATCATACCGGGCCAGGTTGGAGCTGGCCTCGGCGGTAGCGATGATGTAATAACACGCGATAGCGTACTCCGTAGCCGGCAGGCTGATTTCGCGGACCTGGCAGCCGAGAGCCTTCAACCGATCGACGCCACGCGCGATCAGGTCGCCGGTTTCGCTCGTCAGTTGTTTTAGATACTCGATAGGCAGTCCAAGCTTCAAGCCTTTTACGTCGCCCGTCAGGTGTGCGGAATAGTCCGGCACCGGGGCCTCCGCCGAGGTGGAATCCCGCGGATCGCGGCCGCCGATCACACCGAGCACCGTCGAGGCGTCCTTGACGGAGCGCGCGAACGGCCCAATGTGATCGAGGGAACTGGCGAAGGCGGTCAGCCCGTATCGCGAAACCCTGCCGTAAGTGGGCGTCACCCCCACCACGCCGCAGAAGGACGCCGGCTGGCGGATGGATCCGCCGGTGTCGCTGCCCAGCGCCACCACGGCGGTGCCCTGCGCCACGACGGCCGCCGATCCGCCGCTCGATCCGCCGGGCACGCGATCGAGCGCCACGGGATTGCGCACCGGTCCGAAGGCCGAGTTCTCGGTGGACGAGCCCATGGCGAACTCGTCGCAATTGGTCTTGCCCAGAATCACACCGCCGGCCTCTTCGATACGGATGACCGCGGTGGCATCGTAGGGCGGAATGTACTCCGCCAGCAGGCGCGAACCACAAGTGGTCTTCACGCCCTTGGTGACGATCACGTCCTTGACCGCGATGGGCACGCCGCCGAGCGCACCGGGATCTTCGCCGCGCGCGATGCGTTGGTCCACGCGGAGAGCCGCGGCCATGGCGCGCTCCGGGCAGAGGTGCAGGTAGGCGTTGGTCTTGGGATTCTCGGCTTGGGCGAAGCGCAGCGCGGCGGCGGCCAGTTCGCAGGCGCTGAATTGGCGCGAGAGCAGGGCCTGCCTCACGCCATCGATGGTCAGGGAGGGAATATCCATGCGGGTGTCTTCTTCCTATGCGCTAGTTCCTATGCGCTAGCGTTCGATGATTTGCGGCACCTTGAAATACCCGGCGCCGGGCTGCGGAGCATTGGCCAACGCCGCCTGGTTGGTCAACGGGGCCACCGGCACGTCGGCGCGCAGGGTGGCGGTTTCGCCGGCTTCGAAGAGCACCTGCGCCATGGGTTCGACGCCCGAGGTGTCCACCTCATTGAGGCGGTCCATGTGTTCCAGAATGCCGTCGAGATCCGCCTGCTGCTTGGCGATTTCGGAGTCGGTGAGGGTCAGATTGGCCAGCCCCGCGACGTAGCGAACTTCCTTTTCGGTAATTTTCACGCTTGTGCCTTTTTCCGGGAAAGCTTGTAGATGCCACGCATGACCGGGTCGGCGATGGCATCGGCATCGTCCACCGGGAGCGCCGGGACGGCCTGGCGCGCCATCACCGGGTCGCGGCGCCGGGGCACGATGCGGAATTCCAACTCGTCCACCAAGCCCCGTCCAAGGGTCTTCTCGAGGTTGTTCAGGATGTGCGGAGTCAGGGCGAACAACTGGCGCTGCCAGGTATGGTCCTCGACTTCGACCACCAGGCGGGAGCGCACCAGTTTGGCCGGCCGGGTATGCCCG
>Ga0182017_10003635_pt1 | contig 11485 bp, 11 predicted proteins | sample 712E3DmetaG_FD_120492 | JGI IMG/M metagenome (GOLD analysis project Ga0182017, IMG submission 120492) | Permafrost microbial communities from Stordalen Mire, Sweden - 712E3D metaG | ecosystem: Environmental > Terrestrial > Soil > Wetlands > Permafrost | place: Sweden: Stordalen | collected... | reverse complement strand
TTTTCTCTTGACTTCATACCGCCATTTCGCTATTTTTATTTAGTATTAGACCGCTATCTTTTGGATTTTACAAATATACAGCAGACAGGCACAAACATGAAGAAAGCTTTGAAATTTTATCTGGGAGCGGCTTTCCTCGCATTGGCGTTCGTCGCAATAGGCTGCAGCAGCGGACCGAGCGAAGACGAACTTGCGCAATTGGAAGCATTGAAGGCTGAAGTTGCATCGCTGCAGAAAGATGTGAATGCCAAGCAGGCAGAAAAAGAGGGTCTACAGAAGCAAATCGCCGACAAGCAGGCTGAACTATCTGCGGCGATGAAGGAGCAGGATGCTACGCGTGAACGCCTGAAAAGCCAGCAATGATTAAACCGAAGGAGTACCTCATGAATTTCAGAAGACTAATGATATTGAACTTCATTGTCGTAATCGTTCTGGCACTTGGAGCGTCGCTTGCTTCCGCTCAGACGAAGATGACGAAGGAAGAATGGCAGAAACAAATTACCGACTACACGGCCCAGCGCGATAATCTGAAAAAGACTCTTGGGCAGCTGAACAAAGATGTTGACAGCCTGAAAGCGGTGCTCGCTTCGTTGAATCAGAAAGTCGAAGGCACCAGGAGCGAGACAAAGAATCTGACGGGCGCCGACGACGATCTCCGCAAAGCGTTCGTCGTACAGATTGCAGCTCTCGAGAATTGGGTTAACGAGTTGGCGCGTCTCTCGAACCAGGACCTCTATGCTCGCAAGGCCGAGGTCGATTCGGTCCAGGCCAAATTGGACTGGTTGAAGAAATCGAAACTCGCCGCATCGCAGGACAATCATGATCGCCTTGTTGCGATCCAACAAAAGATCGACGGGCTGAGAACATCGCTTGCCAAGCCGGAGTTCGTTGCGAGTCTGGAGAAAACCTACGTCGTCGGTACGTGGAAGAAGAACCGCGACTGCCTCTGGAATATTTCCAAGAAAAAAGATATTTACGACAATCCGTTCATGTGGCCGAAGATCTGGCAAGGCAACCGCGATCAGATTAAAGACCCGGATATCATCCACAAAGGTCAAAGGCTGAAAATCCCGACCGCCGGGTCCTTAACGGATGCTGAGAAAAAAGCCGAACACCGGTATTTTGCAAAGAAGCGAGTCGGCAGCAAGTAAGGAGCAGAACAAAACTCTTGTTGAGTTGTCATTGACAGGAAAGTCCTTCCCTCGACGCACGTCGGGCTGAAGGACTTTTCTTTTTCGGGGCATAGAAAAGGAGGAGAGTTTACGATAGAGAAAAAAATGAAAATAGAGGGCGTTGACACATTTTCACTGCTCGGGATCAACGATCGCCATCTCCAACTCATCGAAGACCGCTTCGACGCGGATATCATCGTGCGGGGAGAGAATGTCACGCTTCGCGGTGAACCTTCCGAAGTTCAACAGATAGAACGGATCTTTAAAGAACTGACATTCCTTCTTTCGAAGAATGGCGCCCTCACGCCAAACGACGTGGATACCGTCCTCGATCTGGTCGCGGTGGATTCGCTCTCGCATTCGCAGCTTCGCGCGCAGGTTCCGAAGGATGAGATGGATGCGATCATCCTCTTCACAAAGAATGCAATCATCAAGGCGAAGACACCGGGACAAAAAGAATACATCAGGCGCCTGCAAACGAATGACGTCCTTTTTGCGATCGGTCCCGCAGGAACCGGGAAAACGTATCTTGCGGTAGCGATGGCGGTGGCCAGCTTGAAGAATCGCGAGGTAAATCGGATTGTGCTGGCCAGGCCGGCAGTGGAAGCGGGCGAGAGCTTGGGATTCCTCCCGGGCGACTTGAAGGAGAAGGTCGACCCTTATCTACGGCCGCTGTACGATGCACTCGACGATATGCTGCCGTCCGAGAAATTGAAAACTTACCTGGAAAGACAGATCATCGAAATAGTTCCGCTCGCCTACATGCGTGGACGAACCCTGAACAATTCATTCCTCATTCTCGACGAAGCGCAGAACGCGACGGCCATGCAAATGAAGATGTTCCTAACGCGCCTGGGCAATAGCTCCAAAGCAATCATCACGGGCGACGTAACCCAGATTGACCTGCCGACGAAGACTACCTCGGGTCTGGTCCAGATACAGGAAGTGCTGCAAGACGTTGAAGGTATTGACTTTGTCTATTTCAACAGGAACGACGTTGTGCGTCACCGGTTGGTGAAAGATATCATCGATGCGTACGGCAAGTACGGTGACAAGCAAGAAAACGGGAAGAAATGAGCTACACTGTTCCCTTCGATTCGTTCCAGAGCACGTCGAGTTCGGCGAGGGTCGATTTGTAAATATCCTTCCCCTCGTTCTCCAACCGCCGCTCGATGTATTGGAAGCGTCGGACGAATTTGTCTGACGATTCCCGCAATGAATGCTCTGGGTTCACACGAAGAAAACGCGAGTAGTTCACCAGTGAGAATAGCAGGTCTCCAAACTCTTCCTGGATTATTTTTTTTGTCCCTTCACTTACGGCATCCTGCAACTCCCGAAATTCTTCTGTGACTTTGTTCCAAACTTCCCCGGCATCGCTCCAATCGAAACCTACCTTGGATGCCTTCTCCTGCAACCGCAATGCCTGCAACAACGCCGGCATTTCTTTGGGGACGCCTTCCACAACAGAATGCCGCCCTTCGGAGAGCTTTATCTTTTCCCAGTTCCGTTTCTGAGTCGAGAGATCCACGTTCGATTTCTCTCCGAACACATGCGGATGGCGCCTGATCAGTTTTTCGTTGATATGACGAATGACTTCTTCCAGCGAGAACTCGTGCTGCTCTTCGGCGATGGCGCTTTGCAATGCGACGTGCAGAAGAACATCTCCGAGCTCGTTCCGCAGGTCTTGCCAATTGTTGTGATCGATCGCCTCGATCGCCTCGTACGTTTCTTCGATAAAGCTCTGTCGGAGAGACTCGTGCGTTTGTTCCCGGTCCCACGGACATTCTGTTCGCAAGCGTTTGACGATCTCAGCGAGACGCTTGAATTCTCCTTCGTAGCCCACGTAGTATTCCTTTCTGATATGTGCTGCAACATAGATAAAAAGCTCTAGCGATGCAATAGTTGCAGTTGTCATTCTGACCCTGCCGAAAAACGGCGGTCGACGACTCGTCGAGGATCAGAATGAGGGAGGCATGATGTCGTCCCTTCTTCGAACATTTTCCTCCCGTTCTCAATCTCCGATTGGAAACGCAGTGTAACACAGACTCTGTTTCACTAACCGGGCGGAAAAATCTGTATGAAACGAAGTATTGGCCGCACGCCAGTGCAAGAACTTTCAATAGAACCGAATGATGAGTGGAAGTGTGCACAGATTGGTCTGAGACAAAGAGAGAGAAGTAAGGGGGGAACACGAAGCGAGCTTCAGCGCGGCTACGGTCCCAAACAAGGTTTGTGAAGGAGATGATCCTCAAGCCGGGTGACTCGTGTCAGTCTTGTTTGTTGGCATTTCACCCCGGTCTTTTCTATATTCTCCGAAGCGATTCAAGCACTCATTTCACTCTCCTACGATTCTTCGATGAAAAGAGCTTTCCAAGGTTTGATTATCGTCTACGGTGGAATTGCAATCTATGCATGGTTTATCACGTCAACTACACAGCGGGCCGATATGCTCATTATCAACGCAAAAGTCTATACTGTCGACAGACAGAATACGTTGGCCGAGGCGATAGCCATCCGCGGGAACAGAATTGCGGCAGTTGGAACAACGGAGGATCTCAAGAAACGGTATGTTTCTGATGAAGTGTTTGATGCCGGTGGAAAGACGGTTCTTCCCGGATTCATCGACTCCCACGGTCATGTGGGCATTCTCGGTTCTAGCCTCGCCGAGTTGAATCTCGTGGGCACGACATCCCCTCAACAAATCGCCGGGATGGTCGCAAAGAAGACTTCGTTTCTCAAGCCGGGGGAGTGGATTCGCGGACGCGGGTGGGATCAGAATACATGGACGAGCAAAAAAAACGAAAAGCCGTTTCCAACGGCACCGATGTTGGACAAGGCCTCGCCGATCAATCCGGTGGTGCTTTTTCGAATCGATGGACATGCAGTGTGGGTAAATTCCTGCGCGCTCTCGCTCATCGAGTTAAGGAACGAGTCAAACTCGCTCCCGGCAGAGATCGAGGGGGGGCGCATTGTCCGAGATGGCGCCGGCAAACCGACCGGCGTTTTTATCGACAAAGCCGTCAACCTTGTCATGAAGACCGTCCCAACGTATACGAAAGAAGAGATACGCCAGTCGTATTCGCTCGCCTTCCATGAATGTCTTCGGTATGGCCTTACGAGTGTCCATGACATGGGAATAGACGAAGATGATTTTTCTGTCTACCAGGAGATGATGGAGAGCAATTCGCTGCCAATCCGGGTGTATGCCGCAATCGGGGGCGATGGAGATTTGTGGCAGAGATTTTTGTTGACCGGCCCGTTGATCGATCGATATCAGCATCGTCTCACTGTGCGTGCCGTTAAGATGTACATCGACGGAGCTCTCGGTTCCCGCGGAGCCGCGCTCATCGAGCCGTACAGCGACGATCCGGGAAATCGCGGATTGACGGTCAATTCGCTTGAGGCGATCCGGATGGTTGCGTCCGAGGCGCTTGCACATGGATTCCAGATTTGCACGCATGCCATCGGAGATCGTGGGAACAACATCGTCTTGAACGCGTACGAGCAGGCATTGCAGCAGAATCCGTCCGTTGCGCGCGATGCACGTCTCCGGATAGAGCATGCACAGGTTCTTGAACCAACAGATATTCCTCGGTTCAAAAGACTTGGGGTAATTCCGAGCATGCAGCCGACGCATTGCACATCCGATATGTATTGGGCTCAAGCGAGGCTCGGCCCGGCAAGAATCCGGGGAGCGTACGCCTGGCGGTCTCTCCTGAAGGATGGAAACATTATACCCGCCGGATCGGATTTCCCGGTCGAGAGTCCCGATCCCTTGTCGGGATTCTATGCTGCAATAACGCGACAGGATAAAAAAGGCATCCCTCGCAATGCCGAGGACGTTGCCCGTTCCTTTGAGCTCTCGGCTGATGGAATAAAGGATTCATCCGTGTTCAACAATGGATGGTACGCCGACCAAAAAATGACGCGCGAAGAAGCGCTAAGAGCATTTACAATTTGGGGAGCCTACGCGGAGTTTGCTGAAAAAGAGAAAGGGTCAATCGAAAAAGGAAAACTTGCCGATCTTGTCATACTCTCAAACGATATTATGAAAATCGCTCCAATTGAAATTCTCTCTACCATGGTGGTAGCCACCATAGTCGGCGGCAAGATCGAATATTCAGCTAAATAGGACTCAACGGAAACAACACGAAATTGGGGTCAAGCAACGGCCGCCGCAGAAAAAGTTGCTTGATTTTGAAAAGATTTTTTTCAATTTTGCGGTCAACAGTATCTCTCTAATATCTTAGACACGAAACGCATCGGGCATGTACGAACGACTTCTCAAACAAACAGAGCGCTATCTTGAAAACAGGAAGGAGGTTGCCGTTCCGGTGAAGCAACTTTGGGACGCGATCGTGAAAGAGGGAACGAAGAACGACTTTACGGTTCCGGCGCTCCTGGCGGATTTCGAATGTCTTCTCGAGGGAGATAGTCGATTTGAATTTGTTGCCGAGAGGAAACCCCCGGCAGGCAAGAACCCTGATTTCGCGGAACTGCTCGAGCATGATGAATTGGAGAAACTCGGGTTTCTGAGCAGCCACAAGGTGAAGTTGCGGCGAGTTTCTCTGCCGTCCCTCGAGGAAGAAGAAAGCCTCGATGCTCTCGACGCGGCCATATCGATCGAGGATCTCGGGGATGATTTTCCCGACTCTGCGCTTCTCGACGAAGATGGCATGCCGACGGTGCGGGAACGCTCCGACGCAATTCCTCCCGTGGTGAAGAAGGGTGGATCTGCGAGTGAGCCAGGGCGACCGCTGAAAAGCAAATCGGTCAAGCCAAGAAAGAAAGTCGCGAAGAAAAATCCTTCCGCAAAAAAAAGAAAGAAATAGTTTTTGACTGTTGGTACAGTTCAAAAAAAAGTTTGGACAATTCTTGAGATGCTTCAATGGGGGACGTTGTATCTGACGGAAAAGGGGTTTGATGAATCGCGCCTCAACGTCGAGCTGCTCCTTGCCCACACCCTCCGACTCAAGCGAATCCAACTCTATACCAATTTTGACCGGCCGCTCCTCGAGGATGAACTCTCATCATTTAAGGCTTCATTTCAGAGACGAATGCAGCACGAGCCGCTCCAGTACATCATAGGTACTACGGAATTCATGGGACTGGAATTCTCTGTCGACAAAAGGGTGCTGATTCCGCGTCCGGAAACCGAAGTGCTGGTCGAACTCGCTGTCCGTTTTGTCGGAGAGAACTACGGCGGCCGGCCGGTACGAGTTCTGGATATCGGAACGGGGAGCGGCTGCATCGCCATCTCTTTGGTGAAGATGATCAGCACGGCAAACGTCACGGCGATCGATATCTCTGAAGGCGCTGCGGCGGTAGCACAGGCGAACGCATCGAAAAATGGAGTCGACGAACGCGTCGCGATTATCGTGCAAGATGTTCTTCGATCGGAAGAAAAGGATTTTCTTGCAAAGTTTCAGTTAATCGTCTCTAATCCACCGTACATTTCGGCGTCAGAATTTGGTGTGCTTGCGCCCGAGATTCGTGAGTTTGAACCTCCATCTGCAACGACGGACGGAGGGGACGGCCTCAGCTTTTATAGGCACATCTCAAATGTCGGACGCTCATGGCTTGAACCGGGAGGTTCGGTGATTGTCGAGTTCGCATACAATCAGTCGGAGTTGGTTCAAAAGATATTTGTCGATGCCGGATGGCAGGAGGTTCAAGTTACCAAGGACTACAGCGGTACTCCACGCTGTCTCCTTGCACGAACACCAAAGCGACGACGATGAAAGCATTAGTCCAACGAGTATCAAAAGCGAACGTCAGTATCGATGGGAAAGAATATAGCGCGATCCCAAAAGGACTGTTGATCTTCGTCGGCATCAAAGTTGGAGACACAGCTGATGACGCGAAGTACTTAGCGGAGAAATGCTGTTCGCTCAGAATCTTTGAGGATGATCATCAAAAAATGAATTTGTCAGTGCGCGATGTTGGCGGGTCAGTTCTTGCAGTATCCCAGTTTACACTTTATGGCGATACCCGAAAAGGGAACAGGCCGAGCTTCGTTGAAGCGGCCGCACCGGACATAGCAGAGCCCCTCTATAAGGTTTTTGTCGACCATCTCAGCGTGCAATTGGGCGGCTCCCGGGTTGCTGTGGGGCTTTTTCGATCCATGATGAAGGTCGAACTAACGAACGATGGCCCCGTAACCGTTATGGTGGAAAGCAAAGGGTAGCCTGTGGCAGTGTTCATGATTTTCTGGGACGGAGTTGGATTGGGGAAAGAAGACCCTTCGGTGAATCCCTTCTTTGCGGCAACTCTGCCTCACTTTAGAAAGCTCCTCGACGGCTCGTTGCCGTCGCTGCGAAATAGGAGAATTTTTTCGCTTCGAGCATCGGCAACTCCGGTCAACACTACGCTGGGGGTGGCGGGGCTTCCGCAAAGCGGGACAGGGCAGACCGCGATTTTTACCGGCGTGAACGCTCCGAAGAGAATCGGGAAGCACTTTGGGCCGCATCCGTATTCGACGTTAGTGCCTTTCGTGAACGAAAGGAATATCTTCGTTCAGCTTCGTGGGAAGAGCAAAACGTTCTTCTTTGTAAACGGTTTTCCCCAACGATATTTTGATTACATTAGTTCGCCGCGCGGCAAAACGCCGACGGTTGCACTTTCGTATCTCGCCGCTGGGGGCAGGCTCAACACCATCGATGATATCGAGGCCGGAACGGCCATATCGGCCGATATCACGAATGAAGGACTGAAGAGCTTTAGCCATCGTCTTCAGATCATTAGTCCGTTCGAGGCGGGCAAAAAATTCTACAACATCGGACGGTCGTTTGACTATATTCTCTTCGAGTATTTTTTCCCCGATAAAGCGGGCCATTTACAGACCATGAAAGGGGCGGTCGACGTTCTCGAGCGCATGGACGGCTTCTTAGCCGGGATACTCGAGGCATTCGATCAGAGGGAGGACATCCTCCTTTTTGTCAGCGACCATGGCAATATTGAAGACCTGTCCACAAAATCGCACACACGAAATCCGGTACCGTTGCTTGTTGTAGGCGACCGGCGAAAATTTTTCTCCGATAGGATCGATGCGCTGACGGATATCACCCCGGCGCTGGTCGACTTCATCTCAAGGTAATTTTTCCGGCGGTTCAGGGGGGCGCCATGTGGAAAAGCATGCCGGCTGTAGCTGCAGCGCTTTTGATCTGCTGCGGAACATACGCCGCTCGATTTAGCGGCATACCGTGGTTCACTTGGGGGAGTCTGGCAGCGGTATTTTTCTGCTTCTCCATTGTCCTGGCGTTTCGTTCCCGCCGCTTGGGCGGGCGCGATCTCCATCCTGCCGTCTCATATCCTCTTCTTCTTTTTTTCTCCGCCGCGACATTCGTTTCGGTCAATGCACAACTTGTTCCTCCGTCACACATCAAACATTTTTTGGACTCCTCGAAACCGCTTAGGCTGCTTTGTGAAATTGCCGACGAGCCGCGTGTGAACGACGGAAGAATGACATCGCTCGTTCATGTTCGATCGATCGTCACTCCGCACGAATCACTGCAGGTGGACGGGGACGCGTTGCTGACGATCGTGAAGGACCAACGCCTGAACGAGGAGGCAAAGTCATTTCGCTACGGATCGCTGATTTCGTTCGCGGCCACGCTTGATGTTCCGATCGCAGCAAGAAATCCGGGCGAGTTCAGCTACCGCGACTATCTTGGATTGAACAATATCTATGCGACTATTCACGTCCTTGGCTATTCACGCGTTCGAGTCGTCGCCGAAGGACACCCGAGCCTCTTTTTTCAATACGTCATCTTCCCATCGAAACACTTCGTCCTCAAAATTGTCAGTACTAATATGTCCGGAGACGAAGCGAATTTCTTGATCGGTCTACTGCTCGGCGACCGAACGGATATGTCAAGAGACATCAAGAGTGCATTCATCAATACTGGGACGATTCACGTGCTTGCGGTATCCGGCTCGCACGTCGTGCTCGTTGTCGCGATCATCTATACTCTTTTCGGGTTGATTCGGCTTCCCGAGCGTGGCAAAAACCTTGCCACCATCGCTGCAATCTTTTACTACATGGAACTCACCGGTGCAACTCCGTCTGTCGTAAGAGCATCGCTGATGGCAGTCGTGGTGTTGTTGTCGAAGCTCTTTCAGCAGCGAACAAACGTCTATAACTCACTCGGCGTTTCTGCTGTGATCCTATTAGTCTATGATCCGCTCCAAATGTTCGACGCGGGATTTCAACTCTCGTATGCCGCGGTCTTCTCGATGGCCTATTTCTATCCGAAGTTGGCCGCATTGATAAAGAAGATCCCGGAAAGCCTCGAAGAGGTCAAGGCTATCGACTACGTCCTGAAACTCTTCGCCGTTTCCCTTTCTGCACAAATAGGAACAATTCCGTTCACTGCTTTTTTTTTTGGCCGGGTATCTATTGTGTCTCTGGCAGCGAACCTTGTCGTTGTGCCTTTGGTCGAATTCATCGTCACGATCGGATTTATCTCAGTCCTTTTCGGGATATGTTTTGGATGGATCGCGGCATGTTTCAGCGAAGTCAATTGCCTGCTCACATGGTTCACGCTCAAATTTGTCCTTCTCGCGAATGCTGTTCCACACGCAACGATATCGACTCCGTCGTTCGGAATGGAGGAAACATTTTTCTACTCTGCTGCTGTCGCTGCCCTTTTCGGCTGCACGAACAATGTAACCCTCAAACGGGTCACGATTGTTGCATTCGCGGGTATCGACTTTGCGGTCTGCGCTTCGCTTCTCTCTTTCCACGACGCTGCGGTGAAGAACTTACGCCTGAGTTTTCTGGATGTGGGTCAGGGAGACGCCGCACTCATCGAATGTGCATCGGGAGAAAAGTTTCTCGTCGATGCCGGTCCTAAGACATTCACCTACGATGCGGGCGAGAGAGTTGTGGCGCCGTTCTTACGCAAGATCGGAATATCGGTCATCGACGCGGTGATCGTCTCCCATCCGCACAGCGATCATCTCGGGGGCATACCCTACATCCTCCGGAATTTCGAGGTGCATGAAGTGATCGATGCAAGCCAACGAGCCCAATCGTCATTATTCTACGACTACGTGTCCCTGATCCCGGAGCTCCATCGTGTGGTTGCTGCGGGATGCCTGCTCGCCAGGATCCCGAATGTTCGGCTGTATACGCTTCATCCGGATTCCGCATTTCTCGATGTCGATTCAAGCGACGGATACGATCACCTCAACAATAGCTCGGTCGTGATTAAGCTGCAGTACGGATCGACGTCATTTCTTCTTGTCGGTGATGCGGAGGTTCCCGTCGAAAAGCACTTGGATTCGGTCTATGGATCGTTTCTGAAAAGCGATCTTCTGAAATCCGGCCATCATGGTTCTATCACAAGCAGTTCAAACGAATTTTTAACATACGTGGGACCGAAAGAAGTCGTTGTTTCTGTCGGCAAATTCAACAAGTTTCATCATCCGTCACGGAAAGTACTCGCCCGATTCAGGAACATGGGAGCGCACGTCCATCGGACCGACGAAGAAGGAGCCATTATTTTTGAATCTGACGGCACTTCGACAACACATGTCAATTGGCGGAAGGAATGAGTATATTTGAACGAACGTAATTTGGGACGGAATGTATGGACGTCAAAAGCAAAACCACCCTCATCTCTGCTCTGATCATCATCGTCTGCTTGCTCCTTACGGCGGTTGCGTATTTTGTCTTTCATATTTTCTTTCTCTTGATTATTTTTGTACCGCCTTTGATCTACTTTTTCTTGCAGAAACGCAATAAGTCGACGAACAGCGAGATCTGACTCTCTCAATGGCTGTGTATTGACCGCGATGGCAAAGAAATTTACTACGGACTCGGGTATTGAGGTTCGCCAGCAGTACGGACCTCCCGACGTAAAACATTCCGGAAGATTGGGGAACGCAGGGGAGTATCCGTTCACACGCGGTATCCACCCGGCAATGTATCGATCCAAGCTCTGGACGATGAGGCAGTATGCCGGATTCGGAGCGGCGAAACAATCCAACGAGCGCTACAAGTATTTGTTGGCGAACGGCACCACCGGACTGTCTGTCGCCTTTGACCTCCCGACGCAAATGGGTTACGACTCGGACGATGCCGCGGCAGAGGGTGAGGTCGGCAAAGTAGGTGTCGCAATAGACACGCTCGCCGATGTCGAAACTCTCTTCGACGGGATCGCAGTTCAGGGGATAACGACCTCGATGACCATCAACGCGACGGCCGCGGTGCTCCTCTGCATGTATGTGGCACTTGCCAGGAAACAGAGAGCGGATCTACAGACGCTCTCAGGAACAATTCAAAACGACATTCTCAAAGAATACATTGC